>Ga0256839_1000096_pt1 | contig 116272 bp, 99 predicted proteins | sample 354166metaG_FD_185968 | JGI IMG/M metagenome (GOLD analysis project Ga0256839, IMG submission 185968) | Hydrothermal vent microbial communities from Mid Atlantic Ridge, Atlantic Ocean - 354-166 | ecosystem: Environmental > Aquatic > Marine > Hydrothermal vents | place: Atlantic Ocean: Mid...
AATGCGCACGGCTTCTTGTTGAAATGCTTTGGTATGTTGCTTGGCCATAATAGTTCTCCTTGATGGCTGTTATTACTCATAACAACCCGGAACTAAACCGGGACAAGTCCATAGTGAACCCAATTAACGAAAACCGTTCTAAGCCTATGGGGGAAGCGGATAACTCTGACAGTGAAATCCGTGAAGCGCGCCGAAAACTTCAAAACCTACGGCGTTGTGTTATTACTGAAATTGTTGCCCAGATTATAGCTTAGGCTGAGGTCAACAGGAATGGCGGCGCGGATTTGTTGTACGAATATACCAATTTCGGATAGACTGTTGCGCGGCACGAAAATAATATCACCGCGCCTTAGCTGCATATTGTCTGCGTAGGAACGGACATTTTGCAGGCCGCGTTTATGGTCGATCACCCGCATCATCAAGCCGCCGTTCGGCGCACGGCGTAAAATAGCCACTTCGCGGGTTTTGGCGGATGGTAGGAAACCACCAGCCATGATGATGGCCTCTAACGAACCAATAGGTCCGCTCAGGGCATAGGTACCTTGCTGGGTCACTTGACCACCCACATATATGCTTTGTTGGGCAAATGCACGGCTGGTTATAGCCGTTGTTGGGTCGACCAACTGTTTGGCAAGTTCGGCGCGAATGGCTTGTTCAAGCCACGGAATTGATCGCCCCGCCGCCATAATAGTACCAACCAAAGGCATTGAAATGCGCCCGTCCGGTGCGACGGTAAGGGTGCGGGATAATTCCGGTGCAGTTTGGACGACAACATCAATTTGATCGCCGGGGAATAATTTATACTGAGGTTCATAATCGACCCACTGTTGGAACATATCGTAAGGGCCAGGCGGCGGAACGGCACCAGTATTCACATTCGCGATCCCGTAGCGGTTTGCAGAGCGATTCGGTGCGCGTAGTTGGCGGCTGTTAATATTGCGGTTTTGAACCATCCGTCCCGAGTTATAGTTAACAGGATGCACGTTTTTTGCCTGAAATTGATTCGTTTTGTTATAGGGATGGGTATTTGAATTGGCGCTACAGCCTGCCGTGCTTGCTAAAGAAATGGCCATAATGCCTGTGATTAGGCCATTTTTTCCAATATTGCGCATATTTACCAACCTTAATCTGAAACTTAATGTGTTTTTTCAACAGTTAACAAAAATGGCTAAGGAAATATTAAATTTTAGCCGTTCAAGTGCGTTAACGAATTTGTTTATGTGAGGATAAGTATGGCCCAATACGGTCAATATGCAGGCAATACTGGTGGCGCAGGCTATGATGGAAACGGCAGTGGTATTCGCCTTCGCGCCATACCCGGTGCGTTTTTGAAACAGATGCTCTGGGCAATTCCGCTTATATTTATTTTGGTCGGCTTGAGCTTCTACTTTACCAAGGATGTCAAACGTCAATATATGGCCGAGGGGCGGATATTGGTTGAGTATGTTTACAATCCGGTTTCAGGCAGTGCCAATTTTAACAGTCCACTTTCCATTACCTCTGATCAGGTGACTTTGACGGAAGTTGGCATTATCAAAAATTCGGCTATTTTGGATGAAGTCATCAATACAATGATCAGTTCAAAGGCCAATGGTGGTGTCGGCGGCGAGCGGTTTGCGCCAAAACTATATAATAAGTGGGTTACGGCTCCGAAAAATGCGAAAACTGACCCTTGGAACGACATCGTCAAAATGGTCGACGCGTCTTATGCGGTTATGCCGTCGCCAAAATCATCAATAGTTGATTTGTCGTATAAACACCAGGATCCGGACGTCGCCGTAAAGACGCTCAATGCTTTTATGGCGTCTTATAGCAATTTCAGAAAACGGAAATTTGTCATTCAAAAATCTGGCAATTTGTCGGAGCGTCGTAGAGATACCGAGGAGCAATTGGCCAGTATCGAGGCCAAAATTCAAAAATTGCTCAACAAAAACAACATTTCCGATTTTACAGCCGAGCAAACCGGCGTGCGGACACGCGCCGAATTACTGCGCACACAGCTCAATACACTCAGAGGGCGTTTGGCGGCCTCGGAAGCGGCTTTGGCCGCTAGCGAAGACCAATTAAGGCAGTTGCCGCCAACAATTGATCTCTATATAGACGACCGTGGTTCGCAAAGATTAGCACAGGCAGAACTTGAACGGCGGCAATTGCTCGCCAAATATTTACCGACAAGCACAGTTGTTCGGGCGAAAGATGCCGAGATTCAACAATTGCGCACACAAGTAAACGCCAATGGCGGTAAGCCGTCCGGAGGGCGCCGTGTCGGCCCCAATCCTAATTATCAGTCGGGTTTAACCCAAAGAAACACCTTCCAATCGACGGCTGATAGCTTGCGAGAACAAGAAGTGACATTGCAAAGACAACTCAATGGAGCCGTTGCCAAGGTCAAGCGGATGCGCGAAATTGGGCCGTCATATGCAAATCTGGTACGCGAGAAAACCACTGTCGAGACTCGTTTGGCGCGTTTACAAGCCCGCGAAACCGAAGCTTTGGTCGATGAACAACAACTTGAGAATTCCAGCGACCATATTAAATTCATCACCACGCCGACCATGGCACGTAAGGGGCGCAATATGAAAAAAATACTACGGGCTTTGGCTTTTCTAGGGGCAACATTTAGTGTGTTTATGTTGGCTTTGCTGAGGGTGTTTTTGGATCCAAAATTATATGGCCCCGGCGCGCAGACCCGTGTTCGCGAGACAACAGAGCCGGGTACTGAACCCGCATATTATAATGATATACCCGAATCAGTGCCGAATTATGCGCCAGATATTGCACCTGAGCCGGCCTATGCTCCCAATCATGCACCTGCCGCTTATGGCCCGGATGTGTATGATGGTGGCGGGACGGGTTACGCCGAACTGGCATATGAGCCGCCAAGTCCTTACGGGGAGCCTGCACCTGTTGAAATGGAAGTACCGCAAATTTATGCGGATGGTAGTTATGGGGGCGGCAATGGACTTGATAATCCGTACGCAAGTTCTCCGGCGCACCCTTATGCACCTGTAGGATCACCTGTAGGCGCGCCTGCAAATCATGTTGGGCCGTCCGGTAATATTCCTGTTCTCGGCACAACTGATCCAAAACCTTACACTTAGAATTTATGGATGCCGGCTCAAATGACCAAAGCTTGCAAACCGCATGGGAAAGCTTGTCTCATGGCCGGCGTGCCGATGGTCATGGAGCCGTTTATGCTTTTGCATCGCCAACTTCCAATGTGGGCACTTCATATGTAACACGCAATATGGCGTTATTGGTTGCGGCGCAATTGCCGCCGGGCGAGCAGGTGCTCATTGTTGATATGGATATCCAATCAAGCGCCCAGGCCAATTGGTTCTTCGCGCAGCAAGCCGTGACCAAATACGGTAGCCCGGACGGCCCCTACGATGCCAGTTTCGGTATGCAGCCATTTTGGCGGGTGACGCCGTCTATGGTGGGTAAGGATGGTCAAAATTTGACAGACAGCCATTTCATGAGCCTGCATGTGGTCAATTCCGCCAATGTTGCATTCACCTGTTTCCAATGGCAAGAATTCCGCCCCGGACAAGCGGTTCATATGCAAAACGCCCATGGGTATTGGCTCAAATTGCGTGAAAATTTTGCCGCAATTTTCGTGGATACCCCCGCATTGGACCGCGCCGATATTCTCGGCGCTATTTGCCCGCTAGCGGACAGTACCGTATTGGTCTGCGCTCCCGGGGAAGCCCAGTCAAAAGCTCTTGGTGATGCCTATACAAAAATCAGCGCAATGCCTTCGCAGTGTGCGGGCGTTATTCTCAACGACTTGCCGCCTCAATATTCCGGTTATGGGGGCAGTATATGAGTTACGGCGGCACATTGACGGGCGCGCCGCTGGATTACGGTTATGATAACATAGCTGCCCGCAACCGCATGGGGTTGCGCCTGTTGCGCTGGACCGAAGAAATTATTGTATTTGTTTTGTTGTTTCAGTTTTCTACGGCACTGGTCGCGCTTATTTTAACAGATCCAAATGATTTGACATCTACATCAATGCTGGCACGGAACCTCTGGTATCCAGGCTATATTTTGGTGATGTTATTAACATTACGCTGGTTGCCCAAGGTCGTCCGTATGGCGGTATTTAACCCGCTATTGGTCATCAGCGTGTTGTGGTGCGGCCTTAGCTATATCTGGTCTATTGAACCTGACGTGACTTTACGGCGCAGTGTGGCTTTGTTAATGACAACATTATTTGGCTTGGTTCTGGCGGCACGCTATGATTGGAACGAATTGGTACAGCGGCTGGCACTGGTGTTTTTGGTCACGGCGGTCATTAGTCTGGTCTTGGCCGTTGGCGTCCCCCAGCTTGGGCAAATGCAAGAAATCCACCAAGGCGCATGGCGCGGCGCGTGGCTGGAAAAGAACTCATTTGGGGTGCGGATGGCTATGGGTTTGGCGTTGATGATGTGCGCTTTTGCCATGCAGCCCAAACGCTGGTGGCTGTGGGTGCCGGGCGGGGTGCTTTGTTTCGGCTTGGTCATTATGTCGACTTCCAAAGCGGCATTACTGGCGGCTTTGGTGGCGATTTTGGGCTTTTTGGTTATCCGGGTATTTCGCCGCTTTCCGATATTGCGCGTCCCCGTCATGTACGGCGTGGTGATTGGGGTTGGGGTGATGACGTTCTTGTTGATCTTTATGCCCGATATGATGTTCGAGCTTATCGGTAAGGAGCGTACCCTGACGGGGCGGACAGATATTTGGCACGCTCTGGCACAAGCCATCCGCGAGAAACCGTTGCTTGGCTATGGTTACGGCACGTTCTGGAACGACCTTAACGGGCCGTCTTACTGGGTGCGGTTTAGCTTAGAATGGGGCGTGCCAACCGCACATAATGGCTGGGTCGAGACTTGGTTGTCTGCGGGTATTGTTGCGGTTGTTTTATTTGGGCTTTTATATTTGATTGCATTATTGCTGGCAATTGGGCGCTTGTACCGGGGCGGGGTGGAGAATTATTGGGTGATTTTATCCACCATATTATTCCTCATGATTTCCCTGTCGGAAAGCACAATCTTGCAACAAAATGATTTAAGCTGGGTAATTTTTGTTGCGACATCGGCAAAACTGTTCGCATTTTCCCCAGCCTGGTGGCGGTATAAGCCTAGTTCCTAAATGGTCACCGCGATTTAATGAGCCGCAATCTAATGAGAGTGTGCGACTTTTAAGGTTAGCGCCGTATAATCGGAATGATACACACCATCCGGTTTAGCCGGCATGGTAATCCACACCGCTGTGAGCATTGCGGCTCCGGAATGGGGGTGGTCAACGATCACCATACCGTTTTTATCCGTTACGGTTTTATGACCCTTGTCATCAATATCGTACACCACCACGTCTTGCCCCGCCAGCGGCTTGCCGTCGAGTAACAGCACAAATTTTCTGTCCCCGGACTTGCTGGCAACAAATTCCAGCTTTTGGCCAACGGGCTTATATTTTGCATTGGCACCATCGGTACAAGTTTTGACACAGAAAAATGTTTTCGTGTGCTTGTTATAGCTTCTGTTCAAGGGCGGAGTTCCGGGCAGGTCGTTAAATGCCTTGCGCACAGCCGCATTGGCCCCGATTTCCTCCAGATAGCCCTCGGTATCTTCGGGCTTGATCGCGCCGGAGCGGGTCTTACTGCTCATAGAGGCTACACCAAAGCCGGCATGGTCAGCTTTAAATGTCATGTTGAGATAGGTTTTGTTTTCTGTGAGCGTGGTCGCACGAATGTCTTGCCCGGCCAGCACAACTGAACTGAAGGCAATCCTGTCTTTGCCCGGCCCAAATTCTAATTTAGGGAATGCTAAGGCGCTGGTAAGGGCGATCTCTACCGTGTCGCCGGGCTGCCACATAAATTTGGTAGGCCACAAAAATGTTTTATGGGCAAGGGCAGGCACGGCAAAAAGCACCGCGCTCAAGACAGCGCTGGCAAAAATACGTTTGCGAAAAGGTTTAATGTGGGCGTTCTGTAAATTTAACATATGACATATCTCCAAATGGGTTTTGGCGGGTTTTCCTGACGCTAGAGGTAAAGCAACAAAATGTCACTCCAAAAAATACATGAGCGAAATGTTGGAACGCCGGGTTACGGTCAGTAACCGAGACTAAGCTGTAGGGTGGATTAGCGCCTTTTGCGCGTAATCCACCTTGAGTGTTTCACCGATGGTGGATTACGCTAACGCTAATCCACTCTACAATAATCCGCCCGTTAATAGTCGCGGTTCACCAAAAGGCGTTCCCGTTGGCCACTATCACCAAAACCTAAGAGTCTCGGTAACCGTCACCGGAATAAGAATCACGTATTTCTAATCATCGAGCAGGTCAGAATTTTTTGGCGTAGGCAGATCTAACTGACCAATTTTATCAGCGCGCCCCGTAATCTTACTACTAGAGATAAGAATATCATCAACGTCTTTGCTAGCCTGTTTGAAATGGGTTTGTAGCTTAGTTGTGCGCTCTGATAATCGCCTAACATCATCCGCTAAAACGCCGACCTCTTTTTGGATAATATGGGCTTGCTCGCGCATAGCCGCGTCTTTCATCACAGCGCGCATCGTGTGCAAGGTTGCCATAAATGTGGTGGGGGAAACAATCATCACTTTTTGCACAAACCCTTTTTCAACGAGATCTGAAAAGTTTGTATGTAGCTCTGCATAGATAGCCTCGGACGGCAAAAACATTAGCGCGATTTCGTATGTCTCGCCAAAGATTAAATACTTCCCCGCAATGGCTTTGATGTGAATAGTTATGTCGCGGCGAAATTCGCGCGCGGTGGTTAGTTTGTCCGCGTCTGTTTCTGCGCCCGCTAATCTGCGCCAGCTCTCCATAGGGAATTTGGAATCCACCGCCACATGGCCTTGGTCGCCCGGCAAATGAATAAGCGCATCGACCCGTTTGCCATTAGAGAGCGTTTCTTGGAAGCTATAAGCATTGGGCGGCAGAAAATTTTCAATTAAATCTTGCATTTGCTTCTCGCCAAACGCGCCGCGAGATTGTTTATTAGAGAGAATACTTTGTAAGCCAGACACTTCGCTCGACAGAGTTTCAATGTTCTTTTGCGCGCGGTCAATCAGCGCCAGCCGCTCGTGCAAAGCCTTGAGGTTTTGCGAACTGCGCTCTTGTGTTTCGCTCAGGGATTTCCCGACATTTTGCGTCATTTGGTCAAGGCGTAGGTTCAAATTATCTTGTAAATTAGCTTCGCGCTTGGCCGCATCTATGGAGTATTGCGACAACCGCCCTTGCAGCTCGGCATGCTGTTTATTCATATCCCCAAGATATGCATCCATGCGTGCCCCGCCCTTGCGGGTAAACGCAATCGCAATCAGCGCGCCCAAAAGCATAAGCGCCGCGCCCAAAATTAGCTCGGCCAGAGAAATCTCAAGCCCTGAATATGATATGATAGGTTCCATAAACCCACTCTATCGCGCCAAAGCAGCTTTGGGAAATACTTTTGGCAATAAAGCTAGCCCGCATAATGGACGTTAATTACGGCAATGGTATGGACGCCTTCGTTTGAGAAACTGAATGTGCTATAGTGGCCTGCGTTAGAATCTTAACCATTACTCGGAAGCGTCCATGACCAAGGACTTACCACAATCGGGCTAGATTTAGCAAAGATTATTTTTACAAGTGTCAGGCTACGCTCCCAGATACACGGGAGCGGCGAGACGGGTCATCCGCTTTAAAGAAACGCTTACGCGAGCGCAGGTCTTGCCCCCACCTTAATACGCCGTATTCTCAACCACAGCTGCCCCGTACAGCTTTGGGGTGAAGCCGCCGAACCAGAGGACTTTGCCTGCGCCGCCTGCGGATTTGGCTAGGTAATGGATATAGGACGGCTTGCCTGTTATTTTTGTGAGGAGTGCCATGGGTGCGTAGAGCGCGTATTGTACTGCGCCGACCAGCATCCATTTCGCGACGCCGAGCCAGTTTTTGTTGTCGGCGCATTCCTGGCTTGGGCCTTGGCCGTTGGCGAAGCTGCGGACTTTTACGTATGCGGGTGTTGCGCGGTGGGGTAATATATCTTCATTGGCTTTAGCGGCACGCGACCAGGCGATTTTTATGCCTTGGGATTTTAGTTCTGAAAACAGTAAATCGTCCTCGCCGCCCGTTTCGTTCATGTCCACATTGAACGGCGGGGCGGGCAATGTGCATAAATGGGTGTCGAGCAGGGAATTGCCACATCCAAAAAAATCATCAACAATACCTTCGGTCAAGTCGGGGCCTTGGCGCGAGAAGAAGTCTACCAGATAATCATTGAATTTTGACGACCCCGGTATGCGGGCGTGAGTCGGTACAAAAGCCAAGGCCGCTTCGTATTTTTTGGATATATCCAATAGGGTTTGCAACCAACCTGCACAGGCTTGTTGGTCATCGTCGAGAAAGGCCAGATAACGTCCCTTGGCGGCTTTGAGTGCGCCATTGCGCGCATTGGAAACACCGGGTTCGGGCACGTGTAAGTAATGGGTTTTTATCGCTGCCGTCTTGGCGAAGTTTTCAACATAATCTCGCGCACTACCAGCGGGGTCATTGTCTGCAACAATAATTTCCATGGTCAATGCACTAGCCGTCTGGTTCATCAAACTTTCCAGTGCGATTTGCAGACCTTTCGCACGCCTAAAGGTTGGCACGATAATGGATACGCCGTTTTTTATGTCCCTAGCCATAGTGCCCCTCTAATTTTTCAAGTGCCTTACCAACGGGGAGAACATCGGCGCCGCAGTCTTTAACCGCAGCAATAACTCTGCCAAAATCTCGGCCACTAATGCCCCACTTGCTTGGGTTGGCGCGCACATCATGGGTGAAGAAAATCAACCAGCCCGGTTTTTTCTTAAGCCCTTGCAGCAGTGAAAGCGCTTCGTCCGTTTCTGGTCCGGAAAATAGCGGTGTCGATTTAAGCAGGTTCAAGTCAGCCTTGCCGTAATGCACGCCGGAACTAACCCCGCGCATTGATTTAAACCGTTTCGCCAGTGCGGCTTTATGAGCCGCATTTGTTGTACCGTAAGGCCAGGCAAAATGCTCAATTGGTGTGTCAACGCCCATGGCTTTTAAGGCCGCAGTGTTGCGCTTTGTTTCGGCAATGACCTGCTCGGGCGTGCTTTGCGCGCAGTCTAAATGAGAATAAGTATGCCCACTAATCTCGTGGCCACATTCGTGCAATTGCTGCACATCTGTAGCGTGAAAGCTTTGCCCGTGGTGGTTCTCTATGCCCATAAGACCTGCCGCCACATAATAGGTCGCGCGCCAGCCCTGCATGGCCAAAATATCGCCACCCTGATAGCGCGCCGTGCGTGGGAAATCGTCAAATGTGAAACTAACCAAAGGCCGCTCCAGTTTAAACTTCAAATTTCTTCGTGCGCGCAAAGGTAAAAGCTTGCGCGATATTTTTGCACCAATGGACGTGGAGGGTTCATAGGCTTTTATGTGGATATTCTGGCTTATGTCATCACCTCCGCATACCAGCTCGCCCGCCACAATTTCAGGGCTATCAGCCTTAATTTGGTTGGCAGGGCGCTTGTGCGCACCAAAAATTTCAACATGGGCCGCATCCATTTTTGCCCCGGTACATGGCCTAGTTTTTTGCTTAACTTATAGAGTTTCAAAGTCTTGGCCAGATCTGGGTGGGCTTGGGTGAAACGGACATAGTTTTCGCCACTGTTTTTAAATCTGCTGAGGAGCGTCTCTGTGCTTTCCAGACCAAGGTGCAAGGCCGGAATGTCCGCATGTTTTAGGCGGTATTTGGCCGAGACCCGCGCCGCCCATTCGCTATCTTCCCAGCCCCAGCCGGTAAAGCCCGTATCAAATGGTTCCGCGTCCAAAATGCCCGTGCGCACACACAGATTTGACGAACACACATATTGCGCCCCGTTTTTGCTGCGCGCGTCGGCGCTTAGGCAATCGGATGTCTGCGAAAACGCCCGGTGTAGCTCGGTCTCGGCGGATTGTTTTTGATTTGGCACGGTAAAACCGCCAAAGATAATATCGGCAGTGTCTGCGTTTATTTCGGCCAGATAATCCCTCAGGAAATGTGTTTCGACCGGGCGCATATCCGCATCCAAAAACAACACCCATTTGGCTTTGGCTTGGGATTTCAGATAATTGCGGGCAAAGGAGCGGCCTTGGTTTTGCTCGGCGAAAAACAAGGAGACGGGCGCAGTGCTTTTCTTTGCCGTACTGATGAGGCGCGCATTAACATTGGCATTGCCCGTACCGTCATCATACATTAAAATTTCGACCAACCCAGCAGTTTGCGCTTGAACCAGCAAGTCGTTCAAGAGCAGCACGGGGTCATCGTGATAATAGGGCACCAAAATGGATAAAGTCGGCTTTGTTGTCTTGGCTACATTATTTTTAAATGTCTCTATCATGTCCTTGCCTCAACCTTAGAGGTCTTTAGGCGGGCTTTAGCCTTACCCCAAAAATCAATGACGATTTCTCGGCAATTGGCTGCGTTTACTGCGAAAGCGACAAAGCCATAGACCACAGCCCCGACCCCGGCTTTAACCAAAAGCTCGGCGAAATCAGGTAAAGTGTCTACGGCGGACGGTAAAGCAAGAACCGCCCCAGCCATGACCAAACAGGCGAAGGTACATTGCACCAATGCTTTGAGGGGCAATGGTAATGGGAAAGACCGTCTTGCCACCACTAAGGTCAAGACTAAGCCAACACCGTAAGCCATTAAAGTCGCCCACACTGCGCCCATAAGGCCGTGAATGGGGATGAGCCAAATGTTAAGGCCGATATTGAGCAAAACGGGCAGAACCATAGTCGCGGCCAGCGTTCCGGTTTTGCGCGACAGCATAAAGGCGCGCTGGGCGTAATAGGTGATAAACCCGTTCATGACACCCGCAAAGGCAATCCACGGCATGATGGACACGGCCTGTTCGCGCACGGATTCGCCCAGAATGAACCCTGCAGGTTCGGCGACAAGCGCGACACCTGTGGCGGCGGGCAGAATGATGAGGAGTAAAAACTCACCGTAGCTTTTCAAAATCTTTTTGGTTTTCTCCAAGCCCTCTTGCTCTAGCGTGGTGATGGCTATGGGGGTAACGGCCATGGCTATCCAGACGAATAACACATCCAGAGAACGGTTGGCGAGATTATAGCCAGCATTATATTCACCAACCGAGAGATCACCCATATAATGGGCGATGAAGAACAGATCGCCTTGGGATAGAATATAGGCCAGCATGAGCGAAAAACATATGGGCATGCCGTAAGCAAAATAGGCGCGGGCACGGCGTTTCTCAAATTTGCCGCCTTTGGTTTGTTTGAGCATAAACGGCAAATCGATCAGCAATGCCAACACAGTACCTGCTATAATTCCGATAAACGGTGCCACTTCGCGCAGAGGTGTCACCAAAATAAGAATAATCCCCGCACTAAAGCCGAGCAGGCTCTGGGTGGAATGAATGGCGCTATATCGCCCAATGCGGTGCGCCGCTTTATGGGCTTCGATACCGATATTATATGTGAGGGTTAAACAAGTAGAGGCGAATGCAAATGCCAACAGGGTTTTCATAGTAGCGGAAATCGGCAGTATATAAACCAGCCCCATCATAATCGGCAGGCCGATAATACCCATGCTTATAGCAGTGACATAGCTAGTCTTTAGGTGGGAAGCCAACTCGCCGCGCCGTTCAGCCCTTGCATAAAACCGCGCCATAGCGGCCTCTATCCAAGTAAACACCACCATGTGGATGAAATGCAAGCTGGCAATCGCCAAGGCATAGCGGCCAAATTCGGCGCCGTCCAACAGCCGCGTCAAAATGGCAATCGTACCAAAGCTGATAATGATATTGGCCAGATTAACCGGGACATATCCAAGCATTTGTTTCCACATACCCAGGCTACCTATCGTTTTCGCTGTCGCCGAGCAAGCACGGCAAGGTTTTGACCATAATCATCAGGTCGAACAACACGCTGGAGCGTTCAATATATTCAATATCCAACTGTACCCGCCGTGCCACACCTTCGGCGTCGTGCAAGGGGCCGCGTGAACCATTGATTTGCGCCCAGCCTGTCAGGCCGGGTTTAACTTTGAGGCGGTGAGCATATTCGTCGACCAATTTATAAGTTTCGATATCGCCAGTATGCATACCAACCGCATGGGGGCGCGGCCCGACAAGGGACATATCGCCCTTTAGGACATTGAGCAGTTGCGGCAGTTCGTCCAAGCTGGTTTTGCGGATAAACCGCCCGACCTTTGTAACGCGGCTATCACCTTTGGTGACCTGTGAGCGGGCAGATTTGTCTTCGTCTTCGACCTTGAGAGAGCGAAATTTAAACACGTCGAATATCCGGTTGTTAAAGCCCTGGCGTTTCTGTTTGAACAGAACCGGGCCGGGGCTATCCAGTTTAATCGCCAGCGCAATAATGGCCAGCACGGGCGCACCGAACAAAAGAGCCGTACCGCTTATGGCGATGTCCATAAAGCGTTTGGCGAAGACGGCACTGCCTGAAAATGTTTTACCTGAAATATCGCGGGTGCCGATGGCGGCGATCTGGGTGAGGCGTTGCTGCACATGGTTCAGATTTTCAAATTCGTCGACCACAAAGGCGATACGGTTGGGTAATTGACGCACTTGATTGACAAAGGCGGTTTTGCGGGCTTCGGCCAAATTGGGCAGGGTCACGATAATCCTGTCCACATAGGGCAGGGCGTCCCAACCCAGCATATCCTTAATTTTGCCCACAACCGGAACCCCGTGAATATTGTGGGGTGCGCGAGACAGGCGTTCGTCGAATATGGCTAAAATATTCAGCTCTCTGGTGCGGGCATTTTCCTCAATCAGCCTGCGCGCCGCTTCTGTCGCGCCGAGCATAACAATGGTCGGGATAAGCTGCCCGCGTTCGTGCTGGCGCTTAATCCATATATAATAGACCGTGTGCAAAACCAGAAGCGTCGCGGTGGCCAATAGGCCGGATATGGCGAGTGCGTCCGGCAAGAATGTATCGGGCTTGGCGATCAAGGCGATGGCCAGCCAAACGCCGAGCGCCGCTGCCGCCCCCAGCATGACTTTTTTCATGTGAGCGCCGTAGGTTTCAGCCGGGGAAAACTGGTGAGCCTTGACTAAAAACAGTGCCGTAAAAAAACCAATAGCGCCTGTTAGGCCTGCGGCAAGGGGCGCCAGCACGGCTTTGTTATTGATACCGATATAACCGCTCCATATAGAGATCAAAATCACAGCCGTAACGCACAGGGCGTCTATAGTGCGCAAGCTAAACCGTAGCGCTGCCATATTACCCGTTTGCGCCGGGAAGTGAATATCCGAGAGCTTTACCCGAGGGCGATCTTTGGGTTCTTGGTGTGTTTTTTCAACCCGGGCTTTGGCACGTGTTTGGGCAGGTGTTTGTGATCGCGTTTGGGTGCGGCGCGCAAATGCTTCGACGGTTTCCACTTGCCGTTTTTGCACCGGAACACTCCCACCTTGCGGCGGTTTTTTCGTAAGATTATTGGCCGAGTCCACACCCGAATTTTTTAACTGTTTCATTCAACCCACCATATCGGGGCGTCCCATATTTGGGGTACCCACTATTATTATTTCGTGCAATCTATCCCAATAGGGAAAATAATGCGTAAACAAGGAGCGGTTTTTTTGTATCAATCGCAAGCGGTTGTCGTTAATTTTCTATGAGTTTGTACCGAAACGAGGCGCAAGTCTGTGGGTATGGTTAATTTTAGGCTAATTTTGAATTTAAGTGAAAGTTCTTGGTAAATTTATCATTCCGCTCTTGCAGACACCGCAAGTCTGCGCTAATCCCCCGCTCGGAGACGTGGCCGAGTGGTCGAAGGCGCTCCCCTGCTAAGGGAGTATGGGTCATAAGCCCATCGAGGGTTCGAATCCCTTCGTCTCCGCCATTGCCTTCGAAAGCAAGGCAGCCTAAATGAGTAGTCAACCCGGAACTAAACCGTGACAAGTCCAAATTACCGCATGCTCAAATATTATCCTTGAAAACTCTAAAAGAAGTTAGAGATGCACTTAAAAAGCGATCAGGTGGCGGTGGGTAGGCATTATCGGTTCCCAACTAGTAACCTTTCATTAACGCAAAAAGGCTCGACTTAGTTATCGTGTTCGCTTAGTGTTCTCCTATGAGAACCAAAACACATAAAAGGATTCGGATATTTGGGATTGACCCTTCTTTGGTTAAATGTGGCTGGGGTGTGGTGGAGGCTGAGGGGTTGAAGATTACCCATATTGGTCACGGCGTGATAAAACCTGCCGCCAATCAGGATATGGCACTGCGGCTGAACCAGCTATATGATGAGCTGTCTGAATTGATAAATGTCTTTGCGCCCGACGAAGCGGCGGTGGAGGAAGTGTTTATGAACAATAATCCGGCGTCTGCGATGAAGCTCGGCCATGCGCGGGCAGTGTGTTTGCTGGCACCTGCTCAGGCCGGGCTATATGTGGGTGAATACTCGGCCAAGAAGGTCAAGAAATCTGTGGTCGGTACGGGCCAGGCCGACAAAGCCCAAGTCGCGGCCATGATGAATGTCTTGCTGCCGGGGCAAAACCTAAAGGCTGGCGACGCGGCAGATGCCCTCGCCATAGCCATCTGCCACGCCCACCGCGCCAGCGCGGCGGGGGCTTTGCATAATGTGATGAGACGGGGGAGTTTGGTATGATACAAATAAGGAATATTGTAGGGTGGATTAGCGTTCTTACGCGTAATCCACCTTTGGTGTACGCTAGTGGTGGATTACGGCCAAGAGGCCTAATCCACCCTACAGGCTCGGAGGCCACATCATGATAGGCATGCTAAAAGGCATAGTAATTGTCATCGGTGCGGATGAAGCTATAATTGATGTGAACGGGGTAGGGTATTTGGTTAAGTGTTCGGGGCGGACTTTGTCGACGCTGTGTGTAGGCGCAGAAGCCATTTTACATGTGGAAACTCATGTGCGCGAACAGGCGATTACTTTGTTTGGGTTTTCCGGTGAGGAAGAACGGGCTTGGTTTGTACGCTTGCAATTGGTGCAGAAAGTCGGGCCGAAAGCGGCGCTGGCTATTTTAGATATTATGCGGCCTAGCGAGATTTTATCGGCGGCGTCCTTGGAAGATAAAGCTGCATTCGCCCGTGCAAATGGTGTCGGCCCAAGTTTGGCCGGACGGCTTGTGGTTGAATTATCCGGCAAGCCGCCGCCCAAGGGCAGGGGGTTTGCCCCGGCATTTGCGGATGCGGGCGGTGATGTGCGGGTGGTGGAAAGCAAGGATGCAGGCATCCAAAAGGACGCGGTCTCGGCGCTGGTTAATCTCGGGATAGACCATTCACAGGCTATACGCGCCGTTGCTCACGCGCTAAAAGCGAATTCTGAACTTGATTTAAACGCGCTGGTCAAGGCGGCGCTGAAGGAGTTATCAGGGTGATAAATTTACCTTTAAACCCGCTCATTCCTGCAAAAGCGGGAATCCAGTTTAAACAAAATGTGCGAGCCTTGCTCGCTCTTTATTCGCTGGATACCCAGTCGTGGCTGGGTATGAGCGGGTTTGTTAGGTGGGGAAAATGAATGATGAGCGTATCATAGACGGCGCACCGCAAATGGGGGACCGCAATGACAAGGCGCTACGGCCTTTGGCGTTTGAGGATTTCGTTGGCCAAAAGGCGTCCATTGCTAATCTCAAGGTCTTTGTTGATGCGGCAGGGCGGCGCGGTGAGGCTATGGATCATGTGATGCTTTCGGGGCCGCCGGGTCTTGGCAAAACCACATTGGCGCAAATTATTGCCCGGGAGCTTGGCGTCAATTTTCGCGCCACCTCTGGCCCCGTCATATCCAAGGCCGGAGATTTAGCGGCGCTATTGACCAATATGGAGCCGCGCGATGTTTTGTTTATTGATGAAATTCACAGGCTCAATCCAACAGTTGAGGAAATCTTGTACCCGGCCATGGAAGACTATGAACTGGACCTCATCATCGGCGAAGGGCCAGCGGCGCGGAGCATCAAGATAGATTTATCGCCGTTCACGCTTATCGGCGCGACGACGCGGGCAGGGCTGTTGGCCACACCCTTGCGCGACAGGTTTGGCATTCCGGTGCGGCTGGAATTTTACGACGAGGTCGAACTGACCAAAATTGTGGTGCGCGGCGCTGGTATGCTCGGACTGAATGTTAGCGCCGAAGGTGCGCACGAGATTGCACGGCGCGCACGCGGTACACCCCGCGTGGCTGGGCGTCTCTTGCGCCGGGTGCGGGATTTGGCAGAGCATGCGAGGGCGGAAGTGATAGATGCCAAGGTCGCCGATGCGGCACTGCTACGGCTCGGGGTCGACGATATTGGTCTGGATAGTCAAGACATGCGGTATTTATCGGCACTGTGCGAAATGTTCGGCGGTGGCCCTGTGGGCGCGGATACAATGGCGGCGGCACTGTCCGAAGCCCGTGATGCGTTGGAAGATGTGATAGAGCCGTATCTGATACAAAAAGGCTTTTTGCAGCGCACACCGCGTGGTCGGGTGGCAACCCCACACGCATTCGCTCATTTGGGATTGGCGGCACCGCTAAAACTAGAAACACCTACACTATTCACTGGATCAGATGATGGATAAATTACTTGATAAATCCCAACCTGATATGGGCTATTTCGATGGCCGATTGCATTACTACCCAATCCGGGTGTTCTATGAGGATACGGATTTTACTGGCGTGGTGTTTTACGCCAATTATTTGCGGTTTATGGAGCGGGCGCGGTCATCGTTTTTTCGTTTGGCCGGGATAAGCCACGCGGAACTCTTAGAGCGCGACGTGCCGCTCGCATTTGTTATCCGCAAGATTGAAATCGAGTACAAAAAACCTGCGCGTATTGACGACGCCTTGCTGATTAAAACCAGTTATGACAGATATAAAGGCCCACGTCTCTGGGTCTCTCAAGAGGTTTGGCGGGGCGAGGAGCTTCTGACCACCGCATATAGTGAGGCCGCCTGCATAGACTTGAATGGCCGCCCAAGACGCCCAACCCCCGAGATGATAGAGAAATTACAGCCGTATTTTTTGCCGGGATAATATTATTAATAAGACACAAAGTCGTCGCCGGGTATGACCACAAGATACGGGGTTAGGCTTACCCTAAAGGGTCATAAATAAGCTGGTTTTCTGCGTTATTCTGGCATTGGCTTTGGCTCATTGACCACATCAAGTGGTTTCTCAACAACTGGTTTCTCAACAACTGGTTTCTCAACATTCAACTCACAAATGTCTGTCACTTCCTTGTTTTCTTCGTCGACATATATGAGATGTTCTGGCGTGACGACTTTGGTCCACGGTTCGCGGCGCTCAATGGGCGGTGTTTCGATCATAATCCATTTTTTTGCGACATCGTCGTAGATTTGTTGTGGTTCTGTCTCGATAGAAACGATTGAGAAGCCGGACTTTGTCACAGCCGGAATTACGACCATTTTTAAAGTATTGATCGGGATGCAAGTTTGCTCGATCGGCGGCGGTGCCACGATCACTTCTTCCACGGGTTGGGTGGTTGTGCATGCGCCCAGAGTAACAAGTGGGGCTAGTATTGCAGTAGTGGTAAATACAGATTTCATGTTGCGGCCTTTCATTATATGTCCATGTTTTACACAGAATATACGGCGAAACTATGGCGGGAATTGACTAAAGGCAAGACAATAGCACCACTTTACTATTACAATTGAATAAGGTTCGAGGGTTTCCTATGCTTGTGATAGTGATTCCTTGTTGGTGGCGGTAGCTGATAAATTACCGTCTGTTAATTGGTATTACGCCACAATTTAGCCCAAGACGGTATTTAATATGTAGATGGAGACCTGCTTACAATGAGTTTATTACAAATTTTGCCGGAAATAAGCTTGAATATAGGCGTGTCGCCTATGTTGATCGCAAATGCATCGGCTGGAGGTTTTTCGCTGATAGAGCTATTTACCAGTGCCGACTGGGTTGTTAAATCGATCATGATTGGCTTGGCAATAGCTTCGATTTGGTCGTGGGCGATCATCATAGATAAAACCATAAACTTCCATTTGCTCAAAAAACGCGCCGCTAGTTTCGAGGAAACATTTTGGTCTGGGCGGACGCTTGACGAACTCGCCGAAGGGCTGGCGGGTGATACTCGTGACCCTATGGGCAGGGTGTTTACGGCGGCTATGCGCGAGTTTAAAGAGAGCCAGGTCAATCCGCGCGGCAATGATGTTGGCGGCACCCGCGAGCGCATTGACCGGGTTATGGGGCTAGTGGTCAACCGCGAACTGGCTAAGACTGAGCGCGGCATGACCGTGCTGGCGACGGTTGGTTCCGCATCGGTTTTTATCGGTTTGCTGGGTACGGTTTGGGGTATTATGAACACGTTTCGCGCTATTGATACGCGGGGAAATATTGACGTGTTGACGATTATACCGGGTATTATGGAAGCTTTATTTGCGACGGCTCTGGGGCTGGTGGCGGCGATTCCTGCGGTTATATTCTACAATAAATTCACAACTGATTTGGACAGGTATGCGGGCAGGCTCGACGGATATACGGACGAGTTATCGGCCATATTATCGCGCAAAATTGGCAAAGGTGGTTAGTTATGGCTATGGCGCAAATGGGACGGAGCGGCGGTGGGCGGCGCGGTCGCCGTGGGCGCCGTGGGCTGAATTCCGAAATTAATGTGACGCCTTTGGTCGACGTGATGTTGGTGCTGATGTTGATATTTATGGTGTTGGCCTCGGTTGTAGCGGCGGGCGTACCGATTGAACTGCCGAAAACCGATGCCAAGTCCATGCCAACACAGCAAAAACCCTTAACCGTTACCGTCGATATAAACGGCATAATTTACTTGCAAGAAGAAGTGGTAACGTTGGAAGAACTGAGGCCAAAGCTTATTGCGCTTGCAGGTGAGGGCTATGAAGAGCGGATTTATTTGCGCGGCGATGCGGGCGGTAATTACGGCCCAGTTATGAAAGCCATGGCCGCAATTAACGCGGCTGGTTTCTCAAATATAGGTTTGGTAACGGATCCTATACAAAAATAGGGCACATTCACTTTATGAAATTCGGTCTGCCCATATCATTTACCTTTCATGTCTTGTTCGTGATGGCTGGACTTCTGTTGTGGTCTCGGCATGTGGAGCAATTGCCGCAGTCCAATATTATCCCTCTGAAATTGGTAACCGTAGCGGACATAACTGATGTTAAGCCAACCCGTAGCGAAGACGAAATCCTGCAGCCGGATGAGCAAAGTGAAAAGCCGGTAATTCTTGATGTGCCATTGGAGCAGACCATACCAGATAAGACGCCAATTACACCTGTACCGGAACCAGTACAGCCGATACCCGATCCACCCAGTCCTGATGAAACGGATACCAAAGCCGTAGTAAGTCCGCCTGCATTTGATTTAGATGCGCTGGAAAAGGCTTTTGATAATGTTCGTAAAAATAATCCTGATGCAGCTACCCAGAAAATCCTGACCAATGAGAGCCAAGAAGCCGCTATTGCTGACAATTCAAGAATGGGTTCAGGCGCCCAGACTAGCGCCACTGTTAATGCGTTGGATTATATTCGCGCCCGCCTGCATGATTGCTGGATAGTTGACATGGGCGCAGTTGATTATCAAAATTTGGTTGTTGAAGTGCGGTTATTGCTCAATAGGGACGGCAGTATCGCAGAGGCGACTGTGCTGAACAATGCTGAAATAATAGCATCTCCGAACAGGGCTTGGCCTGTAGCGCGGCACAATGCTATGACTGCGCTTCGTAAATGCGCCCCTTACAATGGTTTGCTTAGTATCGATTATAATGTATGGAAAGACCTACGGCTTCATTTGAATCCAGGAGAGAATTAATGAACACTGCACGAGAATTTACAGGAGCATCAAGTTTTTATGGGGGCTTGTCTCAAGTTATGAAATTTTTATTGCTTACGGTAGCACTCATTATGGGCATGTTTGTATCGTTTCAAGCCCGCGCCCAGTTGGAAATCGACATAGTCCACGGTGCGCCGGAACCTCTCCCAGTTGCCATTCCGGATTTTCTATCCAGCCACCCGGAGACCGACCAGATTGCCAAAGATATAGCGTCTGTCATAGCTGCTGATTTGGAGCGTTCCGGCCTGTTTCGCGTGCTGGATAAATCCATGTATATCGAGAAACAGACCGATATAAATTACCAGCCGAGCTTTGCCGATTGGCGTTTGATAAATGCCAAAGCTTTGCTGTCCGGCAAAATTGTGCGTGAGGGATCCAACCGCCTTAAAGTCGAATTCCGGCTTTGGGATATTTACGGTACTGAGCAATTAGACGGCAAACGACTAGCCACGACGCCAGATAATTGGCGGCGCATTGCTCACAAAATCTCTGACAATATTTATAAACGCTTGACCGGAGAGGGCGGGTATTTCGATAGCCGCATTGTCTATATTTCAGAGAGCGGCCCCAAAACCAACCGCCGCAAACGTCTCGCGATCATGGATGCGGACGGCGATAACCCACAATATTTATTGGCCGGGGCTGATTTGGTATTAACGCCGCGTTTCTCCCCAACGGCTCAAACTATTACCTACCTTTCATGGGAAACCGGGCGTTCACAAGTCTATTTGCTGGATATAGAAACGGGACGGCGCGAACTGTTGGGTAATTTTCCCAACATGACCATTTCACCTAGATTTTCCCCTGATGGCCGCAAGTTGATTTTCTCCATGATCAAGAAAGGTAATAGCGACATCTATGTGTTTGATTTGCGCTCCCGTTCCACCACGCGCTTAACCACCAATCAGGCTATTGACGTATCGCCAAGCTTCTCGCCTGACGGGCGTAAAGTGGTGTTTAATTCCGACAGAGGCGGTTCGCCGCAGCTTTATACGATGAATGCGGACGGCTCCAATGTGCGTCGCCTCAGCTTTGGCGCAGGGCGGTATACGGCACCAGCGTGGTCGCCGCGCGGGGATTTAATCGCTTTTACCAAGAGTAATAAAGGCAAGTTTCACATTGGTGTTATCAATGCTAAGGACGGAAAAGGCGAACGCTTGCTAACAAATTCCTATTTGGACGAAGGGCCAACTTGGTCACCAAATGGCCGTGTTATTTTGTTTACGCGCGAGGGACGCGGTATAAGTGGACGTTCCGCTATATGGTCTGTGGACCTGACCGGGCGCAATTTACGTAAAGTACCGACGCCAGGCGCGGCATCTGATCCGGCATGGTCACCAATATTGCCCTAATTTGGGCACATTTATTCGCAAGGGTTCAACTTGACACATTGTTTCATGGCGTTAGCTTGAATATATCATTAACCAAAAATTGGTTGGGAAAAGAGAGAAGAAAATGAATACGAAAACTATTGTACTCGCAGTTGTAATGTTAGCCCTTTCGGCTTGCGCGACGACACCTAAGCAACAAGAAATCATCCAAACTCAACCACGTGCAGAAGTACCTGCGCCGGTAATAGTGGAGCCTGAACCTGAAGCACCAATCGAGCCTGCGCCTGTCGAAGAGGCTGCGCCGGTTATTCCCCAAGGGCCTCAACCCGGTACTGCGGACCATTTTAAATATATGTCGGGCGAAGACCGCGTGTATTTTGGCTATAATGAATATAGTTTAACGCCACAAACCCGCGAAATTTTAAAATCTCAAGCCAGTTGGTTGCAGCAGTACAATAACGCCATCATCGTTATTGGTGGCAATGCAGATGAGCGCGGAACTCGTGAATACAATCTGGCACTTGGTGCGCGCCGCGCCGATGCGGTCAAAGCATTTTTAGTCAGTCAGGGCGTGGCACCGGGGCGGATAACCACCGTGTCATACGGCAAAGAGCGCCCAATCGATGGCCGTTCTAACGAGGCAGCTTGGGCGCTGAACCGCAATGCTCACTCTGTGGTATTGGTTGGTGGCAGTAGTTAACTGCAATAAATTACAAACTTAACTGCACTTTAACGATACGCGCCTTATTTCTGCCATTAGGGTATGGATAAATTATTGGGTTCTGCCTGAATAAGGATTATTATGCGTATTTCATTTCTATTTCTCAGTGTTGTTTTGTTAATCGGCTCTGCCTTGCCAGCCCATGCGGCTAGCAAGAGGGAGTTGGAGGCTAAGATTATTCTGCTTGAGCAACGTCTTGCGACGTTGGAAAACCGGATGCTTACGGGTGACCCCGCTGCGGAAAGATTGATGCAGCGCATGGATGCATTGGAGACCTCCCAGCGCTCTATGACAGGCGAAATCGAGCGCTTACGGTATGAACAGAGTACGTTACAAGAGCAAGTTAAAGCATTGGCATCGCAAATCACACTCATGCAAAGCGCTAATGATGAAATGCGCAACAAGTTGAATGCAGTTGCTCCACAAACCTCCGCCCGGCAAGGGTACGGCGCCGCCTCTTATAGCAATGGTCGTTCAGGCGGCGTGTATGCAGGCGGCACGGCTATTCCCAGGTCGCCGAGTACTGCCGAGTTACCTGCCTCTGGCACGAACAATATCGGGCTGGATAATGACATATCAAAATTAGCCCTTGTTGGCCAAGACCGGATGAACGAGGGTGATTTTTCCGGCGCCCAAAGGGCGTTTCAACAATATCTGGATTTAAACCCGGATGCACGCGACAGAGGCGATGTATATTTCTGGCTGGGCGAGACCTATTATGCCAAGTCCGGATTCTCCAGTGCCGCCGACGCTTATATTGCCTCTATGCGTGCCGCCCCCAAAGGCGACTATGCACCCGAAGCTATGGTTAAATTAGCGGCGACGGCTCGTGCGCTCGGCAAAAAAGATATGGCATGTAAAACCTTGGCCAGCTTCCCGGTGCAATATCCCAAAGCCGTACTTGCGGTGCGCAAGAAAGCCCAAATTGAGAATTTGCGCAGTGGATGTTGAGGCTAAAGCCTTTGGTCAACTAACCCAGTGGGGTATTCCGCGCAATGAATTAATAGCCATCGCTTTTTCGGGAGGTGGTGACAGTACCGCGCTTTTGTCATTGATGATAAAGTGGAATAGTGCGCAATCTGTTCAAGCTTTCATTGTCGATCACCGCTTAAGGCCCGGCTCAGGTACAGAAGCAGAATTAGCCCGATCAAGGGCGCAAGCAATGGGTGCCAGCGCACGAGTTCTTTCCTGTGCATGGCCATATGAGAAACCTGGCGAAGTACCAACAACAGGCATTCAAGAAAAAGCCCGTAATGCCCGCTATCAACTCCTCGGTGATGCGTGCCGGGAGCAGGGCATAAAAACCCTCATGCTTGGACATAACCGGGGCGACCAAGCGGAAACCGTGTTCATGCGTCAACAAGCCGGGAGTGGTTGGCGGGGATTGGCGGGTATTAAGTGCCGTATTGAAGCCCCCATTTGGCCGGCTTTGCGGGGGGTGAAAATTCTGCGGCCATTGTTGGGATGTGGCCGTGTAGAGTTGCGTTCTTACAATAAAAACAATAACTTATCATGGATAGATGATCCGTCTAATGACAGCCGTGCATTTGCACGTATCCGCGCCCGCGCGTATTTAGATACGCATTTAGACGAAAAGCAAAATCTATTGACTATGGCCAAGGCGGCAAATTTTATTTTGGCGCAAGAGCAGGTTTTGCTAAGCGAATTTATTCAATCAACAACGAAAATACATGATTGGGGGGGCGTAAATTTGCTGCCTGGTTTCTGCACGGCCAAACTTGGCCAAGTCGCAGAAGCTTTGAAATATTTGCTCCCCGCACTTTCCGGTGACGCATTCCCCCCAAGCACTGAAAAGCGCATGAACCTTGCGCGGCGCCTCCGTGCCAAAGGATTCTCCGGTGCTACGCTCGGCGGTGTTCGGTGCGTGCCACAGGAGGACGGAATTTTGTGTGTGCGGGATTTAGGCGTGTTGCTTGGCCGTGCCAAAGTCCCTGCTGTCCGCCCGATACAATTACAAACAAATGAAACAAAGATATGGGATAGTCGTTTTGCCATCACTACGGGGAGAGATAGTGTGTCAGTAGATGCGCTCGGGAATTGGGTTGATACATTGGATAAGTCGCAAAAACAGTCTCTATCGAGTTGTCCCCAAGTTGCGCGTGGAGGTCTACCCGTTTTCGTACTCGGGAACCAAGTTAAATTCATCCCGTTTGTGGATTCCCATGCCGACAATCAAGGTTTTTCCGTTCGAACGTTGACGAGTGAACGCTTGCGCTCACTTTTAGGCGAGTTTGACTGATATATTTCACGTTTTGCCCTTACTCTTTAGGAATTGCCACTTATATAGTATAATTCATACTGTGATCATTTGAGCTGATAAAAGGAATATATAACAATGCAAATGCGCAATTTTGCCCTCTGGGCTATTATCATCGTCATGTTTATGGTCATGATCACCGTCTCGCAAAACGCCATGAAGCCTACGGCGCCCGAAGCTATGACTACGTCCGAATTTATGAGCGCGGTTGAGGCAGGGAATATTGATGATTTCAAAGTCGACGTGCAAAGTGATACGATTACGGGCAAGACGACAGATGGCAAAACATTTACCTCGAATGTGCCGATTACCGGAGAATTATTGCAGAAATTTGATGAGCTAAATGTCACCTATGACACCAATCCGATAAAACAAACAAGCCTATTGGCGCAATTCTTGTTTACCGTTCTGCCGTTCATACTATTCATTGGTATCGCTATTTGGTTTATGCGCTCTATGCAGGGTGGTGGTAAGGGCGGGGCGATGAGCTTTGGCAAATCCCGCGCCAAAATGTTGACCGAAGATCAAGGCAAGGTGACATTCGATGATGTTGCGGGCGTGGAAAACGCCAAAGAAGATCTCCAAGAGGTTATCGAATTTCTACAAGACCCAACAAAATTCCAACGCCTCGGCGCGAAAATCCCCACGGGTGCATTACTCATCGGGCCTCCGGGGACGGGTAAAACCTTGCTGGCCAAAGCGGTGGCGGGCGAAGCGGGTGTGCCGTTCTTTACCATTTCCGGTTCCGACTTTGTTGAAATGTTTGTTGGTGTTGGTGCGTCGCGTGTCCGCGATATGTTCGAGCAAGCCCGCAAAAACGCGCCGTGTATTATCTTTATTGACGAAATTGATGCGGTCGGTCGCCATAGGGGTGTGGGTACATCCGGCGGTCACGAAGAGCGCGAACAGACTTTGAACCAACTCTTGGTCGAGATGGACGGATTTGACGGCCAGGAGGGCGTGATTATTATCGCCGCCACCAACCGCCCCGATGTTTTGGATAAAGCTCTTTTGCGCCCGGGACGTTTTGACCGCCAAATCGAAGTACCACTTCCGGATATTTTAGGCCGCGAAAAAATTATTGCGGTGCATATGAAAAAAGTCCCGACAGCCCAAGACGTGGACAATAAATATATCGCGCGCGGTACGCCCGGCATGTCCGGTGCCGACCTAGCCAATCTGGTCAACGAAGCTGCACTCTTGGCGGCGCGGCGCAATAAACGCAAAGTCACCATGCGCGAGTTTGAAGACGCCCGCGATAAAGTCCTGATGGGCGCAGAGCGCCGTTCCCTGTCTATGACCGAAGAAGAACGGGCAAATACGGCATACCACGAAGCTGGCCACGCTATTGTTGGCCTGAATATGCCCGGAGCGCACCCTATCCATAAGGCGACCATTATTCCCCGTGGTCGGGCGCTGGGCATGGTGCAATACTTGCCGGAACGCGACCAAATTTCACAGTCCCGCGAACAAATGCTTGCCAGCATGGCTATGGCTATGGGCGGTCGTGCGGCGGAAGAGATTAAATTTGGCTATGACAAAGTCACCTCTGGCGCGTCTTCTGATATTGAACATGTGACCCGCATAGCCCGCGCTATGGTAACCGAATGGGGTTTATCTGATAAGGTCGGTCCGATTGCTTATAAGAATACTGACGTGGATAGTTTCATGCCGGGCATTGGGCGCGGCTCTGCAATCTCGCCGGAAACGGCTCGGTTGATTGAAGATGAGATAAAGCGTTTCGTCACCGAAGCCCACGAGAAAGCCACGGCGATTCTCAAGAAAAAGAAGAAAGACTGGATACGCTTATCCGAAGCATTGCTGGAATACGAAACCCTGTCGGGCGACGAGATTAAAAACCTGCTATCGGATAATATTAAACCTAAACGTCCAGACTTCGATAATGATGATGGCAAGCCGGGCCTATCGGCTATCCCAACAACCAAGCCAAAGCCAAAACCATTAGGTGATAAGCCACAGCCTGAGGGGTAATAAACTGTAGGGTGGATTAGGCTCTTCGCCGTAATCCACCAATGGCACTCACCGAGCGGTGGATTACGCGTAAGAGCGCTAATCCACCCTACAAAACTGGTAATTATCTCATGACCAACAGTCCAAAAATCATGGGCATATTGAATGTGACGCCGGACAGCTTTTCGGATGGTGGGCAGTTTGACGGGGTTGAGCAGGCGGTGGCACGGGCGCACGCCATGGTGCGGGCTGGTGCGGATATTATTGACATTGGCGGCGAGAGTACACGGCCCGGTGCGGTTGTGGTCGGTGAAGCCGAAGAATTGGCGCGGGTCATGCCTGTGATAGAGGCGCTTGCTGGTTTTGACGCAGATATTTCCATAGATACGCGCAGGCCAGCAGTGGCGCAGGCGGCTGTCAAGGCCGGGGCTAGTATATGGAATGATGTTACGGCTTTGGAATTTGATGAAACGTCAATAGAAATAGCCGCCAAGCTTGGCTGCAAAGTCGTCCTCATGCACATGCGTGGTACGCCTGAGACTATGCAGGATAACCCGCACTATAACAATGTGGTGGCAGAGGAGATGGCGTATCTAAAAGCCCGCATGAGTGTTGCAATGAAAGCTGGCGTAAAGCGCCAAAACATCATCCTCGACCCCGGTATCGGCTTTGGTAAACGCCTAGAAGACAATCTCGACCTGCTACAACATCTGGACGATTTCCATATATTGGGTCGCCCTATACTCTTGGGCGCATCGCGCAAAAGTTTCATGGGCGCGTTAGACGGCAGTGATGTAGCAGGCAGGCTCGGCGGCAGCATAGCCAGCGCCCTTTGGGGTGCGTCTATGGGCGCTTCTATTTTGCGGGTGCATGATGTAGAAGAAACTGTGCAGGCGCTGAAAGTTTGGAGAGCGATTGGGGGGAGAGCGAATGGCAAAGATAAAATTTGACTGGAGCCTTGTGAAGAACCGCTCTGAGCTTGGGCGGAAATTGATGTTGGAAAGATTAGTCAAACAAAACAGAAAACACCAATTAGTGGCATATGCTTTGTGGGCATTACTTGCCGGATTAGGTTTACACAGGATGTATCTTGGGCAATGGCGGCAAGCATTTTCATTGATTGGTTTTTATCTTTTCGCGCTATTGACACCTAGCTTACTACTCTTAAGCGGTAATGTTGCGCTCCGGAACTCCAGTCTAACGACAATATTATTGTTAGCAGGCATTGGTATTTGGTTGTATGAGGGGGTTCGATTGTATTCTTTAGTGCGAAGATGGAATGAGGAACTTCGAAAGGAAATAGAAATAAGTATGGCATTTGTATGACAGATAACCCAACACCCCGCGTTCTTATCATCGCTGGCTCCGACAGCTCCGGCGGGGCGGGCATTCAAGCCGACATCAAAACCTGTGCGGCGTTTGGGGTTTATTCGGCTACGGCGATTACGGCGATTACGGCGCAGAATACGCTTGGTGTGCAGCGGGTTGAGGCTTTGCCTGCGGACTTGGTGGCTGACCAGATGCGGTCTGTGCTTAGGGATATTGGGGCGGATGTGATTAAAATTGGTATGTTGGCCAATGGGGAGATTATCCGGGCTGTGGCTGATGTTATTATCAATGATGCGGAAGATTGTACCGTAGTGCTCGACCCGGTTATGGTGGCGACTAGTGGTGATAGATTGCTGGAAGATGCGGCAATTGATTGCCCAAAAGAGATTATGAAAGAATTACTGTTGCCGCTGGCTGATGTGGTCACACCAAATATCGACGAAGCGGAAATTTTAACCGGGATGCGACCCGATGACGTTGACGGATTGATACAGGCCGGAGAACGGTTATTGGAAATGGGGGCTTATGCGGCGCTGATGAAAGGCGGGCATCTTGAGAGTAAAAGCATCACAGATGTTCTCGTCGCGCCCGACGGTAATCACATCATGAGCGCCCCGCGCATATATTCGCGCCATACCCATGGCACGGGCTGTACATTGGCAAGCGCTGTTGCGGCACTCTTAGCCCAAGGCGCCCCCCTAGAGATTGCCGTGCGCGAAGCTAGGGAATTTGTGTTCGAAGCTATCCGCACCGCACCAAAACTCGGCAAAGGCAATGGTCCGCTCAATCACGGCTTGGGCAATGGTTTAGGCACTGGCTTGGGGCAGGACGAAAAGCCAGCGGAACAAGATGCAAATAACCCGTTCGCCGCGCTTAAGGATTTATAGGTTTCTCCTCCCCCCATAAATGGGGGGAAGGATTCATATTTTACTATCGCTACGCGCAACATACATGCCCACCGTTACAATCACCATTGCGAGAACTGTGCGCCCCGAAAAGGCTTCGCCGAGGAATAATATTCCGGCAATAATTGAGCATACCGGCACTAGATAAACTAGGCGGGCGATTAGGCTGGGGCCGCTTATTTGTACCAGCCGGAGATACAATATTTGTGCAACCCCTGTTGCACCCACGGCCAAAACAACCAGAGCAATGAGCGCGGAGTTTGGCGGAATTGATTCTGGTAATCCGGTAGATAATGCAAATAGCAATGAGGCGGTTGCGGCGGCTATGAGCATGATTGCCGCGCCGAGACTGGCGGGGGTATCCGGGGCGCGTTTGGCGATTATAGTCAACACTGCATAGCAAAATGCCGTCAATAAAATCAGGCCTTGGGCGCGCCATTCTCCGACGAGTTCCAGTTCAAAGGGTATAGGGACAAATAGAAATATCAGGCCTGCGAAACCTATCAAAAAACCAAAACTTTTACGCCATGTTAGCCGTTCGTCTTTAATGAAAAAATGCGCTAGCACTATTGTAAACAAGGGCATGACGCCCGCGAGAATAGAGGTTAGGCCGCTCTCAATGACTTTCTGACCACTGGCGGTAAAATAAAACGGGAGCGCCATACCAATCAGCCCCATAAGCGAATACCAACGCCAGCGAGGATCGCTCAGAGGCGGGAATTTATGTCCGCGCCACAGGGCGTAGGCCACTAAAACAAAGGCAGCAATGAAGGTGCGCACGGCCACTAGCCATGCCGGAGAAATTGTGTCCACTATATACCCAATAAGCGTATATGCCGTGCCCCAAATGACCACTATGGCTATACAGGCGGCATAAAATAGTGGTTTGCGGTCTTGCATAATATGCCTTGTTTTTATTTTGTTTTTTCACCCATGCGGGCAATAGCCAAGCCTATGAGTATGATGACCAGAGCAATAATATACCGTTGATGCAAGCTTTCTCGTAAAAATACCATTCCAGATATAATGGCGACTATAGGGACGATATAGTTGATTTTGGCGATGAGGCTAGGGCCAGAAATTTGCAAAAGCCGTAGATATAATAAATTGCCGAAAAAAGTCGCGCCGATAGTGAGAGCGGCGAGTGCGCCGATGATTTTTGCAGGTGGTATTGTCCTAGGCATTTCTGATCCTGCGAGCAGGTAAGCACCGAGCAAGGCGCTGACCGCGCCGCCGATGAGCATCATAGCCGCACCGACGCTGGCGGGGTTTTCTGGCGCCCGCTTGCCCAGTATAGACGTAGATGCATAACCAAATGCCGCGAGGATTATCAAAGCTTGCGCCTGCCAATTATCCACCAAAGACCAGCTTAGTTCGGCAGGTAAGAACAGTACGCATACCCCGATAAAACCGATGAAAAACCCCAAAGATTTAAGCCTGGTCAGAGGTTCGGATTTCACAAAAAAATGTGCGAGGATGACTGTGAACAGTGGCGTTACACCGATCAAGATTGAAATCAGCCCCGAATCGACACCCGCATTATAGCCCCGGGCGATTAAATAAAACGGGATAGTCATACCGATAAACCCCATAGTCCCGTAAAACAGCCAGCTTTTGTTTGTCAGACTTGGCAATTTATTGCCGCGTAAATATACGAATGCGACCATCAACATGGCCGCAAATATCATACGGATTGCCACTTGCCAGGCCTCGCTAATGATGGCCGCATCAATAGTGCCGACCAAGGTATATTCCGTACCCCAAACAAGCAAAGTGATGGGCACTAAAAGCCATAAATTGTAAAAGGGAGATTTATCCATTAGGAAGATTTGTCTTCAATACGGGCTATAAGTAGCCCGGTTATAATGATCATCATAGCCGCTACAGAGCGCCAACTGAAGTCTTCGCTCAGGAATATAATACCGAAAACCAGCGCGAATACTGGCACTAAATAATTGATCTTGGCAATCATGCTAGGGCCAGACATTTTGATAACTTTGAGATAAAGGATGTCGGATAGGCCAGTTGAAAACACGGTGAGTATGAAAAGAGCCAGCAAGACTCCGCCCGAATAATCTCCGCCCGGCGCGCCGGATAAAAGTGCGGGGACAAGCGCCGTCACAGCCGCTGTGATCAACATAATCGCCGCGCCCACGCTGGCCGTAGTATCGGGTGCGCGTTTTGCAACGATTGCCGCCAATGCGTAGCTGAGCGCGACCATCAATATAAATATTTGGGCGTGCCAGTTTTGGATAAGTTCTAAGGATAAATTTTCGGGGATAAACAAAAACACGACCCCGATAAAACCAATGATAAAGCCCATAGACTTGCGCAAGTTCAGGCGCTCTGATTTCACAAAGAAATGCGCCAGCAAAATAGTCATGAGCGGCGTAACACCATTTGTGAGAATAGACGAAATTCCGCTTTCCACCCCGTATTCATTGCCCTTGGCCAGCAAATAAAACGGCGCAGTCATACCGAGAAATCCCATAAGGCCGTACCAGAACCAGCGCTTATCGGACAGGGGCGGTAGTTTCATGCCGCGTATATAAACGAATAGCGTGATTCCTATTGCCGGTAAAATTGTCCGTGCGGCAGGTATCCATTCCGCCGGAAACCCACCAGAATAGACCGCATAATACATCAGATTATAAGCTGTCGCCCAAATTAGGACAATGGCGGCAACATAGACGTATAATTGCAGAGTACTGCTTTCGGATTTTGTTTGTTTGTCCATTATCCCTAGCTATTGAAACGCACATACACTTGCAAGCTATAAAAACCCCGGCTTACTTTTAAGTGTAGGTAGAGCGCAGCGTGGGGTCGAGGCGGTTACCTTGGCGAAGTCCTTTTCTGCCGTATCGCCGTAGACGAAAGTGCGTTTAGCGGTGGGGTTAAATATGTCCATGCGGGGGCTTCGTAGCTGGCTAGGGTGTGGGCTTGTTGCTCATTGATGCGGGCATAGCTGTATTGGCGGGCGGCTTGGGACAGGCGGGCTTTTAGGGTGTCGCTGGTTTTTGCGCCGGATCTTGTGTCATTTCTGGCAATTACGGCTATGGGTACAGTTTCCATAATCTCGCGCCAACCTTTCCATTTTGGGAGCTGCATCAAATTATCTGCACCCATGAGAAAGACAAAATTTGTGCGCGGCCAGCGTTTTTTGGCACGGCGTAAGGTCTCCACCGTATAGCGTGTGCCGAAATCACGTTCCATGTGGCTGATATGCATACGCGGAGGGAGGTCGAGCGCTTCCACGCTTGCCACTCTTTGCTTATAGGGCGTTTGGTCTGTTTTTAGGGGGTTGCCCGGACTAACCATCCACCAGATTTGATCCAGCCCCAGCCGTTGCAAGCCACATTCTGCCACATGTAAATGCCCGGCGTGGGCAGGATTGAACGATCCGCCAAACAGACCGATGTTTTGCCTATCATAGCTCAAGCCCATAACCTCATGGTCTGGTTTGTCCCGTGCCTAGCACCTGATATTTATAACTGGTCAAATGTTGTGCCCCGACGGGGCCGCGTGCGTGCAGGCGGCCTGTGGCAATGCCAATTTCTGCGCCAAACCCAAATTCGCCACCGTCGGCATATTGGGTCGAGGCATTGTGCATGACAATGGCACTGTCGACCTTGGCCAGGAATTCTTGCGCCACGGCCTCGTCTTGGGCGATGATAGCGTCCGTGTGATTGCTACCATATTGGTCAATATGGGCGAGGGCGGCGTCTAGTCCGTCCACAATTTTTATATTGAGGATAGCGTCCAGATGTTCTGTCATGAAATCAGCTTCACTGGCGGGGTTAATCGTACCGACTTTGGCACAGGCTTGCGCATCACCGCGCAGCTCGCAACCTGTTTCCAAGAGGGCATTGGCCAATATAGGCAGCAGATCCAGCGCCGCTATATCTAAGAGCAATGTCTCGGTGGAGCCGCAAATTCCGGTGCGCCGCATTTTGGCGTTGACGAGTACATCCCGCGCCATGTCCGGGTCGGCATCCGCATGAATATAAGTATGATTTCGACCCTCCAAATGGGCAAGCACAGGGACACGGGCGTCTTGTTGTACCCGCCCGACCAGACCTTTGCCGCCACGCGGAATGATCAGGTCTATATTGCCGTCTAAACCCGCCAGCATATGGCCGACGGCATCGCGGCTTGTTGTGCCCACATATTGCACACAGGTTTCGGGTAAGCCGGCGACTGTCAGGCCACGGGTAATAGCCTTATGGATAGCAATATTGGAGTGCAGGGCTTCGGAGCCACCGCGCAAAATACAGGCATTGGCAGACTTGATACACAGGGAGGCAGCATCTGCCGTCACATTGGGGCGGCTTTCATATATCATGCCAATAACGCCCAGCGGTGTGCGGACTTTGGCTATGGTCAGTCCGTTGGGGCGCGTCCAACGCTCGTCCTCTGCGCCGATAGGGTCGGGCAGGGCGGCCACAGCTTCTAATCCTGTTGCGATGTCCTCTATGCGCTCATCAGATAATTTCAGGCGGTCAAGCATGGCCGGGGTAAGCCCTTTATCCGCACCTGCCGCCATGTCCTTGGCGTTATTACTTAGGATTTCCGTAGCGGCTTTGCGTACCTGTACCGCCATTGCAAGAATAGCATTGGTGCGGGCTTCTCCGCTGGCGAGCCGTAAAGTATTTGCAGCAGTACGGGCCTTTGCACCCAAGTCTGTCATGTATTTTTCAAGATTATCTATCATGAGTTCAGTACCATATTATCGCGGTGAATGAGCGCCGCGCCTCCGTCATAGCCTAATTGAGCTTCGATGTCGCTAGATTTTAAGCCCCTAATCGTCCGCGCATTGTCGGCACTATATCCAGCTAATCCGCGCCCCAATTCTTGCCCAGCTTCGTCCACAATCAGCACGGCTTCACCGCGTCCAAAATTTCCTGCTACCCGCACAAGCCCTGCGGCCAATAAGCTACTGCCCTTGGCCAAAGCCCGCGCCGCGCCTGCGTCTATAGTGAATGTGCCTTTTGGTTTTAGACTGCCCGCAATCCATTGTTTGCGTGCCAGCAGCGGATTAGTTTTGGCCAAAAACCAACTGGATTTTTCTGTGCCGTCCGCTAGAACTGCCAGCGGATTATGGGCATCGCCCTTGGTAATGACCATTGCGCAGCCTGCGTCTGTGGCGATACGTGCCGCTTGTAATTTGGTTGCCATACCGCCAGATCCGGTGCCGCGCTTAATATTGGATGCGCCGCCCATGGCCATGATTTCAGGTGTGATTTCCCGAATTTCCGCAATATGCTTGGCCGTGCTGTCCAGACTTGGATCCGCATCATAAAGTCCGTCAACATCTGATAATAACACTAATAAATCCGCGCTGCACATTTGCGCTACGCGGGCGGCCAATCTGTCATTATCGCCGTATCGGATTTCGTCTGTTGCCACTGTATCATTTTCATTGATAATCGGGACGGCACCTAGTTTTAACAATGTCGCCAATGTGGCGCGGGCATTGATCCAGCGACGACGGTCTTCTGTATCATTAAGGGTGAGTAGAGCCTGTGCGGTGTTAAGACCGAGCGGGGCGAGCACGGCTTCATAGGTTTGGGTTAATACTACTTGTCCGGCTGCAGCACAGGCTTGTTTTTCGGCAAGGGATAGATTTGCCTTGATCAGGCCAAGCCGCCCACGGCCCAGAGCGATGGCACCGGAGGAAATGATAAGGATTTGTTTGCCTGATTGCTTAAGGTTAGCAATATCTTGCGCTAGGCTTTCCAGCCAAGCCTGATTGATCAAGCCGGTTGTCTCGTCAACCAGCAAGGAGGAGCCGATTTTTACGGCTATGCGGTTATATTTATTTAAGGCCGCCATTTCTCGGTTTCCGGTTCAAGCCCTGCTTGTTTACGGGCGTCAGCTTTTAGTCTGGCCAAACGCGCCTCTTTATCGGCCTTGCGGCTGGCTTCCACATGTTGAAAGGCGGCGCTCATGAGCGGCTTGACATCAATCCCGGCCACGCCAGAGACCGTAAACACCTTTGCGCCGCACGCCTTGGCCAGTTCTGCGGCGCGGGCTTTGATGGTTTCTACATCCAGTGCGTCGCATTTGTTCAGCGCAACAATTTCCGGTTTGTCTTTGAAAATATCGGCATAGTCTTCCAGTTCTTTGCGGATCGTGGTGTAGGCTTCGCCGGGGTTTTCCTGGGTACCGTCCACCAAATGGATGATCGACATACAGCGTTCTGCGTGGCCGAGGAATTGATGACCAAGGCCAGCACCGTCTGCTGCCCCCTCAATAAGACCGGGGAGGTCGGCCATGACAAAGCGCTCGCTCGCCCCCATATCGACAACCCCAAGGGAGGGATGCAGGGTGGTGAACGGGTAGTCAGCGGTTTTGGGGTTGGCCGCAGAAACTGCCGATAGCAATGTTGACTTTCCCGCATTGGGCAAGCCAACCAGACCCACATCGGCGATGAGTTTGAGTTTGAGCCAGAGCTGGTATTCTTCGCCCGGCTCGCCCGGATTGGCGCGGCGCGGCGCTCTATTGGTGGCGGATTTGAACCGGGTATTGCCCCAGCCGCCATTGCCGCCTTTGGCCAAGAGCATTTTCTCGCCGTGTTCTAGCATGTCGGCTAGTAAATGCTCGCCGGTCTCGTCAAATATTTGTGTGCCAATGGGCAGCTCAATAATTGTGTCTTCGCCGTCCGCGCCTGTTCGGTCGCGGCCCATGCCATGTTGTCCGGTTGGGGCTTTGAAATGTTGCCGATAGCGAAAATCTATCAGTGTGTTGAGGTCTTGATTAGCCACGGCCCAAACATCGCCGCCCTTACCGCCGTCGCCGCCGTTAGGCCCGCCGAATTCAATGGATTTTTCGCGGCGAAAACTGACGCTGCCCGCGCCGCCAAAGCCGGAACGTACATAGATTTTTGCCTGATCAAGAAATTTCATGTCTTATCCTATAGCGTCGACCAACGCGCCGCAGTATTACGGGGTAGGCGATACTCTATGCTGTTATATTTTTTGCCGCGTGCCACGGAAAAAAGCTGGCTTGGTTCGTTCTTATCAATAAACCCTAGCTTTTCAAGCACTCGTCCTGATGCGGGGTTATCCGCAAAATATCCCGCATCGATATAGGGGACGTCCAATGCGCGAAACCCTTCCGTGAGCAGGCATTTTGCGGCTTCTGGCATATATCCTTTGCCCCAAAATTCTTTTGCGAGCCAATAACCGATTTCCCAATTATCTTGGTCGTTCTTAAACAGATCGACCACACCCATCATGCTGTCATCGGTTTTAGTGATTGCATAGGCGAATGATTGACCACGGCGCCAATCGGCAGATGAGCGCATGAGCCAAAACTCTGCGCTCAAACCAAAATAGGGCAGGGGTAGAGTAGCTGTCATCCGTAGAATATCCGGGTCGTTAATCCGCTGAGCCATGGTTCGCGCATCGGAATTTCGTGTCCGGCGGAGGGTTAATCTGTGTGTTTTAAGTAAGTCTCGCATTTTGCAATCCCAAACGAAAAAAAAGGAAGATGGGCGGTGACCCATCTTCCCTAAATTCGTTTAGGTTATTTGATCACCAAGAAGCGGTGATTTCAATATCACCTATTTTACCGTTTCTGGCTGCACAGACACAAAGGTGCGTTTGTTGCGTTTGGTAACAAATGCAACGCGGCCTTCGGCTTTGGCAAAGAGAGTATGGTCTTTTCCCATACCGACATTGTCGCCTGGAAAGAATTTGGTGCCGCGTTGGCGGATGATGATGTTGCCAGGAATAACGGCTTGTCCGCCAGATTTCTTGACGCCTAGACGACGGCCTGCACTATCGCGACCGTTATTCGATGAACCACCAGCTTTTTTATGTGCCATGTTAAAGTCTCCATTTTACCCGAAAAGCGGGTAGTCTATTATTTAGCTTTGATTGCCGTGATTTTTACAACGGTCTCGTTTTGACGATGACCTTTCTTGCGGCGGTAGTTTTGACGGCGTTTCTTTTTGAACACAATGACTTTGTCGCCTTTGCGCTGCTCGATGACTTCACCGCTAACGCTTGCGCCTTTGATGGACGGAGCGCCTACGGATACGTCTGCACCTTCACCGCACATGAGTACGTCGTCGAATGTAACTTTTTTACCTGCTTCGGCGTCCAGCTTCTCAATAACAATGATGTCGTCTTTAGCGACTTTGTATTGTTTGCCGCCTGTCTTGATGACTGCGAACATAATTTCGTCCTTAAGTATCTGCGAAACTTGGCCTGAAACGTCTGTTTCTGAATGCCTTAGCCGCTGTTGAAATTGGTTTTCCGAGGCTAAAATCAGCCTAGCCCAGAGAGAGCGCGAAATATACGAAAAAAACTTTGCCTGTCAACGTATGAATCGACCAAACCCTGATGTTTTATTTCGCGCACATATTGCCTAAAAAAAGACCCCGCGCCAGAAGCGCGGGGTCTAAGATTAATGTATCTGGTTTTAGTTTCCGACGCGACCGATGATTTTACCAGCCGTATCAATAATGTTACCATTTGCATCTACGGTTCCGAGAACAACACCTGCACTGTTCACGACCTGACCGTTTGCACGAACAGAGAAATTACCCAGAGACATGCTGCTGCTTGAAGCACCACTTGCACCGGAGATAAACTGTGAACCGCCACCAGTAATCGTTCTAGTGGTTGTCGTTGTGGAGCCGCCAGTAATCATGCCGAGAACCTGACCATTATTACCAACAATGCTGCCATTGCTTGCAAGGCGTCCAACGACTTCACCCGCTGCATTCAGAACCTGACCATTGGTACCGATTGTATAGCTTCCGGTACTGGTAGTTACAATGCTACCGACTGCATAGCCTAGGCCGCTATTGATGGAATATCCACCACCAGAGACCATGGAACGCCAGTCAACACCCAGAGCATCAACTGTACGCAATGTCAGGCCACCCGTAGACAGGCTTTGCGCGATTTGGAATTGTTCGACAGATGCGTAGGTTGCTTGGCCAAGAATGCCGTCAATGGCACCACGGTAGTAACCACGTTCTTGCAGAGCCGTCTGGATAGCGGAGATAACACTAGCGTTCGAGTTAGCTTCACAAAGAACCTGACGCCATTCAGCTTTTTCCGGTGTGGTTTGAACACGTTTTTCAATTGTGCCAAATTTAGCCGGAATAACAATCCGTTCAATCCGTGCTGGTTCAACTAGTCTCTGTACGGAGACTGTGTCGTAACGAGCCGGGATCTCGCGGCGTTCTGTACGGGCTGGAACATCTACCACGCGGCGTGTAACTGTTTTGGTCACTGCCGGGATAGTCCGTTCCATTGTCGTAGCAGGCGTCTGAACGATACGGCGTGTAACCTGTTTGGTTATCGCAGGAATTACACGTTGCTCGGTACGCGCAGGCGTTTTGATAACACGGCGGGTCACCTGGTTGGTCACTGCCGGGATTACACGCTCTTGTGTCGTCGCAGGTGTGCGAACTACGCGGCGTGTAACCTGTTTGGTGATAGCCGGGATAGTCCGTTCCTGCGTAGACGCTGGAGTGTCAACCACACGGCGGGTCACTTGCTTGGTCACGGCTGGTATCACACGTTCGATTGTGTGTGCAGCGTCTTTGATGACACGGCGCGATACCTGCTTGGTGATAGCCGGGACAGTACGCTCTTCGACGCGCGCCGGAGTTTTGACAACCTGACGCGTAACCTGTTTGGTTACAGCCGGGATAGTCCGCTCCATAGTCGACGCTGGTGTTTTCACGACACGGCGGCTTACCTGTTTGGTAATTGCCGGGATAGTCCGTTCCTGCGTAGACGCTGGAGTGTCAACCACACGGCGGGTCACTTGCTTGGTCACGGCTGGTATCACACGTTCGACTGTGTGTGCAGCGTCTTTGATGACACGGCGTGATACCTGCTTGGTGATCGCTGGAATGACACGTTCTTCAGTGCGCGCCGGGGTTTTAACAACCTGACGCGTCACCTGTTTGGTGATTGCCGGTACGGCTCTCTCAAACGTAGACGCTGGTGTTTCAACAACACGGCGAGTTTGCGTTTTCGTGATTGCCGGGATGGTGCGTTCCATAGTGCTTGCCGGAGTTTTGACAACACGGCGGCTCACTTGCTTGGTTACAGCTGGCACAATGCGCTCAACTGTGTGCGCTGGGTCTTTAATAACACGGCGGCTGACCTGCTTGGTGATTGCTGGGATAGTCCGTTCCTGCGTCGCTGCCGGAGTATCAACAACGCGGCGGGTAACCGTAGTGGTCACTGCCGGGATGATACGTTCCTGCGTAGATGCTGGTGTTTTCACTACACGACGAGTTTCCTGCTTGGTAATAGCTGGAATAACCCGCTCAAACGTAGAGGCTGGCGTTTTCACAACACGTCGGCTCACTTGCTTGGTCACAGCAGGAATAGTGCGTTCTACTGTGTGCGCTGCATCTTTGATGACACGGCGTGTTTCCATTTTAGTGATTGCCGGAATGACACGTTCTTGCGTAGTCGCTGGTGTTTTGACCACACGGCGGCTGACCTGTTTGGTGATAGCAGGAACAGCACGTTCAACGATTGACGCTGGTGTCTTAACGACACGGCGTGTTTCCACTTTAGTGATAGCTGGAACTGTACGCTCCATGGTCGATGCTGGTGTTTTGACCACACGGCGACTTACCTGTTTGGTGATCGCCGGGATAACACGTTCAACAGTTGACGCTGGTGTCTTAATGACCCGGCGTGTTTCCATTTTAGTGATTGCCGGAATGACACGCTCTTGCGTAGACGCTGGTGTTTTGATTACACGGCGGCTGACCTGTTTGGTGATAGCAGGAACAGCACGTTCAATAGTGTGCGCTGCATCTTTGATAACACGGCGGGATACCATTTTAGTGATTGCCGGAATAACCCGCTCTGTTGTACTTGCCGGAGTTTTAACAACACGGCGCGTCACTTGCTGGGTTACAGCTGGGACAACACGTTCAATAGTATGTGCAGCTTCCTTGATCACACGGCGTGAACGCATTTTGGTGATGGCTGGAATAGCCCGCTCAATCGCAGATGCCGGAGTTTTGACAACGCGGCGCGTCACTTGCTGGGTCACGGCTGGAACAACACGTTCCACTGTGTGAGCAGCATTTTTAATGCGGCGACGTGTTTCCGTTTTCGTGATGGCCGGGACGGCTCTCTCGATTGTGGAAGCTGGCGTCGCAACAACGCGGCGGCTAACCTGTTTGGTGATAGCCGGTATGACCCGCTCAATGGTATGGGCTGCGTCTTTGATGACCCGGCGGCTTTCCATTTTAGTAACTGCTGGAATAACCCGCTCGGTCGTGCTGGCTGGTGTTTTGACCACACGGCGATTAACCTGTTTGGTAATCGCCGGGATAGCCCGTTCAATAGTAGTCGCTGGTGTTTTGACCACACGGCGACTGACCTGTTTGGTGACAGCTGGAATAGTACGCTCTTGTACCGAAGCTGGCGTTTTGACCACACGACGACTTACCTGCTTGGTGATTGCCGGAACAACACGTTCAACGGTATGTGCTGCGTCTTTAATAACGCGGCGGCTTTCCATTTTAGTGATTGCCGGAATAACCCGCTCTGTCGTGCTGGCTGGCGTTTTAACCACACGACGACTTACCTGCTTGGTAATTGCCGGGATAGCACGCTCAACAGTGTGTGCAGCGTCTTTGATGACGCGGCGACTTACCTGTTTAGTGATTGCCGGAATAACCCGCTCTGTCGTGCTGGCTGGCGTTTTAACCACACGGCGGCTAACCTGCTTGGTCACAGCCGGGATAATCCGCTCAACGGTTGACGCTGGTGTCTTGATGACACGGCGCGTTTCCTGCTTGGTGATTGCCGGGATGACACGTTCTTGTGTAGAGGCAGGTGTTTTCACGACCCGACGGCTGACCTGCTTGGTAATCGCAGGGATAACACGTTCCGTTGTGCTTGCTGGTGTAACCATAACACGGCGGTTTTCCACTTTAGTCACAGCCGGGATAACACGCTCAATACTTGATGCTGGCGTTTTAACCACACGGCGGCTGACCTGGGTGGTCACTGCCGGGATGATACGCTCAACAGTAGATGCTGGCGTTACGATACGGCGACGCGTTTCCGTCTTAGTGATAGCCGGGATAACACGCTCTTGTGTAGATGCTGGCGTTTTAACCACACGGCGGCTGACCTGTTTGGTGACAGCCGGGATAACACGCTCTTGTGTAGATGCTGGCGTTTTAACCACACGGCGGCTGACCTGTTTGGTGACAGCCGGGATAACACGCTCTTGTGTAGATGCTGGTGTATCAACAACACGGCGGGTAACCGTAGTTGTCACAGCTGGCACGATACGCTCTTCAGTGCGCGCAGGTGTTGCAATACGGCGGCGTGTTTCTGTTTTAGTGATAGCCGGGATAACACGCTCTTGCGTCGTAGCAGGACGGTCAACAACACGGCGGGTAACCGTCGATGTTCTCGCTGGAATAACACGCTCAACAGTGTGCGCAGGCTGATCAACAACACGGCGGGTGACCTGCTTGGTCACAGCGGGGATAACACGTTCCACCACTTGTGCGTCCGAAGACATCACACGGCGGGAATACGTACCCGTTGTGGCGCCGGAGACACCACCGTAAGCACGCTTGCCATTGCCACGGCGATCGGCAGCGCGAGCTGCTGAACTGGATAAACCATCACGGTCATCCGCACCATTACTATCGCGGTCAATAAAGCCGGATATCGTTCCGTCATTATTATAACCTGAAATCATACCTAAAAGGTTGGCTTCTTTAGCTTCGCGCCAGCTCATAACGCGAGCTGGTGTGCGCACCACACGTCGGGTAATTGTACCAGTTTTAGCTGGTAATACGACTTCCTCGGTTGTTGCAGATGTTGCAACAACACGGCGTGTGATTTGACGGGTAACGGCAGGGATAGTTTTCTCAACTGTCCGTGCTGGTGTCACCAAAACACGCTTGGTGATGGTTTTGTACGTTGCCGGGATCAATACACGACACAAAATCTCGCCAGTTGCGTTCACAATAGTCTCTGTGGACTGAATAATCTGGTTGGACGTGCCATCAAATTCGGTGAATTGGTAACGGGTATTGGAAGAAATAACACCGCTTCTTTGGATTTGGCTGAAATTACGCGCCTGGTTCGCAGGTTTCCATTCTTCGCGTGCCGGAGAAATTAGCAGGCGTTCAGTGCGTGTTTCGTACTGAGCCGGAATGACTTGAATTTCTGTGCGGGCAGGCTGTACCACGATAGTTTCGGTTACAGTTCTGTATGTGGCCGGAATTGCACGCAATGATGTAGCGGCTTCTTGAACCACATAGGTCTCAGTAACCGTATCATATGTTGCCGGAATAACCACTATGCGCTCAACAGAATCGGACGCTTGATATGTGCCAGTTTCGGTGCGGAATTTCGCACCAATTGTCGCATATTCAACCGTCTCTGGCTGTACAACCATTGTCTCGGTGACAGTTGTGTAGGTTGCCGGGACGGCGACCAATTCTACAGAAGCTTCCTGAACAACTACAGTCTCTGTAACATCACGGTAAGTCGCAGGGATGGCTACCAATTCGGTAGACGCTTCCTGAACCACGATGGTTTCCTGGTAAGTTTCGTAAGTCGCTGGAATAGTTACATAATTGACGGTTTGCGGTGTGACCACAACCGTGTCGCTCACGGTTCTGTATGTTGCTGGAATGCTTACTAGTTCAGTAGACGCCTCGCGAGCAACAACCGTTTCGGTCACTGTTTCGTACACGGCAGGAATGCTTACTAGCTCAGTGGAAGCTTCTTGAACAACTACCGTTTCGGTAACAGTTTCGTATGTCGCCGGAATAGTAATCAGGTCAGTAGACGCTTCCTGAACTACGATGGTTTCTTGATAGGTTTCGTACTGGGCTGGAACGGTTTCGTAAGTTACAGTTTGCGGCGTAACTACAACTGTGTCTGTTACTGTCTCATATGTAGCTGGTACGGATACCAACTCAGTAGAGGCTTCGCGAACCACAACGGTTTCGGAAACAGTTTCAAACACTGCTGGTGATGTCACGAGTTCAGTAGAGGCTTCTTGCACTACCATTGTTTCAGTCACAGTCTCATATGTCGCTGGGATAGAAATCAACTCGCTAGAGGCTTCCTGAACCACGATAGTTTCGGAAACGGTCTCATATGTAGCTGGAACAGTGACATAATCAACGGTTTGCGGTGTAACCACTACGGTTTCGGTCACTGTCTCGAACACAGCCGGGATAGTCACCAGTTGAGTAGAGGCTTCTTGAACCACTACGGTTTCGGAAACAGTCTCATATGTCGCCGGTACGGTCACATAATCAACGCCCGCAGCTTGAACCACAACGGTCTCAGAAACGGTTTCGAATACGGCTGGGATAGTGACCATTTGCGTGCTGGCTTCTTGTACGACAACCATTTCAGAAACGGTCTCATATGTCGCCGGTACGGTGACATAATCCACACTTTGCGGCTGAACCACAATCGTGTCGGTCACGGTTTCGTAAGTCGCTGGAATAGTCACCAAATCGGTAGAGGCTTCTTGGACAACAACAGTCTCTGTCACAGTTTCGTACACGGCTGGTACGCTGACATATTCAACACCTGCGGCTTGCACCACAACGGTTTCGGAAACTGTCTCGTAAACGGCTGGAATTTGCACAAGCTCGGTAGAGGCTTCTTGTACGACAACCATTTCAGAAACGGTTTCGTAGGTTGCAGGAACGGTAACATAGTCAACACCTGCGGCTTGAACCACAATGGTCTCGGTTACAGTTTCGTAAGTCGCTGGAACGGTAACAAGCTCCACGGAAGCATCCTGAACAACGATTGTTTCTTGGTATGTTTCGTATGTCGCAGGAACCGTGACATAATCAACGGATTGCGGGGTTACCACAACTGTGTCTGTAACGGTTTCGTATGTCGCCGGAACGGATACAAGCTCGGTAGAGGCTTCTTGAACCACATAGGTTTCTGAAACTGTCTCATATACGGCTGGAACCATGATGTATTCAACGGTTTGCGGGGTTACCACAACGGTTTCTGTCACAGTTTCGAATACGGCTGGAATAGTCAGTACTTCTGTAGAGGCTTCTTGAACCACAACCATTTCGGAAACGGTCTCATAGGTCGCCGGAACCGTCACATAATCAACGCTAGCAGGTTGAACCACAACGGTCTCAGAAACGGTTTCGTAAACGGCTGGAATTTGCAACAATTCTGTTGAGGCTTCTTGCACCACAACCATTTCGGATACGTTTTCGTAAACGGCTGGCACGGTGACATAATCCACTGATTGCGGCTGAACTACAATCGTATCGGTCACGGTTTCGTAAGTTGCCGGAATTGTTACCAATTCAATAGACGCGTCTTGTACAACAACGGTCTCGGATACAGTTTCGTACACGGCTGGTACGCTGATATATTCAACGCTTGCGGCCTGAACAACAACGGTATCGGATACGGTTTCATATACGGCAGGAATGGTAATCAAGTCGGTAGATGCTTCTTGAACCACGACCATTTCAGAAACGGTTTCATAAGTTGCCGGAACCGTCACATAATCAACGCCTGCGGCCTGAACCACAATAGTGTCTGTAACGGTCTCGTAAGTCGCCGGAACAGATACAAGCTCGGTAGAGGCTTCTTGAACCACGATGGTTTCGGTAACCGTTTCGTATACGGCAGGAATAGTCACATAATCGACGGTTTGTGGTGTGACCACAACAGTGTCGGTTACAGTTCTGTAAGTCGCAGGAATAGCAACCAATTCAGTTGATGCATCCTGAACAACCATAGTCTCGGTAACGGTTTCATATGTCGCAGGTACAGTGACATAATCAACAGATTGTGCCTGAACAACAACCGTGTCGGTCACAGTTTCGTAAGTCGCCGGAATAGTTACCATTTCGGTAGACGCGTCTTGAACAACGATGGTTTCGGTTACCGTACCGTATTTAGCAGGCACACTGACAAGCTCGGTGCTTGCAGCTTGAACCACGATAGTTTCGGTAACAGTCTCGAAAGTTGCTGGGATCGTGATAACTTGTGTCGCCGCTTCTTGAACTACAACGGTTTCGGATACGGTTTCATATGTAGCTGGAACAGTGACATAATCAACGCTTGCAGGTTGAACCACAACAGTATCAGTGACAGTTGTATATGTAGCAGGAATTGTCACCAAATCGGTGGATGCTTCTTGAACCACAACGGTTTGAGATACTGTTTCGTAAACGGCAGGGATGGTGACCATCTCTGTGGACGCATCGGAAACCACTACAGTTTCGCTAATAGTTTCGAAAGTAGCTGGAATAGTGATTAAATCAGTGGACGCCTCTTGTACAACGACCGTCTCGGAGACGGTCTCATATGTGGCTGGTACTGTTACATAATCTACGGATTGTGGCTGCACGACAACGGTTTCGGAAACCGTAGTATATGTAGCCGGGATTGTTACTATTTCAGTGGTTGCCTCTTTAACAACAACCGTCTCGCTAACCGTTTCGTAAACTGGGGGGATGGATACGAGTTGGGTGGAAGCGTCTTGAACAACAACAGTTTCTGTTACTGTTTCGTAGACTGCTGGGATTGAGGTGTACTCTACTGATTCTGGCTGAACCACAACAGTTTCAGTCGCCGTGCCGTAAACGGCTGGCACTGAAATGATTTCAGTAGATGCATCAGATACAACAACAGTTTCCGTCACAGTTTTATATGTAGCCGGAATTGTGGCAAGCTCAAAGCTGGCCTCTTGAACCAGAACGCGCTCGGTTACTGTCTCGTAACGAGCAGGGATTTTCCGCAGTTCTTCACCAGCGTCTTGCAGGACGATTTGTTCAGATGAAACGGAATACTGTGCGGGAACAATTACCCGGGCGAAGCATTCGCCGGGAAGTGGATTACCGGGCGGCAAATCCTGGGCAATAGTTGGAATAGCTAAAGCCGCTGTACATACGGCCAATAAAAGAGTGCGTTTCATAATGAAAACCCCCAAAACTCAATAAATAACAATCTGCAAAACACAGACACGAACGTAACCCTAACCAAAAGTTAATCAAAAGGCTAGGCATTAATACATGAGTAGTACACTTTTTTGACTAAAATCAATTGTTTTTTAGCTACAGGCGAAAAGGTTTGAAGAAAGACTCCTGTGCGGCGTGTAGCATTTCTCTATCACCACGGGTATCACCGTAAGCTTCTGCTATTATAAAGGGTGTTTGCGTCATTTTAGCCGTGATTTTGGCCATTTTACCCGGCCCCCAACAGTTTGGCCCCGATAACTCCCCTGTTAACCGTCCATTAATCACGTGTAAATTTGTTGCGATAACGTTCGAAATTCCGTTGTCAATTGCCCATACATCCAGATAATGGTTAATAGATGCGGAAACTATATATAGTGTATAGGGCGGTTTATTTTTCTCTTTAAGGGCTTCAAGAGCTTTGGGGCGAATCAAACCTGGTATAACTTCGCGGGCGAATTGCTTGGCGCGTCTGTTAAGCGCTTTTTCGTCTGCGCCTTTGAAAAAAGCTCTAACCACATGCTCTTTCACCTTGTCACGACCAATTATTTTCAAAGTATAGGCGATAAAAATAGGCAATAATTTCAAGAGATTAAACAACCAGCGTCGTGTGCCCGCCCAATACCTTAAAAATAGTGCAAATGTGTCGGCAGTTGTAATTGTGCCGTCAAAATCAAAGGCTATCAGTTGAACTGGCTCATTTTGCTGTTTCTGTGTCAAAATTTTCTCCAAAATCAATATAATATCGGTGTGCGACGATTTTCTATGGGGGCGCCAGCGAATAATAGGGTAATATCACCAAGAATATTTAAAACAAGGAGGGTTCGCTATGCTCAACTGGGAAGCTCTGGATAATAACAAATTTGCAGATGAAAACACTCTGGCGGCAGGGCTGGTGGCTTTGACACGTCTAGATGCGCCAGAACAACGCCGAATCAATGATAATGCTGTCGCTATGGTCAAAAGGGCGCGCAAAATGGCCACTCAAAAGGGAATGATGGAAAGTTTCCTCGAACAATTTGGCCTTTCCAATAAAGAGGGGCTGGCTTTGATGTGTTTGGCCGAATCGCTCTTGCGGGTACCGGACGGCGAGACGGCGGACAAGCTAATCGCCGAGAAAATTTCTTCTGGCGATTGGGGGGAACATAAAGGCCAGTCAGATAGTTGGTTGGTCAATGCCTCGACTTGGGGGCTGATGCTGACGGGTGCCGTTGTCAATGTCGACAAAACCATGCGCAATAATCCGGCCAAGTTCATGAAATCCCTGACACGTAGGGCAGGGGAGCCAGTGATCCGTGCCGCCATGATGCAAGCCATGCGCATTATGGGTGAGCAATTTGTAGTTGGCGGTACGATAGAGGCGGCTATGGACAAAGCCAAGACGTTGGAATTGGATAAAAAGCCTGCAATCTGCTCATTTGATATGCTGGGCGAGGGCGCACGCACTTCGCGGGATGCGGACAAGTATTTTAAGGCCTATTGGGACGCAATTATTGCCCTCGGTAAGGCGCAAGACACCAATATTCCACCCGAAAAAAAGCACGGAATATCGGTCAAATTATCCGCCTTGCATCCGCGCTATGAAGCGGCCAAAGAAGCGCGTCTTTGGGGTGAACTTTACCCTAAGATAAAAGTGCTCGCCGTAGAAGCCGCCGCTGCTAATCTCAATTTTACCATAGATGCAGAAGAAGCTGACCGACTTACTATGTCTTTGAAATTACTAGATAGATTAGCAAATGAAGAAGAGTTAGGCGATTGGACAGGGCTGGGTTTGGCCATACAGGCTTACCAAAAACGCTGTGTAGATGTGGTGGCCAAACTGGCCGATCTCGCACGCAATTGCTGTGGCGGCAAAGGGCGGCGTTTAATGGTGCGTTTGGTCAAGGGGGCTTATTGGGATACGGAGATAAAACACAGCCAGGTCGAAGGTCATCCAGACTTCCCAGTATGGACACGAAAACCAACCACGGATTTGTCATATTTGGCTTGTGCGCGGGGTCTTTTGGACGCGGGGCGCTGGATATACTCCCAATTCGCCACCCACAATGCCAACACGGTTGCAGCCATCGAGGAAATGGCGGCGGGCGGTGGTCATTACGAGTTCCAACGCCTGCACGGTATGGGCGAGGCTTTGTATGCGGCGGTTTATGACGGCCCGGAACACCCGCATCCGTGCCGGGTATATGCACCCGTTGGCGCCCATGAGGATTTGCTGCCATATTTGGTCAGAAGGCTCTTGGAAAACGGTGCCAACACCTCATTTGTCCACTCGTTTTTAGACGAAAATGTGCCTCCGGAACAGGTGGCGAAGTCGCCGTTTTCTAATACATCCCCCGTCCGTCATGATAAAATTCCGGCACCCATAGATATTTATGGTTCAAGCCGGAAAAATGCACGCGGTATTGACCTTAGCCAAGCCAAAAACCGCGCAGATTTGGAGCAAAGGGCTGCAAGCCTTAAAAAAATAGCCGCCGGGCCAATTATCGCTGGAAAATCCAACACAAAAGGCGGTGACCCCGTTGATGCGCCGCATAATGGCGCGATTATTGGCTCTTTTAGGGTGTCGAGTGATGCAGACATAGAAAAAGCGTTCACATCCGCCAAATCTGCCTATCCGGCATGGGACAAACTCGGCGGTAGCAAGCGCGCCGAGATTTTGAACAAAATAGCCGATTCTCTGGAGGAAAAGACCGAGTATTTCACAGCCTTGATGGCGCTGGAAGCGGGTAAATGCTTTCTGGACGGTGTCACAGAAGTACGTGAAGCGGTGGACTTCTTGCGTTATTATGCCGTAGAGGCTAAACGCACATTCGGCACCCCGAAAAAGCTTCCTGGGCCAGCCGGGGAGACCAACCATTTTGCTCTGCGCGGACGGGGTGTATTCGTGTGTATTAGCCCGTGGAACTTCCCGCTGGCCATATTCACCGGACAAATCGCGGCGGCTTTGGCGGCTGGCAATACCGTTTTGGCCAAGCCCGCCGAGCAAACCCCATTAGTAGCTTTTGCGGCGGTGGAACTCTTCCAAAAAGCTGGCCTTCCTAAGGATGTTCTGCACTTTCTGCCCGGCTCCGGCGCGAAAATTGGTGCGGCACTCACCGCCCACCAAGATGTGGCGGGTGTGTGCTTCACAGGCTCTACAGAAGTTGCGAAAATCATCAACAGAACCTTGGCCGCTAAAGACGGCCCTATCCCCGTCCTTATCGCAGAAACGGGTGGGCTTAACGGCATGTTTGTCGATACCAGCGCCCTGAAAGAGCAAGTAGTCGACGATGCGGTCGCATCCGCGTTTAATGCCGCCGGACAGCGCTGTTCGGCGCTGCGCGTGTTGTTTCTCCCGGTTGAGACGGCGGATAGCTTTATTGAATGCTTGAAAGGGGCCATGGGTGAACTGGAGATCGGAGACCCGGCGCTGGCGACCACAGATGTGGGGCCGGTGATCGACGAAGACGCTCGTGCAGGCCTCGTAGCCCATATTGAACGGATGAAGCGGGAAGAGAAAATCTTGCGAGTCTGTGATTTTCCCAAAAATGGTTCCTTCGTGCCGCCCACATTGGTGGAGATCAGCTCCCTAGACGCCCTGACCAAAGAAGAATTTGGCCCCATCCTGCACGTGCTGCGTTACCGCCACAAAGACTTGCCGAAAATCGCGGCTGAATTTGCCGCCAAAGGCTACGGGCTTACATTGGGCGTGCATTCGCGCATTGATAGTTTTGCCGAAAAAATTGCTGACCTCGTCCCGGCAGGCAATCTCTATATCAACCGCACCATAATCGGCGCGGTGGTTGGCGTGCAACCCTTTGGCGGCGTTGGTTTGTCGGGTACAGGCCCCAAGGCAGGCGGCCCGCACTATCTGCCAAGGTTTGCCTCGGAACGCACAATAACCAACAATATTTCGGCACAAGGCGGTGATCCGGCTCTCTTGAATTTAGATTAGGACGTAGACCCATATGTGAAAAATGTACTATGTAGTGAAAAGTCAATTGGGATTAGGCAGTATATGGACTGTCGCAAAATGCAAATGAGGAGAATACGGTGAATGGTGCAGAGGCTTTAATTCAGGTATTGAGTGATAGCGGGGTCGAGGTTTGTTTTGCTAATCCGGGCACTTCCGAAATGCATATGGTGGCAGCCATTGATGGCCAGCCTAAGATGCGCGCCGTGTTGGGTTTGTTCGAAGGGGTAGTGACGGGTGCGGCTGATGGTTATGGGCGCATGGCGGATAAACCTGCGGCGACTTTGTTGCATTTGGGGGCTGGTCTAGGCAATGGCTTGGCCAATTTGCACAATGCGCGGCGGGCGTTTTCGCCTGTGGTCAATATTGTCGGTGACCATGCGACCTATCATTTACCTTTCGATGCACCGTTGACTTCCGATATTGCGGGCGTTGCCGCGCCCATGTCGAATTGGGTTGGGACATCTACATCACCGGACGATTTAGCCAAGAAAGGCGCGCTGGCCATAGAGGCGGCCATGGTCTATCCAGGGCAAGTGGCTACGTTAATCGCACCCGCTAACCATGCTTGGGACGATTGCAAGAAACCCGCCAAGCCTGCGAAGCTCTCCAAGCCGAAACCTGTCACCAAGGCCGCCCTTGCCAAAGCTGTTCGGGCTATGAATAAGTCCGGCAAGACGGCTTTGTTTTTGGGTAATAGAGCTTTACGCGAAGATGCGTTGGTGCAGGCCGGGCGCATCGCCGCCGCTACCGGGTGCCGTTTGCTGTGCGAAACATTCCAGACCCGTTTGCAGCGCGGTGCCGGGCGGGTGGCGCTGGAACGCCTACCGTATTTCGGCGAAATGGCGGCGGATTATATCAAAGATTTTGATCGCATTATATTTGTCGGAGCCAAGCCGCCAGTGTCGTTCTTTGCTTATCCTGACAAACCAAGTTTTATCCCGGCAGAGCATACGGAACTTGTCATTCTCGCTGATGTCCACCGGGACGCAGAAGACGCCTTGACCCGTTTGGCAAATGCGCTGGACGCACCGAAAGAACCCGCCAATGTCCAAGCGCCAATGCTTATGCCAATAGAGCCGGGACGGCTCACCGCCGCTGGTGTCGGGACTGTCGTTGCGAAACTGATGCCTGAAAATGCGATTGTTTCTGACGAAGCCGCCACCGCCGGGTTGGCGCTATTTCCGTTGACGGCAGGTGCGGCAAAACATGATTGGCTCAACCTAACGGGTGGTTCGATCGGCCAGGGGCTTCCGGTTGGTGTTGGCGCGGCTATTGCTTGCCCAGACCGTAAGGTCATGTGTTTGCAAGCTGACGGCAGTGCCATGTACACCGTACAAGCACTGTGGACCATGGCGCGGGAAAATCTTGATGTGACCACGGTTATTCTCAATAATTCCAGCTATGCCATTCTCAATATTGAACTGGCGCGGGTCGGGGTGAGCAATCCGGGGCCTAAGGCTTTGTCTATGCTCGACCTATCCAACCCGACTATTGACTGGGTCAAATTATCAGAAGGCCAAGGCGTACCAGCCGTGCGGGCTGATACGGCTGAGGATTTCCACAAGGCTCTTAAGGATGCGCTCGCTCATAAAGGCCCGCGCTTGGTCGAAGCCATTATCCCCAGCCCGGGCGGTTAAGAGTATGAACCTCGCCCCAGCATCAACCAGCGACTATCGGCGGCTGGCGGAAAAACGCCTGCCGCGTAATTTGTTCGACTATATTGATGGCGGCGCCTACAGTGAAACCACTCTGAAAGCCAATGTTGATGATTTTGAAAAAATTGTTATGAAACAACGGGTTATGCGAGATGTTTCGAGCATTAACACCAAAGTCGAACAGTTCGGTGACACATTTGCTTTGCCCTTGGCATTAGCCCCCATAGGGCTGGCGGGCATGATGGCGCGGCGCGCTGAAGTGCAGGCGGTTCGGGCGGCAGAGAAAGCCGGGATACCGTTTTGTCTCTCGACCGTGTCTATATGCTCACTCGAAGAAGTCGCTGCCGCCGCGACCAAACCGTTCTGGTTCCAGCTTTATATGATGCGCGACCGTGGTTATGTGAAAGACCTGTTGGGACGCGCCAAAGCCGCCGGGTGCAAGACGTTAGTGTTTACGGTTGACTTGGCAGTTGTTGGCGCACGCTACCGCGATGTACGCAACGGCATGGCGGGCGGGCTTTCCCGAGTGGGCAAATTTCGTGCTGCGTTAGAATACCCCAAACATCCTGGCTGGCTCTTGGATGTGGCCGTTAAAGGCAAGCCGCACACTTTTGGAAATCTGTCAGCATTGGTGCCAAGTGCAAAGTCTTTATCCGATTTCAAGGCGTGGATTGATGCACAATTCGATCCGTCTTGTACGTGGAAAGATATAGAATGGCTCCGGTCTATCTGGGACGGAAATTTGATTATTAAGGGTATCTTAAATACTGAAGATGCGAAAGCGGCAGTGGCTGCTGGCGCAGACGGCATAGTCGTATCCAATCACGGCGGACGGCAATTGGACGGCGTGTCTTCGACCATTAAAATGACGCCGCGCATTCGAGATGCCGTCGGCGACAAGACCACCATCATTATGGACGGCGGTGTGCGCAGCGGTCAGGACATTGTCAAAGCACTGGCCAATGGCGCACATTCGGTCATGATCGGGCGGCCTTGGGTATGGGCGTTGGCGGCGCGGGGCGAAGCTGGACTGGATGCGCTGTTGCGAACTTTCAAAGCCGAAATGGACGTCAGTATGGCGCTCACCGGTGCGCCTACTTTAGCCGATATTTCGGATGATTGAAAACGCGTTAGGCTTTATTTTGGGCTTTCCAATTATTGGTTTTGATGATTTTATAGCCAATATAAATCAGAGTTAGTCCGACCAATTCTGTTACATACAATACATTGACATGACCCATGCGGGTGAAAGTGCCGCCTATGCCGGGAAGTAGACCACCAAAGGCGATGAAGATATTGCCTTTGAAACGGGCTTGATGATCGGCTTTGGCATAGTAGCGGATTGCCGAATATATTGCTCCGCCGACCAAGAAGATGAGAGCGTAAATATTAATAGGGATCGAGAACAACCTGACCCATTTCCATTCAAACACCTTGCCCGTTAATTTGCCCGCAAAATCGTCTGGAATAACGATAGGGGAGAGCATAACGCAAACCCCGGCGCCTATGATAAGCGTGACAAATAATATGGTTGTGATGTTTGCGAATTTGCGGTTCATCAATAAATAGACCGAACCTTGTGCGAGCGGGAACCCGCCCAAAAGCGCACCGACAATATACCAAGCTTTGGTGTTTATCTGGCTCCAACCAAACAAAACATTGATGCTTTCGGTCAAGGTTCCTAGGCCAAAAGCGACGACGCCGAGCGTCCACCATAGCAAATAAGTTGTCTTTGTGCGACGGTAATGGGCGAAGATTTCACGGAAGAAAAATGCGGAGAAAATCGTTGTGATAATCGGGATATATTCAATATAATGGGTCATTGCGCTGGCTCTTTGTTGTTAGAATTCGTTGGTTTTAGAATTGATATAATTCTAAACACCGAACGCCTCTTACAGCATTGGCCTGCACGCACAATCATTAAATGATATAAAAACTATGTCATTTCGTCGCAGTCTCTTTGTTCCTTTCTTAACGCTCAAATTTCATGAATTTTAGCTTCCGAGGAATATCGGCATCATCACCCAAGCGGCGTTTTTTGTCTTCTATGTAATCAGAGAAACCGCCTTCGAACCATTCCACATGGCTATTGCCTTCATAGGCGAGGATGTGGGTACAGATACGGTCGAGGAAAAATCTATCATGAGAGATGATAACCGCGCAGCCTGCGAAATGCTCTAGGGCATCTTCGAGGGCGGACAGGGTTTCCATATCCAGATCATTGGTCGGCTCATCGAGCAAAAGCAAGTTAGACGGCTTGGTCAGCATTTTAGCCAAATGGACGCGGTTCCGTTCCCCGCCCGATAGCTTGCCGACGTTTTTTTGCTGATCCGTGCCTTTGAAATTGAACGTGCCAACATAAGCGCGGCTGTTCATTTCGCGCTGGCCAAGGTCGAGGACTTCACTGCCGCCCGTAATTTCTTCCCAGACATTGTTTTTAGGGTCAAGCGCATCGCGGCTTTGGTCAACATAACCAAGCACCACGGTTTCGCCGACTTTGAACGTACCGGCGTCCGGGTCTTCTGCGCCTGTGATCATTTTGAACAGAGTGGTTTTACCGGCACCATTGGGGCCAATTATACCGACAATTCCGCCGGGCGGTAGGCGGAAAGAAAGGTCTTTAATCAAGAGCTTATCGCCAAAACCTTTACTAACATTATCAGCTTCGACCACAACATTACCGAGCCTTGGCCCCAGCGGAATACGCATTTCTGCGGTTGTCACCTTTTCAGCCTCGGCGCTGTCACGCAATTTTTCAAAAGCCGATATACGGGCTTTGGATTTGGCTTGGCGGGCTTTGGGGTTCGAACGTATCCAGTCCAGTTCGCGCTTTAGGGCGCGTTCTTTGGCATCACCCTCGCGGCCCTCTTGCTGCATACGCTTGTGCTTGGCGGCTGCCCAAGAGGAGTAATTGCCTTCGTGGGGCAGGCCGCGTCCCCGGTCGATTTCCAATGTCCATGAGGTGATGTTATCGAGGAAATACCTATCATGGGTGATGAGAATAATCGCGCCTTTATAATTCTTTAGGTAATTCTCAAGCCAGGCCACGGTCTCCGCGTCCAAATGGTTGGTCGGCTCGTCCATCAAAAGCATGTCCGGCTTGGACAAGAGCAGTTGGCAAATGGCGACCCGCCGCGCTTCACCGCCTGAAAGGTTTTTAACATCCCAATCTTTTGGTGGACAGCCAAGTGCCTGCATGGCCATTTCAATTTTGCTATCAATGTCCCACGCGTCATTATTGTCCACATGTTCTTGGAGCGCGGTCATTTCTTCCATCAATTCGTCGGTATATTCTTCGGCCATTTTCATGGCGACGGCGTTATATTTGTCAAAGATGATTTTGTCTTCACAGCCAAGAATGACATTACCCCAAACGTCTTTGCTCTCGTCGAGGCGTGGTTCTTGGGGCAGATAGCCGATTTTAGTGCCCTCTGCCGCCCAATGTTCGCCGGTGACATCTTGGTCGACACCCGCCATGATTTTCAGCAAAGTAGATTTACCAGAGCCATTAATGCCGACCATGCCGATTTTAGCATCTGGATAGAAAGACAAATGGATATTGTCGAGAACGGTTTTATTGCCAAATTTTTTGGACAAACCCTGCATGTGATAAATATATTGACGTGCCACGGAAGGCTCCTATGTGGTAAATTGAAATTTGCGCCTATATGGCGCGGGATGGTTTTGTTTGCAAGTAGGTTTGCGACTTCATATTATTCTAGCATAGATGAGCATGGACAAGTTATTACGGTTTTAATGTGACGGCTGTTGGCTCTGTGTGTGCCATCAAAATCATGGCGGCGGTTGCAAACAGGAGTAGCCCCATAATTATGTTGAGCACGACGGCTGAACGTCCGTGTGACATCAGGCGGTTGAGGGCGCTGCCAGCGACAGCCCATGTTGAAGCTGAGGTTACCCCCATCATTAAAAACGTACCGCATATGAGCAAAGTTCTGAGCTTGAAATCATCGGAAATGCCTACATATGCGCCTGCTGCTGCCAAGGCCATGATTAAACCTTTCGGGTTAACCCACTGAAAGAGAACGGCTTCGTAGAACCGAAACGGTCGCGACCTTTGTTTTTGCTCTGGTTTATCGTTTGTCGAGGACGTGGTTTTTTGCTTATGCGCCAAAGCCGCTTTGAAAAACTTCACCCCCAGCCAAGCTAGCCAGGCCGCGCCTGCGACTTTCACAAAGGTAAGTAGCCACGGAAATGTCTCGATCACGACGCCCATGCCTAACAGTGCGGCCAACATGACCAAGTTAAAACCAAACGCGACCCCCATAATGTGAGGTGTGGTTTTTCGAAAGCCAAACAAGGCTCCCGATGACATCAACATAAAATTATTAGGCCCCGGTGTAAACGCAGACGTAAAGGCAAATGCCACAAAGGCGGCAAACAGTGTCCAGTCAATCATATTTTGTAGGAGGGCATGTGTTATTGTTTTCCGATCACTTTGAACGGTGGGCGTTCATAACCCCACAATAATGCGGCGGATTTTATCAAATCTGATTCGTCCACATGATATTCTTTATCAGATATAGAAATCGCCAGCATTGCATCATACATAGCTTCGATCACCATATCATCGTCTTTGAATTGGTTGAGCATAGTCAGAACATATGTGTTCTTACGCGCACTTTTCATGCGTTTGAGTAAAGTGGCTTCATTGTCATGGAACCAGTCAATTATTTCCCCGGAATTCATCCCATGCTCGTGTTCCAAAAGGTCTAGCAAGCCTTCGGCTTGCACGACGAATTCCGAAAGCTCGGGATCACGGACGACATTGTCAATAATCACCGTTAATGCTAGGGGCGTCAAAATATTATCTATACTATATTGGTTTGGCATAACATATTCTCGAAAAGGCCTGTTCTCTCAATTGCCAAACTCGTATTCGTTTAAGTATGGGCGTTAGTTGATTATAAATTGCTCAAGTACCGAAAATCAAGCTATAGCTTGCCTAACGACATAAAAATATGGAGAAAAAATGATCGGCTATCAAATGGTGGGAACCAATAAATTCGACGAATCTGCTACGTTTTATGACGCATTGCTCGGCGAAATGGGGGCAAAACGGATGATGGAAGACGAAGGCAGGTTTATTGCCTGGGCCGTGAAGCCTGGACAACCAGCATTCTCCATCTGCCGCCCTCATGACGGAAAAGATGCTACGGTCGGCAATGGCGGCATGACGGCATTTATAGTGGATACACCAGAAGCGGTTGATAAATTATATGCCAAAGCTATTGAGCTGGGCGCGACTTGCGAAGGTCCGGCTGGCGCGCGCGGCGACGGTAGTTTCTATGCCGGATATTTCCGCGATCCGGACGGTAATAAATGCAATTTCTTCTGGATGGGTGCGCCGTCTAGCTAAGAATTGTGCACTGCAATTAATCTGTATTGTGGTTTTTACTTTTGTGTGGTTTGGTGTATGCTAAAAGCATCATAAACCGCACAAAGGGCTGATCTCATGAAAAAACTACTTTTATCTGTGGTGAGTGCCACGCTTTTTACTGCCAGTTTGTCGGGCTGCGCAACTGGCCCAACGGCATATGGCCCTGCTCAAGGTAGCGGTCTTGGTTTTGCTAGCCAGAAAATTGAAAGCGACCGTTTTCATGTTAACTTTACGGGGCGCAATGCTGACGAAGCCCGCAATTTGGCGCTTCTGCGCTCTGCCGAACTCACCAAAGGCGAGGGCTTTAGCCATTTTCGGGTTATAGGTAGCGGCACCAATTCCCAAGACCGGGGGCGTTCCGGCATTTCTTCGTCTATCGGTATTGGCATCGGTAGCGGCGGGGGGCGTTACGGGCGTTATGGGGGCAGTCGTACCAATGTTGGCATTGGCATCGGGGTTAATGATATTGTTCGTGCCATGCAAGGTAACCGGGTTTCTGCCAGTATGGAGATCATTCTCTTGAACGCCACAGACGGCCTCGGTGACAATGTCTATGAAGCTGATAGCATTATCAAATCTATACAGCCCAAGGCTTTTACAAATTAATGAGTCTACGCCCTAATTAACTGCTCACAGCCTGACAAGGCATGGCCACAACGGCAGATTTTGCTGCTGGATGATCTAGGGTTTGAACCGAGAAATTTGGTGTGAGGCTAGGGTCGTATTTTATATGCACCATGACGGCTTGGCCGATGACTTCGCCCCGGTTGGCGGCGGTTCTGCGGGTTGCCGTGTAAAGAGCCGTTGGGGCGGCGGCAGCTGAGAGAACGCAGTCCTCGATTTGCCCTGGGTCTTGCGCATTACCGCCAAAAGCTTTGCCGTTGATGGTGCCGCTAACAGTTAACATAAGAGACATTTCGCCGACGGCACCTTCCGACAGTATTGTAAATGGTGCATTGGAGGCAACCATAATCCCGGTCAGGCCGGGGGCGATAGGAGTGACCGCATGAGCGGCGCGCGGGGCGGCGGTGAACATCACCCGGTCAACGATTTGCGCTGCGGCTGGCAGGCCAATAAGCAAAACGACGGCTTCGAGTGCTACCCATCCCAGAAAGATTTTCTTTTTAATACCCATAATTGCCTCTGTTTCCTGCTTATCTGATTCGCTCTTGTGTGCGGAGCGTTATTCTTCTCACTCTTCTCTATTCAAGTTTGATGCCAAGAAGTGGGATAAGGCTCTGGTCAGGGGTGAAAAGACGCGATATAGGGCGGGCATGAGCGGTGATAAGAAAGCGTTGATATTATTTTCAGGCGGACAAGATTCGGCTACTGTCCTCGCATGGGCGCTAGATAAGTTTGACCATGTAGAGACGCTGGGTTTTGATTACGAACAACGCCATATGGTCGAGATGCAGTGCCGGGGTGATGTGCTGGCGCAAATACGAGCCACTTTCCCGCACTGGGCGCACAAGCTTGGCAAAGACCGGGTTTTGGATTTGTCGGTACTCGGTGAAATAAGCAATACGTCTTTGACCCGTGATATTGAAATTACGGAAACAGGCGACGGGCCGCCCAATACTTTCGTACCAGGGCGCAATATTATTTTCCTAAATTTTGCAGCCGCGCTGGGATATAAACGCGGTGTGCAGAATTTGGTGGCGGGTATGTGCGAAGCGGATTTCTCTGGCTACCCCGATTGCCGTAAGGATACTTTGGATGCGACGATTAAGGCGCTTTCGCTGGGCATGGACACGGAGTTTAAATTACACACGCCGTTGATGTTCCTCTCCAAAGCCGACGCTTGGCAATTAGCCGAACGGTTGGGGGGGGGGGCTTTGGTCGCACTGATCAATCAATATTCCCACACATGTTATATGGGCGAGCGGGGCGAACGGCACGCTTGGGGCTATGGCTGCGGCGAATGCCCGGCTTGTGTTTTACGCGCAAATGGCTGGGCGGCATATAAATCGTGACCTATTCCGTCAAAGAAATGTTTTTATCTATACAGGGCGAGGGTGCCCATACGGGTCGCCCAAGCGTATTTTTGCGCTTCTCCGGATGTAATCTTTGGTCAGGCCGCGAGCAAGACAGGGCGGCTGCCGTGTGCAAATTTTGCGATACGGAATTTGTTGGCTTTGACGGTCTTGGTGGTGGTCAGTTTAAAACTGCCCAAGCATTGGCCGAGGAAGTTTGGTCTTATTGGCCGAAACAAGAGGGGGAAGCGTGGGTTATCTGTACGGGCGGAGAACCTTTATTGCAGTTGGACACCGCGTTGATCGCCGCCCTGCACAAAGTCGGGTTTAAAATTGGTGTGGAAACCAACGGCACGATAGCGGCTCCCGCAGGCATTGATTGGTTATGCGTTAGCCCAAAGGCGGATGCCAAGCTTGCCCAAATATCCGGCGACGAATTAAAACTGGTGTATCCGCAAGCGGAAAACAGACCGGAAGATTTTACAAACCTTAATTTTAATGTGTTCTCTTTACAGCCGATGGAAGATCAGTCGGGTAATATTGAAATAAGCGACGCAAACAAATACGCCGCTTTTGAATATTGTATAGCACACCCAAAATGGCGGCTCAGCTTACAAACCCATAAATATTTGGGTGTGCGTTAATTCTACCGCAATGATTTTGCGGTTTTGCGGGCAAAACGGTCTATGGCGCGGTGGGCGTCTGACCAAGTGCCACCGAATTGTGCATCACGAATGTCGGTTTCGTACCAGCCATAACTAACCTCTCCTTGCTCGCCGGACGGGCTGACAAGTGTGCCTTCAAATTTAGCTCCGCCGACGCCAAAACTGCGCATGGATAGCGATGCGCTTCTCGACATTTGGTTAAAGGTCGGGCGGTTAGGCCTTGCGTCGGTAATGACCAAATTTAGAACAGTGGCGGCATCGTCGCTCACGGTAATGCCGCCTTTTGCGAGCCGGGTTTCCATACGGGATTTAAGGCGCTTGGTCAATTTGTCTAAATCTTTTTGCCCAAAATAGCCATTATTGGCGAAACCGTTATTTAGGGAACGGCTGTTATGACGGTCACGGATTTTGGTTGAGAGATTGTCGGCACGAAACGCCAAATCTTCTCCGAGGGTAACATTAATACGCACTGATGTTGCTGGCATTTGCAAGGTAGATTCGAATTGATTACTCCGCGCCATTGCCGGGCTTGTTATGGCCAAAGTGCCCGTGGTGACGGCCAAGGCGAGTAGGGTGGATGTTGCAAGTTTTTTCATTTTTTTCTCCGAAAAAGATGCCCTCTTCGCGACAGTGTAACATAATTATACACTGGGCGCAATCCCAAGCAGGTTAGCGCTCGGTTACAAATTGGTCAGAAACGATAGCTAACCTCTGAACACATCTACCATTATGCCAACAACATTAGCAGCACCTTTGGCCCGGTTAATATAGCCGTCGACTTCGGAGCGTTGCAGGGTGCGGCTGACCGACACGACTTTACCTGATAGATCAACCACCTGCGTTGTGACGGTCAGGACTTTAGCCGTGGTATCTAAAGCCGCATTGGTGACTTTGATCGGAACCTTGGCAACATTATAGGCACCTTTACCCGTATAATAGACACCTTTACCTGCAAACATACCTGTATGGTAAACCACTGTGCCAGCACCCTTACCTGTATAATAAACCCCCTTAGCGGCCAATTCTCCGGTCTTATAGACGGCTTTGAAGGGGAGTGCGGCCACTTTACCCGTGGTTTTGGCAACGACACAGCCGCCAAGGCTAATGGACAACAAGCTGGCGGCACAGACAGCAGAGATAATAGAATTTCGCATAGGCATATGGCTTCCCTTAAACAATGGGGGGATTGATAAAACAGACAGACTTATAAACCTTTAACCACGGGCAAATAGCAAGTGGTTTTTGCAGTTTTTGGTTAATCAAGGCGGTTTAACCTCGGTCGGTGGGGTTGATGGCCGGGTGTTTTCCGTCGCCTTTTGCTGGTTTTTGGACGGCGGATATTGTGTTATCTTCCTTATATTTCCTGCTTGTTCAGATGGTTTTTCTTCGTCTTCAGGCATGCCCGTTCTTGCACGCGGAGAGGGAAGCAATTATCGGCACAATAATTCCCTGAGATAATCATCCGGACAACTTATCAAACTGTTACACCTCACATCCGGCATTTGCGGAAACTTGCTTCCCTCTCCGCGTGCAAGAACGGGCACCTCCCCCACAAGTGGGGTGAGGATGAAGATGCAATAGCCTTGAATGTCCACAGACCCTAGGGAGGGGCAAGTCTTAAAATCCTAAACCCTCGCCATGCGTTAAGAAGAAAATTATTGTCGGTGTGGTTATTCCGGTTACAGTGGGCAAATGACCACAAAAACTTATGACGCAATTATTATCGGGGCAGGGCATAACGGGCTTGTGTGTGCTTATTATTTGGCGCGAAAGGGGCTGTCGGTATGTGTGCTAGAACGGTCGGATGCTGTGGGCGGGGCGGCGATAACCGAGAAGTTTTACCAAGATGCGTCCGGGGGGTTTCGTAATTCTGTGGCTAGTTATACAGTGTCTTTGCTCCAACCCAAAGTCATTCGCGATATGCAGCTTGAGAAACACGGGCTAAAAGTCGTGCTGCGCAAGGTGGATAATTATTTACCGCTAGATAATGACTATTTAGTGGCGGGTAGGGACGGGCTGACCCTGCGCGAAATCGCCCGCCATAGCGAGAAAGACGCGGTAGCTTATCCGCGCTACCAAGCTACTTTGGACGGTATTGTTAGTTTGCTCAAGCAATTTTTGTTGGTCTCGCCGCCCAATATGGGCGGGGGGCTTGCTGATGTTCTGGCTTTGCTGAAAGCGGGCAATAAAATGCGTAAATTGTCCACAGAGACCCAGCGCGATTTGCTGAACTTTTTCACCAAGTCGGCCACAGAGATTCTGGATCAGTATTTCGAGTGCGACGCGGTGAAAGCTTTGTTTGGTTTTGATGCTATTGTCGGTCATTTTGCCAGCCCCAACGAACCCGGCTCGGCCTATGTATTGTTGCACCATGTGTTCGGCGAAGCTGCGGGCGTGCCGGGCGCCTGGGGGCATGCCATAGGCGGCATGGGCGCAATAACGCAGGCGATGCAAAGAGCATGCGAAGCGCAGGGTGTAGAGATTATCACGGACTGCCCGGTTGAGGCAATAATATGCGCCAAAGGCAAAGTAAGCGAAGTGCGAACTAAACAACTCCGTTACAAAACTAATTTAGTCATTTCATCAGTCCACCCGAAAATTCTGTTTGAACATTTGGTCGACGCGGATGATTTACCCGCAGATTTTCGCACCCGCATCAAAAACTACAAATCCCATTCCGGTACGTTTCGGATGAACGTAGCGCTCAGTGAATTGCCTAAATTCACCAATGCGCCAACCAAAAAACCAGAGAGCGCAGACTATCTAACTTCCGGTATCATCATCGCGCCGAGCCTTGAATATATGGACGAAGCCTGGCTCACTGCCAAAGCCAAAGGCTGGTCGGACGAACCGATCATTGAAATGCTAATCCCGTCGACGCTCGACGATACGCTCGCCCCGAAAGGCAAGCATGTAGCGAGCTTGTTTTGTCAGCAATTTTCCTATGACCTGCCAGATAATTTGAGCTGGGATGATGTGAGCGGGCAAGTCGCCGACCACATTATCAACACAGTCGATAAATACGCCCCCGGCTTCGCGGGGTCCGTACTCGGTCGGCAAGTCCTGTCCCCCCTCGACCTAGAGCGCAAATTCGCTCTGATCGGCGGCGATATATTCCATGGCCGTATGAGCCTTGACCAGTTATTCTCCGCCCGCCCTGTCCTAGGCCACGGCGCATACCGCTCCCCCATAAAAGGCCTCTATATGTGCGGCTCCGGCACCCATCCCGGCGGCGGCGTAACAGGCGCCCCCGGCCACAATGCAGCACAGGTGATTTTGAAGGATAGGCGATTCTTACGCTTGTGAGTTACGTTTAACCGTGCCATAATCGCCATTCCGAGGGGTGCTGGCATTGCTGGCTGAGACTTACCCTTAAGATTCCGAAGCGGAGTCTGGCAACTTGATCTGGCTAATACCAGCGGAAGGACGGGAATGTTTGTAGGACGCCTCATAGCGTTATTGGGTTTACTGTGCGTAGTTTTAGCTGCTCCAGCATGCGCGCGCGAAACGGCGCCTGCTTGTCAGGACATCCGCTATATAAAAACCAGTTTCACAGTCTGTAAATTCTCCGCAAAGTCATCAGAAATCCGTACCTTTTTAAATGCTGATAACGGCAAGCCATATGCCAATTTCTCGGCACTGAAAACGAGGTTGGCGGCCAAAAACCAAACACTGGTTTTTGCCATGAACGGCGGCATGTACAAAGAAGACCGCAGTGCCGCAGGGCTATATATAGAAAACGGTGTAGAGATAAAATCGCTCAATACCAATAAAGGCCCCGGTAATTTTCACATGATGCCCAATGGTGTGTTTTATGTTGGCAAGGGGGGGGCAGGTGTGCTCAGAAGCGATGTCTATGCACATATGAAACTTGGTGTCAAAGTCCATTCGGCCACTCAATCCGGGCCAATGCTGGTGATAGACGGTAAACTACACCCCAAGTTCAATATTGGGAGCACATCAATACATATCCGCAACGGGGTCGGGGTGGACGGTGACACTGTCTATTTCGCCGTAAGCAATGAGCGGGTAAATTTCCACACATTCGCTAGATTATTCAAAGACTATTTAAAAACCCCAAATGCCCTCTACCTAGACGGCGCGGTCAGCAAGCTCTACGCACCAGACCTAAACCGCAATGACATGGGCAGAGCTATGGGGCCGATAATAGCAGTAGTGGAGGAGGCGGAATGACCCAAGATGAATTCAACGAATTTTGCGCATCGCTTCCCCATACGCTGTATGTCTGCCAATGGGGCGGGGCGGATGTCTGGAAGGTCGGTACGCCTGAGAAGAACAAGCTGTTTGTTGTTGGTGGTTGGAATAAACAAGAGGCGAAGAGGGAGCGTAGCGACCGACCGGGAAAAAACAATGACGACGGGAGCCAGTTCTGCACATCATTTAAATGCGGGGAAATCGCCTATGATTTCCTGCGCGATACCCCCGGTTGTCGCCCTGCGCCCTATCTGGCATCACGCGGTATGAAGTGGATACAAAGGATGACAAACGAGGGGGTGAGCGACGAAGAGTTGAAAAACTACCTGCGCGAAAGTTATAGGTTGGCGTCTCTGAACTTGACCAAGAAATTGCAGAAGGAATTGGGACTTAATCAGGGGGGTGGCGATGTTTAACGCGCGAATATACCTCCACCACCAAACTCATTCCCTGCGACCGCAGGAAGTCCCTCTTGGGGAAAGCGGAAATCCAGTTCAAATTATATGTGCGAGCATTGCTCGCTCTTTATTCGCTGGATACCCAGTCGTAGCTGGGTATGAGCGGAGTTTGGGGAGAGTATTATGATTGACCCTGACATTCGTAATATTCTGCGATCACAATTGCACCATGGGGAGAAAATTATTTGGGCAGGACGCCCACAGAAGCACCCCGTGCTGGTTTACCTTTTCGTAATACCGTTTCTTCTTATTTTTGTTTGGGCATTCCCTATTCAGCTTGGCTTGGCGATTTTGCAAAATGATCCTTCCAGTGTTCATATGACTATCAATGATGTTCCAGTTGACGCCAATACGCCTATGTCAACTATACGAATAACCTTTTTCCTCACAACAGGGTTACTTGTCCCAGCTATTTTTGCTGTTTTCTTTTATGTGCGGTGGCGTATGCGCGAAGTATACGCGCTTACGAATGAAAGTGCTGTTATCACAAGAACATCTTTTCCGTTTCAATTTGTCCGTATTCGCCCCCAAGCATTTGACTATATTATTAGAAGTGGAAATAAGGACGTAGGAACGCTTTCATTTATGCAAAGCGATAACAAGCCGCTTGGCCGTTTTATTAGAAATTTAAACTCAGACCGGATTAAATTTCATAACATTACCGAACCGATCAAGGTCGAGACCCTCATTTACAAACAATTTCTCTCTATGAAAAAGGAACCCCAAAATGAATAAACCAATAGACCAATCGCAGTTTCAGACGCCTACCGTGACTACGGGGGCGCTGCCTGCATCTAAGAAGTTCTTCACTAACCCTGCGGCCGCCCCCGATATATCTGTGGCGCACCGCTCGATTGCTTTGAATCCAACGGCTAATGAGCCGGATGTTGTGGTTTATGATACTTCGGGGCCATATTCTGATGAGGCGGTCGAGATTGATTTGGAAGCAGGGCTTGCCCGTCCGCGCACGGCGTGGGTTATGGAGCGTGGGAACGCCGAGGAATATACCGGCCGTGATGTGACGTCCGAAGATAATGGCGGCGCGACGGGCAAATATTTGGCGCGGGAATTCCCAGTTAAAAACAAGCCTTTACGGCGCAAAGATAATGACAAACCCTTCACCCAATATGAATATGCCAAGGCGGGCATCATCACCAAAGAGATGATCTATGTGGCGGAGCGCGAGAATTTAGGCCGCAAAGAAGCCGTACCGGGTGCGCAGGCGCGGGTGAATGCCGGCGAGAGCTTTGGCGCGGATATTCCCGCCTTTGTGACGCCCGAATTTGTGATGGAAGAAATTGCGCGGGGTCGCGCTATCATCCCGTCTAACGTCAACCATCCAGAGATTGAGCCGCAAATCATTGGCCGTAATTTCCTCGTGAAAATCAATGCTAATATCGGCAATAGCGCCGTGGCTTCGTCGGTAGAGGAAGAAGTGGACAAAATGGTTTGGGCCACACGTTGGGGCGCCGATAATGTCATGGATCTGTCCACTGGCCGCAATATCCACAACACCCGCGAATGGATTATCCGCAACAGCCCCGTGCCCATCGGCACCGTGCCTATGTACCAAGCGCTTGAGAAAGTGAACGGCGTGGCCGAAGACCTGACATGGGAAATTTTCCGCGATACCCTCATCGAGCAAGCCGAGCAGGGCGTGGATTATTTCACCATCCACGCGGGTGTGCGCCTGGCCTATATCCACCTGACCGCCCACCGCGTCACCGGTATCGTGTCGCGGGGCGGTTCAATCATGGCGAAATGGATGTTGTCCCGCCATGAGGAGAGCTTCCTCTACACCCATTTCGAGGACATTTGCGACATTATGCGTACTTATGATGTGAGCTTTTCGCTCGGCGACGGCCTACGCCCCGGCTCTATCGCCGACGCTAATGACCGCGCCCAATTTGCAGAGCTTGAGACGCTGGGCGAGCTGACGCAAATTGCCTGGGCCAAGGGCTGCCAAGTGATGATTGAAGGCCCCGGCCATGTGCCCATGCACAAGATTAAAGCCAATATGGAAAAGCAATTAGAGGTCTGCGGCGAAGCCCCGTTCTATACGCTTGGCCCGCTCACCACAGACATTGCGCCGGGTTATGACCATATCACGTCCGGCATTGGCGCGGCCATGATTGGCTGGTTCGGCACGTCCATGTTATGCTATGTCACGCCTAAAGAACATTTGGGTCTACCTGACCGTAACGACGTTAAAGTCGGCGTGATAACATACAAACTAGCCGCACACGCCGCCGACCTAGCCAAAGGCCACCCCGCCGCCCAACTCCGCGACGATGCGCTTTCGCGCGCAAGGTTCGAGTTCAGATGGGAAGACCAGTTCAACCTCGCCCTGGATCCAGAAACTGCCAAAGACTATCACGACCAAACCCTACCAAAAGACGCCCACAAAGTAGCGCATTTCTGCTCAATGTGCGGCCCCAAATTCTGCTCCATGAAAATCACGCAGGACGTCCGCGACTACACAGAAACTTTGAGTGACAACGAAAAAGCCGACCTAGAAGCACAAGCCAAAGAAGGCATGGCGGGGATGTCTGAGAAGTTCAAGGAAATGGGCGGGGAGATATATTTGGAGGCAGATATGGTTGAGAGTGGGGAATAAAGAGCTGGCGGGCTTGCACATCAAAAATGTACCGCCGCCTGTTTCAGATTTTATTGAACTGCGGACTGGTGTGGCTGGGGCGAAATATAAAATTCTGGGGCAATGGGGGTGAGCATGGCGTTTGCGGTTGATGTAGATATTACAATACGAAAATAACCAGTGAAGATTTCCCTGTTTGGTTGGGTTTTGATCTGACTGACAGGCATGGGTATTGCCATGTATTTGAGGAAAAAGCTCCCGTCATTTTGTCTGAAAAGGAGGCCGTTCCTGAGAAATTCCCAAAAACAATCAAACTCAGATGTAAGTTGATTGAAACCTGTGAAGATCATGTGATTATCAGCACTTTGGAGCCTTATAGCATTACCTCCAGTGAAGGCAAAAACCGTTTTGAGGTTTCATCAAAACACATCCACGTGGTTGAATAAGAGACCTATGCAATGAATAAGTATTTGAAGCGATTAATCCCAGCCGCGAACGCCACGTCTCTTGTCGCGGCCTTGGGGCATATTATTGGCATCGCTATTGCGGGCGGTATTGGCTTGGAACTTGCCTATATCGCGGTCCTCACTTATTTTGTCGCTTTTATTGTGGCTGTGTCCGTTGGCGCAGTACTTCTCATTATGGTCGGGTTTTTCAGGCTGAATCTGCTATCCTCTCTATTGCTTTTCTTGATTGCCGTGCAAAGCGTTGCCGTAGGGCTGGAGGTGTATTTTTTTGAAATTGGTCTGGCAGATATTTCATGGCAATACGGTTTTATTTCTGTTCCGGTGACTCTCACGGCTTGGTATTTTTCCGTGTACCATATTTGGAAACAGGGTGATGAATGACGTATGATGCGCCCGTCAATCTTGCCCGTAAATTTTACTTGTTCTTTATGGCTTCAAGAGCCTCAAGTGTCTCAACTTTATGGGTTCTACATATGGGGCTTTCTAGCCCGTCGTAGAAAAAAATCGAACCGGTCCAGCCCTTTTGCAAAGGTTCGGCGCACACTGGATGTTTGAGATAACTTGTATCCTCTTTCCTGCCACCAGCCGCTTTCCATGCTGCAACGAGACTCGGCCAAATTGCATGATATTTTTTCAGTTGATCCCAGTAATAATAAGACTTGAACAATACGGGTTTGGCATCAGCGCCGTAAGACTCGTAGAGCCGTGACAAATCCTTTACGTGCAGCTCGCAATCGTTAATTTGCTTGACTGTAAGAGCCTCTTCGCCCGAGCCGTGCCAGTAATCAAAGCAATACTGCATCGGTTTATAATCGGGTTCTTGTTGCCAGCCCAGCATGGCAAAAGTTTGTTGCTGCCCGAATGTTTCGATCAAATCCTTGGCCATAGTTTCGGAATAGGTTTTAAGGTTTTCGGCTGACATGCCGATACCAGTCGTCAAGTCTCCTTGGATTTTTTCCTGATCGGCTGCTTGGCCTGGGGTGGACGGGGCTTCAGCAGACCCCCCGCAAGCCGCCAGTAGACAATAAAATATGATCCATATGTTTTTCTTCGGCACCATATACATTTCCAATCATAAAAGTGATGGCATCATCACATTAACAAGATAATGCAGACATTTGGGTGGGGGTAAGTTATAAGCACCAATGTCTCACGGTTTCTACAATTATATTGGAAAGTTAGCAAATGGCGAATGACACATTCGAACGCGGTTTTGCAGATTGGGGGCGCCGCGCTGTTTCTCTTAATCAGAAACTTATGCCGTTCGTCAATGCTAATATTGACATCACTACTGACGACTGGCTAGAGAAATTAACGCGCCGCCCGCACCCGGCGGACATGTCGGGTTTACGCTTGCCAATCGAAACACTGTTCGGCGAAATAGTAAAACAATTCGAGTTTTATAATTCGGAACAGCGCCAACAGATTATTGATTTGATGTATCAAAATGATGCCTTGATGTATGCGGCGAGCATCGCTGCTGATCGCAATACAAGTGGTGGGTTTCGCAAATATATGATATTATTTGTGATAGCTGATCAGGGCAAAGATACGCGCGATGCAATGCTCGCCCTAGAGAGTTACCATGCAGATGCTGAAGTATTGGGTTTTGACGTAAGTGCAATTTTCAAGGAAATGACGGAGATTGCTAGCAGGCAGGATAAGTTTGGCTGGGGCAGCACGCGTGATTTGTTCCTTAAATATATAAAATGAGATTTCATAAGAAAGATATATGGAAAACAACCTGACAAATAATTTGAGACACACCTTGAAAGAGTGGACTGAAATTGATGTGGCTGCGTTTCACCTAGGCGTAGCACTCGGGATTATTCCGCCACTTTCAGATGAAAAAGACATATATAATTTCGGCGGCAAGAAATGGATGTTTTGGAGCGAAAACCCTTTAGGGAATCTGTTGTTTGACCTTCTTGAAAACTTGGTAAAACTCGACATTTTAGAAAAGCATAAAGGTGATAACCAACTTTTTCGCTGGAACCCAAGTTATAAATGGGATGATTTGTAAATGCTCGGAATTGACTGATGCGTAAAACCTGTTTTGCTCCCCTCAGCCCCTACGCAGTAAAAGAATGTTGGAACTATCTCAAGGTTGCTGGATATCTGCGACCTATAGCATTTCGCGTTTAATCAGGTTCACAATTACCATATTGTCATCCCGGACTTGACCCGGGATCTCATAGGGTGCGGCGAGTACGAGACCCCGGATCAAGTCCGGGGGCAGGGATAAAATATTTATTAAAATTGAACCCAATTAAACGCGAAACACTCTAATTTTACCCAAGCGGGTTCATGCCCATTAGGGCGGCGATCCATAGGGCTATACCGACGAGGGCTGCGCTGGTGAAATTGGATAGGGAACCTGCCAGCAGGGACTTCATACCCATTTTGGATATTTCTTGCTTGCGCTCTGGTAAAACTGCGCCAAGTCCCGCCATCAAAATACCGACCCCGACAAAATTCGCGAAACCGCAAAGTGCCACGGTAATGGCGACTTGGCCTTGCAAAGAGAAATTAGCCATATCTTGGGTGAAGTTTAAATAGGCGAGAAATTCATTGGCGACCAGTTTTTCACCTAGGAACGGGCCGGCGGCTAGGACTTCATTGGCAGGCACACCTATCAGCCAAGCAATGGGCGCGAAAATATAGCCAAATACGGTGGACAGAGAAAATTCGGGATAGCCAAACCAGCTACCTATACCGCCAAAAATACCGTTGACCAATGCGATGACAGCCACAAAGGCGATGATTACGGCGATTACGTTGAGCATGATTGTTAGACCCGTGAGCGCGCCAGTTGTCGCGGCTTCAATAAGGTTGGTGGCTTTATTTGGGTCTTCTTTGGTGTCTTTAAAGCTGGCTATATCAAATGGCTCTTCGGTCTCTGGTATCAATAACTTTCCCATCAAAAGCCCGCCTGGTGCCGCCATAAAAGAAGCAATGATCAAAAGCTTGCCGTCAACCCCTAAGGACATATAGACCACTAAAACAGTGCCCGCGATAGACGCCATACCACACGACATAACGGTGAACAATTGCGAGCGGGTCATGTTTTTAAGGTAGGGCAAAATAGCCAAAGGTGCCTCGACCATACCGACAAAAATACTGGCGGCGGATACAGTAGATTCGAGTCGAGACGCCCCGGTAACAAACCGCACAACCCCGCCGATGACTTTAATCACCAAATCCATAATGCGCAGGTGAAATAAAATGGCGAACAAAGTCGCCAGGAAAATAATGATCGGGAAGACTTGGAACGCCAATATCGTGCCAACACCTTGTCGGCCTGCTGCAGGTGCCAATACGCCCTCCATAGTGCCCCAATTGGACAGCTCGCCAAACACGAAATACATGCCTTCATTTGCGAATTTTATCACATGGGTGATAGCACCCGTGACTTTGTTGAGGATAGTGGTGCCAAACGGAATAGCCAAGGCGAGCAAGGCTATGGTGAATTGCAAACCCAATGTCCGGCCTGCATTTTTGTAATTAATCTTGTCCCGTGCTTCGGAAAGCCATACGGCAATCCCCACGAATACGATAACCCCTAATATATTGGCAATTGGCATATTATCCCCAGTTTGTTTCAAATTATTATTTTAAAAATTATTGGGAAATATTAAGCGCGGGGCAGGGCGTTTGTAAAGTCGGATAAAGATAAAAGTGTAGGGTTTCTGTTGCCAGCTACCCCCGAAGCCCGCTTTGTCGTCTGAAGGGCGCGCAGTGACCACAATCGATTTTATCGATTGTAACGTAGCGCAGTCATCGCTTGCGATGGCTGACCCTTTTATCAGGAACATAAAATGAAAGTGGGGGTTTCTGTTGCCAGCTACCCCCGAAGCCCGCCTAACCGTCTGAAGGGCTAGGAGTTAAAGTCGAGAATGCTCGAACTGCTTACGCAGCCAAAGCGAACTCTTCAGTGTTGTTATCATTAGCAACTACTGTAATTGGGCATTTATCGGTACCCATCCGGACGAAAGCTAACATTTTTACACGTCTGTCGATACTATTTCGGCCCCATCAGAAACGGCTCCTATACCCAAAAAGGATAGATGAAGAGCCGCTTGTGGTGGAGCCGCCGGGTACCGCCCCCGGGTCCAGCCCGCTTATTACATGCGCGTTTATCGTCATAGTCGAACAAGTCGACAAGACTAACATAAGCATGAAATGTAAAAATTCAATCACTGTTTCGTAAAATCAACCATCTTTAATTTTTTGCTGTTTTCACCTCCAAGGGTGAATGAGGAGTAGATCGGTCAAATAATTGAGTGCCATAAAAGCCCGCTTTGCAATCTCAATGCGGGCTTTACTATTGGAAACATGTGTTTGAAAGTAAGGGGTTGAGCTTAAAGTCAGATGATCTGAGTCTAAGCTGTATCCATGTGCTCTGCTAGCCATTCGGATAACTTTGACTTGGTCATAGCGCCGTTTTGGGCTGCCACGACTTCGCCTTTCTTGAAGATCATAAGAGCAGGGACACCGCGAACATTATAGTTCAGAGCCGTATCCATAGCGTCGTCTATGTTGATTTTTGCTATGACAGCCTTGCCTTCGGTTTCATTTGCCAGTTCTTCAAGAGCCGGCCCCATAGCTTTGCAAGGGCCGCACCATTCGGCCCAAAAATCGACTAAAACAGGTTTGTCATTGTTAAGGACATCGGTTTGGAAATTGGCATCGGTTACATTCACAGTTGGCATAGTGGCTCCTTGAATTTAAAAATCATTGCTATGTAAATAGCGACGATTCGTCAAGCGGACAAAACATCGCGCCAGTTCACTTTGTCGAGAAGTGCGTCTGAAAGCACCATCATATGCGGCCCGTCTGTCCATAGCAAAGCTGTACGGATAGTTTTGTCCGGATACAGTTCACGGGCGAGGGCGCGGTAGGCCGCCATTTGGCGCACATATAAAGGCGCGACATCAGCTTCGTCCTTGGGCGGAGGCCTATTGGACTTATAATCAACAATCCACACGCTGTCATCGGTGATACACAGGCGGTCGATTTGTCCGGACAGGCGGATATTATCCGGCAGTTCCGCCGCCCCGCCCGCCAAGGAGACTTCCGCCTTGGAGTCGGGCGCAAAGACGAGTGCAAAATCAGGGTTGTCGATGACGGCAAAAACCTCTGCACACAGTGCTTCTGCATCAGGTGTGTCTAAACCTTGTTTGCGCAAATAGGCGAGGGCGCTAGTGCGTCGTTTGTCGTTTGGCAATTGCGGTAATATTTCCAATAATTTGTGAATAAGATTACCGCGCGCAAACCGCAGATTGTCATCTGTCTTGGTCAAGGGGGAGCGCACTGCTTGTTCAGATGTATTGGCTTCTTCCGGTTTAACCAATTGAGACGGCGATAAGAAACGCACAGACGGCGGCGGCGGCACTGCGGTCGTGCGTACCCAATCTGGTAAATCAATGTTTTGTCGAGGTGTTTCAGTGGTTTTTACTGCGGGTTTTGCAGGCAGGCCGTAGCGCAAACCGTCCCCGAACGGGGTTTCTATGGTGGAGACACCAGCCATGCCCCTTAAAGCCGTTTCAATGCGGTGGTGCCATGATGTGTCGTCAACCTTGCCATTGCTCTCGAAGCCACAGATCAGCAATCTGCTTTCTGCTCTTGTCAAAGCCACATAGAGTAAGCGCATGGCTTCGCGTTCTGCGACGGCTTTAAGTTCGTCTTCAAGTTTTGTAAGGGCGTCTGGCGCAGTATTGCCGCTCATCCGTAAGGCGAATCCATCATCCATTTTGAAAAATATGTTCTTGGATTTACCCACGGCCTGGGTGGTGTCAGGCAGAATAACCACGGGCGCTTCCAGGCCCTTGGCACCGTGGACAGTCATGACTCGGACTTCGTTTTGACCTGCGTCCATTTCGCGTTTTATGGTGGTTTCACTGGCTTCAATGTCGGCGATAAAACGTTGTAGAGACGGCGCGCCGTGTCGTTGGTGAGCCAGCGCACGCGAAAGGAATGCATCGAGCACATCTGCTGCTTCCGGGCCAAGGCGGGTATAGATTTTTTGGAGCATGCTCGGCTCGTCATCTTCCGGTACAAGTGCCAAAATACGCGCAAAAAACTCATAGGGAGCAAATTTTTCTGCCATGGATTTTATGCGAGCAAGGTTTTTGCGTTCCGGCCCGTCTGGAAGTGTTGCCCAAAGCGAACCCTTGCGCCCGTAAGCGACATCAAATAACCGCGCATCATCCCAACCAAATAACGGACTTTTCAGCACTTCGGCCAAGGATAAATCATCACTGGGGAGTAATGTGAATTTAGCCAATGATAGCATATCTTGTACGGCTATTGAATCCGTAAGCTTTAGGCGGTCTGCCCCAGCGACCGGTACGCCTGCATCTTTCAAATTGCGAATGAGCGCCCCAAAAAACGCGGAACGCTTTTGTACGAGAATGAGAATATCAGACGGGCGTATGGGGCGGGTCGCTTCAAGTTTACGGTCAAAGATCGGTTCTGCGGTATCGAGCCAGTCTTTGGCTTGCATAGCAATCCCGTAGGCTAGTTTTTCACGGGATGAACGTGCATCCAATTTATCGACCGGGATTGGCGCCCACGAAGTTTCTGGTTCGCCGTCTTTCGGTTTTTGCGCTGCTGGCCAAAACTCGATAATGCCATCATCGCCCCGGTGCGCCTCGTGCTGGCCTTTATCGGATGCAGGTGGGAAAAACGATGCATCAAATGTTTCTAATATACCTTTGTTTTCATAGTATATTTGATCAACCAGCGCCAAGACTTGTTTGGTTGAACGGAACGACATGGACATTTTTACGTCTTGCGTATTTGGTTGTTTCCTAGTCAATTCTTGAATTTTATCTAAAAACAACTCCGGTTCCGCGCCTTGAAAACCATAGATAGATTGCTTCTCGTCGCCGACAGCGAATACGGTGCGGTTCGTGGTGCCCGCACCCGTTTGGAAGAACTCGTCGCTCAGGGCATCTACAATATCCCATTGGGTGCGCGAGGTATCCTGGGCTTCATCCACAAGGATATGCTCAACCCCTTCGTCCAGCTTAAAGCGTACCCATTCACGGGCCTGGCTATTTATGAGCAAATTACGTGCTAGATAAATCATATCGCCAAAGTCCATCACCCGGCGCCGGGCTTTAAGGGCGCGGTATTTTGCGGCTGCCAAGACGCAAAGTCGGTAAGCCGCCTTGGTCAATTGCAATACATTTATGCCGCGTAATTTGTCCCGTGTGGCAACAAGGCGGTTGGCTTCATAACTTGGATTATCTTTGTCATTGCCAAAGAATTGTTTGGCATAGTCGGATGCTTTGTTAGAAGCTACGGGCTTGAAAACTGTTTTTTCGCCCTTGCCAGAGCAAAACACTTGTAAGTAAATGTTAAAAGCCATGACGGGGTCTGGCTCTTCAAGGGCTTTTAATGCAAGTGATCCACGCCCTAAATCACGCGGGCCGCTGTCCATCATCCCGGCAGCGGCGGCGCGAATATTATCCAAATCAGAATGCGCCCAAAAATCTGCTATGATAGTTTCGGGTGTAGCCTCTGTATCCAAGCCGAGAAGGTCGGCTAGTTTATCAATGCCGCCTGTCTCCTGCCAATCATCGACCTTGTATATATTATCCATGGCCCAAATGTATATTTTATTCATGGCCTCGTCGTTTTTGATTGCGGAGAGTAAGGATATTGCCTGTGCTAATTCACCGTCAGGGTCGTCCACGGCTTCGGTCTCGATCTCTGTCCAAACCTGTTCTTGCAATTTGCGGGCATCGCGTTCGTCTACGGCATCTGTACCGGGCGATATACCCGCTTCTAGGGGGAAACGCTTGAGGAGGCGCTCACAAAAAGCGTGGATCGTTTGTACTTTAAGGCCGCCGGGCGTTTCGAGCGCGCGGGCGAACAAAGAGCGGGCGCGGTTTAGGCTTTTTTGACTGCGCGGCCCGGATTTGTTCTCCAAAGTATTGAGCTTTTCGGTGAGCTTGGCTTCACTCATAATTGCCCAGTCACCGAGGGCTGCGAACAGCCTTGTTTGCATTTCTGAGGCCGCCGCCTTGGTATAGGTTAGGCACATGATTTTATCCGGATTGGTGCCCGTGAGCAAGATGCGCGATACCCGTTCAACCAATACGCGCGTTTTACCGGAACCCGCATTGGCCGAGACAAATACGGATGTGTCCGGCCTTGCCGCTTTGCTTTGCATTTGGAGGGCGTTTTTGTAAGCGTCGTTCATGTTGCGCCCCCGTCATTATCGCCTAGCTTTGCCCATTCGGCACGGCGAGATAAATGGTCATAATCACCGTATTGATTTTCAAATTTGATACGTGGCTGGGCGTGATAGAGGCTTTCTGGCTTGTCGAAATGCGCAATCAAATTTTGTAAAGCCTCGAACGCTTCACTGGCATATTCATCAGCATCTTTGGATCTGCACAAACTCCTGATCCGGTCGCTTTCTTTGGCCGCATTGGGTTTTACATAGATGTAATCCGTGGCGTGATCTGCCGCGCCCAATATCCCGTAACCCATCATGACCCCCAGTAAAGGCATTTGCGGGTCAAAACCGACCTGTACTTCGTCAATACCGGGCACGGCACCTGTTTTATAATCAATAATTGCGGCCTCATCGCCTTTACGCTCGATGCGATCAACGATACCCGTTAAGATAAATGGCGCCCCGGATGTAGGAAATTCTAGCCGGGCTTTCTTTTCAATCTCGGTTGCTTGCCAGCCGTCTTGCTTGCGGCTGTCCGCCCAACCCACTGCCCATTCGGCCAGTGCATTTATCCGCACATTCATACGGGCAAAGCTGTGGTTGTCATAACCGACCTTGGCGAGTTCCTGCTTCAGCAGCTTGGCTAATTCTGCTGCATTGACGCTGTCAACACTCTCCAATGCCCCATGCACAGCCAGGCCAAATTCTCGCCCACCCATGGTTTGATCAAGCGGGTCGAGGGCGCGCAGACCCAAAATATTGCCAGCATAAATCGCATAGGGGTCGCGTACCCATGTTTTGATTTGCGTGACCGATAGCCCGCGTTTTTTTGGCCAGCGTTTATCCAGTGGCGGGCAGGGCGCAGGACGCTTGGCCGGTGTTGGCGCAGTACGGCTTGTGTCAAGCGCCCGCGCCCATTCCAGCCAAGGTGTTTTCGGTTTGAGAACATCCTTCGCAGCATCACCAAGTGCGCCCCGCACCAATGTTGTCAGCCGCCACAGCCAGCGAGACTGAACAGTCGGGCCATCGTCATTGCGTTCCGAACGGGTCAATATCACATGCGGTTTTGCTGCTAAGGCTTCGAAATCATGGGCAGCGAGGCCAAATCTTCGTTCCGGCGCGGACAGTCCAATGGTTTTGCGCATACCGGGTGAAAGAACGGGGTGCGGCGCCGGATGGGCTGGCCAAACGCCCTCATTCAATCCGCCTAGGATAATTGTATCGGCTTCTAACATACGGGCTTCGAGCGGCCCTAGAATTTGCAGGCGCTCTTCGGTGCCAAAACGTGGACGTGCAACCCGCCCACGCATGAGATGGGAAAGAATGCGCGCATAGGTATCGCCGCTAACAGGAGCAAGCAAACTACCATATTCGAGCAATTCTTCTATCAATTGGGCGGATTTCTCGCCCGATTCTCCGTGCCATAAATGCGCAGCCCCTCCGGCCAGAGTTTCCAATAATTCCGTATGGGCTTTTGCCAGTATTGTCGCATCCGCTTTCGTGTGTAGTAATTTGTTCAAAGGCGAGAGGGTGGTATGAAGTGTTTTGAAAAACTCAAATTCGTCTCGTAAATAGCTGCCCTTTTCAAATTTTCTACGCTTGGCGATAGTGTTCAATCGTTCGGCGATAGCATCGAATGATTTTGTCCGTGTGCCGCGCAAGGCAGCGGCTTCTAGCCTGTCCCAAGCCTTGCGGGTATTGCCCCCCATATTGAACAGGTTGTGCTTAACCAAAGCTGACAGTGCTATGGGGTCGAACGGGTCGTATGCGGCCTCAAGAGACAGCGATAAAAATGCGCCGTGTCCGGTTTCTTCAAGCGGTTCCCCGGCGGTGCTATCTACTTCGACATTCCAACGTGACAGCTTGGCGCGAACGCGTCTAGCCAATGACGGATCAGGTGTAACGAGGGCGCACGTCTTGTCTTTATGTTCTAAAGTTTCTCTCATGATAAGCGCAATGACCGTGGCTTCTTCTTCGCTTGTACGGGCTTCTATGAGGGAAAGCCCGGCTAAACCATCACTTATAGCGCTACTTTCTCCAGTACTTTTGGCAATACGGGTAATTCGAGCGGGCCAATCATAGGTCGAGTTGGCGGGAATGAGGGCATGGGATAAAATGCGGGCGCGCATGGCGGCCAATCCCTCAGTCTTGACGCCGGGCCACACGGGGACATCGGCGCGGTCAACCCCCAACGTCTCCAACAAGTTTTTCAAGGAGGCTTGGGGGTGTTGGTCGTCGATTTTATCCCATACATCAATTTCGTCGATATGGGTATCGAGACCGGGGAGAACGATTAGACCAAGGGGTAGGGCGGCTACGGTTTTTATCAGGCCTGAGGTGGCTTTTAACGTACCAGTGGAACCTGCAATAATCACAGGGTGACCGGGCGGGTTTGCTTGCCAAAGCTCGGATGCTTTCTTGAGAAGTGTCACCCGCCTTGCCATAGGCTCGGTCAGGCCGTTATCGCGCAAATATTGCGGCCAATATTTCGTAACGATTTTTGCAAATTCGGAAGCTGATTGGAAATGCTGCGCCAGAGTATCAAGCTTTTCGTCCAGCTTTGAGAAAGCACTTACGTCCAATTCTTCCATGGCTAAATCAGCCAAAAGTCGCGCCAGAGGTTCGGCCATTGCCAAGGCACTGGCCGCGTCCGGTTTGCTACCTTCATGCTTCATTTTCGCGGCAACCAATTTGGCTAATTCAAAGCGGTGGCGGACAGAATCGATTGCAGGGGAGATTTCAAAATCTATGGTGCCTGTGGTGAACGGTGGTTCATTTTCGTCCATATCGGCGAGGGGACGCATGAGGGGTAACAGGGTTGCACGGCCATCTGAAAGATTGACAAATTCATCGGCCAAAGCGCGCACGGCGCGGCGGGTCGGGAGCAAAATAAGTGCTGTGGGTAAGGTATCGCCGAGTGACGACTTCAAACCTTTGGCAAGATTGCGCAAAAAAGGTGCGCCGGACGGCATTGTGTAGATACAAAGATTATTTGGTGTAAATAAGTCGTTGTATTTACTCATGATTGCTCCATTTTATGTTTCTGAACAAGAACGGCTTCTGCGGCTTGGTGGGCTTTGGGGTCACCGACATGCATCCAAAACCCAGATAATATATGCCCATAGGCTTTCCGGCGCTTCAAAGTATTGTCCCAAACCTTATTGCGAGAAAATTTCTCGACTTTGAAGGGTTTTGCCAGTTGAGGCTTAAATATCTCAACGCCTGAATAAAACCAGTCTGAACCATCATCGCCCGCACGGCTAATGCGACCGTCTTTGGCAAGTTTGAAATCCCCGCGCCCATCAAGCCCGAGTGTGGCAGAGCGGGAGGCTAATAAAAATAGCTCGTCCATTGTGTCTGGGTTCCATGTGCGAATCATACCGCCGAGTACATCTTCGAACCCGATCCACATGGCGTCTATATTACAAATGAAAATGGGGGCTTCGCCGAGTAATGGTAGAGCCTTGACCACACCGCCACCCGTCTCCAAAAGCTCTGCGCGTTCATCGGAAATAATAATTTCAGGGCCGACTGTGCGCTTGCGTAGGTGCGCTTCAAGATCGTCTGCAAAGGTATGGACATTGACGACTGCCCGCTTAACGCCCACTTCGTGTAATCTATCCAATGTATGATCGACCAACATTTTACCGCCGACTTTAACCATGGCTTTACAGGTAGCGTCGGTCAAGGGGCGCAAGCGCGTACCGTGCCCGGCAGCCATCACCATGGCCGTCGTAATCGGAGAGTTTTTTATCGGGGTAACTTTAATCATGTAGTTGTTTCTAACACATTGGGTGCAAATTCGCTGACCCAATCATGCATCTTGGCCAATGCAGGATGTGATATATCTCGGGTAAAGTGCTGTGCGACGCGCGGTATCATATCCAGGTAACGCTGTTTACCATCACGCCGTGCCAGGCGGACGAATATGCCGAGAATTTTGGCATTGCGTTGTGCGGCTTGTACTGCGTAGGCGGCACTAAATTTTTCGTCGTCCGGGATGCCTGCCTGCTGGCAGAACCTCGAAATTAACCCGCCAACCAGATCAATATCAACATCGCGCCTAGCGTCTTCTAGCAAGGATACCAAATCATAGCTTGGATGGGCTATCAGGGCGTCTTGGAAATCTATCAGGCCGATTTTTGCTGTTGCCTCACGCTCGGGAAGCCAGAACACATTGTCCGCATGAAAATCCCGAAGAGCAATGCCGTGAGCGTGGGCATTTAAATTGGTGAAAGCCTCAGCCCATATTTCGTACCACGCGGCTTTTGCAGTTTCGTCGACGGCACTGCCAAATTCCGGGACATACCATTCCAAAAACAAGTCGGCTTCAGTCTGTAATGCCTGGGCATCATATTTGCGCACCAGCCACTGCGCCCCGCGTGCGCTCAATTGATCCGAAAAACTGCTGCGGTAAATTGCGGCGAGGCAGTCTATGGCGCAACTATATAATTCTTCTTCTTTGCCGGGGTCATCTGTCAGAACTTGGGAAAATAAATCGGCACCCAAGTCTTCGAGCAACATGAAACCGTTGTCTCTATCCGTAGCGAAAATACGCGGCGCAGAAAATCCGCGTCTGGTCAATGCTGTGGCCAGACATATAAAAGCGTCGGGGTCAGAGCCTGCCAGTTTGGCGGCTGTGCTATAGGGATCTTTGTGGGGCATAAAGGGCGCGTTCATAAGGACGAGCTGTTCTGCCCCCGTTCCTTCATTAGAGCGGGTTAGCCGTTCATAGGAACGTGAAGACGCATCGCCCGGGAAGGGGGTGCGCTTGGCATCGCCCCAACCATTATTTTGCAAAAATTGTACAATTAACTGCTCACGCGTCATTTAGCCGGGCTTTCCAATCATTATTACCTGTAAGGACAGCGACCCGCCTATCATCTTTTCTGTTTAACGCAACCGTCAATTCACTGCCGTTCAATAATCCGTTAATACGTTCTGGCCATTCTATCAAGCAAACCCCGTCGTCCAGTGCTTCTTCTATACCCAATTCCCAAACGTCAACTTCGTTCTTTAAGCGGTAAAGATCAAAGTGCCAGACCTCGAATTTTGGCGCGGTATAGGTTTGAACCAATGTATAGGTCGGGCTAGGAACCTCGGTATCCCCCATAAACGCGCAAATCAACCCGCGTGCCAAACAGGTCTTGCCGGCACCCAAATCGCCTTTTAGCAATATAATATCTCCGGCGCGCAAAGAATGCGCGAGCCAGGCCCCCAGAGCTTGTGTCGCGGTCTCGTCGGCTAAATCTACGGTTTTAACGATTCTATTCATACACCTTGATAGGATAGTGCGGCTATGTGTTGCAAGTGCCGCAAAGCACTTGCAATTTAAATTTCCCTGATTACATACGCTTTGATACTAACACTATTCGGAGACATCATGGCTAAAATTACTTTTATCGACCAAGCAGGCACTAAACGAGAGGTCGAAGCTAAAGCGGGACAATCTATCATGGAAGTGGCCGTTGCCAATATGATCCCCGGCATTGATGCGGACTGCGGCGGGGCTTGTGCCTGTGCCACCTGTCATGTTTATGTAGACGACGCATGGGCGGGTAAACTCAAACCTAAAGACGATATGGAAGAAAGCATGCTCGACTTCGCCGAAGAGGTGCAGGAACATTCGCGGTTATGTTGCCAAATTCTGGTGACGGACGATATTGACGGTATTGTTGTCACTACGCCCGAGAGCCAATAGACGATAGTCATCAGGTTACGGCTGTATCGCTCTGCGAGCCGCGCCCCCTATAGTGAAAAATGGCCAAAAAACAGACTTGACCATAATGGATACTCTAGCATACAAATTTGTAGCTTTGAAAAGTGCCGATTTTCTGCTATCACCGCCCTATAAACAAAAACTAGGGGATTATTATGAATGCTTTATCATCAACACATATGGCTTTGCTCGGCTTTATAGGATTGTTTTTGGTGCTTTTACTAATCTTGGCGGGGCTTCGCACGACGCTGACGCTTAACGGCACGAAAAAAGCCAATGATTTTGCACCGACAGGTGAAGATGCCGGAGACTTCTCACGCAGGCTGGTGCGGGCGCATGCCAATATGTATGAATTTTTCCCGGTTTATGGTGGTGTTTTACTGTACGCAATCGCCACAGGGCAAACCGAGGTGACCAATGGTTTAGCGGTAATTTTTCTGGGCGCGCGCCTATTACAGACGGTCGTTCACGTGCTTTCCACAAGCATTATTGCCGTGCAGGTGCGGTTCTTCTTTTTCTTGGTGCAGTTCTTTATTGCGGCTTATTGGGTGCTTAAATTTTGCGGGATACTTGGGTAAGGAGAGACCTAGGGACTGTGTAGAAATTAGGTTTTCAGAATTACGTTAATCCGCCGCTTAATTTCGCCGCGTATCTCTCCGGTCGCTTTTTTATCTTCCAATTTTGTGATCCACTCTGGCAATCTGTCTTCCTCATCTATCAAGTCGCTATCAAAACGGGCAAGTATTTTTTGCGCGTCTTGTGGCAATATTTCCGGGAATTTATTGCCGTTTAATAATCCCCAGAGACCCACCCAAGTGCGCACGGTTGTCCATGGATTATAACCGCCGCCGCCAAGCACGACGAGATGGGGTGTTTTCTGTTGCATATCCAAGACAGATTGCCAAAGCGCCCCATTGCTCAGGGCCATTTTTGAGAGCGGGTCGGCCTCCAAGGCATCGGCGCCGCAGGTGATAACGATGGCTTGAGGTTTTATGTTTTCGCAGGTCGGGCGAATCAAATTGTTATTAATATAGAGAAATTCACTATCATTGAGGCCTTGGGGGACAGGCAAGTTGATGCATCCCGGCGCGTTGTTCTCCATTTTGCCAGAATAGGGCCAACGGTTTTCTTCGTGTACGGATAGGGTGGTGACGCGTTTGTCATCCAAAAATGCAGCCTCAACGCCGTCGCCGTGGTGGGCATCTATGTCCACATATAATATGCGTTCTAACCCGGCGTCTAGCAATGTCAAAATCGCATAGACCGGGTCGTTGAAATAGCAAAACCCGTGGGCGCGATCTTTCAAACCGTGGTGGGTGCCGCCGGAGGGGTGGAAGGCGGTTTTGCCAGCTAGGGCTTGCTTGGCAGCTTGTATTGACCCGCCAATCGTTGTGGCGGCACGCGCAAAAACGCCCTTGAACAAGGGATTTTCCATAGTGCCAAAATTATATCTCTTGCGTACATCGACACTGACCGATCCGAGCGCGTCGGCGGACTTTAACGCTTCCACATAGTCCGCATCATGAAAACGGGTGAGGGTGCTTTGGTCGGCCGTTGGACTGATGATGAAATTACGACCGTCCAGCCAACCAAGAATGCGGCATATGTCAAGCACAGATTCTTGCCGTGCATAGGAGAGCGGGTGGTTATGGCCAAAAGCTGATCGCCGGTATATTTCCGAACCGATATATACGGCCATATTTCATTCCTGATTTACTGTCACAGTAACGTGATAATTGAACATAGACAAACCATTATCAATGCTTTATATGCGTGATTACTAATGTAGCAAATGCTAATGCAAATATAAAATAATTAGGGGATAATCCTAACATAAAGGAGATAACCATGGCTGACGTGGATATTGGCAATGCCAAAAAAATGACAATAATCTGTACTAAAGGTACATTGGACTGGGCCTACCCGCCGTTTATTCTGGCTACAACCGCCGCTGCTATGGATGTAGAGGTGACCATGTTTTTCACATTCTACGGGCTGGGTTTGTTGGATAAAAAATTAAACCTTGGCGTGACCACACTCGGTAATGCGTCCATGCGTATGCCCATGGGCGGTATGCAGATGGCTATGCCTAACATGATCAGCATGATACCGGGCGCAACTGCTGGTACGTCGATTATGATGAAAAACTTGATCAAGAAAAAAGGCGTTGCTTCTATTGAAGAATTGCGTGAAGCGGCGGTTCTGTCCGATATACGTATGATTGCTTGTCAAATGACGATTGATCTGTTTGAGAAGAAAACTGAGAACATGATCGACGAAATTGAACTGGGCGGCGCGGCCACCTGGATGGAGAGCGCTTTAGCTTCCGATATTAATCTTTATATGTAACCCAGACTAATTATAGGAGTTTCTATGTCTGATATTACCCCCGATGTTGTCCTTGATACCAAAGGACTAAATTGCCCACTCCCAATCCTGAAAGCCAAGAAGGCGCTTAAAGGCATGGAAAATGGTCAAAACCTTGAACTAGCCTCTACCGATCCGGGTGCTGTTAAAGATTTTGAAGCGTTCTGTAAAGCCACAGGAAACAAGCTGGTTTCTCATTGGATGGACGGCGATGTTTTCATGTTCATGATCGAGCGTGTGGTTTAATCCAGTGCATATTTGCAACTACAAAAAACCAAATACCTAAATCCGCAAAGGCGGCCTTGCTTGCAGGGTCGCCTTTGCACTAAACAATAATACAACACTCAATATATGTCACAACAAAGGGGAGACATTACAATGAACGGACAGATGAAAAAAATCACTTTGGGACTATTGCTTGCAAGCGGTACGTCCCTAATGGCCATGGACGCATTCGCGACCGAAGGTTATTTCACACATGGTGCAGGCGCACGTAACAAAGCTATGGGCGGCGCAGGCGTTGCTGATGGCCGCGATGCGACGGCATTGATCGTAAACCCGGCCGGCATGGTCGGTAATGGGACGGAACTGGCTGTAGCCGTATCCTTATTTAGCCCGAAGCGTAAGTTCACGGGCGTCTTTGACGGGGCAGGCGCCCCTCTAGGCGTTGGGCCATTTACACCCGTCGGAGAAGTGAAGTCTTCCGAAAACCTGTTTGGTATTCCTAACATTGCTTTTGTTAAGGCAATTGATGACACGTCGTCATGGGGTATTTCCATGGCAGCGAACGGCGGTATGAATACCGATTACAGAAATGTTCCTAATGGAACGTGCCAATTCTTGTTTGGGCAAACACCACCTCAAGTGCCGGCACCCAATGGTGTGTTTTGCGGCGGCGATACGGGGATTAATTTGAGCCAAGCATTGATTTCTGTTGGCTACGCCAAGCAAATGGGCAATTTCAAGATTGGACTTTCGCCAATTTTTGCTTTTCAAATGTTTGAAGCAAAAGGCCTAGCCGTATTTGGTGGTGCCACTTCAAACCCCGCTGCCTTGACTAATAATGGTTCAAGTCAATCTACTGGTTTTGGCGGTAAAATTGGTGTTGAATTTGCCTTAACCGAAAATATCCGTATTGGCGGTATGTATCAAACTAAAATTGATATGAGCGAATTTGACGAGTATGCAGGTTTGTTTGCCGATGGTGGGGATTTTGATATTCCGTCAAATTATCAAATTGGCATCTCAGCAGACGTTAGTCCCGATTTGACAATTAATGTTGATTATAAACGCATCAATTATTCTGATGCTGGCTCTGTTTCAAATCCGTCAAACGTCTTGTTGCCATTTGGCTCAGCGGGCGGCCCGGGATTTGGTTGGGACGATATTAACATTTTTAAAGTCGGTGTTGAATGGCGTGCCAACGATCAATGGTCATTGCGTGCCGGTTATGCGACTAACGACCAGCCAATAAGTGGTTCTGACATCACTTTGAATATATTGGCACCTGGCGTCGTTACATCTCATATAACGGCTGGCGGCGAATTTAAATTCAATGACCGTCATTCCTTCGAACTGGCGCTTATGTATGCACCTAATACAGCAATTACCGGTAATGAAGTTACGCCGCTTGGGCCTAATCCGTTCCACTCGCTAACGGCTGAAATGAAACAGTACGAAGCTACATTTGGCTGGAAAATGAAATTCGGCAAATAGCTTCACGCACTGCCTCTAATTTATTACCCGCCGGAGTTTCTTCGGCGGGTTATTTTATATTTTTATGTCGTCTACACTTGATGTTTTATACGTAAACGCCTAACTGCCTCGACCAATTTTGTTTTAACACTCTGCCATCTAAGGGCATAAATCCTTAAGAGACCATCATGGCTTTATTTACGACCAGACGTTCACGTCGCTTTCGTTTACGCGGCACACGCAACCTGCGCAGCATGGGCTATTTTCTTCGAGAAAAACGCTGGCTGATATTCGCATTTGTTGTCGGGATTTTACTTCACTTAGCCCCAGTTCCAGACGGCCTGACGTATGCGGGAAAAACCGTATTGGTGATTTCCGTGGTCGCGGTAATTTTGTTTGTGACCGAGCCTGTACCGCTTCCCGCCGTGGCTTTCATGATTGTCATAGCTCAGATATTGATGCTAAAAGGCGTCGATTCCAAGCAAGTCGCTCAATCCCTGATGAGCGATTCCGTCTTGTTCATTATGGGATCATTGATGCTGGCAGTGGCTATTGTTAAACAGAAACTAGACAAGCGATTAGCCTACTTAATCGTGCGTATGACAGGGACGAGAACCCTAAACGTAGCCGTAGGCATAGCGCTGGTCTCCGGCCTTATGGCCTCGGTGATCGGTGAGCATACTGTGGCGGCCATGATGTTGCCTGTCGCAATTATCTTAATTACATTAACGTCTGACGATCCCAAGAAAGTACGCGGGCTTGCCGCCGTACTCTTGTTTTCCATTGCCTACGGTTGCTCTATTGCGGGCATTGGAACCCCGTCTGGCGGCGCCCGAAACGCCATTATGATTGGCTATTGGAAAGAGTTTTTCTACAATGGCGACGAGGCGACCAAACAATATTTAGTCAGCTATGTGGATTGGATAAAAGTTTGCTATCCGGTGTTTTTGGCGCAATTGCCGTTCGTTATCGGTATTTTGTTTTTCACCTTTAAGCCAGAACACAAACACTTAACCCGCGCCGTGGTAAAATTACGCACGATTGTGGAAAAAGAAGGCGCGATGAAATCCAGTGACTGGATTGCCATTATGGTGTTTTTCGCCACGCTTTTGGGCTGGATATTCTTCTCAAGCGAAATCGGTCTGGGGACAATCGCACTTCTTGGTGCTGTCACCTATATGGTGCTTGGGCTTGTGCGTTGGGAAGATTTGAACACTGGGGTTAACTGGGGCGTGGTTTGGCTGTATGCGGCTGCGATCTCTCTAGGTATCCAGATGAAAGACACAGGGGCGGCGCTTTGGGTTGCGGATAATTTTATTAGCCACCTTCCGGGCGGTATGGATAGCGGTATTGGCCTCTATGCGTCCGTGTCGGTTCTCACGACCCTTGTGACTAATACCATGTCGAACGGAGCCGCAGTGGCGGTTCTTGGCCCAATCTCACTCAATATGGCGACAACCGCCGGGGAAAGCCCGCTTATCCTTGGCTATATCACGGCTATTTCGTCGGCATTTGCCTATCTTACGGTCATCGGCACCCCCGCCTGTACAATTGTTTATGCGTCGGGATATTTAAAAACCACAGACTTCTTGAAAGTTGGGTGGAAAATGGTGATTATGTCTACAATCATCTTGCTGGCCTTTGCGATGTTCTACTGGCCTGCTATAGGATTATAGAGCTAAAGGAGTTTGCCATGCGCGAGGCATTATTTACTGACGACCCAGATGCGGTTCTTGAAGAAGGGCCGGATCGCTTTAACATTCTAATCTGTATTGACGGATCCGAAGAATCCAAGCGCGGCTTGAAATATGCCGTTAAAATAGGGCAGGGCAATGACGCCGACATCACGCTACTCTATGTGCGTCCCCTTGATAAAGGCATGAAGTCTGGCGTTGGCCTGGCACGGCAAAACATGGTCGAATGGGGGATTGAACTGCCCGGTATGCGCGCCCTTAAAATAGCCCGTGACCAGTTGATTGAACTTGGCTTTCTAGGTGGCGACTGGAAAGAAGAAGACACGCGCAAGCGCGCTTACGGTGACCCTGTCGGCGATACAATGAAAACCTATACCGATAAAAATGGTACACATATTGCCCTAAAATTGATGATGGCGCCCAATACGGCGGCAGGTATTTTGGACGAATGTGAACTGAATTATTATGATTTGACTATTCTTGCCATGCATGGTCGCGGCGCAAAAAATGTGCGCGGCAAAATTAAATGGAGTACCACCCGCACCGTAGTTACCGAACATCACGGCACGGTATTATTGGCGCGCGAAATCGAAGAAAACCATGGACATCTCATCTGCGTCAACGATGAAAAATCCATCGAAGCCGCCCGCCAAGACGCTATCCTGGCCTCGCGTTGCCAATGCCCGGTATCACTTTTATCGGTTGCCGAGACAGAAGAACAACTTCCCGAGGCCGAAGAGGCCATAGCCAAAGCCCGTGCTGCCATAGAAGGTGCAGGCGTTGAGGTGGTGGATGCCTGGACAGAAGTCGGTAACCCCGAAGAAGTCATCATTGAACGCGGCAAAGACTTTTCAGTCATCGTAATGGCCGACAGTTCCGTAAAAGGCTTCCGCAGGTTTTTCCAATCCAGTGTCGCATATTATGTACTACAACACGCATTTAACTCGGTAATGATTATTCGTTAAATACTGTAATTGAAAATAAATGGCGGAGAGGGAGGGATTCGAACCCCCGGTACGCTTCCACGCACGCCGGTTTTCAAGACCGGTGCATTCAACCACTCTGCCACCTCTCCGCAGAAATACAATGTTGTGATTGTGCAAGGCGGGTTAGCAAGGCTCACGCCCTTACGCAAGCCCATTGATACAGTTTTTACAAACTATTTCATAAGGAAAGGAGCCGTGAGGGTAGGGGGCAAGTTTGCCCCGTTCATGGCGTTAACGATTGGCAAACCCTCTTTGCCAAGATGGGGTTAAGCTAGAAAATCAAACACTTTTTAAGCGTAACTTATAACGCGGATTTAAAGTTACTGAATTATGTTCACACTTAATCGAGGAAGAACGGGTGCCAAAGCCCGCGTTTTTTTAATTCAGGCCAATGGAAATTCTCTTGGTCTATTTGATAAGTGGGAAGACAATGACGGATTTGAAATTAAACAGATTGGTAAAACTGGGCGCTACAGTAATAATCGGCCTGACCACATTTGGGTTAGGTGCCTGTAGTACAACTTCCGGCACAATGATGGCACAGGGTGCGCCGATTACCTATAAAATTGACCAAGGTATTCACCAGCAAGCCACGCTAACGACGCCATATGCAAGTGCATCACCTAAAGCAATGATGCCGCGCGCAGTGACACCGGCGCCTGTGCGACCTCTTGAAAGCCCTGTAAGCCAAGCCCTACCAATGCTGCCTAATTATTCTGCGCCAAAATTTGATATGAGAAGTGTCGATGCGGAATTATATGCCCACCAGAGGGTTGGCAAACCTTACACCATTTTCGGAAAACGTTATACGCCCAAGCACCAGCCTCACTATGACAAAGTCGGTACTGCATCATGGTACGGGCCAAAGTTTCACGGCAAATTGACTGCTAATGGCGAAACCTATGATATGGACGGCATCACCGCCGCCCATAAAACACTGCCGCTAAATTCTATGGTCATGGTCACGAATGTGGAGACCGGAAAATCCATGAAAGTCCGTGTTAATGATCGCGGCCCCTTTGTTGGCGACCGGATAATTGATCTAAGTCGTGCTGTTGCAAACCAACTTGGTTTGTTCGAATCGGGTCTCGGGCAGGTGCGGGTTCAATACGCCGGGCCAGCCGATCCAAATGCGACGGATAGCAAACCTGTTAGATTGCCTAAATCCGTTAATAGCCCACGGTTAAAACCAGCACCAACTCCAGAAATTGTTGCGGATCTACCAAAATACCGCCCTTTACGTGACTTGGGTACAAAGCGCGGTTTGGGTGCAAAACCAGCACCAGTTGCCTTGCCACTGGTACAACAACCACAAACTCAAACACAGCCGCATTTTCAAGCGCCACCACAAGCGAATTTGCCTAAGCCGCAAGCGCTGATACCTCAACCAACACAGCCGCACTCACTGCCCCAAAATGCTGAAAATCCAGCACGACCAACCGGAAATATTGAAGATGGGCCGATAACATTGACCATCAAAGGCCCAATACATATGGCTTCTGATAAAAATGACGGTACATATGCCAAAGCCAAATTTATCCCTGCTGTTAATTATACAAGCATTGCAGCAGGCAAGTAATCCAGAAGTGGCTTATTAATAATCTATCTGGACGAATCTATCTGACTATGAGAGTTAAGGCGTACTTTTAGTGCGCCTTTCTTTTTGGACTAAACACAGCTATGGATAGAGAATGATAAAATACTTTTTTTATATAATGTTTTTGGCACTGCAGGTAAGTGTCGCGCCAATTGCATACGGTCAAACGGGTAGTGAGTTTCAAACCCCTGCTACCCATCTGATTATTCTCGACTATGAAAGCGGTGAAGTCTTGTTTGAGAAAAATGCCCGCGAACCTATGTTCCCGGCCTCTATGACCAAAATCATGACAGCGACGATTGTATTTGACCGGATTAAGTCCGGCGCGCTCTCTTTAGATGATGAATTAACCGTCAGTGTAGATGCCTGGACACGCGGTGGCACAAAGTCCGGCTCCTCAACCATGTTCCTCAAGCCTAATTCCATGGTGAAAGTCCGGGATTTACTGCGCGGTGTGATCGTGCAGTCCGGCAATGATGCTTGTATTGTTCTGGCGCAGGGCATTGCGGGAAGCGAGGCCGCATTTGCCGACCTTATGAACGCCAAGGCCAAAGAGCTTGGACTTGACAGCGCACATTTCGTCAACTCGACAGGCTGGCCGGATCCTGAGCATAAAATCAGTGCTTATGATTTGGTCCGGCTCGCAAAGCATACCATAGAAGCTTATCCCGAAATGTATAAATTATACGGAGAAAAACAATTTACTTGGAACGGCATCACCCAGCCAAACCGCAACCCGCTCTTTGGTTCTGGTATAGCGGGCGTTGACGGGCTGAAAACCGGACATACCAAAGTTTCAAAATTTGGTTTTGTCGGCTCTGGCATACAAAATGGTCAGCGCAGAATATTTGTGATTAACGGGCTAGAGACCAATTCTGCGCGCCGTTCAGAATCGCGCCGTATCATGCGTAGCGCCTTTCGCGAGTTTAAAACGTATTCATTATTTCAGGCAGGAGAAAAAGCTGGTTCCGCACCAGTCTTTATGGGGAAAAGCGAAACGGTTAGCTTGGTCGCCAGCGACGATATTGTTGTTGGTTTACACAAGCCTTTACGAGCCAATATGAAAGTCCAAATCAAATACAAAAGCCCCATTCCAGCACCAATTTCAAAAGATTCCCACATTGCTGATATGATTGTTACGGCTCCCGGACATCCGGACAAAACTGTGGCCTTGCTTGCGGGAGAGGATGTTGCGCGCAAATCTATATTCGGACGCATGACGGCATCATTGCTCCGAAAAATACGTGGAGAATAGATATGGAAACCGGAAAATTTATCACACTAGAGGGCGGCGAAGGCGCGGGCAAAACCACCCAAGCGGCGAGGATAAAATCTGCCCTGGAAGATGCTGGCATCGAAGTGGTTATCACCCGTGAGCCAGGCGGAACATTCGGTGCCGAAGCTATCCGGGATTTGGTGCTTAGCGGCTCCCACGAGCGCTGGTCTGGCTTGACCGAATTATTGCTCATGTATGCGGCAAGGCTCGACCATGTGGAGAAATTGATTAAGCCTGCTTTGGCGCGGGGTGTCTGGGTTCTCTGCGACAGGTTCAGCGATTCCTCAATGGCCTATCAAGGTTATGCGCGAGGGTTAGGCCGTGAGCAAGTTGCGGCTATAGACGCAGTGGTTATGCAGGGGTTCAAGCCGGACTTGACCATCTTGTTTGATATTGACCCTATCCTTGCCCAGCGACGGGTAAAATCACGCGGTGAAGATTTATCCCGTTTTGACACCGAAGATTTGGCGTTTCATAAAGTGTTACAAAAGGCTTTTTTAGATATTGCCAAGCATAATCCTGATCGCTTTCGCACCGTTGATGCGGCTGCATCGAGAGACGGTATTGAAACCCAGATCAAGCATATTTTGATGCAGCGTTTTGCGGGGTTACGCCTTGGCTAAAGCAAGTTCAGACATGCTGCCCGAAGCCGACCGGGCAGATGGATGCCCGCGCCCAAGGGATGTGTATTCCCTAGTTGGACATGCGCAAGAGGAGGCTAAATTTGCTTCTATGTTCGCAAATAATACCTTGCACCATGCTTGGCTACTGAACGGCCCCACAGGTATTGGTAAGGCCACATTGGCTTACCGCATGATCCGTAGAGTGTTGGGCGGCACCCCGGAAACGGACGGCGCTTTGGATATACCGCAATCCGACCCGGTTGCACAGCGGGTACAGTCGCTCGGACACGGTGACTTTTTGTTGATCCGTCGCCCCTATGACCAAAAGACCAAAAAATTACGCGCCGAAATACCGATCATCGAGGCGCGTAAAATCAGTGATTTTTTCTCGCGCAAAGCGTCTGAGGGGGGCTGGCGGGTCTGTCTCATCGATAGTATCGACGAGATGAACCGTAACGCCACCAATGCGGTTTTAAAAACCCTAGAAGAACCACCAGAGAAAGCGCTGCTTATCTTGCTGTCAGGTGCGCCGGGGCGGTTATTGCCAACCATCCGTTCGCGCTGTTTGAACCTCCCGCTCAGGCCGGTACACGATACGGAACTACGCTCATGGCTTGCCCAGCGTACCAATGCGGACGCTGGTGATGTAGAAGCTGCCGTGCATCTTGCCAACGGTGCGCCCGGAAAAGCATTTTCCTATGTCCAGAATGCTAATGATGTTCTTAAACCACTTGAGCGGTTTTTGCGCGGTTTTCCCCGGCAAAACCCTCAATTGCTACACTCAATATCGGACACATTGGCGCTTGCGAAAAATAAAATCAGCTATGATTTATTTTGGGACGGACTGGAATCTACCTTGCACGCACAGGCTATTTACGCGGCAACAGGGGAGTGGAGCGGCGCGTTTGAACCTATAGCACTCGGTCGTTCTCCAGACCAATGGGCCGACATCCGCAAACAGTTAGACAATATGCGCCTAGCAGGAGCTGGGCTGAACATGAATAAGAAAAATGTATTGCTGCAAGGCATGATGCAAATTGGAGCGCCCATATAATGTTAGTAGCCAAATGTTAGTCGATAGCCATGTAAATTTGCACGGTGAACAATTCGCCGATGACTTGGACGAGGTTGTTGCGCGTGCCCATGCGGCCAACATCACGACTATGTTAAATATATGTTGCAAGGTTTCGGACTTCGCTGATGTGCTTTCTGTCGCCAAACGCTATGATAATATGTACGCGTCCGTCGGTACACACCCCCATGAAGCGCGTGAAAACCCAGATATAAAAGCTAGTGAAATCATTGACTTAAGTAAGCATAATAAAGTTATCGGCATTGGTGAAACCGGTCTTGATTTTCACTACAATTACTCGGATAGCGACGACCAATACGCCAATTTCCGCGCGCATATTGACGCGGCACGCGAAACACAATTGCCCTTGATTATCCATAGCAGGAATGCCGATACACAAATGGCAGATTTGCTGGAATCCGAAATGCAAAAAGGCGCGTTTCCGGCACTGTTGCATTGCTATACGGGCGGGGCAGAACTTGCCGCACGGGCGGCTGATTTGGGGTTGTATTTCTCCATATCCGGGATTTTGACCTTTAAAAATGCCCATGAGTTACGTGAAATAACCAAGTCTTTACCGGAAGATAGGCTGTTAATTGAAACTGATTGCCCGTATTTAGCCCCGATGCCCCATCGTGGCCGCCGTAACGAGCCTGCATGGGTCGTGCGGGTCGCAGAAGACTTGGCATTGTTGAAAGGCTGGAGCTTTGAGGAGACGGCACAGCGGACAACAGATGCATTTTTCAACCTGTTTACCAAGGCAAAAAGGCCCATAGATGAAACATAATCTACAAATCACCATACTTGGGTGTGGTTCTAGCGGCGGTGTGCCGCGTGTCGGCGGCGATTGGGGCGCGTGTGACCCTGAAGAGCCAAAAAATATACGCAGGCGTTGCTCTTTATTGGTTGAATATTGGCAAACTAGGGAAGGTGAGGGCGAGGGGGCAATACCGCCTGAAAATGAGCGCACTATCGTGCTCGTAGACACCGCTCCAGACCTGCGTAATCAGTTATTAGACGCGAATACACAGCACATTGACGCCGTGCTCTATACTCATGACCACGGCGATCAAACCCACGGTATAGACGATTTGCGCGCCATAGCATACCGCCAAGGGGCACGAATAAAGACCTATATGGGACAAGATACCAAAGACGATTTATTGCACCGCTTTAAATATTGCTTCGAAAAACCTGTTGGCCGCGTACATCCGCCAATTCTTGATTTACAAGATTTAATTAAGGACGGTTCCGAGATTATGATTTCAGGCCCAGGTGGTGATTTACCCGTTTCAGCTTTTGAAGTCGGTCACGGTAATATCAATGCTTTCGGGTTTGTGTTCTGCAACAAGCTGGCATATTCACCAGACGTGCACTCCATCGGTGATAATACGCTGGAGCGGCTCACAGGCCTCGATACTTGGATCGTTGACGCGCTACGCTATCACAAACACCCAACCCATGCTCATATGGATAAAACTCTACACTGGGGCGCCCACACACAAACCAAAAAACTCATCTTCACAAACCTGCACATCGACATGGATTACAAAACCCTAACATCAGAACTCACAGGGAAACACGGGCCGGCATTTGACGGCATGATATTAAAACTATCACAAATATCAACAAAGTAGAATAAATATCAATCTATAAAGTTCTCATAATATAAATTATGCGCCTTTTACTTGAGTTTAATTAAACCGTCCAATTGTCTTGACCAATTTACTTTTTAACGGCGGTGTGTAACCGTGCTGTGAACCATCTGCATGGATGGCAATAATTTGAGCCTTATCTAGCGTACCATCGTTTTCTAAGAGCCGCGTGATCCAGTCGCTTAAAATGTATGATTGATGACCTAGCCTTCATGACCTTGCATGTTAATCGTTGTTAATGCACACTGACTTCAAAAAAGAGGCGGTCTCTTGCGAGACCGCCTTAGTTTAGTGAATGAGAGCGCCCAATTATGGGTGAAGAAAAATTACGGCGCCGGGCTGACCACAATGATGTTTTCATCACCAATGTCCGGCGGCGGGATTTCCTCTCCCTGCTCTCCTACCCTGCCCCCTACTCCACTTGCCAAAGTGTTTTTGGGTTCAGAATTCTGCCCGGCCATTTGTACTGTATCAGTTGAAATGGCGGCTATATTGATCCGGGCCATGAGGTCTTCTGCCTCGGCCAGATTGATGATGACTGGCTTGTGAGACGGGTCGCCCAGCGGTGAATTGGTTTTCGTAATGGCCAATTCATATTCGCCGGACGGCAAATCATCGAATGCATATTGCCCGAAACTAGTCGCATATATTTCGAAATGATTGCCCGCGTCCGCAGTATCAGTGAGCGACAAGCGCGCACCCTCTAGGCGTTTTTCGCCTTTATTATGGGCACCGTCGCCGTTCTCGTCAATAAAGGCAAAGCCGCGAATTTGCCCGCGCTGCACGATAGGCAAAAGTAAATCCGTAATATGACCATCATGAATACTGGCTTTGGTCGAAACATTTTCCGCCAAACTATAACCAAGCGGTAGACTACGCCCATCTATTTGCAATTCATGGATGCCAACCTTGATGTTTTGAATAGTGAAATAGCCAGCCGCATCGGTGCGCAAACTCATGCTTGATTGCCGCACCCGAATGAGCGCCCCGCCAATGCCTGGCTCGTCTTCTTGTTTGATACCGTCGCGGTTTTTATCTAGAAACGCCCTGCCCTTAAGCACGCCGCGCCCTTCATCACTGGCGCGGAATTTACGCTTTTCGTTGAAATCAAACCGACCATCCAAGAATATACCAAGCCGTTGATCGCCTTGTAAGTTATTGCGGTAAGACAGCCCCATGGACAGATTTTTATTGATCCTAAGCTCTCGCCCTACAGACACCGTAAGAAATTTGTCAGACTTATCAGTGGCTTGCCCAGAAAAGCTCTGTAATATCCCCATGCTAGCCGTCAATTTTGTCTTCTTGCCCAGTAATTGTCCAGAGTTTAAATTGGCCACAACACCGCCGCGTGTAAAATTATTATCTTTGCTCCACGAGCCAGATATAGACGGGGAAATAGACAAGACCGCGTCCTTGGGCAGGCTTAGATTATAGGGCTTGGCGGTTAATTGCGCATCAAACCTGTTAATACGTGCTGCACTGCCCTTACGGTTCGATGTATATTGTCCGCGCGCGGTCATGTATTTTGTGTCTTGGTATATGCGCGCCGTTAGCTGATCACCTGTTTCGGTGCTACCGTCTGCCAGTTTTTGTGTATAGGCCGTATAGTCTGCTGAAATATTGGTGCCAATTTTACGCAAGGATGTATTGACGGAAACCCCATATGTATCCGTAGATGTATCATTACCATTTTTAGAAAACACACCACTTTGCGTGTGGCCATAGCGTGCGGAAATAGCCGGACGTTCAAAAGGCCCCAAAGTTTTGCCAGCCGTCATCTGTACCGCAGCGCCGTAACTAGCAAAGTCTTGCCCGCGTTTTCGGGTGTCTGGCACAAATTGCTCATCTTCAGTACTGCCACCTGTATCGATATTTTCCTGTTGCGCCAATTGTTCTGCGTCTAGGTCAGAGCGCTGAAATTCAGCACCGTCATAAGACGCGAATACATCAACATTTATTTTCTTACTAACGGCGTAGCGGGCATCAATATTAGTGCGCACATCTACGGATTTTTCTCTGGCCGCGCCGTTAAAATACCCGACATCAGCCTGAACATTCCATTTTAACTTCTTGTCGCGTTTGCGCCCAAGGCGACCACTTATTGCAGATAACACCGCCATTTTGTCATCACTCAGCCCGTCCGATTTAACCGAAAGCCCGGCTTCCCAGCCGTCTTTACTGGCATAGCGGGCGCCAGCCGTTAACCCTGAAAACTTCAGGCGGCTTTGATCTTCGCTAATTTTGGTAGATCCAGATGTCGGCACCCCTGCTGCCAAAGCCCAGCGACCTTTATCGCTCTCCTTGGCATAACTTATCCCCCTAATACGGCGAAGACCGACCCCGTCCAGTTGACGAAGATCGGTGGATAAATCACCAAGAGAGCCGTACCCCCCCTTAACATGAGCGTAATCGAGGGATAACCAGGACGGCTGTGCCTCCCGCGCATTTGTCGGGAGGTCGGGGATTTCGTAGCGCATTCGCCCGTTAAAACCTTTGACGCGAAAATCAACATCTACCGTATTAATGGTATCGGTTCCGGTATGAAGTTGGATGGTTTCCAGAGTGAACGGGGTTTCTTTGGTAACTTCATTGATTTTCGCCGTTGGCTGTACGGCACCCTTAAGGCGCGCATCTAACGAGATATTAATCCGCGATCCGCCTTCCACACTCACATGGACGCCGGTGAGAGCTTCGATTGTGCCGAGCGGTAATAATAGATTTATTTTATCGAAATAGGTCACGTCTTTGGAGACACCAACCGGACGATCGTTAAGTTTCACAAGTCCGGTATCAAGATTAAGCTCGAACACGGCGCTGTCCTGCGCCCGCTTCACCCGGATAGATGCTCCGCCGTCAATAATCTGGACAGTGTGGCCAAGCTCTTTGGCTATGGGACGAAGCGGTAGCAACATCACGGAGCCAATAGCTTTTGGCCCTGGCTCCAGATTGCCCAGTGGTATGTCCTCTACAAAAATCTCAAACCCGGTTGCGACTTTCAGGCGCGGATCGAGGTTAAAGTCGATTTTGTTCTCGTCTGCGTCTATTTTACCTATAGCACCAGACATCACGGCTATGGCGTTGGGGGTTAGATTAATGCTACCAACGCTAATCTGGCCGTATTGCTTAAGCTTACCGAGAGCCTTGCCATTGGCTTTAACAATGCCCGTATCGGTGTAAAGCTCCATGACCACACCGTCTTGGGAACGCTGCACCACCAAGACGCCGCCCTCGACATCGTATTCAAATATATCATTTAATCCGGTAAAAATCGGCTCTGCCCGTACCAATAAGGTGCCGTTCGCATCCCGGCTAACCTCTGTTTCCAAGACTTCACCCTCTAGCGTCACCTTAAATTCAGGAATAAGTTCAGCTAAAAGTACAGGTTTCTCTACATTAACGAGAGGGTTTTGCGTTTCGCCATCCTGCCCATATGCTAGTGGTGAGAATATTGTGAACAGGCAAAGCAAAGTGCTAACCAAGAAAATACTCAGTTTTTTCAAGCGGCTAAAACCGTTATGTGATGAAGAGCGCCTTAGCACTCTGGGGCTTCCATGCGCTGGCGGCAGGTCGCATCATACGCGCATTGGGCATTTTGCCTAACGGGTACAGCAGACCAACCACCACGCAAGGAATTATAGACCTCGACGTTTATGATAGGTGTGGAAAATAACCCGTTTGGTGTGCCTGCCTGATTTGTTTGAAATGTGAAACGAAATTGTTGTTTCAGCACAATCTGGCGACTTCCAATCCGGGTATTGTTACGGATAATCTTTGAAGTTATTGTATTTATTGAGTTTTTCCCAATATTTTTTTGTGAGTTCTTACGCGGTTCCACAGGGATGGGGCGGCGGCATTCGCCAACGACCCACCACGCAGCATTGTTGGTCTTATCGACAACAAATGCGGTGTCTCCGTCTATAATCTCCAACATTACGGCAGTTTTAGCCGGTTTCGCGCTAACTAAGCCCGTTCCAGTTGCTAACACAGCAATGATAGGTATCAGATATAAAATCCGAAAGTTCACAATATTTTCCATTCACCAGTTTGCGCTCTTTGGCGCTTATGATGAACATAGCAAAACGATGTTTAAATTCTCTGAATCAGGCGGTAAGGATTGCGGGGAAAAACCACGTGATTGGCGGGGAAAAAGTTAATTCACTGAAAAATTAGTTATCTTGTAGGGTGGATTAGCGCCTCTTGCGCGTAATCCACCGTGCGGCACACTCCAAAGGTGGATTACGGCAAAGAGCCTAATCCACCCTACAGGCCTACTCCCACTCAATTGTCCCAGGTGGTTTTGACGTGATGTCGTACACTACGCGGTTGACGCCCTGCACTTCGTTGATGATGCGGGTGGCGGTTTCGCCCAGGAATTCGTGACTATAGGGGTAATAATCTGCGGTCATACCGTCGGACGAGGTCACAGCCCGCAGTGCCAAAGCATATTCATAAGTGCGGCCATCGCCCATAACGCCAACGGTTTTAACAGGTAATATCACCGCAAAAGCTTGCCATATCTCATTGTATAAACCGTGTTTTTTTATTTGGTCAAGGTAGACCGCATCAGCCTCGCGCAACAGATCAAGCTTGTCTTTGGTTATGACACCCGGACAACGAATAGCTAGGCCAGGTCCTGGGAATGGATGGCGCTCTACGAAGCTTGTCGGCAATCCCAGCTCCCGCCCTAAGTCCCGTACTTCGTCCTTAAAAAGTTCACGCAGAGGCTCTACTAGCGCCATATTCATGCGTTCTGGTAGGCCGCCAACATTGTGATGGGACTTGATGGTCACAGATGGGCCGCCGTCGAATGATACACTTTCGATGACATCAGGGTAGAGCGTGCCTTGGGCAAGGAAATCGGCTCCCCCAATATTTTTGGCTTGTTTCTCAAAAATATCAATAAAAGTTTTGCCAATTATTTTGCGCTTTTTTTCTGGGTCAGAGACGCCTTCCAGCAAGTTTAAAAACTGATCTTCCGCATCTACATGAATTAGTTTAATGTCATAATGCTTTGAAAACATTGAAACTACTTCTTCAGCTTCGTTTTTGCGCATCATACCTGTATCTACGAACACACAGGTCAATTGATCGCCAATGGCCTCATTCAACAAGACTGCCACTACGGAACTGTCGACCCCGCCGGAAAGGCCGCAAATGACTTTACCGTCCCCGACCTGCTTACGAACGGCGGCAATGGCTTCGTCTTTAAACGCCGCCATAGTCCAGTCGCCTTTCAGCCCTGCAATAGTGTGAGTGAAGTTTTTGAGCAATTGCGCCCCGATAGGCGTATGGGCGACTTCGGGGTGGAACATGACATTATAAAATTTGCGTTTAGCATCTTCGCTGGCCGCAAAGGGGGCATTTGGTGAGCGCGCAATAATTTCAAACCCGTCCGGCAATTTATTGACCCGGTCGCCGTGGCTCATCCAGACTATATGCTCGGAGCCGACATCGCCGATACCCGCAAATAACGGACTGTCTTTGATAATTTCTAAACTTGCACGGCCAAATTCGCGCTCGTCTGCCGCTTCGGCAGACCCACCAAGCTGGTCAACCATAGCCATCTGCCCGTAACAAATCCCGAGAACAGGAACACCTAAGTCAAATACGGCATCATGGACACGCGGGCTGCTCGCGCCGCCAACACTGTTGGGGCCACCGGACAAAATAACTGCACCCGGTTCAAAATCCGCCAATAGGGTGTCTGTGATTTTATTATAAGGATGCACTTCGGAATAAACACCGCTCTCGCGCACCCGCCTAGCAATCAATTTTGTGACCTGGGAACCAAAATCTATAATCAAGACTTTTTCGTGGTGACCAGTATGAGTGTGAGTTGTCATTACTCTTCTTTCTTAATTTTGCGCATAACGGCTAAAAAGAACCCATCCGTATCCGTAGACGCCGGGGTCATGGTTAGGGTGCAACCATCCTCGGACCACGGCATAGCCTTTTTAGTGCCAATTCTATCTTCCCAAACTTCGCCGGACGATAGCAATTCGAAATCTTTATTGTCTTCAAGGAATGCGTAAACCTGCCCCTCATTTTCTTCTGCAAATAATGAACAAGTCACATATATCAAAAGCCCATCAGGCCGCACATATTGCTTGGCCTGGTCAAGCACAGTTTTTTGCTCAGCCATACGCAGTTCCAGCGTCGAGAGCGACAACCGCCATTTTGCGTCCGGATGCCGACGCCAAGTGCCAGACCCCGTACACGGCGCATCGACCAAAACCCGATCCATGGAACCACGGTGTTTTTTCAAATTGTTCTGGGGCGGTTGCACCACCTCAACATTGGTCGCCCCTGCCCGCTGTGTTCGTGCGTAAAGCGGCGCAAGCCTGCGCTTATCTATGTCGTAAGCGTATATCTTGCCTTCGTTGTTCATATCAGCCGCAAGCGCCAAAGTCTTGCCGCCGCCGCCCGCGCAGTAATCCAGCACAGTTTCACCCGGCTTGGCATCGACCATCAGAGAGACAATTTGCGAACCCTCGTCCTGTATCTCAACCTCGCCCATAAGAAATACGGGGTCGGATTGAATATTGGGTAGACGGTCAAGTTTTGTGCCCGCTTTGATACGCACGCCAACAGGGGATAATTCAGCCGCCACACCGCCAAAGTCTTTCAGCTTGGCGAGAGCCGCCTTACGGTTGGTCTTGAGCGTATTAACCCGCAAATCCAGAGGTGGCCGCGCCAGCATAGCTTGCCCCTCGGCCACAGCATTGTCGCCGAAATTATTGGTGAATGCAGGCCATATCCATTCGGGTATATCAGCCCGTATCCAGTCCGGTGCCATGACTAAATCCCGCCCGCCTTGTAAGGCGGCAATTTCGTCCTTGGTCAAAGCCGCAGGTGCGTGGTCGTCTTCGGTGAATGTCGTCGTTAGGCTATCTACGCTCTCGTCCCAACCCCAAACCATGGTGCCCAGCACCAGCGCCCGCGCCGCGCCTGTATCTTCTTCGTCGTCAAACCCCATTCTCCATAATGTAGAAGATTTCCTCCTCAGCGCATCAAACACGATGCCGCCAATGCAGGCCCGGTCTTTGGAGCCAGCAAACCTATGTGCCTTACCCCAATCCCGCAGAGCATGAGCCGCAGGTGTGCGTCTCTCAATTATGTCTTCCAAAACCTCTATCGCGGCCTGAATGCGTCCACCATGTCTCATTGTGTTGCTTCTCTATTTCTGTTCAGAATAATTCGGGCTTTCACGGGCGATAGCGACGTCGTGGACGTGGCTTTCCCGCAGGCCTGAATTGGTGATGCGAACAAATTCCGAGTTCTCGTGAAACGTGGGTATATCCGCAGAACCCGTATAGCCCATAGCGGCACGAACGCCACCTAATAATTGATGAATAATCGGAGCAACCGGGCCTTTGAACCCAATACGACCTTCAATGCCTTCGGGTACGAGTTTCATGGTATCGGCAACGTCTTTTTGGAAATATCTATCCGCAGACCCTCGCGCCATAGCCCCTACGGACCCCATGCCCCGGTATGATTTATAAGAGCGCCCCTTATAAAGGAACACATCCCCCGGCGTCTCGCTCGCGCCAGCAAAGAGCGAGCCTATCATGGCAACATCTGCACCAACTGCGAGCGCCTTGGCCAGATCGCCAGAATATTTAATACCGCCGTCGGCAATCACCGGAATGCCGGCTTTGTTGGCAGCTTTACAGACATCAATGAGCGCAGTGAGTTGGGGCACCCCGACCCCGGCGACAATCCGCGTCGTGCAAATAGACCCCGGACCAATCCCGACTTTAAGCGCATCTGCGCCAGCCTTAATCAGCGCCGCCGCAGCATCTTCGGTAGCGATATTACCTGCAATGATTTGCACATCCGGACTGTGTTTTTTAAACCGTATAACCTGTTCAATAACCTTGATAGAATGACCATGCGCCGTATCAATAATCAGCGCATCCACACCCGCCGCAATCAAAGCCAGCCCGCGCTCGAACCCTGCCTCGCCGACAGTAGACGCCGCCCCGACCCGTAAACTCCCGGTGTCGTCTTTACAAGCATTGGGGAAATTCTCGGCCTTTTCCATGTCCTTAACAGTGATGAGGCCGACACAGCGCCCTGCCCCATTGACCACCAAGACCTGTTCAATCCGGTGTTTATGCAAAAGCTCGCGCGCCTCGTCCTCGCTTGTCCCTTCGGAGACCGTAATCAAATCACGGGTCATCATATCAGAGACTTTTTCACCCGGATCTTTGGCAAAGCGGGTGTCGCGGTTGGTGATAATGCCGATTAATTTGCCGTCGTCCGAAACTACGGGGAAGCTGGAAAACATATGTTTTTCAGCCATCATCCGCAGTTCGGCCAATGTTGCGTCCGGGCCAATGGTCACAGGATTCACCACCATGCCGCTTTCATAGCGCTTAACCTTGCGCACTTCTTCGGCCTGTTCATCTATGGACAAATTGCGGTGAATAATCCCCATACCGCCCGCTTGTGCCATGGCAATCGCCAATGGGGCTTCGGTCACAGTATCCATGGCCGCAGACAATAAGGGCACGTTTAATGTAATATTTTTGGTCAGCCGCGTCGCCAAATTAGCATCACCCGGTAATATATCAGAGGCTTTTGGCAGCAAAAGCACATCGTCAAATGTGAGACCTTCACGAATCATCATGAGAACACTCCTTTTGCGGGCGCGTATTATCAGGGATAGGAGATATGCGCTAGGATTATTTTGGCTTTTATATAAATGTGCCAAATTTATTGGGCCAAATATTATTTTCCGTTAGGAACCAACAACGATTAGGCGCACTGCTCTACGCCTTAGCTGTATAATCTCTACTTTAACTACCTCCCTATCAGCTTCCCCTAGGAACAGGTGTGCCGTAAAGTTTAGCAAAATAAATCCCTATTTCTTTGGCGCTTGGCAGATAGTCATAACCGTTTACCGTTTTTACACGCACACCGCCCGGGATAACAGTCCCTTTCGGTAAAACGAGCGTCGGGCAATTGTGATTGCCATCACCGAGTAGGCTCACCAATCCCCTGCGCGGATGTGCGAGGGTCTCGTAGCGGATGTCCACCGCTTCTTTGATAGCGGGATAATAAGACAGCACCCCCCACATCTCGGCGCACTCCGGGCAATATTCTCGCCTATCATTGTCCTCAAATCCCGGCGCGAGCAGAAATAAAATTGGTTTTTGCATAATGGTATCCTTAAGCTTGAGGCATTGACCTTTGCCCCCTTTAAGCCCATTTAGCCAGCTATGACAACCGATGTTAAAATGATCACATTAGGCTGCCGCCTTAATGCTTATGAAAGCGAGGTCATGGCTGGCCATGCGCGGGAGGCTGGTTTAACCGATGCCGTGATTATTAACACCTGCGCCGTGACCAATGAAGCCGTGCGCCGGGGCAAACAAACCATTCGCCGTGCCGTGCGTGAAAACACGGGTTCTAAAATCATCGTCACCGGATGTGCGGCGCAGATAGAGCCGAAGACCTATGCGGGCATGGACGGGGTGAGCCATGTTCTGGGCAATACCGAAAAAATGGTTGCGGAAAGTTTTGCGCTGAAAAAGAAGTCTAATGCCAAGGTCAATGTAAGCGACATCATGAAAGCCCGCGTCGCAGACAAATCCCGTGCGGGCGGTCTCATCGAAAGATCCCGCGCCATTGTCCAAATCCAAAACGGTTGTGACCATCGCTGCACATTTTGCATCATCCCGTTTGGGCGCGGCAATTCGCGTTCCGTGCCCGCGCAGGAGGTCGTGCGCCGTATTGCTATGTTGACCGAACAAGGCTTTAACGAAGTCGTCCTGACGGGCGTCGACATTTCCTCTTGGGGCGACGACTTGCCCGGTAAACCTCTGCTGGGCAATCTGGTAGCGCGGATTTTAAAGTCCGTCCCCGCCCTGCCCCGCTTGCGTTTATCCTCTATTGATAGCGCCGAGGTTGACGATGAACTGTTCGACCTGTTTGCTACCGAACAGCGCCTAACCCCCTATCTGCACCTGTCCTTGCAACACGGCGATAATATGATCTTAAAACGCATGAAGCGCCGCCATTCCCGCGAAGACGCCATCAGCCTGTGTGCGCGTCTGCGCCGTGTGCGCCCGGACATGAGTTTCGGCGCCGACATTATCGCAGGCTTCCCGACCGAGACCGAAGATATGTTTGAAAACTCGGTGCGGTTGGTCGAGGAATGCGGCTTGGCTTGGCTGCATGTCTTCCCTTATTCAGCCCGGCAAGGTACACCCGCCGCCAAAATGCCGCAAGTGAACGGCGCAGTCATCAAAGACCGCGCAAAACGATTGCGTGCCGCAGGCGATACAACCCGCACCGCGTTTTTAAAATCCCGCGCCTTTGGCTGCGATTTAGCGCTCATCGAAAAAGGCAATCTGGCACGGTTAGCGGATTTTTCTCCGGTCACTTTACCTGACCATAATATCCCCCCCAAAAGCATGATAGGACAGTTGCGTCCGGTGCGAATTACGGGTTATGGTGCGGGCGAACTATTGGGGGAGCTTTTGTGAGCGACGATAATAAAAAGAAGAAAAAAGGCGGGTTTTTCAAACGCGCCTTCGGCTTTAAATCCAAAGAGGACAAGCTAGCCGAAGCGGCTGCTCTAAAAGCCGAACAACAAGCCGAGGTCGATGCGCAAATGGCGACGCGTATGGCGGCTATCAATGCTGCCGCTCTGAAAGCAGCGCGTGTCCAAGACGAAGCCCATCTCAACGAAGCCGAAAAAGCACGGCTAGAAGAACAAGAACGCAAGCAAGCCGAAGCCCAGGCCGTCGAGGACGCTAAAACTGCCAAACGCCTAGTCGAAGAAAAGAAAGCCCGCGCGGCAGAAGCCACCCGCAAAGCCGAGGAAGACGCCGCCCGCGCCACCGCCGAAGCAGAAGAAGCAGAACGCTTGGCCGCCGAGCAAGCCGCCCGCGAAAAAGCCGAAGCCGAAGAAATTGCACGGCTAAAGCTAGCCGAAGAGAAAGCCGCTACGCAGGCCAAAGCCGACAAAGACGCGGTGCAAGAGGTAGCCCGCTTAAAGGCCGAACGCGAACAAGCCGAGCGCGAAGCCGAAGCCCGACGCGAAGCGGAGAAATTGGCAGCAGAAAAACGCGCCGCAGAAAAGGTTGAAGCCGAACGCCTAGCCGCCGAACAAACCGCACGCGACGACGCCAAGCGCGAAGAGCTGAAAGCACAGCTAATCAAAGAACAAGCCGAACGCGAAGCCAAGGTCTCTGAGGCACGAAAAGTCTGGGAAGCGGAACAGGCGGAACTGCTCAGGAGCGAGCGCGAGCAAGGTTTCCTTGGCCGTATTTCCCACGGCCTGTCCAAATCCACATCCGCCATGTCGGACAATATTTCTGCCTTGTTTAACAAGCGTAAATTAGACGCGGAAGCGCTGGAAGATCTCGAAGATTTACTGATTGCCGCAGATTTCGGGGTAGGCCCAGCCACCCGCACGGCGGCGCTTCTGGCCAAAGACCGTTTCGACAAAGAGGTCACAGACACAGAGATAAAAATCGCTCTCGCCGATGTCATCTCCGAAACCCTGACCCCTCTGGAAAAGCCGCTCATGCTGTGTGGTGCCAAGCCGGAAATCATGCTTTTCGTCGGGGTCAATGGTTCGGGTAAAACCACCACTTTAGGCAAAATAGCCAAGCGCTATACGGACGAAGGCAAAACGGTTTTGCTAGCCGCTGGCGACACCTTCCGCGCCGCCGCCGTCGAGCAACTTAAAGTCTGGGGCGAGCGTTCCGGCGCCCCTGTAGTCTCCGCACCTCTGGCCGCAGATGCGTCCGGTCTGGTCTATGATGCCATCACTCGAGCCAAGGCCGAGAATTATGACATCTTGATGATCGACACTGCCGGGCGCTTGCAAAACCGCACCGAGCTGATGGACGAGCTGGCCAAAATCGTCCGCGTTATAAAAAAACAAGACGATACCGCCCCCCACCATTCTATCTTGGTCCTAGACGCCACGGTCGGCCAAAACGCCCTGCTACAAACCGAAGCGTTTGAGAAAACCGCAGGCGTCACAGGCCTCATCATGACCAAGCTGGACGGTACAGCCAAAGGCGGCGTATTGGTCGCCCTAGCCGACAAATTCAAACTCCCCATCCACGCAATAGGCATAGGCGAACGCATAGAAGACCTGGAAAATTTCAGCGCCCCGGTCTTCGCCGCTGCCCTGTCTGGAATAGCAGATGCAGTGGTGGAGGAGGGTTAGCCGAAACGAAACTATGCTCGTGTTGGCCTCTACCACTTGCAACATAGTGAGTAAACTTGGGCATGTATCAAAGGTGTAAAACCGGGTTTAAGTATTTTGCAGATATAAGCAGAATAGAAAAGTGCTTGCCGGGGCAGCAGGTTTAGTCATCCAACAAGCGCAGGGGATGAACGGCATTCACCATGCCGATATAGGGCGGCAGTATTGAGTAGCCCAGCATGGATTGGAGCTGCGGGTCTAGCTTACGCACGATGTCCTTGGGTATCGCCATCATCAGGTTTTCTTGCTGGCGTAGCCACGGCTCGCAATATTGCGCGGTGAGAGCCATGCGAGGTTTGTCGGACGTATTCGCGCCGCCGCCGTGCCAGAATGTACCGCCGTAAAATATGGCACTGCCCTTGGGCATAACTGCCGAAATAATCTTGTCGTCTTTGGTTGGTTTTCTGTCGCCCCAAAGGTGGCTCTTGGGGATAATCTGGGTGGCACCATTCGTTTCCGTAAAATCGTCCAGCGCAAATATACTGGCTGCACCCAGCGGTGCGCGCGGGCGGGGGACAGGGTAAAAACCGTCGTCCGGGTGGATGAATTGTGCGCTTTCGCCCGGCAAAATATTGATGCCGAGAAGCTGCGACAACAAATAATTCGGCATGAACATTTTATCGAGCAAAGCCAGAATACGCGGATGGGTCGCGAGCCAGTCCACGGCGCGGGTTTTGGCCATAGTCGAATAAATACGCTGGGTGCGTTCGCCTTCAAACTCGTTGCGACCAACCTTGTTAAACAGAGGCGTCAGGGCGGACTTAACCGTATCGACCTCATCATCGGTAATCAGGTTTTTCATCATGACAAAACCATGCTCTTGCAAGCACTGCCAGTCAGCTTCTACCAATGCAGGGTCAACATCGCGCTTGGTTTTTAAAAAGCCTGTTGTGCCTGCAATATCCGTGGATAAATCATCTATGTTTTCAACAATTGGTTTTTTCATTTCGGTGCCTCAATATTTGGCCAAATGGCTGTGAGCGGTTCGGAACGGCCCGACGCACGCACAATAAGCGCATGGTCGCGGGTCAATTGGTTGGGGTGATCGACACCACAAGAATGGGCGATCATGCCGACTTCATACCGCATAGTCTTGACGAATTTGCGCACACGCTCGGCTTTGTTCTCTGGGTTAAGACCCCGCTGTAGCCGTTTGTTATGGGTAGTGACCCCGGTCGGACAGGTGTTCTCATTGCATTTCATGGCTTGGATACAGCCCAGCGCAAACATGAAACCGCGCGCCGAGCTTACAAAATCCGCTCCCGCACAAAATGCCCAAGCCACCTCGGCGGGGGTGATAAGTTTGCCCGTTGCAATAACGCGGATGCGCCCCCGTAATCCTGCCGCCATTAGGGCGTCTACGGCTGCGGGTAAGCTTTCGCGAATGGTGAGACCCATATTATCAAGTAGCGGCATAGGGGCAGCGCCCGTACCACCGTCCCCGCCGTCTAGGGTGATGAAATCCGGCGCACTATCTGCGCCGCGTTTAACAATAGCCGCTATAAATTCATCAAGCTTGGACAAATCTCCAAGCACCATTTTTATGCCCGTAGGCCGCCCGGAAACTTCGCGTATATGGTTTAGTAAATCTAGTAATTCCTCCGGGTTGGATGCCTCCACATGACGGTTTGGTGATATGGCATCCTCACCTTCGGGAATATGGCGGATTTTGGCAATCTCGGCAGTGACCTTGGCGGCTGGAAGAATGCCGCCTTTGCCGGGCTTTGCGCCTTGGGATAGTTTCAGTTCGATCATTTTGATATTGGGGTTTGCGCAAATTTCGCGCAACTTGTCTGCGTTCAGCGTGCCGTCCTCATTACGCGCCCCGAATTTTGCCGTGCCGAGTTGGTAAATCAGATCACACCCCCCCTCCAGATGATAGGGTGATACCCCGCCCTCCCCCGTATTCAGCCAGCACTGCCCCATAGCTGCACCGTAGGAAAGCGCCCGCACTGCAGGCTTGGACAGCGAGCCGTAACTCATGGCGGAAATATTGAAGAAACTCTTGGGTTGATAAGGTTGCGCCGCCCCCGCGCCAATCAATTTAGGCACATGCAATACATGTTCACCGTCTAATTTTGGGAACATGCCATTGGCAAAGATAACAGCCCCTGCGGATAATCTGCGGGTCGACCCAAAAGGTGCGGTTTCGCTACCTTGCTTGGAAACCCGGTCTATCCATTCGCGTTCGGCCCTATTAAACGGCATTTCCTCGCGGTCTTGGGCGAAGAAATACTGGCGAAAAAACTCGCCCAAATGAGAAAATAAACCTCGAAACCGCCCCAACACAGGATAATTCCGCCGCACAGAGTTTTTAGTCTGGGTAATGTCGATGATAAACATGACGAGGATGGACAGCGCAATAATGCCCAAAACGAACATCAAAACAACGGCGAACCAGTTTAATAAAGTGGACATAAAGCCTCCAAACGCTTCTGCATATTTAAGGCAGTCAGCAAAACTATTCTTGATTTCCTTTTAACAAGAAAATCTACATTGTGTAGAGCAAACTCGAATTTTCAGGGCAATCTGTTTTCTATTCTGGTTTTTTCAATATTATCAACTCGTCTTCCTCATTATCTTCTGGTTCTGGAGGAAAGTCGGGTTGTAGTGTCCACAGGGCTGGGTCGGGTGGATTGAAAATATCGCGGAGGCGGCGGCCTTGGTCTCGCGGCCCGACATCATCGCCGAGGAATTGACCATTAAAACCGCCTGCATCTTGCAGTACGCTACCCGTAGGCGAACCGGGATCGCCAAACCCTGGTGTGATCGTCATATTTGGCGCCATAACGCGTGATCTCTTGACGGTACTGGTGCCCTGTGGGGTATGGGGCGCGAAGGCCTCAAAGCCGTCTGCGCCGCGCCCCTCATTTTTGCGGATATATTCCGGGCATTCTTCATGGTCACGTTTTTCGCTACGGCAATCAATATCTCTAATAAGTCCTTTACCGCCCGGCAAGCCGTCTGCGGGCCAATTACCATTGACCTGCCAGCCTTGAGCGCCCGGGTTTGCACGCGGGGTCGCCCCACTAAATGCGGGCGTAGCTGTGCCGCGCGCCGAGCCGGAGGGTTTGCTGCCCGGCTGCCCCGGCCTACCCCGATCTTTCAAAATGAAATCCAGCGGGGTTGTGGCCTGATCTTGCGGGATGGCTTTGTCGGCTTCGGCTTGGGAGATTGGCGTTTTGTCAGACGCCAGAATAGTCGGCGGCAGGGCGGCGACTTCTATATCTGGTGTTTCGGTGAGTTCCGGTTCAATCTGCGTTTGAGGTGCCTCGATAATATCTTGTTGATACAACGGCGCTGGTGCGGGCGGCGGCGGGAGTTCTGGCGCAGGTTCAGGATCTGGTATATCTACACCGGACAAAGGCTCTTCGGTCACGACAGGTGCAGGTGCCAGTTCCGGTAGTTCGTCAATCTCCGGTAAGTCTTCGGGTTCTGCGTCCAAATCCAAAATATTCGGATCGAATAAAGGCGCAATAGGCTCGGGGGCTTGGACGGCTTCGGCAACAGGTTCGTAAACCTCCAACAAAGGTTCGGGCGTAAGTTCCGGGTCTGTCTGGGTCACGAGTTCCGGATCAAACAAGTCTAATGTTGGCTCTGGTAGAGGCTCTGGTTTTGGCGGCGCTTGCAACTCTGGTTCGGGGTCAGGTGTTTTGATGATCTCCGGCGCGGGCGGCACAAATACTGGTTCTGGTTCTGGCTCCGGAATGGGTTCAGGTTCAGGCGTTGGAGGCGGAGTTGGCTTAGGTTTGGGTTTGGGTTTGGGTTTGGGTTTGGGTTTTGGTATAGGTGCTTGCGCAGGCGGTGGTACGGCAGGTCGCAATTCCGGTTCAGGTTCCGGCTCTGGTGTTGGTTCTGGCTCGGTTTCCGGCTCAAAACTAATAATTTCAACGGTAATTGGTTCCGGATCCTCCGGCACATGGGGAATGTCCAGCCGCGACTGCAAGATCATAAAAATCAACACATGCACAATAAAAGCGAGTAGCCCGGTGACCATAGCCCGCTGGCCGACATCATCAAAAAACTCGGCAATCGGCTCGTCGTCAAGATAGGGCGAAAATTTATCTTGAACGTACATGCAAGCCCATTAAATCTGCGCAGGCCAAAATGCCTACAGCGGCGAAATTCCCTAGGGGGTCATCCCCTAAAAAGGTGGGGCTTATCCCCCAAAATAGGGATTTTACATAGATTTAGCGATTCGCGGGCAATAATTGCACTTAAATTTAGTTAATATGTTTAACTCTCGTGTTTAGGGCGTCAATGCCGCGTAAACGACATAGCGCAAAGGCGTGTCGCCAGTACGACGGCCAAACGGGTAATTGGTGGTTAGGGTTAACATCATGGGTATATTGGGTTTGTTTTCTTCTAACGCAGTGTTTCGATTGTTGTTGTGAACAATATCAGCCCCGAGAACTGTAAAGCGCATGCTATTGCGATCTGCTTCGTCAACAGCCGGATTAATATTCAAAATATCCCCGGTTTTCAGATGCCTTAATGTGTCTGGCGAAGCGGTTATTTGCTGGCTAGCCGGAAACTTAGACATAGGCTCCAGCCAGCATAATCAATCCAAGTACCAAGGCCGTCCCGCCAACAAATTTCTCAAAAGCCAAATACCGCATCATAAACTCCGTCTTGTTTGAGTATATAATGTGAGGGCGAATTGCGGAGAGAATATGACGGGTAAAAGGTGATTTTGTGACAGTGGGATTAAGGGGGTTCCTTGATGTAATCCGCCTTACCCCACAAAAGCTTTCTCAATCACAAATGTATTTGGACGGGACACGCTGCCCTCTTCAAGACCGAATTTTTCCATCAGAGCTTTGGTGTCCATAGTCATATCCATAGAGCCGCATATCATGGCGCGGTCGTGTTTAGGGTCAAATGCACCGCCCGGCATGTGCTCAAACAACTCACCGCTTTCCATTAAATCAGTTATCCGGCCTTTGAGGGTGAAATCCTCGCGGGTCACGGTTGGGATATGGTGTAGACGCTTGCCGAAGTCTTCGCCGAGAATATCCAGCAAGAGCGGGTCTTTGCGGGCATTTTCGACAATCTCATAGCCGTAAGCAAGCTCTCCAACCTCGCGGCAGGTATGGGTCAGGATAATTTCGCCGTATTTTTCGTAAGCCTCCGGGTCGCGGATAAGGCTTGCGAACGGCGCTATGCCGGTGCCCGTCGAGAACAGGAATAGACGTTTGCCCTCAACAACCGCATCGCAAATTAATGTCCCGACGGGTTTGCGGCCAAGCAGAACCTTGTCGCCCTCTTTGATATGCTGCAACATGGAGGTCAACGGCCCGTCGTCGACTTTGATAGAGTAGAAATCCAGTTTCTCGTCCCAAGACGGGCTGGCGATAGAATACGCCCGTAAGATAGGTTTTACCTTGCCGCGCACTTCGCCCATCAGGCCAATCATGATGAACTCGCCAGAGCGGAACCGGAAGCTTGGTGGGCGGGTTATGCTGAACGAAAATGTCTTGTCGGTAAAATGCTTAACCGCCAACACGGTTTCTGACGTAGGCGCATTGGGGTTTGTTTTTTTGGCATCTGCCATAGATGGGGTTCCTTCAAAATTATGTGTCCATGTAATGGAAAAAAATTATAAAACCAATAGTCATATAGGGAATCTCTGATAAGTTTAAACCATGACTGACCATATACTGGATTTAGCCGATGGGTTTACATGCGGCACAGAAGCACAGTGGCGCGAACTGACAGGTAAAGCCCTGCGCGGTGCGGACTACGACGAGACTTTGGTGCGATATACAGAGGACGGCATTCAGTGCGGGCCATTGTTCACGGATGCGCCCAAATCGACTAGGTTTGACAAGGCCGACATTCCGCATCTGGCCGGACGGGCTTGGCATATCACCACGGAAATTGATCACCCGGATATAACGCAGGCCAATAAAGATTTACTGGCCGACCTAGAAGGCGGAGCAAGCGCTACCGCTCTGCGCATAGACCTGACGGGCAAACGCGGCATAGCTGTACGTGACCGATCGAATTTACAGAGATTACTCTCGGGCGTTATGACCAATTTGGTGCCCCTGTCACTTGTGCCGTCAACGGATAATTTCTATGGGGCGGCATTATTGGTAGAGCATTTCAAAAATGACAGCCAGTTGAAAGACATCCATATGAGCCTAGGCTATGTCCCTAATAAAAAAGTAAGGCAATTGGTGGACTTAGCTCAATGGGTTAAAGCACATGCACCCCACTGGAAAGCAGTTTCCATAGACGCAAGCGCCGTCCACGAAGCCGGAGCTACGCCCGCACAAGAACTGGCAGCCATGCTGGCTCAAGCCGTACAAACCGTTCGGAATTTACAGAGCCACCGTTTCGACATTGACGAAATTTTCCCGCTAATAGATATTCATCTGGCCAGCGATCAAGACGGGCATATGGGAATCGTTAAACTACGGGCAGCCCGTCTGGTTTGGGCGAAAATGGCCGAGAGTTTTGGGTCATCTGATACGAGTTGTACAATTCGCGCCACCAGCTCACGCCGCATGATGTCGAAAATGGATCCGTGGTCAAATATGTTACGTCTTGGCGGGGCGACGTTCGGCGCAGTGTGCGGCGGGGCGGATTATATCACCACCCTACCCTTCACCCAGCCCCTCGGCTTGGCAAGCCCGTTCGCAAGACGCAGTGCCCGCAATCAACAATTATTGCTCATGGAAGAAAGCCATTTGGGACAAGTGAACGACCCGGCAAGCGGTAGCTATACCCACGAAACTCTCACATACGCATTGGCGAAATCCGCATGGGGAATTTTCCAGGCAATAGAAAGCCGGGGTGGTTGGGCAGACGCGCATGATTGGTTCAAGGATCAAATATCCGTCGCCCACAAAACCCGCATGGCTAAAATCGAAAACGGCGAAATCTTGCTGGTTGGGGTCAACCAATTCACCAAGCCAAATGTGCGCAAGGCGGAGATATTGTCCCGCCCTAAAATCTTACCTAAATCTGGCACCGAGATAAATTCTGATAATTTTGCGGGCGCTATTTCTCAAATAAGCGACGGAAAATTACTGCCTCTGAAGCAACAAGAAAACCCGTTCAAGCCTGTGCGTCTTTCGGAGGAAATAGAGGGGCAAGCATCGTGACCAACCCCGATTTCACCAAAATCCCCTTTGAATCCCCGGTTTCTCAATCAGGTGCTCAGGACACAAAAATATGGCAAACCCCAGAGGGCATAGACATCAAATCCGCCTACACAGCCGCCGACAGCAATCCTCTCGACTTCACCCATACCTATCCCGGCTTTGCGCCCTATGTGCGCGGCCCCTACCCGACCATGTTCACCCAACGGCCTTGGACAATCCGCCAATATGCGGGTTTCTCGACCGCCGAGGACAGCAATGCGTTTTACCGCCGAGGCTTGGCTGCGGGTCAAAAGGGATTGTCGGTCGCCTTCGATCTCGCCACCCACCGGGGCTATGACAGCGACCACCCACGGGTGCCGGGTGATGTGGGCATGGCGGGCGTTGCCATTGATAGTATTTACGATATGCGCATCCTATTTGACCAAATTCCGCTGGATAAAATGAGCGTTTCCATGACCATGAACGGCGCGGTTCTGCCCGTTTTGGCACTGTATATTGTTGCCGCCGAGGAACAGGGGGTTGCCCAGGACAAATTAACCGGAACCATCCAAAACGATATTCTCAAAGAATTTATGGTGCGCAACACCTATATCTATCCGCCCGCGCCCAGCATGCGGATTATCTCTGATATTTTCGCCTATACGGCCACGAACATGCCGCGCTTTAACTCCATATCTATCTCTGGCTATCATATGCAAGAAGCAGGTGCGAGTGCCGACCTAGAGCTAGCCTATACGCTGGCGGACGGGGTGGAATATATCCGTAGCGGTCTGGCGTCCGGCATGGATATAGACCGCTTTGCGCCGCGCCTGTCGTTCTTTTGGGGCATTGGCATGAATTATTTCATGGAAGTGGCCAAGCTACGGGCGGCGCGGATGCTGTGGGCGAAACTCTTGAGGCCGTTCAACCCCGCCAATCCGAAATCCGCCATGCTCCGCACCCATTGCCAGACCTCCGGCTGGTCACTGACGGCGCAAGATGTGTTCAACAATGTAGGCCGCACCATGATAGAAGCTATGGCGGCAGTGGACGGCCACACCCAATCCTTGCACACCAATTCCCTAGACGAAGCTCTCGCCCTACCTACAGATTTCTCGGCGCGGATTGCCCGCAATACCCAAGTCTTCCTCGCTGGTGAAGGTGGTCACACTCATGCCATAGACCCGTGGGGCGGCTCTCATTATGTGGAACGCCTAACCCATGATTTGGCCGCGCGTGCTTGGGCGCATATTAAGGAAGTCGAAAAGCTCGGCGGCATGGCCAAAGCCCTGGAGGCCGGTATCCCGAAACTGCGTATCGAAGAAAGCGCGGCTCGAACCCAAAGTCTCATAGATAGCGGCGCACAGACTGTGGTCGGCATCAATAAGTACCAAACCACTGATAAGGAAGATATCCCGCTCCTCAAAGTCGATAATGAAAAAGTCCGAAGCGGACAAATCGCACGACTTGAAAGGCTTAAAAAAGATAGAGATAACAACGTAGTAGAAGCTGCTTTGAATGCACTAACAGCTGCAGCAGAAAGCAATGGCAATCTATTAGAGCTTTCTATAAATGCGGCGCGTGCCAAAGCTACCGTCGGCGAAATTAGTGCCGCTATGGCCAAGGCTTTCACCCGTTATGCGGCGGTGCCAGAAGGCGTTCACGGGGTTTACGCGGACGCATGGGACGAGAAAAATCCTGCCCTGCGCGAAGCCAAGCGCCGCATAGAAGCTTTTGTCGAACTAGAAGGCCGCAAGCCGAAAATCCTCATCGCTAAAATGGGTCAAGACGGTCACGATAGGGGGCAAAAAGTTGTCGCCACAGGCTTTACCGATATAGGCTTTGACGTGGTCATCGGCCCCCTGTTCCAAACCCCAGAGGAAACTGCGGACATGGGTATAGAGAAAAACGTAGATGTTATTGCGGCTTCGTCATTGGCCGCCGGGCATCTCACTCTCGTCCCTGCCCTGCGCGAATCGCTTGCGGCAAAATCTCGCGCTGACATTATGATTATCGTCGGTGGTGTTATCCCGCCCGAAGATGTCAGCACGCTAGAAAACATGGGTGCAAAAGCCGTCTTCCTACCCGGCACCAGCATACCGGACGCTGTACTTTCTGTGCTGGATGTGGTCAATTCCCGGCTTAGTCAAGGTGCAAATAAGGGCGTAGAATGAGTAAAACTTTCGAAGTCTACCCAAAAATTAGCAAATTTGGATTTCTCATTACGTCCATATTGGCTGTATTGGGTATTATGCTGGTTTTGGCGGGAGCCGGGCTTTTCCTTTCATTTTACCATTTTTTACAGGGCTTCGCCAACACACTGGAATTTTTGAATTCCAGAATCACCCAGATTATTTTGGGCGGTTTCTTAGCATTAGTTTTCGGACGTAAATGGTTCAAAACATTGGGGCGCATAATCAATAAAAAGCCAATACTGATTGCCGACGATTTTGGACTAGAGGTCAATAGAGGTGAAAACTTCAACGTAATAGCTTGGGCATATATTGACGGTATCACCATAGAAAATTATGCGAAATCAAACTCCCAAGGCAAACGCCCGACCTTGATAATTCGCTATAGAGACGAAACCAACAAAAAACAAAAAACAGAGATTTTCATCCCAATCAGAACCCTAGCCGAAAAACCCAAACACATCTTGGGCGGTCTAAATGCACGGAATAAAGGTTTGAAGTTTTAGAGGCCTCTATGAGACAATGCGAAAACTCACACCTTAGTGCCTTTCCGGTGTAGTTCGGCAGGGCTATCGCTTATGGATTTTCAAATATGTTCCGCTATAAAGTAATCCCTACATCCTCACCCCGCTTGCGGGGGAGGTGCCCCTTCTTAGGGCCGGAGGGGGAAGCCAGCTCCCGCAAATACCGGACGTGAGATGCAATAATTTGGTAAATTGTCCGGATGATTATCCCAAGGAATTATCTCAGGAAATTATCTCAGGGAATTATTGCGCCGATAGTTGCTTCCCCCTCCGAGCGCCAAGAGGCGCCCACCTCCCCCGCAAGTGGGGTGAGGATGTATGTGACCGGTATTGTTGCCCGCCTCAATATTTTTTAAAAAACTTATCCATGGTTTCTTGGGCAGGTTTATTCTCCGAAGCATGAAACTTGATCTTATAGCAATAAACAAATTATCGCCGCCCGGACTTTGGGACTTGGCGGCGCTATCGGCGTTTGTCGCCACCTTGCTGGCGGTGATTGAAGCGCGGATTGGCGGGGCGCAGATGGTGCGGTTTTGTGAGCGCATGTTGGCACGGCAATCGCGCGCTTTGCGCATTAAGGCCAGAGAAAACCTCAACATGCGTATCAAGGCTTGGGTGCTGCAAAACCCCCAGCG
>Ga0256839_1000097_pt1 | contig 116042 bp, 126 predicted proteins | sample 354166metaG_FD_185968 | JGI IMG/M metagenome (GOLD analysis project Ga0256839, IMG submission 185968) | Hydrothermal vent microbial communities from Mid Atlantic Ridge, Atlantic Ocean - 354-166 | ecosystem: Environmental > Aquatic > Marine > Hydrothermal vents | place: Atlantic Ocean: Mid...
GGAGGATCCGTGCCGGGACCGTCTGTTATGGGCCGTGAACGGGGCGCGCCGGCATCTCGACGACATCCGGGTCAGGCTGGAAGACTGGTTGAAGGCGTTGGGTTAGGGTGGGGCCCGAAGGCCCCGGCCTATCACAGCCACCTCGCACGGAATGTGCTCCCTCGATTCTACGGTAAAACCGGGTGGCTGGAAAGCGGGTCGGAAACGGCCGCCCCTTAGAGTCCACCATGTCAGCTTTCTGTCGCATCGAAAGGGGCCGCGGACGAACATTAACCACAAAGAAGTTTCTCTAGCGTGTTAGCGACCCCATTATTAGCATGGCCGGTATTGCCGCCGGCGGTAAGGTTCATCCTCTGAAAATGTGACCGATGTCCCAGGTGGGGCAGGCTGTCACGCCGTAATATCGTAATTACGTAATTACACTCTCCTCCAAAAAAGCCCCCCCGGCGGGATGGATGAGAATGCCCACGAGGACCTGAAGGTCCCGCCACCGGAAATTGTGGGCGCGCGGTGGCTTGGGTGCGGCACGAGCGTGCGGCCGCGGCACGTGAAAGACTTTTTCGAAACCCGATGGACGGGTTTTCAGTTTTTCGCGTCTCACAGAAGCGCTCAGGCGCTTCTGGCGCAGGGTGCTTTCTTTCCCAAACCCCCTCCCTAGAAGAGGCTTGGGAAAGGCCCCGCGCGAGGCGGGGCAACACATCAAACGGCAAGACGGAACACGTCGTTCCAGTCAAGCGACTTGGCGCCTTCCGGAATCGGACCTTCCGGTACCCGGATGATCGCCTGGATGCCGGCCGCCTTCAGGGAATCGGCCAAGCGATCAGCCGCGGCCAGGCCGGTTCCGTTGCGGTCCAGATCGGCCCAGATGATCACCCGGCGGATACCCGGCGGCGGCCTGAAATGGATCATGAAGGTCCAGCTGGTCGTGGCCCAGACCGGCAGGCCGGTCTTTTGCCGGACCGCCAGGGCCGTTTCGATCCCCTCGGCGATCCCCAAGGAGTCGCCTGCCACTGTCATCCTTACCGCAGCCCCCTGGATTCTGGGCACCACAGGCTTCATCAGCATCCGGGGGTGTTTGACGGGGGCCTTGGCGCCTTCATGGAGCCAGGTCCTGTGGATCGACACGACCTTTCCCTCGTTGTCGCGCATGAGCGCCAACAAGGCGGGATAGCGTCCCACGATCCTGTGGTCTTCCCAATACGGCAGGTGGGGATGCAGCTTGAGATCCCGGAGACCAAAGACCATATCCCGCCGAAGCCCGCGATTGCGAAAGTAATATCGCACCGGAGCGGCAGCGGGATGGGTGATCGGCACCGCTTCGCGCCAGACTTTGGCCAACGCCCTGCGGCGGGCTTCGAAATCCACCTCGATTCTGGGTCTGACCGGCACCACCACGTTGGACTGGGACGAGGCGCCGATGACACCGGCCACGGCCTCGAGGGTTTCCGGGAAACTCCATCCCTTGAGCCACTGCAACAGGGCGAAACCATCAGGGCGGGGGCCGCAGGTGTTGCAAATCCCCCCACCCGTTTCCGGGACATCACGAAACAGGCGGAATCCATCCTTGCCCCCATGAACCGGACAGCGGCCGTGGCGTCCGGGCCGCTTCATCTGGGGCTCCAGTTCCGGGGCAAGCTGGGCCAGGATTTCCAGCCAGCGGCCCCGGGCGGCCTGGCGCACGTCATCCGATTCGAGGCTGGAACGGTTTTGAGGTATCGCACTCATGATTTCCTCCCATCGAAATGAGGGGGAATTCTCCCCGCCCGGGAAGATTTCCCCGGACAGGTCATACGAAAAGCGTCAGGACCGCTTCGGCGATCCTGGCCAGAAGATCGGCGGCGGCCGCCTCCAGAGAGGGTGAAGGCCGCATGCCGATTAAGGAAAGCGCCGCCAGGGCGGCGCACGACTTGACAAGTTTCATGATTACCTCCTTTGGGTTGGAAACCCCATCCGAAGGAGACAATCCTCCCCAACGGGAGAGACGATCTCCCCCGGTTGGGGCATTGAGCAAGGGAGGAAGCTATCGCTTCCTCGTTACAAAGACATCAAAACGGGATGTCATCATCGAAGTCGTCACCCGTGGGCTCCAGGGCAGGTTCCGGCTTCCTGGCACGTTTGGACGCAGGTTGTGCCGAAGCCTTCTTGCCGCGGTCCGGCTTTTGGCCGCCATTGGCAGAGCCCAGCATGCGAAGCTCGCGGCCGATGATTTCGGTGGTATAGCGATCCTGGCCGTTCTGATCCTGCCACTTGCGGGTGCGCAATTGGCCTTCCAGATAGATCAGGTTGCCTTTGGTCAGGTATTCCCCGATGATTTCGGCCAGCCGTCCGTAGAAGACCACCCGATGCCATTCGGTGCGCTCCTGGGTCTCGCCAGATTGCCGGTCTTTCCAGCTTTCCGTGGTGGCGACCCGAAGGCCGGCCACGGCCCGCCCGTCGGACAAATAGCGGATCTCGGGGTCGGCGCCCAGGTTGCCGATCAGGATGACTTTGTTGACGCCTCTCGATGCCATGGTTTTATCCTCCAATGAATTCCCGGCCGCCGCTGCCGGGAGAATGGAATACCCCGAAGCGGCGGCGGAAGGAGGAGGCGCAACGATCCCCGGAGGGGCGATGCGTCTCGCTCCCCGCTCCGGGGTAACTCTAAGGGTTCCCGCAAGCCCTGAAAGGACTGTCACCGGAAAGCGCGGGAACGCGGTGACTTGGGGGTGCAACCTGTAGGTTGCCTGGAAAATCTTTCCGGAACGCCTGGCGCAGGCCGGGTGTTTCGGAAGGATCCTCAAACGTTGGACAAATCAGGGATGCAAAGAGAGACGGCGCTTGAGTGGGTGATTACACCTCAAGCGCCGTAGGATGAGATGACGGGTCGGTCCGCCTAGATGAGAGATCCGGTTTCTTAGGCCGGATGATGAAGGTTATGGGATTTAGGATGCCCGCAAGGATCCGAAGATCCTGCCGCCGGAACGAGCGGGCCCGCGGCGGCTTTGGGTGCAACTTTAACCCAAGTTGCCAGGGTTTGAAGCTCATCTTTGCTTGCTTTCTTGCCGCCAGGCCCAAATAAAAATGGACATGATGACTACAAATGTGAATAGAACGTACACAAGAATGTCATTCATGACCTGTCTCCTCAGGAAGTCTGCGAATCAATCCCGCCAACCATAATGCAATGCCCAAGGCATCGATTGCCAGGGCGCTAGTCAGGGAAATACGGGCATCGAACATCAGCGCAGCCATGGCTCCGATGATGATCGCCACCCCGATCTTCCGCAAATCCTCCTGAAATGCGGCAATATTGAACAAAAATTTCATACGTACCTCCTTTCAGGTTGATCGACCTTCCGGAGGCACCGCTCCTTCCGGGAGCAATACTCCCGAAAGGGCCAATGGATAGATTGTCCGTCAGGATCTTACGATCCTGCCACCGGAAACACGGACCCGCGGTGGCTGATAATACGATTTCAACGCTAGCATTCTGTTATGAGACTGTCAACGGTCAGAAGCGTTCAATCGTTCGGAATCGCCATTCGAGCGCAACAGAGACTCGATCCAACGCTTGATTTTCAAAGGCCCGGCCACATCGGTGAAGCGGACATCGATGCCCCCGGTACCGGCGGAAGCAAATTCCAGTGTCCCCACGTTCAAAAGGCGGGCGATGATGCCCTGTTTGAGATTGATCGAGCGAATATCGGACAACCGGATCGAGGTACTGTCACGCGACAGGATCCCCTGGCGCTGCTCGATACCGTCAGGACCGACGACATAACTGTTGGATAGCCAGGGGATGACGATGGCCAGCATGGAAAGTCCAAGGATTACTGTGCCTGCGGTTTCCACCGCATCCGCCACAAAGGCCGCATCGACGCCTGGAGGAAGACGGGACACGTTCAGTGAACGCAGCAGGGTGATCGCCAGGTCATCGGCGAACGACACGGCCAACATACCAAGGGCAAGGAATGGTATGTACCAGGGCAGGAGCACCCGCAGAGCCGGTCTGAAGACGAGGGTTTCAAATGCGCCGGGAGGGATTGCGGATCCGGTGGGATCGCTCCGGGAATCTTCCGGAGCCTCCACCACGAAGCCGCTCCCAACCGATTCGATCGTCCAGGGTCTGCCTGTGTTTTCGATGAGAATGTCCCGAAGCCAGGCTGCCCGGGAAAAATCGTTGAAAGGTTTGTCATTGCTGTCAAGGATTTGCCGGGGGCTCATGGACATCACTCCTGGACTTGGGGGAATACTTGGGGCGGCCCTTTCTGGTGATTTTCACCTCGGCCAGTGAGGTCTGCCTGGACGGGGCATGTCTTGGCTTATGTTTGCCCGTGACGATGTTCCCGGGGCATTCACCCATCAGTTCGATGGCGCGTTGGGCCACCTGGTTGTTCTGCTGGATATCGTTCCGGGTGACACCGGTGTGCTTGTAGTTGATGGGTAGATGAAGCAGTCTTCTGAAATTCTTTTCCGAAGGCTGGATCATGTTGCGGCATTGCGCTCGATCAAGGATCCCCATCAGTTCGCACGTCAGCGCCAGGCGCACCAGCCTGTCGAAGTCAGCGAGCACATAGGCTGCCATATAGCCATAGGGGTTGCCCATGGTCAGCTCGATGGTCACCGGTTTCTGGGACGAGGCTTCGGACACCTCGAATCCCGAGTCCTCGATGAATTTCTGCAAGCGGTCGGTAGATTGCTTGATCCGGTTTTTCAGCTTGAACAGTTCCTGCTCGATTCGATACAGAAACCAGTCCGCATAGGGATCTCCCTTGGCTGATTTCTCACACAGTTGCTGACACAGGCTCGAAAACCGAAACAGGCCCGGAGGACGGATGCCGTTGGGCAGGGTGACAGGATCGGTCAGGCGCCGGGCCTTCTCGGTATGGATCGTCATTTTCGCCTGGGCCCTGAGCGCTCCCGGGCGTTTGCTGGAGGTTGCCCCGTTGCCGGGGTTGCTCGTGTGGTTGGTCGCTGCTGTTTGAGCCATGTTTCTTCTCCTGGAAAGGGAAGCCGATGAGTGCCTGAAACCACCGGTTTCCCGGATTTATCCACAAGGATCAGTATTAAATAATTTCTATAAGATTTATATAAAACTTATAGGGCCTCGCCCTGTTCCCGCCGAATCCCAGAGCCCATGCGGGCTGCGGGCTGAAAAGAGGATTTTTTCGGTACCTGCTATACCCCCCAAACGTACCTGTAATACCCCCTAACCGTACCTGCTATACCCCCCAACCGTACCTGCTATACCCCCCAGGCCATTCAGTTATCCACAACCTGAGGGCCATGCTTGATGACGTGAAACAGGTCATTCTCGTCCAGGACCATTTGCCAGCCGGTCACCGTCGCCACAAGCCTGGCGGCGGTCTTCAGCTGTTGCCTGAACTTTTTACGCTCTTTCGTCCGGCTGCCGCACAAGGCCTGCAAGGTCTCCACCTTGTAGGCGAGGGGCTTTTTGTGGGTGCCGTAAAAGCTGTGCAGCCATTTCGCCAGCTGGTTCTGCCCCAAGGCTCTGCGGTGTTCCAGGTTCTGGCGCGTCCAGCCGGGTTCCCACAGGACCGGGAGGTAAGGGTCGAGTTGCACCAGGATCGGCTTGCCTTTCTCGATCACCAGACGGGCGATCAGGGCACCTTCGAACTCGATGCCTTCCTTTTCCATGCGGATGAAGATTTCGCAGCGGTACAGCCGCTCCAGAGCGTCGTACAGCCATTGCCGGTTGGGTCTGCCAGGTTTGCGCCCGAGTGTTTCCAGAAAAGGCCTGACGGGGATCTCCAGACGCCTGCCGGGATCTTCCTTGCGGGCCCAGTGGACAATTTCCTCCCAGACATCCAGATCGTTCTGATCCAGCGAGACACCGGACCGGACCTTGATTTCCACGCCCTTGACCGCGGGGACCAGCTCGACGCCATCGAGGACAGGGCGTTTTCCCTTTCTGACGATGCCGAACAAGGCAGAGCGGAGAATTGCATTGGGGGCGCTGCGAACGGCTTCCGGCCAGACCGGGAAATCGGCGGTCTGATGATTGATCCGGCGCCTCTTGTTTCGCTGCTCCCTGGCAAGGCTGGCAATCTGTTCAACACGTCCCTGAAGGTCGATCACGTCATCGGACATGGCCGCCTCCTTGCATCAACGTGGGTAACCGGAAGGATGCCGGAAATGGACGGAAAGCAGGATCAGCTGTTTTTGATGTACCCCGCTCCCGTTTTCGATGTACCCCGGGGGTATTCCCAATGTACCCCACCCCCATTCCCGATATACCCCACAGCGGTTCCCAATGTACCCCGGAGGGGTTCCCAATGTACCCCGGAGGGGTTCCCAATGTACCCCGGAGGGGTTCCCAATGTACCCCGGAGGGGTTCCCAATGTACCCCGGAGGGGTTCCCAATGTACCCCACCCGCGTTCCCGCTCTGCCCCATGGTGACTTCCAGGACATGCCTCGACATTCGTCTCCCTGGACAGGGGAGCAGTGAGCCCGATAAGCCCCGGGTTTTCCACTTATCCACAGGGCGGTTCTAAGAGGGTTATATTTAAGTTCTATAAAGGTTCTATGAGGGCAGGCTTTGGGGCCCCAGGCCGCGGATAGAGCGATATTTTGAGTATTAGCTATTCTTGATGTACCCCACCCCCATTCCCAATGTACCCCGGGGGCATTCCCAATGTACCCCACCCCCATTCCCAATGTACCCCACCCCCTCATGACTCATCCCCCGCTTTCGGCGACTTGTCCACAAGCTCGGGACGCAGGAGATGGACGCGATCGTGTTCATCGATTTTCCAAAGCCAGCCGGCGTTTTCCTCCAGCAGCGTCAACGCGCGCTTCAAGTTGTAACGAAATTTGAAAAGTTGCCCATCAACGCTCCCACACAAATACCGCAAGGTGGCCACCTTGTAGGGCAGGGGCTCGGGGTGGGTTACATAGAACCCATACAACCACTTGGCCATCTGGTTGCGTCCCAGGTTGCGGCGGATATCGGGATCATTGCCTCCCCAACCCGCTTCCCAAAGTTCCGGCATCCGGGGATGAATCGCGATACGGGGCGAGTCGCCGCGCGCATCCACGACCGATTCCAGCATCCTGCCGTCGTAAATACGCTCTCCGTTTTTGAACTCGATCCGGACGTGCTGGAGGCTCAAGCGTTGGATGGAAGCGGAGACAGAGCGTCGTTGCGGTTGTCCGTACTGACGATGCAATACCGACAGGATGCTTCGCATGGAAACGGGAACGAGCTCACCGGCCGGGGCCTTGCGCAATTTGTGTATGATCTCGATCCAAACGTCCAGGTCATATTGATCAAGCGGTTGTGGGTGACAGACGATCGTCACGTTGCTTGGGGAAGGAACCGGTGCGCTGCCGTCATGCCAGGGTTGCCGGCGCCGGTTGATGCCAAAGAGCGCCGAGCGAAGCATGGCGTTGGGGGCCGAGCGGATCGTTTCCAGCCAGACAGGCAACGCATGGGGTTCTGCCTCCCCGTCGATGATCGCCTGGCGGCTGCGGGCCAAATCAGCGAGCTGGCGAACCCTGGACGTGAAATCTATCGGATGTTCATCCATGATCCTGATCCTCCTCCACCTCCTCGAGACAAACCGCCTTCAGTACGCTGCAAAGGCTGATGCCCGTTGCTTCGTACACGGCGATCAATCGACGGGGCAGATCCAAGTGGCAATGATCGTCCCAGGCCTGGCGCACGAGGTTTTCCTCGGCCTCGGTCAGGGCGGTCGGACGGCCAGCACGGCTTATCCCCAGATAGCGCCGTAACGCTGTATAGTCACTGTTTTGCAACCCATAGATCTGTCGCACCAACCACAACGGCGAACCGCATCGGATCAGTTTGACAATCGTCTGCTGGTCGCTGGGTGGGAACTCGGTCAATGAAATGGCCGCATCCAGCGCCTTGGCGTCGATCGAGAAATCGAACGCCTGGTGAATCATGTCCGGCAGCTGCTGGATCGTTTCCACTCGCAACTGACGCAACCGCCGTATCTGCCTGGAATCCAGGCCGATTTGCTCAAGGGGCCGGCGCTTCCCCTTATCGGCCAGCCGGGTCAGAAATACCAGCAGAGTCAGGCATAAATTCTTTCGATATTCCTCATCGTTCATAGTCCTCCTCCCCCGGGATGACTCCTCCAAGGTGGTTCAAGACGGCATCAAGGAGCTGCCGGTCGCGGGCCAGGCGCAGGAGGAATACAATTTCCTCCGGAACCGGATCGTCCGGCGTTTCCCCGTGCTCCCGCCGAAGCGCATTCAGGCTCCACCAGGCGGCGTATCGCAGCCTCTCGGAGCGCTCGGGCTTCGGTGCTTGCTCTTCAACCAGGTCGTGGGCGCCCAGACAGTCCGCGGCTGCCTCGAGCAGTTTCTTGTTGTTCGTGTTGGGATTTCGTCCCGGCTTCCCGTCTCCCCTCGACCGGGGCCGGTTCTGTTGGATTGATCCAGACCGGACGGCCGCCTTCTTGATGGCGGATTCAACCGCGGCAGGATCCAAATGGGGCGCATCCATGCCGGAAAGCAGTTTCCGGAAAGAATCGTCCGGACACGCTCCGTTTATCTCCGTGAAAATTTTTTCCAGCCTCGACAGGTGATCGATATGGGTCGGTCCCAGATGAGGCAGGGCTTTGGGAATGACAGCCTCGAGAGAAGCTGCATACAGCAGCCGGCGAATCTGCCGCCGTGACAGCGGCAGGCCAAGCTGGGTCAGATGTTTCTCGAAAGCTCTTTCCGATACCCGTTCGCCCTGTTTCCGTTCAAGCTCATCGTGCAACCGGGCGATGGCCCGGGCCTTGTCGATGAATCGCATTTCCCCGCGGAGTTCGTTCTCCACCAGGTGGGAAATCAATACCCATTCTTCGCTGATCCAGGGCTTGTAGAGAGCCTCGAGGGTTCGGAAACGGTCGTCGCCGGTCTCCTCCCACAATTCCCGCACGGCCTTCAGCCGGGTATTGCCGCCGGCGGCGGGAATGTAGTGTTCCTCCCCGGGGCGCTGGGTGACCACCAGGGGAATGCGCAGCCCTTCGGCACGAATGGACTCTTTGATGCTTTCGTAAAGTTCGTTGGGAACCGTTCGGGGATTGCCTTCGTATTCGCGGATCTGCTCGATGTCGAGAACGATTCGGGTTGGACTGACGGGTGTGGTCGGAAGGGAAGATGCTTGCCTGGAGGCGAATCCACCCTCGCTTAAGAGGCCTGCGATGTTGGCGGGCTTTCTAGCCATGGCTGGCCTCCAGAACCTCCGGGAGATCGGGAAAGAGCTCCCTGGCCAGACTGGTCATCGACTCCAGGGCGCTGGGTGTGGGCCCTTTGCGATGACGTTCAAGTCGGTGGGGAGGCGTTTTATGGGTGGCCGACTCCCGATAGACGACCGTGGCGGGAATGACGGTATCCAGGATGGTGATCGCTCCCTTGCTGGGCCCGTAGGAGGCGCTCCGCAATTCCGCCGCGATTTGTCTGGCGTCCAAAGTCCGGTCCATCCGGTAGATGAGCCCCCGCATCGGACCGATGGGCGCCCCCAGGAGCGCCATGGGTTTCAGGCGTTCGAGCATGTCGAGGGTGCCCCGGACGAATTCACGGGCGGAAAGGATTTCGGGGGGGATGGGCGTCAGGAGAAGATCGGCCGCTGCAACGGCGGCATCCTGAAGGGGACCGACAGCGCCCTGGGTATCAACCAGGATGATGTCGTAATCCAGCCGGTTGAGGAGATGCTTGAGGCGGACCCGGCCGTCCACCGCGTCCCGGATCCAGTCGCGCAACTGGCCTTCCGGGTCGTTGGAGTAAATCAGGTCAAGCCGCTCGATCTCAGTCCGGCTGATGAATCCGGAGGATTCCGTCTGGACCAGAAACTCGACCAGGCCATACTCTGCCTGGTGGGCCAGATTGAAGAACGAGGAAAGGGTTGGCTGAGGGTCGGCATCGACGAGCAAAACCCGTCTGCCAAAATCGGCCAGGATCGCCCCCAGACTGGCGGTCAGCGTGGTTTTGCCGACGCCGCCTTTGGTGCTACATATCGTGATAATCACCCATAACCTTCTTCATGAGTTCAACAAAGTGAAGGGTTATGGGAATGGATTGAAGTGGAGCCGGTGAGCGGAATTGAACCGCTGACCTACTGATTACGAATCAGTTGCTCTACCGACTGAGCTACACCGGCTGATTGTGAAGCTTAGGAATTATACGGGATTGGAGGACCGATTCAAGGTTCTGCCTCTTCAGCGATCCATTGCTGCAATGCGGCAACGATATTTTTGGCCTGCTCGCGGCTGGAGATATTGAATTTGGAACGCTGCTGGTATTCGCCGTTGCGTTTTTGATAACGGCGAATGGTATATTTTTCCGGTCCATAGGCTTCCTTGCGGGCATCCCATTCCCGATAGCGGAACAGAATGGTGGTCCAGGCCCCCTTGGAGAGGATGACCTTGTCCAGTTCCTTGACAGTGTGTACGCCACCTTCCTGATAATCGACGGTCAGTTCTTCCGGTTTGCTTGCCATGTTGTCATTCACTCATCAATTCATCGAATTGTCTCAAGAGCCGGATCAAATGAACCAGCTCCGGACCCGACCCAGCGAACCATTCCTCGGCCATGGGGGCGATGCCGCACTGGGTGGGCAAGGGGGCGCCTGCCTCGATCAGCGCCTTCATCCGTTTCTGAAAGACGAATTGCAGCCACTGGGGAAAGGATAGCGTATCACAGCAGAAAGGTAAGGCGCTCGACAGGGCTTCCTCGCTGGGCGCGTCGCTTTCCCACAGACCCTGGCGGCGCATTTCGGCCTCCAGCTTCAAGAGCAGATCCGCCGCCAGGTTGAGTTTTCGTGAATCGGTCATGGAGCGATGAATTGGCCGAAGGCGCGACTGCCGTCACCTGTCGGAATGGAAGTCGTGGATTCCGGTTCAGCTATGTCCAGTACCGATACGCTGTTGCTGAACCAGTTGGCCACATAGACATGATGACCATCCGGGTGGGTGGAAATACCTTCCGGGTATTCGCCGACTTCCAGGGTGTCGATGACTTTCAGGCTGTCGGCGTCGATGACCGATACGGTGTCATCGTATTGGTTGGTGACGATCACCTGTTTGCCATCGAGAGCCAAGGTGATGGCGTAAGGGCGCTCCCCCACGGGGATCGATCCGATGGGCTGGAGGGTTCTGGAATCGAGAACGCTGATATCGTTGGAGAGGACATTGGCGGTATACAGACGCTGCTTTTTCTCATCCAGTGAGATCCCGAAAGGATGCTTTCCCACCTTGGCGGTTGTGATGACCTTCATTGTCACCGCATCGATCAAGGAGATCGAGTCGCTGTCGCGATTGGCCACATATACCCGCTTGCCATCCTTGCTGACCGCAAGGCCGGCGGGGGATTTGCCCACGGGAATCCGGGCGATGATCCGCCGGGCGGGAATGTCGATCACGCTGACATAATGGCCGTACCAGTCGGCCACATAGCCGCGTTTGCCATCGGAATCGACCGCGACGCCCAAAGGGCCGTCCCCTGCCGTGACTGTACCGGTCACTTCGAGCCTTTCCCCATCCACGATGGTGATGTCCTTGCTTCCCGGGTTGGTCACCAGGATCACCCGTCCATGACCGCCGGCCGCCACGCCGGAGGGTTTGGAGCCGACCTTCAGTGTCTTGACCACGGTGTTGGTTGCGGTGTCGATGACGGTGAGGCTGTCGGCGCCCTGGTTGGTGATGAAGGCGTAAGGTTTGGCGGTTGCCTGGAGGGAAAAAAAGAGGGCGGCTGTCGCCGCCACTTTCAAGATGGTTGGCAATGAAGAACGAATCATGGGGCTCCAGCTTATTCAGCCACTTTCTTCAGGTTTTCCAACCCGCTGCGGAGAAACCCGGTCACCGCTTTGATACCGGCTTCCTCGTTCATTTCCTCGGGTGGATTGTTGTTCATGTAAGCGCGGTAGAAGGCCGCTTTCCAAATGACCTTGGATTGGTTGTCGCCTTCCTGTTTGACTGTGATGCTGGCGGAAAAGTTTGCCACCGGGATGAGCGGAACCTTGATTTCCTGGTTGGCGTGGACGATGGTCTTGGTGGTGCTGACATCGTCGGTATTGAATTTATAGGCGAAGGTCATCTTCTTGTCGTCGATCTTTTTCAAGGTGGCATGGATCCAGCCGCCGTTTTTCAACGTGAACTTGATCAAGGCGCCTTTCTTGTTCCCCTCGGCGGAGCAATCGACCACCTCCGGATGCCATTGTTTCATCCCGCAAGGATCCTTGACGAGATTCCAGACCTTTTCGGCTGGTGCCTGGATGACGATTTCCTCGCTGACTTTCTGCCTGACGGGGCCGTGGGCCGCGGCCATTGAAGCCCACAGGAAAGCCAGCAGGGGAAGCAGGGATGTGAATGTGCGCATGTTTCCTCCAAGTGCTTGGTTGAATTGAAGAACAAAACCCGAAATCATGACAGGCTTTGTTCTGGAAGGCAATGGCCTTCAGGCGGGACAAGCTCCCGGGCATAGGTTTCCAGAGCTTGCAGGATAGGCTTTCGAGACTGAATTGTCTCTGAATCCAGCCGTTTCAGTTCAGTCAGGAACGCATCCAAGGTGATGGACGCCCCGGCATCGGGGCAGGTCAAGCGCCGAAGGCGGAATCGCTCCCAACGCCTCGACTCGTCTTCCGTCAAGGTTTCGGGCCAGTTTCTGGCGCGGTAGCGGAACAGCATTTCCGGCAACCTGGGATCGTCGAATCTCACATGGGTGACGGAGAGCTGGTCGGGGGACAGGCGGTGGAGATTCTCCATCCGCCGGCGGTCGTCCTCACCGAAGAATCCGCCCCGGTAAAGCAGCAGATCCGGGTCGTCGGTCGTTTCCGTGTCCGGATGTCGGTAAACCTGTGGCAACAGGGATCTGAGGTGTGTCAAATGGCGTTTGATGGTTTTCAGGTTTCTCCGGCAGCCGTTCAAATCGATTCCCAGCCTTTCGGCATTGGCGGGCCGGAGAACGGAAACGGGCGCGATGACAGGGCAGCGATTGACCCGGATCGTCTTGAGTCCCGGCCTGACCGTGCCGGGTGGAAGTGTTTCCGCGGGTGTGAAAAGCCGTTCGCGCAGGGCATCGGCGTCCAGGCTCAGCAGAGGTTCGGGATCGGCATTGAGATCCACCACGATCACGGCATTGGGGTTTCCGGGATCCACGGCGACCGGCGCCACCACTGCGAGACATCCGCGCGCGGCCGGATATTTCTCCGAAACGTGCAGGAGGGGGCGGGCTTCGTCGAGGTCGATCAGCGCCTGGATGTCTCGTTTTCGGCGATGATCGAAACAATAGGCATACAGTTTCGGCTGGGTGTTTTTCAGCAGGCGCGCCAGCCCGATGGTGGCCTGGACGTCCGCCAGTGCGTCATGGGCTCCCTGATGTGCGATCTCATTGGCGCAGGTCAAGTCCTCCAGGCGAAAACTGGGTGCGCCATCGTCCCTTTCGGGCCACTGGATGCCGTCGGGGCGCAGGGCGTAAGTCAACCGCATCACGTCGATGAGATCCCAGCGGGAATTGCCGCTGCGCCATTCATGTTCGTAAGGATCGAACAGGTTTCGATAAAGCGTGTGGCGGGTCACTTCGTCGTCGAAGCGGATATTGTTGTAGCCGCAGAGGGTGGTATAGGGCTGGAGAAATGCCTGGCGGATCCGGCCGATGAATTCGGCTTCGCAGACGCCACGTTCCCTTGCCATCTGGGGCGTGATGCCGGTGATCAGGCAGGCCATCGGCTGGGGAAGAAAGTCGTTGGCGGGGCGGCAGTAGAGCACCAGGGGATCGCCGACGGGGTTCAGATCCTCGTCGGTTCGTTGTCCTGCGAACTGGGCCGGACGGTCGCGCGCCGGATCGGCGCCAAAGGTCTCGTAGTCGTACCAGTAAAGGCTCGGCGGCATGATGAATCAGTCCATTGGAGGATAAGGTATAATAACGCAATTTACTCGCTGGTTACGGTAACGCTCATGCGCATTCTGGAAGAAGCCATCACCTTCGACGATGTTCTGCTGGTTCCCGCCCATTCGACGGTACTGCCGCGTGAGGCGGATCTGACCACTCGCCTCACGCGGGGCATCGCCCTCAATATTCCCTTGCTGTCCGCGGCCATGGACACGGTGACCGAGGCCAGGCTGGCCATCACCATCGCCCAGGAAGGGGGGATCGGCATCATCCACAAGAACATGACCGTGCGGCAGCAGGCCCAGGAAGTGGCCAGGGTGAAAAAGTACGAAAGCGGGGTCATCAAGGATCCCATCACGGTCTCCCCTGACGCCACCATACGTGAGGTGATCCAGCTCACCCGGGAAAAGAACATCTCCGGGGTGCCGGTGGTGGAAGACGGCGGACGGCTTGCCGGAATCGTCACCAACAGGGATCTTCGTTTCGAAACCCGCTTCGACGAGCCGGTGGCCAAGGTGATGACGCCCCGCCCCAGGTTGGTGACGGTCAAGGAAGGCGCACCCAAGGAGGAAGTGATCCGGTTGTTGCACCAGCACCGGATAGAGAAGATTCTGGTGGTGGACGATGCGTTTCACCTGCGGGGGTTGATCACCGTCAAAGATATTCAGAAGGCCACCGACTTTCCCCTGGCGTGCAAGGACAGTCAGGAGCGCCTGCGTGTCGGGGCGGCCGTCGGGGTCGGCGCCGGGACCGATGAGCGGGTCGATGCCCTGGTCAAGGCCAATGTGGATGTGATCGTGGTGGACACCGCCCATGGGCATTCCCAGGGCGTGATCGACCGGGTGCGCTGGATCAAGCGGCATTACCCCGACGTGCAGGTGATCGGTGGCAACATCGCCACCGGCGAAGCCGCCGTCGCCCTGCTCGAAGCGGGCGCCGATGCGGTCAAGGTGGGGATCGGCCCCGGTTCCATCTGTACTACTCGGGTGGTGGCGGGTGTCGGGGTGCCGCAAATCACCGCCGTCTCCAATGTGGCGCGGGCCCTCAAGGATACCGATGTACCGCTGATCGCCGACGGCGGGATCCGCTATTCCGGAGATGTGGTGAAGGCCCTGGCGGCTGGGGCCCACAGTGTGATGCTGGGCAGTCTGTTCGCGGGCACCGAGGAGGCGCCGGGCGAGGTGGAGCTGTATCAGGGGCGCTCCTACAAGACCTATCGCGGCATGGGGTCCCTGGGGGCCATGGCGCAGCAGCAGGGCTCGAGCGACCGCTATTTCCAGGAAGAGACCGACGCCATCGAAAAACTGGTGCCGGAAGGCATCGAAGGGCGCGTCCCTTACAAAGGCAGTGTGGTGGCGATCATTCACCAGTTGTTGGGAGGTGTCCGGGCCAGCATGGGCTATACCGGTTGTCGAACGATTTCCGAATTGCACGACAAGGCCCGCTTCGTTCGCATCACCGGCGCCGGCGTGCGGGAAAGCCACGTGCATGATGTCACGATCATCAAGGAAGCGCCCAACTACCGAATGGACTGAACATGACAGATATTCACGCCCACAAGATTCTGATTCTCGATTTCGGTTCCCAATATACCCAGCTGATCGCCCGCCGCATCCGCGAAGTGGGCGTTTATTGTGAAATACATCCCTATGACTGGCCGGAAGACGCCATCCGGCGCTTCGGTCCCCGGGGTATCGTGTTGTCTGGCGGGCCCCGCACGGTCACCGAGGATTTCACCCCTCGCGCGCCGCAAGGGGTGTTCGAGCTGGGTGTTCCGGTACTGGGGATCTGTTATGGCATGCAGACGATGGCGGCGCAACTTGGCGGTAAGGTGGAGACCGCCCACAAGCGTGAATTCGGCTATGCCCAGGTCCGGGTCAAGGGTCACTCGAGGCTGCTGGAAGACATCGAGGATCATACCACGCCCGACGGGGACGCCTTGCTCGATGTGTGGATGAGTCATGGCGACCGGGTGACGGAATTGCCCCAGGGCTTCAAGGTGATCGCCTACACCGATGACGCGCCCATAGCCGGGATGGCGGATGAAAAACGCCGTTTCTACGGCTTGCAGTTCCACCCCGAAGTGACCCACACCCTTCAGGGCGAGCGGATTCTCAAACGGTTCGTCAGGGCGATCTGCGGCTGTGAACAGGCCTGGACGCCGGGCAACATCATCGAAGAAAGCATTCACGCGATCCGGCGACAGGTCGGAAGCGACAAGGTGCTGCTGGGCTTGTCCGGTGGCGTGGATTCTTCCGTGGTCGCCGCTCTGCTCCACAAGGCCATCGGGGATCAGCTGACCTGCGTATTTGTGGATACCGGATTGTTGCGCCTCCACGAGGGAGACAACGTGATGGCCACACTGGCCAGACACATGGGCGTCAAGGTGATCCGGGTCAATGCCGCCCAGCGCTACTTCGACGCCCTGGAAGGGGTCTGCGATCCGGAGGAGAAAAGGCGAATCATCGGCCACCTCTTTATCGAGATCTTCGAGGAGGAAGCCTCCAGGCTGGAAGACGTGAAATGGCTGGCCCAGGGAACCATTTACCCCGACGTGATCGAATCGGCCGCGGCAAAGACCGCCAAGGCGACCTTGATCAAATCCCATCATAATGTGGCGGCGCTGCCCGAAACCATGAACCTCAAGCTGGTCGAGCCTCTGCGCGAGTTGTTCAAGGACGAAGTCCGCAAGATCGGGCTGGAATTGGGGCTGCCATACGAGATGATCTATCGCCATCCCTTCCCGGGTCCCGGGTTGGGGGTGCGTATTCTGGGAGAGGTGAAGCCCGCGTATGCCGACATCTTGCGGCTGGCCGACGATATTTTCATCTCCGAACTGCGCAAGCACCGCCTCTACGATCAGGTCAGCCAGGCTTTCGCCGTGTTTCTCCCGGTGAAATCGGTGGGGGTGATGGGGGACGAACGCAGCTACGAATATGTCATCGCCCTGCGGGCGGTGGAGACCAGCGATTTCATGACCGCCCGCTGGGCGCATTTGCCCTATGAATTCCTCGATACCGTTTCCCGGCGCATCATCAACGAGATCAAGGGAATCTCCCGGGTGGTCTACGACGTTTCCGGCAAGCCGCCGGCGACGATCGAATGGGAGTGACCCCCCGCGACGAGAGGTGGATGCGCCGGGCGCTGGAATTGGCCAGGCAGGCCGAAACCGAGGGCGAGGTACCCATCGGGGCGGTACTGGTCCACAGGGACCGGATCGTCGGTGAGGGACGCAACCGCCCCATTTCCGCTTGCGACCCCACCGCCCATGCTGAAATCGAGGCCCTGAGAGCGGCCGCGCAAAAGCTGGGAAACTACCGGTTGCCGGAAACGGTCCTGTATGTGACCCTGGAACCGTGCGTGATGTGCATGGGCGCCGTCGTTCAGGCCCGGGTCGGGCGGTTGGTGTATGGCGCCGCGGATGCTCAAAGGGGTGCCGCGGGCAGCGCCCTGGCGCTGCATCGGGCGGACTTTCTCAATCATCGGGTGAGCGTTACGGCGGGGGTGCTGGCCGATGCGTGCCGGCAGATTCTGTTGGCCTTTTTCTCCCGCCGCCGGGGAAAGGAGGGATGAAGCCCGGCTACAGGGCCGCCGGGGTGGTTTCCGGTATGTTGGAGTGGGCGGAGGATCCCGCTGAGGAGGAAACGGGCGCCTGTCGCCGTTTTGGCGGGGAAATGGGCCCTTCGGTGAGCCGTACCAACAGATCGTAGTAGTTCCGCACGTTCTCCACATAGCGGACGGGTTCGTGACCCCGGGCATAGCCGTGTTTGACCCGGCTGTACCACTTCTTGCGGGTCAACAGCGGCAGGTGTTTCTTTACATCCATCCACCTGTCCGGATTGCCTCCGTTGGATTGGGTCAGCACTCTCGCATCCTCCAGATGGCCGAAGCCGATGTTGTAGGCGGCCAGGGTGAGCCAGGTCCGGTCGGGTTCGGGAATGCGCGCCGGGATCTTCGCTTTCAGTTGAGACAGATAACGCGCCGCACCCGGTATGGTGCGCCCGGGATCCAGCCGGTTTTGAATGTGAAGTTGCTTCGCCGTCTGACGGGTCAGCATCATGATGCCGCGCACCCCTGTGGGAGATTTGGCGTGGTTGTTCCAGTGGGACTCCTGGTAGCCGATGGCGGCCAGCAAGCGCCAGTCCCATCCGTGTTTTCGCGCCGCCTGTTCGAAATAGCGCCGGTATTTCGGCAGGCGCTCTTTGTAATGCCTGCGGAAGGTGTAGATGTCCACATAACCGAGGGCATCCACATGGCCGTAATACTGTTCGCGCAATTGCGCCAGAATCTGGTTTTCCTGAAGATGGCGGAAGAACTTTTGGGCTTCCCGATGCAGGCTGCCGTCATGGTTCTTGGAAAAGGCCCAGGCCAGAGGTGCGGGTTTGATCAGGTCGAACGCCGCTTTCAAGCGGGGGTAGAAACGCCGCAAGGTGGCAAATTGATGGGAGTCGCTGACGGCGTAGTCGCTCCGGCCGGCTTCGACTCGTTGCAACAGCGTTTCGATATCCACATCCAGGGCTTGCCATGCCAATTTCGGGTAACGTTGTTTCAGGATTTCCAGCGTGCGCTGGTGGCTGGAGCCGGCCATCACTTCCAGCCGGTGTCCTGCCAGGTCGGAGATCGTGCGTGGCCTTTTGTTTCCTCCCAGATAAACGACCTGTTCCGTGATCATTTGGTAGGGGGTGGAAAAACGCAGGTAGAGCTTGCGCACGTCGGTGACGGTCAGGCCGGCTGCCGCCAGGTCGTCTTCCCCCTTCATGATCCGGGGCAACAATTCGCTGATGGAATCGACCGCGTGAAAAACGGGCCTGACACCCAGCCACCGGGCGAAGCGGGTGCCCAGTTCGTATTCCATGCCCGCGAATCCATCCAGGGTGGGATAATAAGTCGTCGCTCCGTAGAGCGTCAGAATTCTCAGGGTGCCGGAATCTTTGACCCGCTGCAGGTGGGAAGGGCGCCACCTGTCTTTGATCCAGTTGGTCAGCGTCGACACGATGACGATGGCCACCACGATTCCCGTCACGGCCAGAACGGCCCGATAAGTGATTTGTCTCAGCATTTCCGTTCTGTTTGCCGCGGCTGACCGCCCTGGCGCAGCAGGGCGATGACCGGGCGGGTGTCCGGCCGCCTGCCCCGCCAGATCAGGTAGGCTTCGGCCGCCTGCTCCACCAGCATGCCGAGCCCGTCGGTGCTGAGCTTTGCGCCCTGGGCTCTGCCCCAGCGCACGAATAGAGTCGGCTGGTCGCCATACATGAGGTCGTAGCAGCAGCCCCCTGTGGCGACCAAGCCGTCCGGCAACGGCGGGATTTCCCCCTTCAGACCCGCGGCGGTGGCGTTGAGGATGAGGTCGAATGGTTTCGCTTCCAGCTGATCGAAACCGACGGCCGTGATCGTGCCGAGAGAGGCGAATCGCCGGGCCAGTTCCCGGGCCCTGGAAAGGGTACGGTTGGCGATCACCACCTCCTCGGGGCGCTGTTCCAGGATGGGTCCCAGGATTCCGCGCGCCGCGCCACCCGCTCCCAGGATCAGAATACGGCGGTCTTCGAGTGACAGCCCCAGATTGAGGGTCAGGTCACGAAGCAAACCAACGCCGTCGGTGTTGTCTCCGAACAGGTGTTCATCCCGCCACATGAGGGTGTTGACGGCACCGCTCAGGCGGGCCCTGTCACTGAGTTCGTCCGCTCGCCTGAAGGCCGCCTCCTTGAGCGGAACGGTGCAATTGAGTCCCTTTCCACCTCCTGCCCGGAAAGTGCGAACGGCCACCTCGAAACACTCGGGCCGAACGTCCTGCGCGGTGTAGACGATATCGTCATTCAACTGGCGGGCGAACAGTTGATGAATGCGGGGCGACTTACTGTGGGAAATCGGATGGCCGAAAACGGCGTAATGGTCTGATGGGGTCATGGTGTATCAAGCGGGCAAGTGCCGGCGGCGGCCATGGTAAACGGAATAGACGATCAGAATGACCGCCAACAAGACCACGATGGGCAGGAATTGCTCCAAATAGGCGATAATCATGGCGCTGATGCCAAGGAAAATCCCCACCAGACTGAAGCGCCAGCCGATCCGGATGCCGTCCAGGAAGGTGGCAAGCCCCAGTATCAACAGCACCACCAGAGCCGTTCCGTCTTCGTCGATGAGCTTCTCGTAACGCAGAACGAACACGCCGACGACCGTGCATACGACCCCCCCCCAATGCAGCGACTGGATTTTCAGGAGTTCCCGGAAGGCGAAGCCCCGGACATCGCCTTCGCGCCGTGCCTGGGCCCAGCCGGAAAGCATGGCGCCGATCCCGAACAGGGGGATCATCGCCAGCCAATACAGATAGGCATCCTGTGGCGTGAAGGCGCTGACGATGGCGCCCACGATCGAAAAGACCAGCAGGGTGATGAGCACCGCCTCGTCCAACCATTTGATGATGCCCCTGGCCTCGGTGGACTGGATGAGTGCATGGGTGCCTTTTTCATTGTTGTCGTCGTTCATTGTCATCCCCACAGTTTTGTTGCCAAAGGGTCTTCCCGAAGCCATTCGGCCGCCTGTTTGGCATAGTAAGTCAAGATACCATCGGCGCCAGCGCGCTTGAAAGCCAGCAGGGCCTCCATCACGGTTTTCCTTTCATCCAGCCAGCCATTTTGAGCGGCTGCCTTGAGCATGGCGTATTCACCACTGACCTGGTAGGCGAAAACGGGGACGCCGAAGCGTGCCTTGACCCGCTGAACGATGTCCAGATAAGGCAGGCCGGGCTTGATCATCACCATGTCCGCCCCTTCCTGCAGATCCAGGCCCACTTCTCTCAAGGCCTCGTCGCTGTTGGCGGGATCCATCTGGTAACTGAACTTGTTGCCGCTTCCCAGGTTGGCCGCCGACCCCACGGCGTCGCGGAACGGGCCGTAGAAGCTGGAAGCGTATTTGGCGGCATAGGCCAGGATTCGGGTGTGGATGAAACCGTTTTCTTCCAGGGCTGTCCGAATGGCGCCGATTCGCCCGTCCATCATGTCCGAGGGGGCCACGATATCGACGCCCGCCCGGGCGTGGGACAACGCCTGTTCGACCAGTACCGCCACCGTTTCATCGTTGAGGACATAGCCGCTCTCGTCGATGAGTCCATCCTGGCCATGGGAGGTATACGGATCCAGGGCCACGTCGGTGATGACGCCGAGCTGCGGGAACTCGCGCTTCAATCTTCGGACCGCCCGTTGGACCAATCCATCCGGATTGTAGGCTTCCCGGGCGTCCGCCGTCTTCTTTTCCGGCCCCACCACAGGAAACAGGGCGATCGCCGGCACGCCCAGCGTGGCCAGGATTTCCACTTCCCGCAGCAGCAGATCCACGCTCATCCGTTCGACACCGGGCATGGAGGGCACGGCTTGCCGGCTGCCCCCCCCCTCGAGAATGAAGACCGGCCAGATCAAGTCATCGACCGTGAGAAGATGTTCGCGCATCAGGCGCCGGCTGAAGGCGTCGCGGCGCATCCTTCGGGCGCGGAAAGCGGGAAAACCTGCGCTATGATTGTAGTTGTCCATGAGGGCGATCGATTTCGCGATTCAAGGGGTTGTTCTGCCGGTTGCCTCTAGTTTATCCGAGAGGCTGGCGTTATGATAAACGATAATACGAAACTGCGAGATGCTCAGGAAGATTTGATGCAAATATCCAATATGGGGCGGTGGCGCATGGGCGCCTGGCTACTGATGGCTTGTTTATGGGTGGTGTTGCCGTTGCATGCCGAAAACCTGGTGCCGCCGCAGCAGTTGATCGAGGAAACCTCGAACAAGATTCTGGAGGAACTGCGCAGAATCGATTACAAGGTCGATTTTGCCAAGGCGGTGGAAATCGTCAACAAGCACATCGAACCCCATGTGGATTTCGATCGTTTCGCCGCCCTGGTGCTGGGGAAATACTGGCGGAAGGCAACGCCGGATCAACGCCGGCGCTTCAAAAAAGAATTCAAGACCATGCTCATCCGCACCTACGCCACCGCCTATGGAGAATATGCGGAATGGGAGATTCATTTCAAACCGGTGCGAAACTGGAAGCCGGATGCCAGGAAGGTCGTCGTCAGGACCGAATTCGTGCAGCCTGGGAAGGAGCCTGCCGAGGTGGACTTCCGCATGATCCGCCGCGGCGATGAATGGAAAGTCTATGACGTCATCATCGAAGGGGTGGATCTGGTCAAGAACTACCGCACCACTTTTGGCGAGGAGATCGCCAAGACCGGCTCGCTGGATTCGCTGATCGATCGCCTGGCCGAACTCAATCGCAAGGCCTTCGAAGACGGCGCCAAGGCGTCGTCAGCCCCCGGCCAGCCAATCCCTCGGGCGTAGGTATTCGAACAGGACCGCTTCCGCCGTATCTTGAGGGGGCTTCCAGTCGTACGCCCATTTGGCGACCGGTGGCAGCGACATCAAAATGGACTCGGTTCGGCCTCCCGATTGCAGGCCGAACAGGGTTCCACGGTCGTAGATGAGATTGAACTCCACATACCGCCCCCGCCGATGGGCCTGGAAATCCCGCTCCTTTTCCCCAAAGGGAAGGTTCTTGCGCTTTTTCACGATGGGAAGATAGGCGGGAATGTAGTGGTCCCCCACCGAACGCATGAATTCGAAGCTGCGCTCGAAACCCCAAGCGTTGAGGTCGTCGAAAAACAAGCCACCGACGCCCCGGGTCTCGCCCCGGTGCTTGAGAAAGAAATACTCGTCGCACCATTTCTTGAACCGCGGGTAGATCTCTTCGCCAAAAGGGCGGCAAGCCTCTTGCGCGGTCCGGTGCCAGTGAACCACGTCTTCCATGAAGGGATAGTAGGGCGTCAGGTCGAAGCCGCCGCCGAACCACCAGACAGCTGGCTCGCCTTCCTTTTCGGCCAGGAAGAAACGCACGTTGGCGTGTGAGGTGGGGACATAGGGGTTGCGGGGATGAATGACCAGAGACACGCCAACCGCCTGAAAGCGCCGTCCGGCCAGTTCCGGCCTGTGGGCGGTGGCCGCGGCGGGAAGCTCGCTTCCCTGGACGTGGGAAAAGTTGACGCCACCCTTTTCGTACGTTTGACCGTCGGCGATCACCCGGGTGCGTCCACCCCCCCGTCCGTGACCGTATTCCCACCGGTCTTCCCGAAAACGGGCCTGTGGTTCACAGGTTTCCAAGGCCTTGCAGATTTCATCCTGCAACGCGAGAAGATAGCTTTTTACCCGCTCCAGATCGATTTTTTCCATGCGCCATGCCGTCCTATGATGAAAGGGGTTGAGTTCACACGCGACGCCCGCGTCGCAACCTTGACCGTATCAAGAAGCGCCTTGTAATGGCAGCACTTCGCGTTCGATCTCCACCTGCTTGTCCCGTGCCATTTTGAGGTCGTAGGTTGCTTGCAGATTCAGCCAGGATTTGGCGTCACCGCCAAAAAACCGGGCCAGCCGCATGGCCGTGTCAGGGGTGATCGAGCGGCGTTCCTTGACGATCTCGTGCAATCGCGTCGGCGGCACGCGCAGTCTCAACGCCAGTGCGTTCACGCTCATGTCCAGTGGTGCGAGATATTCCTCACGCAGGATTTCCCCGGGATGGATGGCTCTCATGCCGTCTCGACTCATTGTGTAGTGCCTCCTCAGTGATAATCGGTAATTTCCACGTCATACGGTTCGCCGCCCCATGAAAAGCACAGCCGGAACTGATTGTTGATGCGGATGCTGTATTGTCCCGCCCGGTCGCCCGTCAGTTTCTCCAGTCGGTTGCCGGGCGGGGAACGCAGAAAATCCAGCGTCTCGGCGTTGTCCAGCAACGTCAATTTGCGCTCGGCTATCGGCCGGATGGCGCGGAACCGTTTTGGGCACCGGCCCTCGAAGAGGGCCTGGGTGTGCCGGCACTTGAAGCTCCGTATCATGGAGAGGGATGATATTACGTGTTGCGTAATACGTCAAGAAGAGCATCGTCTCCCTTTGACACACCATAGCCGCCGGGTCTACGCTTTCCCCCCATGAAATCCAAACGAGACCGCCTTTTCTGTGACGCTTCCGGTCATGTCGGCCCTTTCCGCTTCGATGCCCGGGTGGCCGAAGTGTTCGAGGACATGATCACCCGTTCGGTGCCGGGATATCGCACCGTGATCGACGCCATAGGAATTCTGGCCGCGGAACTGGCCCAGCCCCACAGCCGTTGTTACGATCTGGGCTGCTCTCTGGGGGCGGCGGCGCTCGCCATGGCGCAAACCATTCAGGTGCCGGATTGCGAGATCATCGCGGTGGACAACGCCTGGCCCATGATCTCCAGGTTTCGTGACCACCTTCGTGGCAGGGCGGCGGGGATACCGGTCCGGCTGGTGTGCGCCGATCTTGCCGATATCCACATAACCGATGCGTCGTTGGTGGTGATGAATTTCACCCTGCAATTCGTTCCCCTTGCGGGGCGGGCGCGGCTGTTGGAGAAGGTTCACCGGGGGCTGAAGCCGGGTGGGGCATTGCTCTTGTCGGAGAAGATCGCCTTGCCCGATCCCCGGCAACAGGCCCTTTTCAGCAAAATGCACCACGCGTTCAAGCGGGATCAGGGATACAGCGAACTGGAGATCAGCCGCAAGCGCACGGCCCTGGAGAACGTGCTGATTCCGGAGGCCCTTCCCGCGCACCTGGAGAGATTGGCGGCGGCGGGTTTCAGCAGCGCCGAGGTATGGTTTCAGTACTTCAATTTCGTTTCCCTGATCGCCATCAAATAGAAAACCAACATAAGGAATCGACATGTCCGACACCCTGGCCGAACTCTATCAAAGGCTGGCCGCACTCCAGCAGGACATCCTCGAGGAAATGCGGCGGGCGCGGCACCGATTCTCCTATACTCTGGAGCGCAACCGGGTCATCTTCGATCCCCAATGGGCACGGGAACACAAGGCCGGTTGGAGGCATTTGTTCCGTTATGTCCTGGGTGCCCATCCCAAACACGTCCTGACCGCACCGGTCATCTATTCCTGTATCGTTCCGGCACTGCTGCTCGATCTGTGGGTGAGCGCCTATCATGCAATCTGTTTTCCCGTGTGGGGAATTCCCAAGGTCAAACGGCGTGATTACATCGTCGTCGATCGTCACCACCTGCCTTATCTGAATTTGCTGGAAAAGCTCAACTGCCTCTATTGCGGTTACTTCAACGGGTTGATCGCCTACGTGCGCGAGATTGCCGGCAGGACCGAGCAATACTGGTGCCCGATCAAACATGCGCAGCAACCCCGCTCCATCCATAACCGCTATCCCCTGTTCGTGGATTACGGAGATGCCGAGGGATACCGGCGCCGCCTGGTTTATCTGCGGCGGCATTTCGATCCGGCGCCTCTCATTTGACATCTGAACAAGTCCGCTTCCTGGAACCCATGTTTGACTTGAACTTATTTCATCGCGCGCTCTCCCAATCCCCTCCCCCCGGACTGGAACAGTGGATCGCCGGCCTGCCCCGGCAATTGGAAAAAGCGTTCGCCGCCCATGGCGAGGTGGAAGCGTGGCGCCGCCTGCTCGCTTCCCTGCCCCCGGTCACACCCTCGGTCTTGGCGTTCGATCGTCCCCGGGTACGCGTCGGCCTGGCCTCCGATTGCAACGATTCCACCCGCCGCCGGCTGGAATCATGCCTGAAAGTTCTTCACCCCTGGCGCAAGGGACCTTTCGAGATCTTCGGTCTCCACATCGACAGCGAGTGGCGCTGCGACATGAAATGGAACCGTCTGGCCCATGACATCGCCCCGCTGCGAGGCCGGTTGGTGCTGGATGTGGGCGCCGGCAACGGTTACTACGGCTGGCGAATGCTGGGGGCGGGAGCGGCCAGGGTGATCGGCATCGATCCGACGCTCCGCTATGTTTTTCAGTTCCAGGCCATCAAGACCCTGGCGGGCACCCATCCGCTGGATCTGTTGCCCCTGGCGCTGGAGGATCTCCCGCCCCGCCTGGAGGCGTTCGACACGGTTTTTTCCATGGGGGTGTTGTACCATCGCCGTTCCCCCTTCGACCACCTGTATGCCCTCAAGGATTGCCTGCGTCCCGGCGGAGAACTGGTGCTCGAAACCCTGGTGATCGAGGGCGGGGAAGGCGAGGTGTTGGTGCCCCCGGGACGCTACGCCAAAATGCGCAACGTCTGGTTCATTCCGGCTCCGGCCACCCTGGAGTGCTGGTTGCAAAGGGCCGGTTACCGCCGCATTCGATGTATCGACGTCAGCCGGACCGGCTTCGAGGAACAACGGTCGACCGATTGGATGACTTTTCAATCCCTGCCCGATTTTCTTGACCCCGACAACCCTGAATGGACCGTCGAGGGGCTGCCCGCCCCCCGGCGGGCGATTTTTCTGGCGGAGAAACCATGAAAATTCTGGAAAGAAAACACATCCTCGACGCCAAGCGTCGTTTCACCTCCCTGTGGGCCGTGCCCGAGGGTTACGACCGCAAAACCGCTGTGATCCTGGCCCACGGCGCCGGAAGCGACATGCACCACCCTTTCCTCTCCTTCATTCACCGGCGGCTGGCGACCCACGGGCTGCTCTCGGTCAAATTCAACTTTCCCTACAAGGAAGAAGGCAGAAAGGCACCCGACCGGATGCCGGTGTTGCTGGCAGCCTGGCGGAAGATTATCGCCGAGGTGAAAAACGACCCGCTGCTTTCTCCCGCCAGGCTGCTCCTTTCCGGCAAGAGTATGGGAGGACGCGTGGCCTCCCTCCTCGCTTCCGAAGAAGATGTGTGCGACGGGTTGATTTTCCTGGGGTATCCGCTGCATCCGCCGGGAAAGGCCGACAAGCTGCGGGCCGAACATCTTTCCCGTATCACCCGCCCGATGCTGTTCATCCAAGGCGACCGCGACCGCCTCTGCGATCTGGGAAAACTGCGACAGGTGCTCGAAGGTCTCGATGCGCCGGTAACCCTGCACGTCATCGAAGGCGGGGATCATTCCTTCAAGGTGCTGAAGCGTTCGGGGAGAAGCGAGGAGGAAGTTTGGGAGGAAATCGCAAGGGTAATGCGATCGTGGATTGAAGACTATCGGTAAGGGTTGGTCGGATTCCCAAAGAAACCGCATCTCGGAGCCGCCGGGACAGCAAGCAATCGCTCAATTTGAGCACTCCTTCACACCCAAAAGGGATGGCATTGTCCTATACTCGCATTCAGACATCCACGTCAAGAGCAGATTATGACCCGAACCGGACAAGGCTTCACCCTGATCGAACTGATGGTCACCGTGAGTGTGGCGGCCATCCTGCTGGCCGTGGGGGTTCCGAACTTTTCCGACATGGTCAAAAACAACCGCATGGCCACCACCGCCAACGAACTGGTGGGCGCGCTCAACCTGGCCCGCAGCGAAGCGATCAAGCGGGGCGTTCGGGTGACGGTGTGCAAGAGCGCCGGCGGCGCCACCTGCACCACCTCCGGAAACTGGGAGCAGGGGTGGATTGTGTTCACCGATTTGAACGGAGATGGCGCGTTTGCCGACGACGGTGATTCGACTCTTTGCGAAAGCGGTGAAGAATGTATCCTGAGAATCCATGATGGGTTGCCGTCTTCCCTGACTCTGAGAACGGGGAGCAGCTTCGACGACTGGGTGAGTTATCTGCCGTCTGGAAGAAGCAAAGGGAATGGAGGCTTGTCCAATGACACCTTTCGCCTGTGTCAGGGTAGCGACACGGCCAACGCCAGGGCGATCGCCGTCAATGTCACCGGCAGGGTGACGCTTTCCAAAGGTACTGCGTCATGTCCATGAACAGGCAAAAAGGTTTCACCCTCCTGGAAATTCTCATCGCGGCGGTAGTGCTGGCCATCGGCCTGCTTGGCCTTGCCAAGTTGCAAACCACCGGCCTGCACCAGACTCACAGCAGTGGTTTTCGTACCCGGGCCACTCTGTTGGCCTATGACATCACCGACCGGATGCGGGCCAACCGGGCCGCCTTCCTGAATAACGGTAACTACATCGACCCGCCGGCCGGCACCACTTCCAAACAATGCGAATGGGACGGCACGGCGGTCGAGGATTGTACCTCCACCGAGATGGCCCAGTTCGATCTGGCTCAATGGCGGGCTGCCATCGGCAGCGATTTGCCAGGCGGCAGCGGAACCGTTTGTTTAGATTCCACCCCCGACGATGGGGGTGACGCCGACAACGACGGGACTGTCGATGCGAGTGAATACGCTTGCGACGGCAACGGCAGCGTCTATGCGGTCAAGATCTGGTGGACGGATGAATTCGACGCCACCAACGGCAATCCCGTGATCAAACGTTTCGTGACCACCTTCCAGCCATGAACGACCGATATTCCAGACAACGGGGCTTCGGCCTGATCGAAATCATGATCTCCCTGGTGGTGGGGCTGATTCTCACCGCCGGGGTGATCCAGATCTTCACCGCCAACAAGCAGACTTATCGGATGCTCGATGCCGAGGGGGGGATTCAGGAGAACGCACGGTTCGCAGAGGAAATTCTGGGGCGGTATTTGCGTATTGCCGGTTACCGTTCCGATCCCACCATCGATTTCGCCACCGCTTTCGCCTCGGTGACCTATGCCGGTTACGGCTTCGCGACCGGACAGGTCATCGCTGGCAGCGACGATGAAATCGTGATCCGCTATCAAGGAGATGGCGTCATGCGCGATTGCGAGGACAACACCTTCATATCCGCGACAACGCCTGTCAGCACCCGATTCTTTGTGAATGCCAGCACGCTCGAATGCGCCACCGATCTGGATCCAGCAGGCAGTCAACCTCTTCTTTCCGACGTTCAGCAAATAACGATCCGCTACGGCATCGACACCGACGGTGACGGCACCGCCAACCGCTACGACCGCGCCGCCGGGGTGACCGACTGGAGCCAGGTGGTCAGTGTGCGCATGATTCTGGCCCTGCAATCGGCCGAGGCCAACACCAGCACGACCATGGGCAGCCGCCTGCAACGCGGCTACACCACCACCATCGGACTGAGGAACCGCCTGCCATGAATGCCCCCCGTCATCACCAGACCGGCGCCGCTCTCATCATCAGCATGATTCTGCTGTTGGTGATGACCCTGATCGGCGTGACGGCCATGCAGTCCACGGTGCTGGAGGAGAAGATGGCGGGTAATTTCCGCGACCGGGACGTGGCTTTCCAGGCAGCGGAGGCGGCGTTGCGGTATGCGGAGCAAGAAATCCTTGGAGTCAATGATGTTGCGGAATTTTCGGATCCTTTGAAATGGGCCACCAATGACCCGGCCACCGGTGCCCCTCCCCCCCTCAACACAACCAGTGGGCAGCTGGGGCTTGCCTATGATGATTCCAGCGTGGATTACACGCCCGCCAGTGACATCTGGCACACAGTCGGCAGTTACGCTTTGTGTCCAAACTGTGGCAACTTTATCGGCGATTCCCGTCCCCGCTATATCATCAAGCATATCAGCACATCGGGTAGTAAAAGAATTTTCAAAATCACCGCCTACGCGAAGGGCAAAAGCGAGGGAACGGCGGTTGTCCTCCGTTCTTACTATCAGCGGGAGGACTGATTTGATGTTCGAGTTCAAAAGGCAGCTGTCGGGGTGAAAATCATGAAAGTATCCAGAATTTTGGCATTCAATCTCGGCGTGGCACTGGCGTGTGGAACCGGCGTTTCCGTAACTCGGGCCGCGCCTGGCAGCCTTACTCAAACTCCACTTTTCGTAGCTCCGTATCCCCCTCCCAACATATTCTTCGCCTTGGACGATTCCGGCAGTATGGCATGGACGATGCCGGTAGATGGTGTGCAAAGTGATTTCTGGATCGACCTTGGAGGTTATGACACCATCCCAGACGATAGGTGGGAATGGCGCACTTGGTGCCGTGGCGCCAATCTGCTCGCTTACGACCCTAACATCGTGTACGAACCCTGGAAAGGCGTCGATCCTCTGAATGGGAATCCCTTTCCCGATATGACCGACATCACCCAGGTTTGGGTGAACCCGGGGGTCGCCGATGGTATCGATGGCAGTACAGGGAATGATGATTTGTGGCACAGGGACGACACTAATGGAAATTACATAGTCGGTGGGCGTAACTATGCCATCATTGATCTGTCCAATGCCCCGGTGGTTACCGGTTGGAATGATGCAGATGGAGACGGGATTTTCGATCCGGAGGAGTGCCCGGTGCCGAGTGGCGATTTCAGTTGGGGAAGGGCTGACGCCGGCGATCCCATTATGAGTTTCTATGATGCCAGTTCTTATGTGAAACGGGCGAGCGAGTTGAGTCCTGAAGAACAGAAGAACTTCGCCAACTGGTTCGCCTATTACCGCACCCGGATGCACACCACCAAGGCGGCGGTTACGCGGGTAGTCGCTACCTCCAGTGCCAGAATGGGCATGACTACCCTACATCACAACAACAGCGTCGGCAAGGCGGTTGCCGATATGAGTGTTTTCTCCAACAAGGACGTGCTGCTGGAGGACTTGGTGGCAATGGATCCAAGCGGAGGTACACCACTACGTCAATTCCTAAATAATGTGGGGCAATATTTTCAACAGGGCAGCAGTACGCCGAGTCAGTTGAACATTGGCGCCGCGCCGAGCCCCATTTTACCCCAGGCGGACGGCGGGGAGTGCCAACAAAATTTCGCCATGCTGATGACCGACGGCCAGTGGAACGGTGGAAGTCCCGGTGTTGGTCATCAGGATCAGACAGTGGATTCCACCCACGTCTACCCGGCACATAGAGATAACGTTAGTAATACCCTGGCAGACGTGGCGATGAGATGGTACAAGACCGATCTTGCTCCCGGCTTGGCTGGAAAGGTGCCCACTCAGACCGGAGATCCCAAGCTCAACCTGGATGAAAACGCTGAACAGCACTTGGTCACTTTTGGTGTGGCCTTTGGTCCGGTCGGTACCTTGTCCAGCGATCCTGCCGATCGCAACGCATCCTTCAGCTGGCCCACTCCCTCGTCCAATTCGGACGAGACGGTGGATGATCTGCGCCATGCCGCCTATAACGGCCGGGGGTTGTTTCTTTCCGCCCGTGATCCGGCGCAACTGATTTCGGTCTTGGAAACCGTCATCGCGGATATTGAGGCCCGCCAGGGCAGTGCCGCCGCCGTTTCGTTCAATACCACGGCCTTGGAGGCCGATACGCTGCTGTTTTCCGCCAACTTCAACACCGTGGACTGGCGTGGGGATCTGGTCGCCTGGAAACTCGATCCGGCCACGGGTCAGCTGCTTTCCTCCCAATGGAAGGCGGCGGATAAACTGGACGCCCATTCCGATGCGGACATGACTTCGAACCGAGTCATCTATACCTGGGGAGACACCAGCGCGGGACGTGACGGGGTGATCTTCAACTGGTGGGATGGTACCCCACCGGAACCCGACAGCGCCCTCAAGAATGATTTTTTACAAAACCCCGACGGTTCGACGGAGAGCGCTCCGTTCACTGATACCCAAGAGCGGGTGGCATTCCTGCAGGGGGACAGAAGCAAGGAAGGCTCAACACTCAGGGACCGTGGCAGCCGCTTGGGCGACATTATTCATTCTTCACCCGCCTTTGTCGGAAAGCCAGCATCGGGATGGCCTGATGGCGCTCCTTTTGGATCTTCCACCTCGCAATATTCTTCCTATGTTGCGGCGCTGACTTCTTCACCACGTGAAGCGGTGGTCTATGTGGGCGCCAATGATGGATTGCTCCACGGTTTTCGGGTACGCGACGGCGAGGAGATATTGGCTTATTTGCCGGGAGCCATGTCGTCGAGCCTGATCAATTCCGGTCTCCATTACTTGAGTGAGTTGGATTATAACCACCGTTATTACGTGGATGGCACACCAGTAGTGGCCGATGCTTTCATACGAACAGAGGCATCCGGAGCGAGATCCTGGCGGACGATTCTGGTGGGCGCTTTACGTGGTGGTGGCCGGGGATTATTCGCCCTAGATGTGACTGATCCCTCCGTTTTCTCCAAGACGGAAACCGCGGCCGACGAGGTGGTGTTGTGGGAGTTCACCGACCAGGATGATCCCGACCTGGGCTACACTTTCAGTACGCCCCAGGTGGCTATGATGAATAACGGCAAGTGGGCCGTGATTGTCGGCAATGGGTATAATTCCACTGGCTCCCAGACTGCCAAGATGATGGTCATTTATGTTGAGGGAGGTGTCGATGGAGCCTGGAGTGCAGGCGATTACCTGGAGATCGACACGGGCGTCGGCGGAGCGAGCAACCCCAATGGATTGTCCACCCCGGCACTTATTGATCTCAATGACGATGGAATCGTCGACCGGGCCTATGCAGGCGATCTGCACGGCAACCTCTGGGCATTCGATCTCTCGGACAGTAATGAAGCGAATTGGAAGGTCGCTTATGAAAATAGCGGCACGCCCAAGCCCCTGTTTGCGGCGGGTTCGACAAAACCAATCACCATGAAGCCTTTGTTGCTGCGTCCCGACTGGATCAACGATACGGCAGCCAACAAGCCCAATATCATGATCTATTTCGGTACAGGACAGTATCTTGCTACTGGTGACGCCGCGAACACCGACAGTCAGACATTCTACGGTATCTGGGATGCCGGTGCCGCTGTCAACGCTTCCAACTTGGTCGAACAGACGTTCATTACACTTTCCGATCCGGACGCCCGGGCACTGACGCAAAACCCTGTTAATTATGATGATCCGCCTTCAGCGGGCAATCTTGGATGGTATGTGAACCTTCCCGATACCGGAGAGCGGGTGGTGGTGGATGCTTTCGAGATCGAGGATATCGTGTTCTTCAACACCATTGTGCCGCAATCCGCACCTTGTTCTGCTGGTGGATACAGTTTCCTGATGTCCGTGGATGCGAAGACAGGCGGGTCGGCGACCAAGACGGTGTTCGACTACAATGGAGACGACTTGCTTGACGATAGCGATAAGGTGGATGACAAGACGCTGGCTGGTGAGCGGTTTGATTATGGGATCGCTTCCGCTTCTTCTGTGTTGGGCGGTAATGGGAAGAACTACCAATATACATCCGGAACCAATACCATGAAACCTCAGCGTCGCCGAATCATCGGCAGTGGCAATCCCACGGGAAAACGGCTGTCCTGGATCGAGGTGGTGCAATGAAACTTTGGCGTTGTTTACTTATATTTCTTGGTATGACCATATTTACCCAGGCCGTTTCTGTTGAAACCCGCCGGGTGGCACGTGCCGCTGATATTCAGGTGGGTAGGATCGATGCGGTTTATCCCGCTGAATCTCGGATTATCGTGGGGGACAGCAATTACGTGGTCGGAAAGCGTAGCCAACTCTTCGACCTGAACGGAAGGCCAGTTTTCGTGGATGGGCTGGAAGTTGGAACGATCGTGAAGATAAAACGTTCCCCCAGCTCCTACGGAAATACATATATGGTTGAAACACTGAGAATAATCACCGATTATCAAGCGGATACGGTCATTGAATCGATGAGGGAAGAGATGGAATGAAAGCGATTACACTGTCGAAATCAGGCTTCACCCTCATCGAAATCATGATCACCGTCGCGATCGTCGCCATCCTGGCGTCGATCGCCTATCCAGGCTACGTGAGCCAAGTGCGCAAGACCCGGCGCAGCGATGCCACGGCGGCGTTGTTGAAGACGGCTCAGGTGTTGGAACGCTGTTATACCGAATACAATGCTTACGATGACACTGGCTGCCCTGCGGTGCAGGATGATGGGAGTGGTGGTTCCGAATTGGCCAGTGACTACACGAGCACCGAAAGCGGTTATTACATCTTGAGCGCGGCTTCCCTCTCGCCCAATGCTTTCACCCTGACAGCCACACCGACAGGTGACCAGGCCAACGACAAGTGTGGCAATTTCACTTATGATCACGTCGGCCGCAAAGGCGTCAGCGCCGATGTGGACGGCGATGGCACCGCCGGCGACGCCGACGACGTGAAGGCCTGCTGGTAAGCGTTTACCGGGCCATCCACACCATCGCCGCCGCGCCGGTGGCGATCTGGATCAGGAACGTGCCGGTGACATAACGCCCCACCCCCCAGCCTCCGATCACCGCCGCCATACCCCCTTTCACCAGCGTATTGACCACCGCCGCCAGCACAATCCCTTTCGCGGCGAGGGTCAGCATTTCCGGCTGTGCCGCCATGCGGGCCAGTGACAGGGTGATGGCATCCACGTCGGTCAGCCCCGACAGCGCCGCGGTCAGATAGATTCCCACCTCGCCGATCCACAGGCGCAGAATCTGGGTCAACCAGAGGATGAATGCCAGAAAAGCGCCGAATCCCAGGGCGGTTCCCAGCTCGAACGGGTTGCGCAGGCTCACGCCGGGGCTTCGGGTTCCCATGGGCCGGGCGCGCATCAGCCACCCCACGCACAGGTATCCTGTGGCCGCCATGGCCACCATCGGTGGTAACAATATCGAAGTCAGCGCCGGGCGCAGCAGGGTGGTGATCACCAGAATCCGCAGGAACATGGTGGTGGAGGCGATGACGATGCCCCCTGCCAACAACCGATGCGCCGACGGCTGCATGCGGGCCAGGCGGGAAAGGCTCAGGGTGACGGCGGTCGAAGAAGCCAGTCCGCCGAACATCCCGGTCAGCAGGATTCCCCGCCCGGCTCCGATGATCTTGACGGCGAAATAGCCCACGAACGAGATGGCGGAAATCAAGACCACCATCCACCATATCTGATATGGGTTGAATGCCTGCCAGGGATCGAAGGTGCGGTCCGGCAGGATGGGCAGCATGACCACCGAGATCAGCAGCAATTTGAAGACGGCGTGGATTTCCTGGGGTTGCAGCTTGAGTATCCAAGCATGGAGAATGGGTTTGGTGCCCAGCACCACGGTGGTGATGACTGCGGCGGCGGCCGCCAGCGTGGCGTATCGGGTCATGGCCAGGGCGCCGAGAACGAAAGTAATCAGTATCGCCACTTCGGTGGTGATTCCGTAGTCGCCCGTCTTGAAGGATTCCATGGCCGTGGCGGTGGCGATCAACAGTCCAAGCCCACCGAAGGCCAGGGCGATCACCCAGAAATTGATCTCCCGGCTGAAGAGCATGGTGAGGGCGCCGAGAAAGCTGATCAGGCCGAATGTGCGTACCCCGGCGATTCGCTTTCCAGGTTCCAGCTCGCGTTTTGACCAGCCCCGTTCCAGACCGATGAGAAGTCCCAGCGCCAGGGCCAAGGAAAGATTTCTGAACAGTTCCAGGTACAGCTGCGGCGACAGTTGGTCGGTCATGTCTCCAAATCCACGATGGATGATTTTTGCCAGGGGCTGTTCGATGGCAGTCTACACCAGGCCGGCGGGAGTAAAACAACTTTATGTGATCGTGGGGGTTCTTGCTCTACAATAGGCAAAAAACTCCAAGGCGGCCGGTATGTCACAGAAAATCACCCCCCTCGAGCCTGAACAGCTTTACCAGGCATGTGATCCTTCCCAGCTGGAATTCGAAACCACCGCCGATCTACCCGATGTTCCCCTCGTCTTCGATCAGCCGCGGGCTATGGAGGCGTTGCATTTCGGGGTGGACATGGGCGATCCGGGCTTCAACGTCTTCGTCCTTGGCCCTTCCGGAGCCGGAAAACTGACCGCCGTGCGCGAGGTGGTGGGGGAGCGGGCGAGAGAGAAGGCGGTGCCGGCGGATTGGTGCTACGTCCATAATTTCAAAGATCCGGTCAAGCCCAAGGCGTTACGGTTGCCGGCGGGGCGGGGCAGGCAATTGTGTCGGGATATGAGCGGACTGATCGACGAGCTTCGAACCGCCATCCCCGCGGCTTTCGAGGGTGAAGCGTATCGGGCCCGGGTGGAAGAACTGGAGCAGCAGGCCAAAGAACGCGAACTCAAGGCGATCGAGCAGTTGCGTCAGGAGGCGCGCGAGAAGGGGATCGCCCTGTTGGAGACGCCCACCGGCTTTGCCTTTGCGCCGTTGACCCACGAGGGCCAGGTGATGAGCCCGGAAGTCTTCAATCAGCTTCCGGAGGAGATGCGCCGCAAAATCGAAGAAACGGTGGCCGGGCTGCAGCAGCAGTTGCAAAAGCTGATTCGTCAATTTCCTGTCTGGCGCAAGGAAACCCGCGAGAAGTTGCGCCAGTTGAACCGCGAGATCATCCAATACGCGGTTGGTCACTTGATCGATGTGGTTAAGGATCATTATCCCGATTTGCAGTCGGTGCAGGCCCACATGGACGAAGTCCAGCAGGATATCGTCGAGCACGTCGAGGACTTCCTGCCCCAGCCCGCGCCCCCCGTTCCCCTCCCCTTTGTCGTTTCCAAGGCGGAAGAACGGCTCAAGCGTTACCGCGTCAATCTGCTGGTCGACCACGGCGATGCCGAGGGGGCGCCGGTGATCCACGAAACGCTGCCGAACCATACCAATCTGATCGGCCGGATCGATTACCACGCTTTCATGGGCACCTTGATGACCGATTTCAGCATGATCAAGCCGGGAGCCTTGCACCGGGCCAACGGGGGGTTTCTCATTCTCGAGGCCCGCGAAGTCCTGCTCCAGCCTCATGCCTGGGAAACCCTCAAGCGCACCCTGCAGGCAGGGGAAATCCGAATCGAATCGCTGGAAAAGACCATGAGCCTGATCAGCACCCTGCCCCTGGAACCGGAGCCGATACCGCTGAACGTCCGGGTCATTCTGATCGGTGACAGAGTTCTCTACTATCTGTTGGAAGCCCTGGATCCCCAGTTCAAGGATTTGTTCAAGATACCCGCCGATTTCGACGAAGAGATTCCCAGGAACGCGGAAACGCACAGGCTCTATGCCCACGTGGTCGCGACCCTGGCGCGCAAGGAAAACCTGCTCCCGCTGGACAGGCAGGCGGTATCCCGGTTGATCGAACAGGGCGCCAGACAGGTGGAACAGGCGGACAAGGTCACCACTCATTTGCGGACGGTGACCGATCTTTTGAAAGAGGCCGATTACCGTGCCCGCCGAAATGGGCGGGAGGTCATCACCCTGCCCGATCTGGAGGATGCCATCGACGGCCGGCTTCGTCGTGGTGAGCGGTTGAAGATCCGGATTCAGGAGTTGATCGAACGCGGTACCATCCTGATCGACACCCAGGGCGAACGAGTGGGGCAGATCAATGGCTTGTCCGTGATTTCGCTGGGAGACTTCAGTTTTGGCCGCCCCTCGCGCATCACCGCCACCGCCCGGATGGGGGATGGCAAAGTGATAGACATCGAGCGGGAAACGGAACTGGGAGGGGCGATTCATTCCAAAGGGGTGATGATCCTTTCCAACTTCATTGCCGCCCGCTATGCCCGTGTTCAACCCCTTTCCATGGCGGCGAGCCTGGTATTTGAACAGTCCTATGGGCCGGTGGAAGGCGACAGCGCCTCGCTTGCCGAATTGTGCGCCCTGCTTTCTTCCCTGGCGGATCTGCCCCTGCGTCAGGATCTGGCGGTGACCGGCTCGATCGATCAACATGGCCGGGTGCAGCCGATCGGGGGCGTGAACGAGAAGATCGAGGGGTTTTTCGATGTCTGCAATCACAAGGGCCTGACGGGTGGCCAGGGCGTGATCATTCCGGCCGCCAATGTACAGAATCTGATGTTGCGCCGGGAGGTGGTGGAGGCCGCCTCCGCTGGCCGGTTTGCCATCTATGCCGTGACGACGGTGGATCAGGCTCTGGAATTGCTGCTCGGCATGCCGGCCGGTTCCCGCGATGAAGACGGGCGCTTCCCTTCCGATACGGTCAACGGGCGGGTGGAGCGACAGCTGTCGCAATTTGCCGAACTCAAGAAGAAATTTGGCCGTGGCGAGATGGGAAAAAAGCCATGACGGGTTTGTCGAAAGTCATCGTGGCGTTGGATTGTCGCAGGGCCGAGCGCCGGACCCTGGAGCTTGCCGCCCGTCTGGCTGCCGGCAAAGGGTGGAGGTTGAACGTCCTGTTCATCGAAAACATAGAACTGTGCCACGCTGCCGCCTTGCCTTTCGTGTGGGAGGTGGATCGCCTGTCCGCCACTTTGCAGCCTTTCGAGCCGGCCCAGCTGCAGTGGCTGTTGCGGCGGCAGATCAGGCAAATCGAGGGCTGGTTGGCCGAAATTCGCGATCACCGCTCGTTGCCGGGTGGTTTGGTGGTGGAACGGGGCGACTACGTACAAACGCCCCTGGCCCAGGCGGGCCACGGCGATTTGGTGGTGTTCGGCAGCCGCCATCGATGGCAGGTGGTGGGGCTCAAGCCCGCGGTGTGGGTCTGGTATGACGCTTCTCCCGAAGCGGATCGGGCTTTGAAAATGGCGGCCGATCTTGCCGCGGAGGAAGGGTGCCAGTTGCTGGTGGCGGTTGCGGAAAAAGATTTGAAACCCGAATCGGGCAAAGTGCTCCACATTACCCCGGACAACTGGCTGGAGCTGGTTCGGCAACAGGGTTGCACGGCGGTATTCTGTCCCCGTACCAGTCCTCTTGCGGTTCGGTTGACCGACGAGGCCCCCTGCCCGGTGCTGCTGGTCTGATTCTCCTGAATGTGACGAAGGACTGGGAATGTGTGGCGGGTCTCTGCTAGGATGGAGACCGGCGGACAAGAGCAAAGCAGGTGGATGATCATGACGCCGAAACAGAGGAGAGCGTCTTTCGCATCGTTCTGGTGGGCGGCGATACTGTTTTTTTTCTTCCTGGCCGTTCCCGCAGGGGCCAAAACTCCGAAGCCGATCGTTACCGTCAGCGGCAAGAAAATTTCCACCGCCGAAATCAGCCGCAGGCTCCACCGCCTTTTGCGCGAACTGGGGGAGCCCAAGTGGTCCAAGCGCGAGCTGAATCGTCTGACCCGTTCGGTTTCCGCCTATCTTCGGGCTTTCACCGGCCGCCAGTATGAGAAGACGCTGGATGCGTTACGGCGCGGGGATCGTTATCGGCCAATGATCCGCGGCAAACTGGCGCGGGCGGGCCTGCCCCTGGCTTTCGAGGCGTTGCCGATGGCCGAAAGCGCCTATCGCTTCGATGCCCGCAGCCGCAGCGGCGCCCGGGGGCTGTGGCAATACATGCCCGCCAGCGCCAGGCATTATGGTCTCAAGGTGGGCAGGCGGGTGGATCAGCGTGCCGATCCGGCGCGGGCCACCGATGCGGCGGTGAAATATCTGAAATTTCTCAACCGTAAATTCGCCAGAACCTCGGTCTTGTTGACGATCGCCGCCTACAATGCGGGTGAGGGGCGGATCGCCAGAGTGATACGCAGGAGCGGCGTGAGGGGAAGGCGGCGTGGCTACAGTCACGTATTGCGCTATCTTCCCAAGGAAACCCGGGGCTACGTGCCGGAATTTCTCGCCGCCGCCTTGATTCTCAAGGATCCGGCCTATTTTGGATTTCCGGTGCGGCGTGAGCGCAAGTACCGCTATGTCCAGATCCGCGATCCCGTCTCTGTCCGCAAGCTTTCCTCTCTGGCGGGACTGCGGCCTTCGACCCTGTTACGGCTCAATCCCGAGCTCAAGCGATACCGGAAAACACCCGTCAGCAACTATTTCATCCGTCTGCCTGCCAAGGCGGCCCGCAGACTGGACGGGAGACTGGCCACGGTCAGGATATTCAGTCCGCTGATGCCGCAGATCGCGCTCGACGATACACCGGCGCGCGAATCCTCCCCTGCGAGGAATGGCCGTCCGGGTCTGATCTACGAGGTGAAGCGGGGCAACAATCTGGGGAGCATCGCCAGGATGTTCGGCGTGAGCGTGAGGCAGCTCCGCCGGGCCAATCGTCTGCGGGGCAACCATATCGTGGCGGGACAGAAACTGGTCATCCCCGGCCACAAAGCCGCCCGGCTGGTGCGCCGGCATTACCGGGTGCGCCGGGGGGACAACCTGGGTGTGATCGCCAAACGCCTGGGGGTTCCCGTCAAACACCTGATGTTCGTCAACGGCGTGAGGGATCCGCGCCGGCTGCGGCCGGGCCAGTGTTTGTTTTATTACGCTTCCTGAAGCAATCTTGGGGTAAAGCCCCCCATAGAAGTGACAGGGGGGTGCATTCTTCATTCCGGGGTTTCCTCGTCCAGAATGCCGCTGTGGCGCAACAGGGCGTCGATGCGGGGTTCGCGGCCGCGGAATTCGGTGAACGATTCCAGCGCCGGGCGGCTGCCGCCCGTTTCCAGAATGTGTTCGAGAAAGGCCCTGCCGGTGGCCGGGTCGAACACGCCCTCCTCTTCGAAGCGGGAGAAAGCGTCGGCCGAGAGCACTTCCGCCCACTTGTAACTGTAGTATCCCGCAGCGTAGCCACCGCCGAAGATGTGGGAAAAGCTGTGGGGAAAGCGGTTGAACTTCGGCGGCTCGAAGACCGCCACTTGGTCGCGGACCTGTTGCAGAATTTGGTAGATCCTGCCGCCCTGTGCGGGATCGTATTCCAGGTGGATACGGAAATCGAACAGGGAGAACTCCAGCTGCCGCACCATCATCATCCCCGCCTGAAAATTCCTGGCGGCCAGCATTTTGTCGAAAAGCGCATCGGGCAAGGGCTGGCCGGTCCGGTAGTGGCCGGAAATGTGCGCCAGGGCTTCTTTCTGCCAGCAAAAGTTTTCCATGAACTGGCTCGGCAATTCCACCGCGTCCCATTCCACGCCGCGGATCCCCGAGGCGCCGAGATAATCCACCCGGGTCAGCAGATGGTGGAGGCCGTGGCCGAATTCGTGGAACAGGGTGATGACTTCGTCATGGGTCAGGAGGGCGGGATCGTCGCCTGCCGGTGGCGTGAAGTTGCAGGTCAGGAAGGCGACGGGAATCTGAACCTGTCCCTCAAGCCTGCGCCGGGCGATGCATTCGTCCATCCAGGCGCCCCCCCGTTTCTTGGGTCTGGCGTAGAGATCCAGGTAGAAACGGCCCCGGATGTCGCCCTGGCGGTCGCGAATCTCGTAGCAGCGGACGTCCGGATGCCATACGTCCACATCCGCCAGTTCACGGATGGAAAATCCGTAGAGTTTCTCCACCACCTCGAACATACCGGGCACCACCCTGGTGGCGGGAAAATATTGTTTGACTTCTTCCTGCGAGAGCTGGTAGCGGTACTGACGCAATTTTTCCGAATAGTACATCAGGTCCCAGGCTTCAAGGTCCGGCAGCCCGTGATGGGTTTTGGCGTACTCACGCAGTTCCGCCAGATCTCTTTCCGCCACCGGTTTCGAGCGTTCCGCCAGTTGCTGGAGAAAGTCGAGGACTTGGCGGGGGGTGTCCGCCATCTTGGTGGCGAGCGACAGCTCGGCGAAATTGGCGTAACCGAGCAGCCGGGCCTTTTCGTGCCGCAGTGCGAGGATTTCCTCCATCACCCGGGTATTGTCCCAGCGCCCGGCGAAAGGCCCCTGATCGGAGGCGCGGGTGACGAAGGCCTGATACACCTCCTCACGCAGGGCCCGGTCGTCGGCGAAGGTCATCACCGCGGCGTAACAGGGAAATTCCAATGTCAGCAGCCAGCCGTCGAGACCCTTGGCGGAAGCGGCCTGGCCGGCCACCGCCAAGGCGGTGTCGGGGAGACCGGCAAGGGCGTTGGCGTCGGTGACGTGCTTGCTCCAGGCGTTGGTGGCATCGAGGACGTTTTCCTCGAATTTGCTCGACAGTTCCGACAATCTCTGTTCGATCTCCCTGAACCTTTCCTTGTCCTTTTCCGCCAGCGCCACGCCCGCCAGCTTGAAGTCCCGCAGCGCGTCCCGCAGAATCTTTTTCTGCGCCCGGTCCAGTTCTTGGTATTCGGGTCCGGAGACGATTGCCTGATGGGCCTGGAACAGGCGGGTGTTCTGGCCCAGCTCGCTGGCGTATTCGCTCAGCTTGGGCAGGCAGGCGTTGTAGGCCCGGCGCAAAGCCTCGGTGTTGACCACCGAGTTGAGGTGCCGGACCGGGGACCAGGCCCTGTCCAGCCGGTCATCCATGTCCTCCAGGGGCCGGATCAGGTTGTCCCAGGTGAAGCGGGTGTTTTCTTCCAGCAGACGGGCGACCGTGCGGCGGTTGTCTTCCAGTATCTGCTCGATCGCAGGCTCCACGTGTTCGGGCCGGATTTGGGAGAAAGGGGGAAACAGGTGATGCTCGAGTAAAGGGTTGGTCATGTTTTGATGTCTGTTTTGGGGTATCGATTTGGAATCATCTTAATCGCCAGGGTTCAAAAGGCAAGCCGGGGGGGCGGCCTTTTCCGTGTATAATTGGCGCTATTTGATTTTCTGGTTGGTTGATGGCCGGATTATGGCTTTTCATCGCCGCCCTGGTGGGCGGTTTTGTCGTTTTGATCTACAGTGCCGACCGCTTCGTCCTGGGTGCGGCCGGTATCGCCCGTAATCTTGGGGTCTCTTCCCTGATCATCGGTTTGACCATCGTCGGCTTCGGCACCTCGGCGCCGGAAATCCTGGTTTCCTCGATCGCCGCCTGGGGTGGCAATACCGGTCTGGCGGTGGGCAACGCCTTGGGATCCAACATCGCCAACATCGGGCTCATTTTGGGTCTGACCGCGCTGATCATGCCCATCAGCGTGCATTCGGGCGCGTTGCGGCGGGAAATACCGCTTCTGCTGCTGGCGTGCCTGATCGCCTATGGATTGAGCCATGATCGCCAGCTTGGCCGGCTCGAGGGAGCGGGGTTGTTGGGGGGATTGGCCGTGTTCCTGACATGGCTGGTCTGGCAGGCGCGCCGGGCGCCGGTCTCCGATCCGCTCATCCGGGAAGTGGAAAACGAGTTGCCGCCGGCGATCTCTCTTTGGCGTGCCTGGTCGTGGCTCGCGCTGGGCCTGGTGGGCCTGGTGGCAAGTTCCAAGGCGCTGGTTTGGGCTTCTGTCGGTATCGCCCATCATTTTGGCGTCAGCGATCTGCTGATCGGCCTGACCGTGGTCGCTCTGGGAACCAGCCTGCCGGAGTTGGCCGCATCCATTGCCAGCATGTTGAAAGGCGAGGATGATCTGGTGATCGGCAACATCATCGGCTCCAACATGTTCAACATGCTGGCGGTGTACGCGATGCCGGGCCTTATCCGACCCGGGCCGTTGTCCGATCTGGTGGTCACCCGGGACTTTCCCTGGATGTTGGGGTTGACGCTGGCTTTGCTGCTGCTTGGCCTGGGGCGCCGTAATCCCGGCCGCATCGGCCGTCTGGGAGGGGGGGCGCTCGTGGCCTGTTTCGTCACTTATCAATACTTGCTTTATCTGAGGCTGCAATCATGACACCATCGGAACGGGAGCGCTTGTGTCAGCTGGGTCTGGAAGTCATCCGTCTCGAAGCGCAGGCGGTTTCCCAGCTGGCCGGGCGGATCGACGAGAATTTCGGTCGTGCCTGCCAATTGATGCTGCGTTGCCGCGGCCGGGTCATCGTGACCGGCATGGGCAAGTCGGGCCATATCTGCGGCAAGATCGCGGCCACCCTGGCCAGTACGGGCACGCCCGCTTTCTTCGTTCATCCCGGGGAAGCCAGCCACGGGGATTTGGGGATGATCACCGAACACGACGTGGTGCTGGCGTTGTCCAATTCCGGCGAAACCAGCGAGCTGATCTTCATCATTCCGATTATCAAGCGTCTGGGGGTGCCGCTGATTTCCATGACGGGGCGGCCGGAATCCACGCTTGCCCGCCAAAGTACCGTGCATATCGATGTCAGCGTGCCCCAGGAGGCCTGCCCCCTGGGTCTGGCGCCCACGGCCAGCACCACGGCCGCCCTGGCCATGGGGGACGCCCTGGCCGTGGCCTTGCTGGAGGCCCGCGGCTTCACCAAGAACGATTTCGCCCGCTCGCATCCGGCCGGCAGCCTGGGCCGTCGTCTGCTCCTCAAGATCGATGACGTGATGCATACGGGGAAGGACATCCCGGTGGTTCATGAATCGGTCAGCCTCAGTGAGGCATTGTTGGAGATGACCGCCAAGAAGCTGGGCATGACGGCGGTCGTCGATGACGACGGCCATGTTTGCGGCGTGTTTACCGATGGCGATCTGCGGCGGTTGTTCGAACGGGGTGACTACGATGTCCATGCCACCCCCATCCGTGAAGTGATGACCCGGGGGGGCACCACGGTCCGCAAGGGTTTGCTGGCGGCCGAGGCGGTCAAGTTGATGGAGGACAAGAAGATCAATGCGCTCCTGGTGGTGGACGAACAAGACCAACTGGTTGGTGCCTTGAATATGCACGATCTGTTACGCGCGGGAGTTTTTTGATGGATGAGATTTTGGCACGTGCAGCGGTGATCCGCCTGGTGATTTTCGATGTCGACGGGGTGCTGACCGACGGCCGCCTGTTCTTCGATCACGAAGGCCGGGAATACAAGGCCTTTCACGCCCGGGACGGGCATGGACTCAAGTTGTTGCAACGGACCGGGGTCGAAACGGCCGTGATTTCCGGCCGCAAGTCCCGCTCGGTCGCCCTGCGTATGGACAGCCTGGGAATCCGCCATGTCTATCAAGGCTACGAGGACAAACGGGAGGCGCTGCGAAGCCTGCAGGCGGCCACCGGCATAGCGTTGGAACACATGGCCTGTGTCGGGGACGACACTTTGGACCTGCCGCTCATGAGCCGGGTGCATTTGGCCATCGCGGTCCAGGATGCCCATTATGCGGTGAAACGCCACGCTCACTGGGTCACCGACACGCCGGGCGGGAGGGGGGCGGCGCGCGAGGTGTGCGACCTGATCATGCGGGCCCAGAATACCCTGGATCCCTCCATCGAACGGTATCTGAAATGAAAAAGGGGTCGATGCTTCTCATTCTGATGTTGATTGCCGTGGCCACGCCGCTCCAGGCGTTGGAGGAAGATTCCGAAAAGCCGATCTACATCGAGGCCAACAGCGCCTTCTATGACGAGAAGAGCGATCGCAGCACCTATACCGGCAACGTGGTGCTGATCCAGGGCAGCCTGAAAGTGCTGTCGGACAAGATGGTGGCCTATCTTCCCAACGGCGAGGTCGAGAAGGTGATCTTTTACGGTAATCCGGTGCGTTTCTGGCAAAAACCCAAGCCGGACGAGGAGGAAATCCATGGCACCTCGAAGCGGGCGGAATATTACCTCGACAAGGAGGTCATCGTTCTGATCGATGATGCCGTGGTGTTTCATGGAACCAACAAGTACACCAGCGACCGGATCGAGTATGAACAGAAGACCGGTGTCATCAGGGCGGGAGAAGCCAGGTCCGACACCAAGCGGGTGAAGATCATACTCAACCCGAAAAAATCCGGCTCCGCCAAGTCGTCAGGCCAATGAATCCCGATTCCATGTTGGAGGCGAAGGGACTGGTCAAGAAATACCGCAAGCGGACCGTCGTCGATGGCGTGTCGCTGCAAGTGAAAGCCGGTGAAATCGTCGGCCTTCTGGGACCCAACGGCGCCGGCAAGACCACCAGTTTTTATCTGATCGTGGGGCTGGTTCCCAGTGATGGCGGCCGGATTCTTCTCGATGGAAAGGATGTGACCCCTCTGCCCATCCATGTCAGGGCCCATCTCGGTTTGGGGTATCTGCCCCAGGAGGCCTCCGTCTTCCGCCGTCTCACGGTCGCTGAAAACCTGCTGGGAGTGCTGGAGCTGCGGGCCGATCTGACGGCGGGGCAAAGACAATTGATCGCGACCGAGCTGCTGCAGGAATTCGGCCTGACCACTTTGAGCCGGCAGCCGGCGGCCAGCCTGTCCGGGGGGGAAAGAAGACGGCTGGAGATCGCCCGGGCGCTGGCCCTGGAGCCCAGATTCATCCTTCTGGACGAACCTTTCGCAGGGGTCGATCCGATTTCCATTCTCGACATCCAGAAAATCATCCGCCATCTGAGCCAGCGCGGGATCGGCGTGCTCATCACCGATCACAACGTGCGCGAAACCCTGGGGATTTGTGAACGTGCTTATATCATCAACCAGGGCCGGGTGCTGGCTTCAGGAAGCCCGAAGGAAATCCTCGAGCATCCGGAAGTGCGTCAGGTTTACCTGGGGGAGCATTTCTATCTGTGAAAAGGCGGGTGCAGTCGGGGGGGAAACTGTCTACAATACCCCATTGTCCAATCTTTGAAACAGCACAGGCGACGGCAGGAACACCGCGATCTTGAACGACCAGATCCTCTACGAATTCCCTCTCAACGAGAGAATCCGAACCTTCATCCGTCTCGAAAAGCTTTTCCAGCAGGTCGGTCATTTCGCCCGGGGCGAATCGGAATGGGACAGCCGGGCCGCGATCGAGAGCCTGCTGGACATACTGACCATTTCGAATCGGAGCGACATTCGCGCCGAACTTCTCAAGGAACTCGAGCGCCACTACAAGGTATTGGCCCGGCTGGCACGCAGTCATGGCATCGACCGGGAGAAATTGCAGGAAATCATCGACGAGATCGAGCTTCTGAGCCAACGGTTGCGGAACATCCATGGCAAACTGGGGAGTCAGTTGTCCGGTGATGGGCTGTTCAAGAGCATCGCCCAGCGCAGCGCCATTCCCGGCGGCACCTGCAGCTTCGATCTGCCCTGTTATCACTACTGGTTGCAGCAACCGGTTTCCAAGCGCCAGCAAGAGTTGCATCTGTGGATGGAGCCTTTCCAGCCGGTGATCGATGCGATCCGGTTCGTGCTCGATACCATCCGTCACAGTGCCCTGCCGGAGGAGGCGGTGGCGGAAGCGGGTTTCTATCAGGAGAATCTGGACAAATCGTTGCCCTTTCAGCTTCTGAGAATCGGTTTGAACAGCGATCTGCCCTTTTTCGCCGAAATCAGTGGCGGCAAGCATCGTTTCAGCATCCGCTTCATGTCCCTGGGGCCTGAAACCAGCATCCACCAGGCGACGGAAGACATCCCGTTTCTGTTGAACAAGTGCCAGTTCTGATTCAATGAAAGTGAAATGTCCCGAATGCGGAGAACGCGTGGAGTGGAGCCGGGACAACCCGTACCGGCCTTTTTGCAGCGAGCGCTGCAAGCTGGTGGACCTGGGTGCCTGGGCGGCCGGCGACCGCTTCATACCCGGTGAGGAAATACCGCCGGAGGCGGGCGGGGACGACGAATCTTCGCCGCCTTTTCCGTCCGCCGGCTGAACCCGCTCTTCTCCCTCCGTACGGCGGTGGGCGCCGTCCCTGGCGCCATGAGAGCTACTGCAGGGTGGCCACTCCGACGGTGGGCACGGCGAAACGGTCGCCGCGGACCGGCGAATGATCCGTCAGTTCGTACAAGCGGGTATTCTTCCAGTTCTTGAACAACAAGTCGTCGAACGGACGGTCGTTGTCGATGGCGTATTCGTAAGCCTTTCGGAACAGTACCGCTGTGCGGTAGGCGTGGAGCTCCTCGTCGGCGGTGACCGATCTGACATTGCCCACCTGGAAAGTCTTGTTGCGGGGCTTGCCTTCCTTGATCCAGAAGACGGTGTAGCAAAGATAGCGCTTGTCCTTGCGCTTGTCGTACTTGATCGTTCTGGAAACCCCGGTCACCCCTGTGGAGACCTTGTTGCACGGGGTTTTCATGAAACGGGTCCGGCTGCCTTTGAGGATGGCGAGCATCTGATCGCGCCAGTTGATGGCGGCCTGCAGGGATTTGCTTTTGCCGCCCCATAGCTTATGGGAAAAGTAGCGGCTGCGCTCGACACCGCGGCGAACGATCCGGACCTGAAAGCCGAACGGATCCGGCTCGGTGATGTGTTTGTGTTCTGCCATGATCTTCAACCTGCTGCGAAGTTTATGATGTTGTTATAATTTTTCTGTCTCCAGGTGGCGACAGTCGCGCTTGTCGGTCAAATCTTACATAACCTGCCAGGGACTTGCAAATTTCGGGGAATTCTGATTTTCCGCAGTCAGTCCAGGGTGATCGCAGGTACCGGGTTAAACCCTCACTCCCGATCTCTCTCCCAAAGAGAGAGGAAACCGGTTCGTGCGATTGCCCCGGGGCGGGGCGGTATTTCTCACTGTGATGGTGTAGAATTGCACGGGTTCGGGCCTCCTGGTTTGGAGGCCACACAAGTCAACCCTGTCCAAAAAGAAAAGGAGGGAATCCATGAGTGTATTAGTAGGCAAACCGGCTCCGGATTTTACCGTTCCAGCCGTGCTGGCCGACGGCCAGATCGTCGACGAATTCAACTTCTCCGAAGCGACCAAAGGAAAATACGCCGTTCTGGTGTTCTACCCGCTGGATTTTACTTTCGTCTGCCCCAGTGAATTGATCTCCCTCGATCACCGGGTGGAAGAATTCAGCAAGCGCGATACCGAGGTGATCGCGGTCTCCATCGATTCCCAGTTCACCCACAATGCCTGGCGTAACACCCCGGTGGAGAAGGGAGGAATCGGTCCGGTGCGTTACACCCTGGCGGCCGATGTCGGGCACGACGTGGTGCGGGCCTACGATGTGGAAGCGGAAGGCGCCCACGTGGCTTACCGGGGCAGTTTCCTGATCGACAAGGAAGGCGTCGTTCGTCACCAGGTGGTCAATGACCTCCCGCTTGGCAGAAACATGGACGAGCTGATCCGGATGGTCGATGCCCTGCGGTTCTTCGAGCAGCACGGCGAAGTCTGCCCGGCCAACTGGAAACCCGGCCAGGAAGGCATGAAGCCGGATCCGGAAGGGGTGGCCGAATATCTGGCCAAACATGCCGAAGAACTCTGAGCCGGTAGAGGGCGGTATCCATCCGCCGGGAGCAGGGATGCTTCCCGGATAACGAGCAAGGCCGGGCGCGCCAATCGTGCCCGGCCTTTTTCAATGGTTCAGCTTTCCTCCTTTTCCGCGCTGGCGACCAAACGGCTGCGAATGAACCAGGCCACCAGAATCCCCAGGATGGTTCCGCCATAATGCAGGGCCGTCAACAGCGCCGGGCTTTGGTGATGCAAGGTCTGGCTGGCGGGCCTGAGAAGCAGGAACCACCAGAGAAACACCACCACGTAATAGGCCGCCACGCCATTGATGGCCCACTTGTAGGGATTGGGGTCATTGATTTTTACCGCAGTGTGATAGAACCAGATGGCGATCGCCACTGCAATCAGTCCTCCTATCATGCGTCAACCTCCTCGAATCTGCCGTGTTTTTATATTTGGGCGGAAACACCGTGCGGCGCCTCCGGTTGTCCGGGCGGACCTGCCTCCAGAAGTCATGATGCCGGGACAGGCACATGATAGGTCTTTGTTCAATCCAATGGAATCGCAACGACACGGCGGCTGACGCCGGAGGCGAAGGGGGCCTTCATGCAATCGTCCTGGCGGATGTTTCCTTTCGCCTTGCAATGAATCCTTTACGATATAGGCTAGTAAGGGACGAACCCTCGCCTGAAGACGTGCTCTGAGCGGCGATTACCATCCATATCGAAACCGGGAGGTGGAGTTTTGAAATATCTGTTTTATAGCCTCGCAGTCATCGTTTTACTGGTCGTCATCGGATTGGCCGCGGTGGTGTTTTTGGTCGATCCCAATGAATTTCGTGACGAGATCGCCGCCAAGGTGGAAGAAAACACCGGCCGCACGCTGGCGATCGAGGGAGACATCGAGCTGTCGGTTTTTCCCTGGATAGGCTTGCAACTTGGCCGTGTGGTGTTGGGGAATGCGCCTGGATTCGGGCCGGAACCTTTCGCCGAGCTCGATGGCGCGGAAATCCGGGTCAAGCTCATCCCCCTGTTGTCCAAACGGCTGGAGGTCAAACGTATCGTCCTCGACCGGTTGCGGCTGTCCCTGGCCAAGGACGCCCGTGGGCGAACCAATTGGCAGGATCTGACAGAAGGGAGAAAGCGGAAAGCGGCCGCGGAAAAGCAAGCGGAAGGGGCGGAGAAGCCCGCTTTGGAAGAATTGATGGTCGGCGGCCTGACTCTCAAGGAGGGCGCCGTCACCTGGAAAGACCGGCAGGCGGGAAAGACGATCCGCATCGACCATCTCAACGTCAACCTGGATCGGTGGCGCTTTGGCGAGCCGGCCGCTCTCGATCTGGGATTCGTTCTTCAGATGAACGACCCGGCGCTCAAGGAGACTTGCTCTGTCACCACCGATCTGGTGGTGGATGAATCCTTGCAGCGTTTCGAATTCAGGAAACTGAAGATCCAGTCCCGTACCGAAGGACAGATCGTCCCTTCCGGAAGGCTGACTGCCGGGCTGGGATCGACGGTGGTGCTGGATCTGGCGCAGCAAACCCTGACGGCGGACGATTTCCGCCTGGAGGCGGCCGAGGCATCGTTGAACGGCCGGTTGGCGGGCAGGTCCATCCTGGATAAACCCCGCATCTCGGGGCGCTTCAAACTCCGCTTCGACCCCAGAAAGACCCTGGCCACCCTGGACATTCCCCCGCCCGAGACCAGCGATCCCGCCGTGCTGAAACTGGCCGAGCTGGAATTCGGGCTGGAGGCCGGCGCCGATGCCGCGACCCTGCGGGATCTCAAAGGCGTCTTCGACGATACCCGGCTGGCCGGGCAACTGAGCGTGACCTCTTTTTCCAGGCCCGGAATCGGCTTCCAGCTGAAACTGGACGCCATCGATCTGGACCGCTATCTGCCCAAGGCGGTGGAAAACGCCCCCAAAACCTCCGCCGCGGCGCCTTCGGCTCCCGCCGGGCAGGAGAAACCCCTGCCGCTGGACAAGCTGGCCAGGCTGAACCTGAACGGCCGCTTGCAGATAGACCGGCTCAAGGTGAAGAACCTGAAGATGGAGGGGATCGGACTCACCGCGGCCGGGAATGGACGCGCCCTGACGCTGAAGCCCCGCATCGGCCGTTTCTATCAGGGCGATTTCCATGGCGCCGTCCGTATCGGAAGCGGCCGCCAGCCGACGCTCGATCTCACCGCCAAATTGCAAAAGGCGGCCCTGGGGCCCCTGTTGCGGGACTTGCGGAAGAAAGAACCGCCCCTTGAAGGGAGCGCTTTTCTGGATGTCAAGCTGAGTGGCAGGGGCGCCACCGAGGCGGCGATCAAGCGCACGCTGGGCGGCAATCTGTCGTTTCATGTCAAGGATGGCAGCCTGACCAATGTCAAGATCCTGACTTTGATCAAGCAAGGGGAAGCGTGGTGGAAAGGCAAGCCCGCTCCCCCCTCTTCCGGCCAGATCGAAAAACTCAAATTCGTCGGCCTGGATTTTCTCGCCACGGTCAGAAACGGCGTGGTTCAAACCGACCGTTTCCTGATCGACAGCCGCAAATTGCGCATCGAAGGCACGGGGAACATCGACCTGGCGCGGGAACGGCTCGACTATACCATTCGCGTATTGAGAATGCGGCACGAGACCGACGAAAGCGGCAAGGAGGTGGCCAGGGCGAGAAAGCTGCCCATCATCATCGACGTGACCGGCCCCCTCGACAAGCCCGGCTACATGCTGAACGTGGCGGAAATGGCCAAGGCCAGGTTCCGGAAGAAGATCGAGAAACAAAAATCCAAGCTGGAGAAAAAGGTGATCGAAAAGCTGGATAAAAAACTGGGGCCCGGCATAGGCGAAGCGTTGAAGGGGCTGTTTTCCCAATGAAACCGGAGCGGTTGCGGGAAATCCTGCTGCGCTGGCATGACAGCGAAGGGCGCAAGGATCTGCCCTGGCAACGGCAACGGACGCCTTATCGTGTCTGGGTGTCCGAGATCATGTTGCAACAGACCCAGGTGACCACCGTCATACCCTATTTCGAGCGTTTCATGGCGGCTTTTCCCACCGTGGAATCACTGGCCCGGGCCGAACTCGACCAGGTGCTGCATTTGTGGGCCGGCCTGGGGTATTATGCCCGGGCCCGGAACCTGCACCGGGCGGCCCGCCTGCTGCAGGACCGGTTCCAGGGCCGGTTTCCCGAGCGGCTGGAATCGTTGTGCGCCCTGCCCGGTGTCGGCCGTTCCACCGCCGGGGCCATCCTCAGCCTGGCGTTCGACCGTCCGGCGCCGATCCTCGATGGCAACGTCAGGCGGCTGTGGACCAGGCTTCACGGTATCGAGACCTGGCCCGGGGAACGGGCGACGGAACGGCTGCTGTGGCGGTTGAGCGAACGCTATCTGCCCGATCGGAACGCCGCCGTCCATACCCAGGCGCTGATGGATTTCGGCGCCACCCTTTGTACCCGAAGCCGCCCCAAATGCGATCGCTGTCCTTTTCGCGATCACTGCCTCGCCCACCGCCACGGCAAGGTGAGCGAAATTCCGGCTCCCCGCCCCAAAGTGCGCAAACCCGTCAAGGAAAGTTATTGGCTGGTGCTGAGCGACGGGCGGGAACGGCTGTACCTGGAACGGCGCCCGGCCAATGGCGTCTGGGCCGGGTTGTGGAGTTTTCCCAGTTGGGACAGGCGCGAGGCGCTGGAAGACCATTGTCTCGACATCGGCCTGGAAACCGGCGCCTTGACATGGCTGGCGCCCCGCCGTCATACCTTCACCCATTTTCAGCTGCGATACGTCCCGGTGCTGGCGGCCTTGAAACGAGCCGTGCCCAGGGTGGGCGACACCCCTTCCCGCTGGATTGTGCCGACAGGCCGGCCGGAAGTGGCGGTGCCTTCTCCGGTAAAAAAACTGCTGGCAGAGCTTGGAAGCGGCAATATGCTAACATAGCGTTTTTGTCAGGAATGCCGAGGAGTAAAAATGACCCGCCGAGTCAAATGCGCGAAACTGGGCATTGAGGCCGAAGGATTGGACACGCCCCCTTTCCCCGGTCCCGAAGGACAGAGAATCTACGAGAACATTTCCAAACAAGCCTGGCAGTCTTGGCTGGAAGTCCAGACCATGCTGATCAACGAACACCGCCTAACGGTATTCGAGCCGGAAGCCAAGGAATTTCTGGCCCGGGAGCGGGAGAAATTCCTCTTCGGCGGCGGTTCCGCCATGCCCGAAGGCTACGTTCCGCCCGATGCCGAACACGGCCAGACTTGACACACGCCGCCCGGCCTAGTTTAATACTGCCTTCTTCCGGCCAGGTAGCTCAGTTGGTAGAGCAGAGGACTGAAAATCCTCGTGTCGGCAGTTCGATTCTGTCCCTGGCCACCAGTAAAACAAAGCCCTGCCGGATCGCCCGCCAGGGCTTTTTTCTTGCATTGAATTCAATCCCGCTCACGGCGCAAAAGCCTCTTGAACGTCGCCAGGTTCTTTTGGAAGGTGGAGACGGTGGGCAGGGTGCGGCACTTCCCTTCCACCGCCTCGATCACCCGTAGTGATAGCGGCATTGGGCGATGATGAGGCGGCCGTCCTGCACCGTGTAAACCAAGCGGTGTTCATGGTCGATCCGGCGGGACCAGAATCCGGCCAGTTCATGCTTGAGCGGTTCGGGTTTGCCCGGCCCTTCGAACGGGTTGCGCTGGATGTCCCGGATCAACTGATTGATGCGCTTGAGCTTGGCCTTGTCGTGCTTTTGCCAGTACAGATAATCTTCCCAAGCTCGGCGCTCGAAGCTAATCATCGGGCAGCAGTTCCTTGGCCTCGACATGCCGGCCTTGGCGGATGTTTTCCAGCGCTTCGAGCAACCGGCGGCGGTTGGCCGGTTCCTTCAACAGATAGGCGGTCTCATCTTCCCCGGCCAGGCGCTTGAAGCGCAGAAACTCGATGAAATTCAACACCTCCCTGGCGTCTTCCTCGGGCAGGTCTTTGGTCAACTCGCGTATCCGCTCGGCGGTTTCCTGACGGCACATGGTCAAACCTCCTTCCGTTTCAACGGGGTGATCGTGGCGCTTTCCTTCACCCCGGCGGCTTTCAGAATGAAGCCGGTGATTTTCTGCATCGACTCTCGCAGGCGTTCCCCGTCGATCACGTCGCTGCCGGTTGAGTGATTCAGCAGGCGCTTGAGGACATAGGCGGGAATCAGGACGTTCTCGATAGCGGTTTTCGTGAAATTGAGCTTTCGGGGCATCGCGTCTTACCTTTCAAACGGCCGTTTCCATTCTGCCTTCGGGGAAGGTCAGGGGGGGCGTAAATCTCCGCAAATGTCCGGGGCATGATAACGCCTTGAAACGTAAAGGTAAATTAGCTTTCGTAAATATAAAGCCCTGCCGGATCGCGCCGCCAGGGCTTTTTTCTTGTCGCCGACAGCAGGAAAAGCCTGCAAGGTTTCCGCGCTTTCCGCGACTGTTGTCAGGTAGTCAAGATTCAGCCAAACGCAAGGCTTTATGGGCAAGGTCTTTGCCAACGCTGAAATTCGCCCGTAAATTCAGGCCAGGCGCAGTCCTCCCCGGCCGCTGACGGGGCCTTCCGGCGGAAGTGACAGGTGGTAAGGTCAAGAAATGGCCATGGTGTATCCTGTAGGATACAATCAGAAGATGGGCTATACGCTTGCCAGTACAACGACTTTCCGCAATTGGGTGGAGAAACTGGACCCCGGCATCCGGTGCCGGCTGCTCGCCAGAATTGACCGGGTGTGCCTTGGCAACTTTGGAGACCACAAGCAGCTTCAGCCAGGGCTGTATGAGATGCGGTTTTTCTTCGGTTCCGGCTACCGCGTCTATTACACCTTGCGAGATGGCCGAGTCGTGCTGCTGTTGGCGGGCGGTGACAAGTCCAGCCAGGCGCGCGACATCGCCAAGGCCAAAACCATCCTCGACAGTCTGGAGTGAATCATGAGCGAATCCATCAAACCTTTCGATCCGGCGGAATACCTGGAAACGGAAGAGGACATCCGCGAATTTCTGGAAGAAGCCACCAAAGGCACACCGGAGGAATTCATCCATGCGCTGAATACCGCCGCCCGCGCTGCCGGCATGACCGAAGTCGCCCGTAAGGCCGGCGTCAGCCGTGCCAGTCTGTACAAGACGCTTTCCGGCGAGGGAAGCCCGAAATACGAAACGGTTAGAAAGATTGTCGAGGCCCTGGGCTGCCGCCTCACCGTGATTCCAGATGATACGGCGCGGCGGAATGAAGTTGCCTGAACGCCTCGTATCCATCCGCTCCAGCCGCGACCTCATCGAGTATTTCCGCACCCCAGTCCCTCGAATGGATCGCGCTGGATGTCCCGGATCAACTGATGGTAAAACCCCGGAAAACCAAAGACAGGCAAACGACGTCAAACCCCGATACGGCGAACCTTATCCCCTGTCGCTTCTGTCGGAGGGGGCCGGGAAGGATCCGTCACCGGCCCGGGGGCGGGTCATTCAGTAGAACCGCCGCTGGAACAGAACCGAAGTGATGACCTTGCGGTATCGGTTCCCGGCGTCTTTCTCCAGATCGACGCAGATCACCGGATCGAGCAGGGAATACTTTTGCGGTTCCGCGTGACAGACACTTTCTTTCAGCCAACTGTCGGTGACTTCCAGGTCGTAGAGTGTGTCGTGGCAGGGGAAGCGCCCCCGAATGACCGGCCGCCCGCGGCCGTGGCACCTGACCGACAGATCCAGCCGTTGCACCCGAATGAGAAGGGGCGTTGCCGTTTTCGGTTTGCCGGGGAGCAGATCGTTGTACCCCTCCCTGCTGTGATGGCCGTTTTCCCACAAGCCGGCCGGACGATCGAGCCAGGGCGTCAGCTCGCTCCAGGCGAGCCGGCCCAGATACCGCCAGCGGCCGTCTTGGGCCGGCAGGCGCCCCGGTTTCCCCGAATCGGCGGCGAAGGTGGCTGAAACGATATGCAGCACGTCCAGCGTTTCCCCGGTCACGCAACCCATTTCCCAGGAATGGAAGAAATCCCTTCCGCCCTCGGCCAGCGGCAGAAACCACGGCCCGGGGCCGTTTCCGCGCCATTCCTTGCCGGCGATGCGGTACCCCGCACCCCGGAGAGAGCGGGCGAGACAGACGAAGCTTTTGCTGTAAACGATCATTCCATTCACCTCCCTGTAGGGTAAGGACGTACACCGCGGCTCCGATTGGTCATCCTGGATCGTCTGCCGGGAAAAGACTTCCTTTCCCCGATCCTTCGTGGAGACAGGATCGAGCCGAAGGAAGATTATGCCGGCCGGGGCTGAAGCGGAAATGAATGGCAGGCTTGCCGGCGGTGAGGGTGTGTCAGTCCGTCTCCGTCGATATCCGGTAACGCCCCAACCCCATGCTGACGCTCTTGCCCACGTGGAGCCAGCGCCCCAGCGCCAGCCAGGGCCAGAAGGGGCGCAGGTCGCCGGCCGCGAACGTCAGCCAGCCGGTCAGCCCGCCCATCTTCATCGCCGTCCGCTGGCGGGTGGAGTAGCGTTGCCAATCGTACCAGCCCAGGCTGCTTTCACCCGGTTCCACCGTTTCGGCGCGCGCCACCAGATCGCGGAAATCCACCTCCAGGGGGCCGTCGCCGTGGAAGTGATGCAGCAGCGACAGTCGCCGCAACAGGCTGGCGACGAGGCCGCGGAAGCGAAACGCCGCCGGTCCCATCAGCCGCTGTCCGTGGCGGATGCGCAGCGGGGTTTCGATCACCAGGCGGCAGACGCCCTCTGGCGGGGGCGGTGGCGCCTCCGCCTCCGCCGGCAGGGGGGAGAGGCCGCCGCCGGCCTCGTGAATCGGGTGCCACACGCCGCCCGCCAGCTGACTCACTCCCTCCAGACGATAGCGGCCGCGCCCCCTGCCGACCCCCTGCTTCCCCATTTCCCCCCAGGCATGAACGATATAAGGCAATTGCGAGACCGCGCGGCCGATCAGGGTCAGATCCACCGTGAACGCTTCATCCACCTTCCAGGTGGCGCCGTTGGTGGCTTCCGGGTGAAGAATGAAGGGGTGAGGCGCGGCGGAACAGTTCGCCAGCAGCGGCGTGTCCGGCGGTGGCGGGGTTTCGAAAATGTCGCTGTAAGCGCAGCTTCGCCACAACAGGCAGTCGGGGCAGCGGGGCGTTCGGGTGACGCAGACGGTGCGTTTGAGGGCGTAACCAAAGGCCCCGCGCCAGGCGGAACCGGCGTAAGGAGGCAGCGACAGGGGCGTGACGGTGCGGCAGTGGAAGCGGAAGCGGGAAAAAGGCAGTGAAATCATGGTAGAGCGGCTTGGCGGAGTGGAACCTCACCTCAGCTTAGCCTGTTTTCGCCGCGGGCAAAAGCCGGCAAGCTTGCCGCCCCCAGGTCTTAATCCCTTTTCAATCAGGTCACTTTCTTAACGGTTCGAGTGATAGCCCAGGGCCAGGGACGGCCGTCTTAATCCCTTTTCAATCAGGTCACTTTCTTAACGTTTTTACGGGGGATTTCCGTAAATAAGAAAATTCGTCTTAATCCCTTTTCAATCAGGTCACTTTCTTAACACTGGTTCGATGTCACTCATCCGGGCAGCCGCCGTCTTAATCCCTTTTCAATCAGGTCACTTTCTTAACCGCACCCTCCTTTTTTTGTCAATGAAATCAATGTCTTGGAATGCTCCATAAAGAAAATTCCCGGCGCCGGAATCCTCATGTGGTTATACAAGTATAACATTTTTTTATATTAGGGTTTTTCCTCGCTCCCCGTTGGCGGGGTATGATTCAAATGTATCACATCCGGCATTTCGGGCAAGTGCTTGTTCACAGGTCTGGAAAGTGCTTCGGTAATTGCAGTTTTTCCACCTCGAACCGGGGGCCGCCGCCTTTCCTCGCCAGGGCGGACAGCATGGGGATGAACTCCGCCCGCGAACAGGGCCCGGTCGGGCGATGCCGGGAAAGAGGATGAGGGGGCGGTTCATCTCTGGCGATGGGTGATGGCGAAGGCGTTTCTGTCTTCTAACAGGTCGTACACCAGGCTGTCCATCCGCTTGAGCATCCGTTCCTTATCCTCGGCGGGCAGGAAGGCGTGAATGAAGCCCTGCTTGAGGATGGCCAGGGCATCCCAGGCGCTCATATCCGGCCAGTATTCGGTCGCCTTGCGGAACTCTTCATTCAGGGTGGTGCGGCTGATGCCGGGATTGTCGGTGCACAAAGTCAATGGCACGCCCTTCTTCCAATAGCTGACCAGGGGATAGCTGGCCGCATCGTACCCCACCACTTCGTCGTTGGAGGTTGGGCAGAGTTCCACGCAGATGCCCCGGTCGCGAAAGCGCTCCAGCAAGCGGGGCTGGTCGAGAAGGGTCAGGCCGTGGCCGACCCGGTCGGCATGCAGGCGGTAGGCGGCGTTCCAGATCTGCTCCGCCGGCGTGCCTTCGCCGGCATGGATGGTGATGGGGATGCACTCGGCAAAGGCGGGCTCGAAATGGGTGGCGATTTCCTTGAGCCGTTGGTCGCTGTCCCGGGCTTCATCGCCGGCCAGGTCCAGGCCGACGACGAAGTCTCCCAGCACCTGCCGTGCCTGGACGGCCAGCTGCACCGTTTCTCCCAATTTGTGGATCTTGCGCCGGTCGGCGATGATGATAAAGCGCAACTCGATCTCCTGGCGCCCGCCCCCGTATTCGCGGGCGATGGCCTGCATCCGGCGCAGGAACTCGATCTGCTGTTGCCGGGTGCGGCGATATTTTTGCGGGCTGCCCCGCAGTTCCAGATAGCGCACTCCTTCCTTCCGCGCATCGTCCAACAGCGCCCGCAGGTAGGGTTCCAGGGCGGCGGGATGGGACAGGGTGGCCGAGCCGCTCAGCTCGCCGGGCCGTTCGTAGGCCGCAAAGCCCCGTGGCCCGTCGTTCAATCCCTTGCGTGGCTCCGTCTCTTGATAAAGATTGCGTTCGAGCTGTTCATCGCTGGCTTCCACCAGCAGGGCCGCCGCGTTGTGGCTGCGCACCCCCTGTTTCAGCAACTCGGGCCAGTTCCACGCCCAGGGTTTCGCGGTTTGTTCGAGCAGGGGGCCGACCTGCCGATAGGCCTGTCGCCGTTCCTTGTCTGAAAGGCTTTGCCAGATGGCCCGCCCCACCTTGCGCTGGGCGGCGAGATCGAGGCAGCCGCCGATGTGCCGGTGCAGATCCGCCTTGGGCAGGCGAGTGATCCACTCTCCCGGTGTGTCGCTCAGGCGGATGCCGCGCAGTTGAGCGATGCGGGCGGGTGGCAGGCGATAGAGGGAGCGCCAGCTTTCGTGGCGTTCGTCCCGGGCGACGGCCTGGAGAAAGTTGCCCAGCAGGCGGCTGCCTTCGCGTTCACGGCGCTCCAGCTCGCCGGGCAGGCTGGTGGAACCCGGTTTCCGGGTCCAGGCGAGTGGTTCCCCGTCTTCACTGGCCAGGGGCAGTGGAAAGTGTGTGCCGTCAACGTCCGGGAATCCGTGTTCATGGATGTCCAGCAGTTCACTGCGCAGCCCCCGGCCCACCACCAGTGGCAACACGCCTTCGAGATCGGCCGGTTCCAGTGGCGATTGGAAGGAGGCGGGCGCGGCCTCTTGCATCTTCGGGGTCATCTGGCGGTAAGGGGGCGCGATGACGTGCAGCAGGGCATCGCATCCCATGAGCATCCCGGCTTGTTGCAGGTCAGCGGACATGGTCTTGCGGCCACCGGCCAGGCTGAGATAGAGGTGTCCGTTTTCACCCTTGTGGCGGGAGGCGAGCAGCACGGCGCGATAGATCAGTTCCTGGACTTGGGCCGTGCTCTCCCTGTCGGCGAGGTCGCTCACTTCCGCGGTGCGCCAGATACGCAGGGGCATGGCCGGCGCAATGGTCCGCTTCCAGGCTCTCAGCTTTTCCAGGCCGGAATCGAGGCCGGGGTCGTCGGTGGTGCAGATCCAGAGTTCATCGACCGCTTCCAGCCGGTATTCGCGCCGCAAGTTTTCGATGAACGCCTTGCGGGGGTGACGTTTGTACAAGGGGCAACGGTCAGGGTCCAGCAGGGCCAGTGCCTCGGGAATGACCGCCCAGGTCTGGCCCAGGGTGCACAGCAGGATGTTCATGGGACAGGTGGCTCCGGCCGGGGTTTTCGTCCGTTCAGGCTGCGACATCGCCCTGTAATGCGAGGAAAGCCGGGGAAAATCCGGCTTCGCTGAAGTCATAACGGATCGTGATGTCTCGCATTCAATCCTCCTCGAGGTTCAGGAATTGCTCCACCGCCTTGCAGCGATCGCGTTGTTTGAGTTTTTGCTTGTTTTTTCCCTGGAAGCCGGGGTTCCATCTGTTTTCGGCCTGCCAGAGGGCTTTGATTTTTAATGCGACTGTGTGTTTGTTTTCATCACTCTCCCAGTCGCCCGCTTGCAGTTTATTGAACAGAACCGCCGCCGGATTATTGTTTTTTTCGCGCCGGCAGATTTCCTCCAGCTCACGCTCCAGTGGCGAAAGTTGGGCGAGCCTGGCTGCTTCTTCGGCTTTTTTGCGGGCCGCCTCGTCTTCCTGTTCGGCCTGCTCCCTGGCGCGCTTCTCCGCTTCTTCTTTGATGGCTTGCAGCTTGTCCGCCAGTTCCCGCTGGTATTGCCTGACGGTAGAAATCCAGGCCCGCATTTTTTCACCATGGCGGGCCATGAGGGCCTCGGCCGGCTTCCATTCGGGCAGTGCCTCTTTAGGCTCGGTCATTTCCACCAGCAGCCAGCCGAAGGGGCGTAGATAGCGTTTGTCCTGACGGCTTCCGGTGGCCAGCCAAAGGGTTTTCGCCTGGGGTTCCCAGGCGGGTTTTTCGCCTTTCCCCTTCATGATTTTGATGGAGCGCACACCATTGAGGGTGACCGATTCGGCGCCGCTGTGCCGGCCCACCCGCAGCAAAAAGGCGTCGTTGTTTTGCAACCGCCGCTCGATAGCGGGATCTCCCAGCAGGGTTTCCACCGTTTGGCGCCACTCGCTGTCGAGAAGCCCGCGCTTTCCGAGCAGATCGGTTTCGCGCTCGAAGATGGGGCGGTAGAAACGATTGCAGGCGGTTGCGATTTCCCCAAAGCTGAATTGGAAGCGAGGCAGTTTGTCGCCCCGCTCATCGAAACCGGCCAGGTCGGAAATATTGAGCAACCCCTGAAAGGCGCGGAAACGGAAGGGCGCGGCGCATTCGAGCATTTGATACAGGTTTCTTTGCTCCGCCTGAGAGGAAACTTCCCTGCCATGTTTCATCACCGGCTGTTTCTTGCGGTTGACGGTGAACAGGATTTCGGCGCTGTTGAGTTCGTCCGGCCCCTGCCAGGCGCAGTCGCCGACCTGAATCAGGCGCATCGGGTCTTGATGCAAATCGCGCATGGTGTAGCCAAACAGGCGCTGCTGTATGTCGCGATTACGCTCGCCGCGTTCCGCCCGGTTTCCCTGGTTGACCGCATCCAGCAGGGCCGTCCGCATCGCACCCTTCAATCCGCTGCCGGGCAGGAACAAGCGCCTGTCCCGGGGGTTGTAGGCCGCCCGCTCGATCTCCAGCGCGTTGAGCACTTGCTTGCCACTGCTTTCGATATTGGCCGTCTTGCCCACCCGGTCTTCATACAGCTTTGCCAGTTCGTCACTGACATACACCACGTTGACAGCGGCTGGTATCAGCCATTTGCGGTTTTCGTGGAAAAAGGCCTGCACCTGCTTGAGCAGGTGGGGCGTGGCCTTGCCGGACAGAATCTTGTCCAGCGCCTGGCGCTGGCTGGCGGGCAGGTTTTCCAGCGCGGTTTGATCGAATTCGTACAGCGCATTGCCTTCGATGACATAGCCTGTGGGGGTATAGTCTTCGTCGGTGCCCATGTGCACCGGCGACAAGGGGGTGATCCAGAGTTTTCGGGTTTCGGGAATGCCGCTCATGCTCGCTCCTCCAGAGAGACCGGCAGCACCGGCGCGTAGCCTTGATGTACGGTTTGCGGGATGGCCTTCGACAGGCTGCCGTCACCGCCCAGCCCCCGGCCGATGAAGACGGACTCATTGTATTCCACGGGTGTCAGAATAGCGGCGGTGTCCGCCATCAATACCGGCGTCTTGAAGGGTTGCCCGCTGTGAACCGCGATGTCGCCATGGCGGCCGAAACGGGTGAAGGGTTGATACCAGCTATTGTCCGGCCGAAGTTTCATCCCTTGCGGCGCGCAAGGCGCCAGGGTGTACCAGGCGTTGGCGTTGGATTGCGCCGGCCATCGGGCTTCCTGAACCGCCTCCACCTCGAATTTCCCCAGGCCGATGCTGGCGTCGCGCCCGTAGCCGGACAGTCCCACATCCACGAGCAGTTGGCGGATTTCTTCTATTTTTATCCGCTCGTCGTGGGCGAGATAGAGGTCGAAGCGCAGGCCATCGGCGAAACGCAGTTGCGGCATGACATAGGGCGCGAATTCCCCTGTGCCGGTGGTGCCGGTCATGCGGTTGATGGTGTTGTGGGGCTGTATCGCCGCCTCCGCCAGATCGGCGTCAAAAATTTTCCGCTCAGGGTTGGCGTGATGGAGCCAGGTGTCAACCGGTTCGGCGAAATGCGCCACCGGAATCCAGTTGCGTTTCTTCACCTGCTTGCGATCCGCGCCGGCCACTTCGGCATATCGGTGCAGGGGCAAGGCGGGACGCGGCAAAAACCCGGATGGAAAGGCGTCGGAAACCACCAGAAAGGGCCTGTTCTGCGTGTAGCCTTCGAGCAATTCATCGAGCCGCGCCTCGCCCCGGCGGTGCAATATGGCCCAGCAAAGCTGCCCGAACAGGGTGTCGCCGCGAATCACGCCGCCGAAGCCGGACCGGGGACTGATCTGTGCCATCAGCGTTTTCATCAAAGCCTATACCTCGACCTGTTCCAGGCGCGCCTGTACCGGTTCGCCATCCAGTTGCAGACCGCGGAAAGCCACCTTGCCATAGCCCCGGGAGATGGAGCCGCCCAGGCCGGACAATTCCACCAGCTTGAGGCCGCGCAAGACCGGTTCCAGCAAGTCCTCGCCATCGATGACTTTCAGGGTCAACTGGAAGTTGAAGCGCGCGCCGGCGGGGACGCGTTCGGTGTTGCGGGGGTTTTCCGCCGTGCCCTTGATCCGGTCGATGGAGTTTTCCATCTTGGTTTCGGTGAGCAGCAGGTTTTTCTCACGCATTTCATCCACCCAGCCGGAATCCAGCTCACAGTCCCAGAAGGCGAGCCGGGTGGGGCCGATTTCCCTCACCAGGCTTTCATCGTCGTTCGTGCCGGTAGGGGCGTAACCGAACAGGCGGAGTATCTCGATGCCCTGCTCACGGTTGCCGTTGAGCCTGTCGATGTGCTTGATGCCCAGGGGCTTGCCATCGGAAATGGAGACCGTGCCCGCATGCCATTCCATCAGGCTGCGCATCTTGCCCTTGAGGCTGGAGCCGGGGATGTAGGGCTGATTGGTGACCGGGTTCTTGATCACCGGATTGTCGGTGCCGCCGATGTGCATTTCGGTATTGCCGCTGCCGATGTGGAGGCCGGAGACCAGTTCAATGGTGCCGGTGAGTTTTGCGATTTTGTCGAGTTTCATCGGTCAGTCTCCTTTTTCCAGCTTGTAAAATCCGAGGAACGCCTCGAAAAACAGTTTGGCCACCCGCAGATCATCCGTGCTTTTGACGAAATCGATAGTCTGCTCCATCAAATCCACAAAAGCGCCATCGACAAGCTTGCGGCCTTCGGCATAGGCGGCCTTGGCCTTGAGCATGCGTACAAAGGGCAGGTATTCATCGAACTCGTCTTGGTTCTGGCGGGCTTTCTCCTCCCACATCACCAGCTCGTCGTAGAAACGGCGCAGCTGCGTGCTCTTGTTTTGTTCCCGCCGGCAATCGGAAACCGTTTTTGCAGCCTCTTTTGCCGTTTTGTCGAACAGATCGGTGTCGATTTTACCTTCACCATTCCTGAATCGAATCGTGAACCCCAGCGTCCGCCTCTGATTCCGGTTGTTTTGCTGGGGCCTGTGGCCCCCTCTGTTTTGTCGATGATGATCGGCCATCACATTTCTCCTCTAGCTGCGCTGCTGATAAAGATGAATAAAAAGTGGAATCCGGAAACGGCTTCCATGTTGTTCAATGGGCTCGCTGATGATGCTGGCCAGTTCCTGCATACGCCGTTTTCGTTCCGCGTCGTTAAGGCCACGCATGCGTTCCAGCATCCGCCAGCTGCGGTAACTGAACCAGGATCGCCAGATGGCGTTTTCCGGTCTGGGCTGGTCGGATTTCAGGTTTTCGGCCATCTCGGCCAGTTCCTGCAGCCGGTACAGGTAACCGGTGCTCAGTCCGAATTCCTCGTCCTTTTCCCGTATCTTTTCGAAGACCTGCCACAGCCTGTCGAAGTCGTCCCAGGAGACGGTCTCGCCAAACAGCGTCACCGCGTTCTTTTCGCCATCGCCATGGCTCTTGGCGTGTTCAAGCGCCTGTTCGGCCATATCGCCCAGCTGGCGCACCGGCATGCCCGGCTTGGTCATCAGCAGGCCGGCGGAAAAATGAATGTCGCGGTTGTCCGCCACGTAGCGGGAAAACGCCAAACGCATCTTGCGCGCCAGTTCGATGGTGCTTTTCCACGGACCGATCAGAAAGAAATCGTCGCCGCCCGCGAACACGGTGTAGGTGGAGGGGTATTTCTTGCGGCACAACCACGGTAGATAAACGGCGAAAAAGGCGTTCATCTGCCGTGACAACGACGCCCATTTGGCAAAGCTGGGGCGCTTCAGGCCCTGCTCGAAGATCCGCCCCAGGTTGTCCACATCGCCTTTGAGCACCATCAGGGCTTCGGTGCCGTTCCAGCGGCCTTTTTCGTCCAGCCAGCGGTCGTCGCGGGCGATATGTTCAAAGGATTTGGGGGCTCGGGTGTCCCACTCGGCATCTTCCTCGATGCCCTGGTAACGCTCGGCTTCCCAGGCGTTTGGGTCGCCCATTGGTGGGACATAAGCATTGATGTTGCGCCGGGCGTAGCCGTTGAACAGTACGGCTTCCTTGTCGGATGCCAGGGAATAATCCCAGGCCCGCCGCAGTGTGCCTTCCGCTGCCAGGGCGCCGAATTTGCCACTGGCTTCTTCACTGCCGGTAAAGCTGATCCGGTAGCCGAAAATATCGAGTTTCAGCGTATTGTGTATGTCGCCCCCGGTGCTGATCAGGATACGGTCGTGATGAGCCAGCCACTTGCCGGTGTGGATCTGATCCCATGCCAGCTTGCAGACGTATTGTCCCTCGGCCTTGGGCATGGGTTCGGTGGCGGGCGAACGGCCGTCGATGGCGCAGGCGCCTTGGGTGTTGTCGAAGGCGTCGAGAAAACCGCCGAACACGGGGTCGGGGGCATTTTCCGAGCACAGCGAGAGGCGGCGCGCCTTGGCGTCTTCCAGCCGTTTGAACAGGCGGTCGATCAGTTGTTTGAACGGTGGTTCGCCGCTGTCTTTGTGATTGACGAAATCGGCGCAGGCCGCCGGTTCCCAGGCGATGCCGATGCCCGATTCGCCCCAGGTCTGTCGCAGGAACCATTGATCGAACTCGCGCTGCAATGCGCCCAGCTTTTCGCGCACCTTGGGCAGGTTGGGGGCAACGATCAAAAATTTGCCCGCCGCGTTGATCACCTGGCTGGTGGGCGGCAGCCCCAGCTCGTCGAGGATTTTCAACGCCGCACATTCGGTGAGCAGCGACACATAGGCAGAGCGTCCCCGCAGCAGTTTGGCGGCATTTTTCTGGGTTTCCCCGCCATGGGCGAAAATGAAGGGCTGGATGCCGAAAAAATCGCCGATGATCAGCAGGAACTTGTCATCGTTCCAGGCCTGTTCGGCCAGACCCTGGTGCTGGCGCCTTTTGTCCCACTGGGCGCGCAGTTGCTCGCGGATGGTTTCTTCCTCGTCGTTTTCATGGAACCGCCAAAGGGCGGTGGCCAGCGCCGCCGTGGTGCGGGAATGGTCGTACAAGGAAACCTCCGGCTTGGTCTTGCCGGCGGTCGCCGAGGGAATCGCCGCCGCGTAGGCCGCCCACAGGGAATCGAAATGATCGAGCCACAGGCTCCAGTTCTGGCGGTGCGATTTGGGTATCGCCTTTACCGCCTCCATGAAGCCGTCCCAGATGACGCGGTATTCCGCCTGGGCTTGCTTGTTGTCGCTGTGCTCGCATTTACCGGCCGGTCTGGGAAAGAGGGATTTGACGCTGGCGGGCGCGAGGGGGTAGCGCCAGGTCAGGTCGGCTTTTGCAACAGCCTTGTCTTCATCGCCCTGCGGATGAATCTGTTCGAACAGGGTCAGCAGGCGCGCCGTGTAGTGATTGCACCCTGCCTGGGTTCTCTCTTCCGCCCGGTTGTAGGAATCGAACTCGTCACGCTCGAAACCCGACGCCACCCGGTCTGCCGTCGCGATCACCCACTGCAAGAAGGTCTGCGGCTTGTGGTGCATGGCCGAGGCGTTGATCAGGGAATCGTCCGTATCCGGGTCTTTCCAGGCCGTAAACGGCGTGACCTCCGCCCCGGTCAGCGGCGGCAGGTCCGCCTCCAGCAGGTCGATGGCGATACCGGTATAGGCGGCATGGATATGGGTATGGCGGCCGTCCCATGACGGGCAGTACAACTGCTTGTTGCGGTCGGCCCGTGAAACCCCGTCCGCGTCTTTCTCCATCGCCTCATCGATCCGGGCACGCTCGGCCAGCTTTCCCAGGTCGTGCAGGTAGGCCGCGAACGCGATGCGGCAACTGGCGCTGATTTTTTCTTTCATCGTTTCATTTGCCATGGACTCATATCCCACATTTTCATTCTTGTAATCATGCCGTCATTGATGAGGTTGTCTTTGTTCACAAGCTTGCGGGAACCGTTCCCGGTCACCGGACACCCCTCAATCCGCGTGATGCGAAGCTATGGAAAAGAGCGTACAGCCAACAGGTCTGACCCGTTTTGTGCATCATGCCACCCGGCTATTCCAAGCGCTCCAGCAGCGCCAGTTCCCAATCCTGGGCCTGCAAATCGTCCAGCCCCAATATGGCCCCTTCGGGCAGGCGTTTGAGCAGGCGAAAAACGATCGCGCGATCCCCCGGTTGCAAGCTGACCCGCTCACGCACCACCGGCACCGGCTGCCGCAAGGCCTCGCCCAGAAGCTTTGCCGAGGCGTCGTGGCCAATCGCCGACACAAATCCTCCGGCGGCCAAATCACGCGCCTTTTCCACCTCCAGCGGGGAAAACCGCCACAAGCCGTGGTCGGTGAGTACCGGGCTGTTGAGGAGGTAGGTGATAACGTGTCGATTGTTGGAGGAGGACGGCGAACCTGACGAAATCTTTGTAAAGTCCTCTATAACGCGGCGGGTCATGGGTTGATGCCTCCCGGACCGCGGATGGTTCCGAAGGTGGTCTGCCGTCGGTTGCCCGGCCGTACCCCCCGGGGACTACGGCCGGAGAAGATGATGAATGTAATGTGCGTCATATTCTCAGGATCTTTCTTCCAGCGTCTTCAGGAGTTGTTGCATTTCCTTTTTCTTCTTTTTCGACCAGGGAAGGAAAGCGACTGTTTCCCGAATCAACCGGGCCGCCTCCTGGCGACTGGCCGTCCCTTGCCACTGTTGGGCCTCCTTGAGCAACTTGACCCGAGCATCGTTGAGTGGTCCCCCTGGGCTTTGGTCATTCCTTTTCCTGGCCTCCTCGAACAGTCTTTTCAGATTGCGGATCTGCTTTTCCTCATCCGAAAGGCCGGCCTCGACCATTTTCTTTTGACGATTTTCCAGGATGCCTGCTTGCAAGGCATCCTCTTTCATCGCCCCATAACCGACTGCCGTTTTGGCACCGAACCCCAGCCACTCGAAGGCATGCTCAAACGCTGCCTGGAGCAGGGTCTTCCACTGGCCGTCCCGCGCCAGATCCGGCGCCAGGCGCATCAGCCGGGCAAGGTCACACTGCACATGGAAAGTAAACCCGGAACCGGGCGGTACGGTGAGGAAGGGGATGGGCGTCGGCTGCCCGGAGTCGTGGGGTTGCTCGCCGTCACGGTAGTAGTGGGTCTGGTGGGGTGTCATGATTTCCACCATGAGTTGATTGCCCCTGATTTCAGGAATCACATCCCAGAAGCTGAGCACACCGCGGAAATGCTCCTTCGCGCTGTCCTTGCTTTCCAGTCCAAAGAGCAGGTCCAGCGCGGTGAGGGAGACGGGTTTCTTGTCCATCTTGATCTCGGCCACGGGTTCACTGGTCCATGGGCTTTCGTCCCACATGCCCTGACTTAGCTCACGCACCGCCTGGCGCAGCACACCCTTGATACCGCTGCCAGGCAGGTACAAACCGAAGCGTAACCCAGGCGAAGCAGTTTTGAAGTCTTGTCCCAAATACGCGGGCACTGCTGCGATACTCATCGGACAGCTCCTGTGTTACAATGTAATACGATATTGAATGGAGAAAACGCCATGACCACCCTGAATGTCCGCATCGACGACGAACTGGACCGGCGGCTGACCAAGCTTGCCCGCAGCCAGCATCGCAGCAAAAGCGACCTGGTACGCGATATGTTGTGGCGCCAGACCAAGTTCGACGAGCTGAAACAACTGCGGGAGCGGCTCAGGCCATACGCCGAAGCGGCGGGATACCTGACCGACGAGGATTTTCTGCAGATCGATTCATGAAGGTTTTCCTGGATACCAATGTCTGCCTCAGCGCGTTTTTTGGTCACGGACTCTGCACCGAGCTGCTCGACTACCTGCTGCTTGAGCAGCGCCATCACATTCTGGTGTCCGCGCCGGTTATTGCGGAATTCCAACGCATTGCGACTGATAAATTCCGCGTACCGTATGATGAGGTCGTTGCGGTGCGCGCTTTTCTCGATGACTTCCTGGTTTCCGACAAACCTGCACCACTGCCCGGCGATTTCCCTGACCCGGACGATGCGCCCATCATCGGCGCGGCCCTGGCTGCCGGTGCAGACCTGTTCATAACCGGGGACAAGGCGCTGCTGGCGCTTGACACGGTCGAAAACCTGCCGATCCGCTCGCCGCGCGACGCCTATATTCTGCTGCGTGACCTGCCTCACTGACTGTCCCCTTGCCGCGCCGCCGCCATTTGCCGCAGCCAACGCAGCCAGGCGAAGGCCTCGGTAGTCACGGCCTGGAAGTTTCGGCTGTCGGCTTGCATCATCGCCTCCATGAACTCATTGAAGTCTTCCGGCGTGTTGCAGGTTTGATGCAGCCATTGGCGCAAGTGCCGCCCCAGAGTAACGTGCCGCCCGCCTTTTTGCTCCAGAAAGGCCATCACCTGCATCAGGCCGCTGTTCATGATCAGCGCCGGCAAGCCCTTGGCGTCGTTCACGTAGTTCTTGCCATGCTGTTGCAAGCCCTGCCTGCTTTTCTAACATGGTCTATAATCCTGTCAGTTGGTCAAGTATGAGGTCATCATCAATGAAAACGGTCAATGTTCACGAGGCCAAGGCCCATTTGTCGGAATATCTGGCCGCCGTCGAGCGCGGCGAAACCATCATCATCGCCCGGCGCAACAAGCCCGTCGCCAAGCTCGTTGCGGTGGAGCCGGAGCAGCCGAAGAAGAAACGGCCTTTCGGGCTGGCGAAGGGGAAGGTATGGATTTCGCCGGATTTCAACGAGCCGCTGGACGAAGAACTGCTGGATCTGTTCGACGGCACCCGCATGTATCCCGAAGACCCGCTGAATCCCGACTGGAAACCGGATGATGAGGCGGACAAACCATGAAGCTGTTGCTGGATACCTGCACCTTTCTGTTCCTGATCAGCGATTTCGAGCGAATTCCGGCAAACACCCGCCAACGGCTCGCGACGCTGCCGCTGACCGTGAGCACCCTCACTCTGTGGGAAATCCTGATCAAGATCGGCAAGGGGCAGTTGCGCATCGATACCGGCAACCAGGGCATGGGCGGGTTCTGGCGCGAACAGTGCGAGGCGCTGGAGGCTTCGGTTATTCCTGTCCAACCTGCTGATGTCTTGCATTTGCCAGCATTGCCGATCATTCACCGCGACCCTTTCGACCGCCTGCTCATCTGCCAGGCCATTGAGCATGGCCTGGCCATCGTCACCCCCAATGATCATATCCGCCGGTATCCCGTCAAGACGCTCTGGGACTGAGTGACGACACTCCCTCTCCCCCCGGGAGAGGGCCGGGGTGAGGGGATCGTGAACCCGGGCGGCCAGTTTGGTCTGCCAAAATGTATCGTTGTTCATTGTCTGTCATCCCTTTTTGTCGTGCTACAATACACATCAGGAGGTGTATCATGCGTACCAATATCGTTCTCGATGATGAACTGGTGGCCGAGGCCATGAAGCTCACCGGCGCCAAGACCAAGCGTGAGGTGGTCGATCTGGCGCTGCGCCAGCTGCTGTACAAGGAAAAGCAGCAACGGCTCAAAAAGTTGAAAGGCAGCCAGCTGATCGACCCCGGCTACGACCTGCTCAAAACACGCCGCTGGATGGATGATGCTGGTTGACACCAGCGTCTGGATTCCCTGGCTGCTTGGCCGGGAAACGCCGTTCACCCTACAACTCGACACCCTGCTGGACGAAGCCAACGCCCTGTTGGCACCGGTCATCCTGCAGGAGCTGCTGCAGGGCGCACGCAGCAAAGCAGAAATACGGCGGCTGCATGATGAGTTTTCCGACCAACCCATGCTCCGAGCCGGTGATACCACATACTGGCTGGCCGGCGAGTTGTACGCCCGTTGCCGCTGGCAGGGCATCACCATCCGCAGCCCCCATGACTGCCTGATTGCCGCCCTGGCCATCGAACACGATACCCCTTTGCTGCACGAGGATCGGGATTTCGAACGCATTGCCGAAATCGAACCCGGCCTGCGGTTATGGACGCCCACAGAAACTCCGTGATTCACGGATAGCATCACCGCCCCCTTTGCAAGCCGCCTTCAGCGTCCAGAAACTTGTGGACCGATGACCAGACCCTGATCAACGTCGCTCTGTCCGGCCTGAAATCCGATGGTGGCTTGCAGGGCATGTGGAAAATCACGCCGTAGAGTTTTCCGCTTTCGTCTTTGCGCACCTTGAAGCGCAAACTGTTGGGCAGCCGTTTATTGCCCCAGCCTTTCACAGAATGGCTATTGCTCACAGGATACGACAGCCAATGCCGAGCCTCTGGCTTTGCCGCATCTTTCCCCGTTGTGAATGGGAAAGAAGTGCGCAAAGCGATCTTCAGTTCAGCAAGGTATGCAATGACATCCTCCCAACGACCAAACGATTCCGTCCACCACATCAATGGGCCCTGTTCGTCACCGCCGATGGCGTGCGCCCACTCATATTCAAGACATTCTTTCCAATCGCGCGTTTTGATTTCCGGCTCGACCGACTCCTCGCCCAGCAACATGAATGAGCCCCAACCGTTGCGAGAACGGCCGCCGATTGCACCGAACCACGACATCATTTCCAACGCACGCATCAGTAACCGGGCATTGTCATCATCGGGAAAAGCAAGCCTCAGCGTTACCATTTCGCCCGCGTCGATTGCTGGCGCATGATTCAATTCACCTGCCTTCTTTACAGGGCCATAGCCTAAATACAAGGCCGAGTCTACGGCCATGCCGCCCTTGACCTCAGGGTGTTTGACGGTCGCCGTACTTGGCCATTTTGATTTTGTACCCCTGTCCCACTTGTCCAGCCGTATTCGCAAAAGACTTTTATTGCTGGCACCATCCGCGGCGCTGCCAAACAACCGCGCTTCCTCTGCACGCATTTTGGAAACATCCGCCGGGTAGCCGTGCTCTTCCGCCCAGGCGACCCGCCACCATTCACGCAGTAAATGTTTGAAGGGCGGAGTTCGCCACTGTCCTTCCTGCTCGGCATTGCCGAGAAAGGCGGGGGTGGTGAAGCGCACGGTGTATTTACGCTGGAGCATTTTTTCACTTCTCCCCTGTATTTTCGTCACCACTGGTTTCCTCCGGTTTGCCATTAAAGGGTAGTCCCGTTCGCTGCGTCCGTTCCTTTCCCGCAAGCTTGCCGAAACGCACTGCCTCGGGCGGCAGTTTGAGGCTGTACTGGCGCGGTCTTTTGCCGCCGTCGTCGATCAGGTAGGGGGCCGCGGCCGGGCCCAGGGCCTTTTTCAAAGCGGCGTGCAGTTTGGATTTGGTGGTCGAGAAGTAATCGCCATCCATGCCGTGTTGCAGCGCCTTTTCGGTGCGTTCGATGTCATCGGCCTGATGGCCGCGGATGTTTTTGTATTCCTGGATGAACCACTTTCCCCACTCGCTGTCGGGTACATCCTTGGGTGGCGCCGGCAGTGGCCCTTGCCCTTTTGCCGCGCGGCGGGCGAACAGACTGTAGAGCGCCAGCTCCCGGGGCGGCAGAGGCACCGTTTCGTCCCCGGCCCGGATGCGCTGTCCCGCCAGGTCGATGACAAGCCGCGGCGGGGCCAGCGCCTTGCGCGCGGCGGCGACGGTTTCGCTGTAGCGGGCGCGCCCGGTCAGCAATTTTTCCGGCAGGCCGTGGCGCAGGCTGACGAAGGGGATGTCGGCCAGGGTCACGGTGGCGTTCCGGGTGTCGGCCAGGGCCCCGTCGCGGGTTTCGATGACCTGGCTGTAGGGTGTGGGATAGAAGAAATTCCAGCTCGACTCGAACGGTTCGCTGACCAGCACGTGCGAAAGCCGGTCCTGGGGGCGTCCGTAGAGGGACAGGGCGTAACCGAGATAGAACCCCATGGTTTTCCGCCCCCCGGCGATGGAGGCGTGGAGGCTGCTTTCCGGGTCGACGGTGAACGACCGCACCTTTTCGCTGATCAGGTCCGCCAGCCGTTCGTTGTCCGCCACGGTGCGGATGTCGTCGAGCGGTTTTCCCCCCGAGTCGCATACGCAATGGATGTGGTCCGGGGAAAAATCGATGGGCGGCAGCTTCAGATCCCGCCGCAGGCGGTGGAACCACCCCGGCTGGTCGGAAAGCAGGGCCAGCTCCGCCCGCTCCCGCCCCGTGGCGGTGGTGATCAGGTGGATTTCGGTGGGCACTTCGCCTTCTCCTTTGGCGAGGGCGTAGAGGGTTTCGGTCACCACCTGGGGCGAAAGGCCCGTGACCGCCAGCAGGATGCGGCGGGAAGGCGTGGGCGCGGATGCGGGGTCGGGCATGATTCGGGCGGTGGAAGTTCATCGTCTCCACCGCCAAGTCTAGTCGCCGCGGTCATGGTTCGGCAAGGCCGGCAAGCCTGCCGGCCCGCGCCGGCTTTCCGAACGCCGATCCCTTTTAAATCAGGTCACTTTCTGAACAGGGATCTGGTGGCCGGCAACCTGCCGCCATCCGGGCGTGACACGGCCGCCGACCGCCTGGCGGCGGTGCTGACCGTCTTCGACGCCACCATCCACGTCCGGGGCGCCGCCCTGCTCTCTCCCCTGGACAGGGGAAAACATCAGGCGGCATGCTGAGCAGATAGCCGAGCCAGGTGAAACCTGGGACGAGGCCCAGGCACGGGCACGGGAGGAACTGAAAAAACTCCGAAAAAGCCTCAAAGGCCGTAGGCAACCGGTCTTCCAAAAATGACTGGATTCCCTCTGTCCAGCACGGTTTCTGTCAACCGATCATCGCTTTACGAATATCCTTGACCAATAAATAGAGGTGATAAGGATCGGTTGGAGCAGGCAGGAAACCGAAGTGCTCGTAAAAGGCTCTGGCCTGATCGTTTTTGGCGTGAACCAGGAACGCCCGGATGCCCGCAATGTGCGCCGCCTGGACTGTCCGCTGCATCGCATCCCGCAATAACCCGGCACCGACACCTTTACCCTGCCACTTCAGATCAACAGCCAACCGGGCCAGCAACATGACGGGAACAGGATGACGGGAAAGCCCTTTAGCCAGTCGATCGGGCGCATCCTCATAGGCGACGCTCCCCACGACAAGGGTGTAGTAACCGATGATGTCTTTACCGGCGACGCCCACATAGGTCCGTGCCCCGTCCGCACGCTGGTTCATCAGGGCGTAACGTTTCAAGTACCGGTTCAGGGGTGCCTGCCCGCAATCGAAGCTATCAACGTCATGTGTACGTTGAAGCTTCTCAATACGCGGACGGTTTTCCATTTCACGGGTCAATCGAAGATTCCCGGTTCCCGCATCAGCCGCTCAATCCGTGGCAAGGGACGCGGTGGCGCATCCAGTGCAGCCTGAAACGCCTCCCATTGTTCAGCGTCAAGGCCGAAATACCGACGGTTCGCCAGAACCTCATCCGCAGCGCTCAAGGCGCTTTCCACAATGAATTCGCTGACGGTCTTGTGCCGTAACGAGGCGGCCACCTGCAAAGCTTTCTTGGCTTGTGGATGAATTCTCAGATCGATTCGGTCAGTGCGTTTGTTCGCCATCATCGTTATACCTCCTGTATTGCAATCTAGCATGAATGTACACACAATGCCAGTACATTCCAGGTCTCTTAAAAACGAACGTTTTCAGGAGATTCGAGAACCGGCTGTCCCTTTTCAACTTCATAAGCCTTCTGAAACAGTCTCTTGAAAACACCTCCTCAATAGAGGAGGATGTCGATGAGTTTTCGGAGACAGGAGCGCATGATGGCTTTGGGCATTCGCCAGGTTCACCCCCTGCTTGACCGTCAGGCTACCCGTCGCAGGCACCAGGCGCTCGAATGCGCCCGTCGGGTTCTGTCCCGCTTTCGGAATCTGGGCATCGAAGGCTATGTGGTGGGTTCCCTGGCCAGCGGACGGTTCATGGCCCACTCGGACATCGACTTTTTGGTAACCCACTGCCCCCGGGACATTGATCGTCTGTTGCTGGAGGCCGAAGTCGAGCAGCTGTGCGGTGACATGCCTTATCACCTGATCTTTTTGGACGAGATTCAGGATCTGTATTGGCGGCGGAAACTGCTGGCTGAACGGAAGACCCTGGAAGAGCTGGAGGCGGGCGATGCTGCCGGTGTGGTATGAATCAAGCCCCACCTGGATTACATCGCCCAGGAGCGCCAGGCTATGGAGGAATCCCTTGCTTGGCATCGGAAGGATCCCGCCTCCCGGATGCCGGTGAGGGCGATGGCATTGAGCCTGCAAAGCCTTTACAACGGCTTCGAGTACATCATGAAGAAGATCTGCCAAGAGATAGACGGTCACGTCCCCCGCGGAGATACTTGGCACGCCGACTTGGTGAATCGCATGGGCGTGGCCACGGAAAACCGGCCCCCGGTGTTTTCCGAAGAACTCCTGAAAGAGCTTCACGCCATGCGGGCATTACGCCACCGGATCGTTCATGCTTACAGCTTTTTCCTCGATCCAGACACCTTGGCTGCTGCGTCGGAACGGGCCATGAAGCTTTCCGAGCGTTTCTCCACCGAGGTGACCACGTTTTTCCAGGTCTTGAGCAAATAGCCTCTTTTACTGACACCTCAGGCCACCTGAATTTATTCAGTTTGCCAACAAGGTGGTTAGTCCTAATCCCTTTTAAATCAGGTCACTTTCTGAACGCGGATCGTCTCGCTGGTGATGGCGAGTGGGGAACGGTCTTAATCCCTTTTAAATCAGGTCACTTTCTGAACAAAGGTCGTGGAGGCAATACAAGAAGATGGGTCCGTCTTAATCCCTTTTAAATCAGGTCACTTTCTGAACAATCTGATTCGCGGTCAGCTGGTCCCGCAAGCGCTGTCTTAATCCCTTTTAAATCAGGTCACTTTCTGAACCCCACCGAGCCCCAACAACGATCACATACGGGGTGTCTTAATCCCTTTTAAATCAGGTCACTTTCTGAACCCCACCGAGCCCCAACAACGATCACATACGGGGTGTCTTAATCCCTTTTAAATCAGGTCACTTTCTGAACAATCCCTCCGCCGCTCATCCCCGCATACGCGGAGGTCTTAATCCCTTTTAAATCAGGTCACTTTCTGAACTTTTCTATTGGAGGTGCAGCCATGATCGAGAGGATCGTCTTAATCCCTTTTAAATCAGGTCACTTTCTGAACGGCTCGGGATATCGTAGCCCGAGCCCAGGGCTACGGTCTTAATCCCTTTTAAATCAGGTCACTTTCTGAACCTTTGCCCCCCGGCAAAGCGATCAATTTCCGCCAAGTCTTAATCCCTTTTAAATCAGGTCACTTTCTGAACGCGCAAAGCCGCTTGACCGCCCACAGGCTGGCCACGTCTTAATCCCTTTTAAATCAGGTCACTTTCTGAACCAAGGCAGGTTTGTCCACGGCGAAAAGACAAAGAGGTCTTAATCCCTTTTAAATCAGGTCACTTTCTGAACCTTCCTTTATATGCACTCAATGCGAGTGCATATGTCTTAATCCCTTTTAAATCAGGTCACTTTCTGAACGTAATGGAGGGGCGCGGTCCAACTACGGAATCGGCGTCTTAATCCCTTTTAAATCAGGTCACTTTCTGAACAAACAAAATGATTTTCACAAAGCATCAAATCGAACGTCTTAATCCCTTTTAAATCAGGTCACTTTCTGAACTTTCCACGCCGGAAAACATGGACCAGGCCATGAGGTCTTAATCCCTTTTAAATCAGGTCACTTTCTGAACGGACAGGTCAGCGGTAATCTCGGCAGTGTCGCCGGGGTCTTAATCCCTTTTAAATCAGGTCACTTTCTGAACTAGCTCCAATCCGATGAATTGCCGTGTCTTTTCCGTCTTAATCCCTTTTAAATCAGGTCACTTTCTGAACCGCACCCTCCTTTTTTTATCAATTAAATCAATGTGTTGGAATGGCCCGTAAAGAAAATTCCCGGCGCCGGAATCCTCATGTGGTTATATGTAAATACCATATCGCCATATATGGAGATCATCCGTCATGGTTCCATTGCGAGTTTAGCATAGTCGCAGGTTCCGGCAAGTCCAGGCCGGTCAGTTGCACGCCTTCCGGCCACAGGGGGCGGCCCCAGCATTGCCAGTCGGGGTGTTGCGGCAGGGGGTAGAGGCGCACGTCGTCTTCGCGCGGGTCGATCAGCCCTTCCAGTTTTCCGGCCACCCGCGCCTGCCCTTCCCGGTTCAGGTAGAGGAGGAATACCGAGTATTGCAGCGGGATGCCGAGGCCCTTCAGGTACCGGTGAACCCGCCGCAGCCGCTTGGGATCGGTGATGTCGTAGCAGACGATGTGGGGCAGTTTGCGGCGGTTCACGGTGTGTAGGCCTCTCCGTGTTCCAGCCAGCGCCACAGCCGGGCGGTCAGGTCGCGGATGCGCCGTTCCAGCCATTCCGCGTGACGCTGGTAGGCGGCCACCCGGGCGCGGGGGTCGGCGGGGTCGGCGTCGAGCCGGCCGTCGAGGGCCAGGTGCCACAGATCCCATTCCATCACGCCGGCGGCGCAGTTGAGCAGGCCGGGCCAGTCGTGGCCGGGTTCGAGGGCTTCGGGGGCGATGTGGTAGCCGGTGAGCACCTCGCCCACCTGGGCCTTCAGCAGGGGCTTGAAGACGAGGGGGGAGACGGCGCCGCTTCCCCGCCGTGACCGCAGCGCCGCCAGCAGATGGCGGCGGACGGCGCGGACCCGCAGATCCGGCGGTCGCAGCCGCCGGCGCCGCAACAGGGTCAGCAGCCGGGCGCGGCCGCAGGCGCGGAACCAGTCCGCCAGCCGCGCCGGGCCGTCCGCCCGGGCCAGATAGCCGCCGAGCAGTTCGTCGAGCGGGTCGCCCGGGGGGTGGGCGCTGAAGCAGTGGCCGATCTCCCGGCCTTCCCGGTCGAGAAAGGTGACCGGAATGCCGCCTTTCAGGCATTGCAGCAGGGCGGCGGTGCTCCAGTGAACCGGGCCGCGGCAGACGATCCGCCCCACCCGCGCCAGCGGCAGGAAACGGTCGGCCTGACCTTGGCTGTGGACTTTCAGCGCCGGGCCTTCCAGGGTGACGCGGCGCACCCCGGGGGCGTTGAGATAGACCGGTTGCATCATGGCGCCACCTCCCGCAGCCCGGCGGCCAGGCGCGCCGTCTGGCGCCGCAGCGCCCGTTGCACCGGCCCGACCCGGCTTTCGAAGGCGGAGAAGAAGCGTTGCCTCCCCGCCTTGCCCAGCAGGCAGGCCCCGCCCTTGCGGCGGAAGTGGTTGCCGTCGAGCCAGCGGGTGCGGAACCATTCATACACCCAGGCATCGACGCAGGGGCGCCAGGGTTCGATCAGGTCGCAGGCCAGCGATTCCCGTCCCCAGGCGGTTTCGTGATAGAAGCCGATCATGGGGTCGAGCCCGGCGGCCCAGGCCGTTTGCACCGCCCGTCCGTGCAGCAGGGTGTAGGCCAGCGACAGGGCGGCGTTGACCGGGTCGGGTGGGGGGCGCCGGTGGCGGCCGTCGAAATCCAGGCCCGGCGGAAACAGTCGGACATAGGCCCGGAAGAAGCAGCGTCCGGCGCTGCCCTCGACACCGCGCAGGGTCGCGAGGTCGGCGGCATCGGGGATGCGCGCTTCGAGCCGCCGCAACCGGTCGGCGGCTTCGTCCAGCACCCGCCCCGGTTCCCGGCGCCCGTCACGCAGGGCCGTCAGCCAGCGGCGTTGGCGCCGGATTTTCGCCGTGACCAGCGGCCGTGACCAAGCCAGCCGGGTGGCGGGGTCGGAGGCGGCCCGGTATTGGGCCAGCCGCGGCGCGGCGGCGTTGTGGCCGCTTCCCAGCACCAGCGCCCGGCGGCGGCTGCGATGGGTGTCGAGCAGCATCACCGCCACCCCCGCTTCGGCCAGCTTGCCGAGCAGGAGGCTGTCGAAGCGGGTGCGGGCGGCGATCACCAGCCGTTCCAGCAGCGCCACCGGCACGGTGCGCCGTCCGTCGCCGTGGCTGAAGACCAGGCTGCCGCCTTCCAGTTTCAGTTCGCCGTCGCCGCGGTCGAGATAGAGCGTGCTCATGGCTTCACCCCAGATAGAACCAGTCGGGGTTTTCCGGCGCCACCCCGCGCCCGAGGGTGACGGTCTTTTGCCTCGGGTCGAGGCGGATGCTCAGCAGCCGGTCCCGGTTTTCTTCCAGCAGTTGCGCCAGATCCGCCAGCAGGCGGCCCTTTTCCGCCGCCGTCAGCCAGCATTCGTGGACCGACTTCTGCCCGCCGGTGGCGTAGTGGCGGGCCAGGTGCAGCGCCGCCCGCAGGCGGCCGGGGTCGCCGACGTCGTAGGCGATCAGGTGAAGGTGGCGCTGTATGGGCATGGCGTTCTCCCGGTTCGTTTCCACGGGGTCAGAGTAACCCGGCGGTAGGGAAAAAACCGGGATGGCAGGCTTGCCGGAAGGGGGGTCAGGGGGGCGGCCGCAGGGGGCCGAAGTTGATGTATTTCCCACTCTGGAAGTGATAGAGGTTCACGGGAACCGCGTTGGCGAATTCGGCCCCCACGGGCGCGGCGGCCACCGCCGGGCCGGCGTGGAAGTAGTGGATCTTGTCGGCGCCGCGGGCGAGGATGCCGGCGGCGGTTTCGCGGATCTCCCGCAGCAGGTCGGGCATGTCGCCGGGCGTCAGCGATGCGTCGCGGGCGATATGGAGGATGCGGTCGTCGGGGATGTCCTGGAGGGCGGGGTCGTCGGAGCGGAATTTTTCCACCGCCGTGCGGATGTCCTTGCCCGGCAGCAGGTCGACGATCAGAATCGCCGGGCGCGCACCGGGATCGCGGCGCACGGCCTCGAACCAGCGCTTGCGGCGGCGGCGTTCGCCGAACACCACTTCCCACCAGGTCCAGATCATGGGCACGGTGGCGACCAGCCCCAGGACGATGCCGAGGGGGTCGAGCCAGGTCATGATGAAATCGTAAATGGGCTGCATGCGGATGCTCTCCTTTTCACGATGGACAAGACAGCCTTAAATGATAGAACGGTTCGCGCCGCCCGGCCGGAGGCGGCAGGCTTGCGGGGAAAAGGGCGCTCAGCCGCGGTCCGACTGGCCGGTGATCCAGCGTTCGAGCCGGGCCGGAAGGTGTTGCAGTTGCCTGCCCTGGCAGACCAGGATGCCGAGATCCTGGGCGCGGGTCAGGTCGGCTTCGCGCATCGGCAGGTAGCTGACCAGCATGCCCTGGCCGTGCAGGCCGCCCAGCAGTTCCTTGAGGGTGTCCAGCTTGTAGATCGCCTCGGCGCCGGGTCCGTCCATGCGGTTGCCGGGCCGGTAGCGGCGGGTTTTGCATTCCACCAGGAACAGGCGGTTGTTGGCCAGGAAGATCACGTCCAGCTCGTTTTCCACCTCGCCCCGGCCGGTGTGGCGGACCACCCGAAGGTTTTGTTTCACGTCCTGGATCAGCGGCAGGCGTTTGCGCAGCTTCCGCACCTGGAGGTAGACGTGCTGTTCCAGCCAGCCGCCGTTGACGTAGGCGCGGGCGAGTTCGTCGGGGAAGACCAGCCGGTCGTTCGCAAGGCGCAGCGCGCCGGCCCGCTGGAATTGGTACACCAGGTCGAGGAAGGCGTCCCGGCGCCGGTGTTCGGGTTCCAGGGGCGGGGATTCCAGGGTGCCACCCGCGGCGGCGGCATACCAGTTGAGGGCGGCGATGGCGCGGCCGTGGTTTTCGATCTCCCGGATCAGGTGTTCGGTGAGGGCCTGGTAGGCCGCCGGAATCCGGATGTCGCCCTCGGATTTGATTTCGGCGCCGTAGGCGAGCAGGAAATGCCGCAGCTTGATCCGGTCCTCGATCTGGTGGCGGGGGTGCTTGTGGGGGTAGAGCCAGAACAGATCGTCGGTGTGGGGGTGAATGTAGAAGACCGGCCGCTCGTAGGCGCGGAAGGCTTCGAAGGCGGCGATGCTCATGGGCTTGGTGCCGCCGGTGGCGTTGAGCGCCGGTGGCGGCTCGGCCCGTTCCAGCAGGATCATGAAGCGTTCCAGCAGGTGTTCGATGTCCCAGGCGTCTTCCACTTCCCAGAAATCGACCCGCATGCCGGCCCCTTCGCGCAGCACCCGGCTGAGCCAGTCGGCGCGCCGTTGCATCCCCGGGCTGACCACCAGGGTGACCTGGCGGGGACGGACCGCTGGGTCCAGGGCCGGGGTGATGTTGGGCGCCGCCTGTTCGGAAACCAGATAGACGTGATGCGGAAAGCGGGGAATGTCGCTCACGGTTTTCCTCCGGGCGGGGGGGAGCGTTTCATCGCCTCGACCAGGCGTTCGAGCGCCCGGCGGATTTTAGGGTCGTCGACGAAACGGGCGTTGTGTTCCAGCTGCGCCAAAATGGCGGGGTCGGGAACCCGGGGCGGCGGCGCGGCCCTTTCCACCCGGGCGACCGGCAGCAGCACCCGCGCTTGAATCCGCCGCACCGCCGCGATCTCCCCCAGGGCGGGCAGCAGGGCCGTCTGCTGGAAGCGCAGCCGCGAAGCCCAGGCGGCGGTGTCCACATAGAGGGTCAGCAGCCCCCGGTCGTCGAGGACGCAGGCGAGGCAGTGGGGGCGCATGGCTTCGGGCAGAAACCGCCTGACGGCGGCCAGTAGATCCCGGTGCCGTTTCAGCCGCGCCAGCAGGGGTTGAAGCCCCCGGTTCAGCTTGAGTTTCTCGATGGCCGGCAGGGTGCCGGCCGGACGCTTGGACACGTTGGATTCCAGAACGATTCCATGATTTCGGCGTCGAACCCGTGAGAATGTTCGCCCGGTTCCCCGCGGGGGAGGCGGGTAATTTCCAGCCATCCCGTCCAGTGGGGTAAAATAGCCGACATTTTGGACAACGGGTGCGCCACCCTTCAACTTGAGATTAAAACACAATGCTAGGCAAGCTGGTTAAAAAAGTCATCGGTTCACGCAACGATCGCATCGTCCGGCAGAAGTACCGGATCGTGCAGAAGATCAACCGCCTCGAACCGGAATTTGAGTCCTTGAGCGATGACGCCTTGCGCGCCAAAACCCAGGAATTCAGGAATCGCCTCGAGCAGGGGGAAACCCTCGACGACCTTCTGCCCGAGGCGTTCGCGGCGGTTCGTGAAACCGGCCGGCGGGTGCTCGACATGCGCCACTTCGATGTCCAGCTCATCGGCGGCATGGTGCTCCACGACGGCAAGATCGCCGAAATGCGCACCGGCGAGGGCAAGACCCTGGTCGCCACTCTGGCGGCCTATCTCAACGCCCTGCCCGGCAAGGGGGTGCACGTGGTGACGGTCAACGATTACCTGGCCAGGCGTGACGCCGAATGGATGGGCAGGATCTACCGTTTCCTGGGGATGAGCGTCGGCGTGATCACCAGCGACATGGATCAGAGGCAGCGGCGGGAAGCCTATGCGGCGGACATCACCTACGGCACCAACAACGAATTCGGTTTCGACTACCTGCGCGACAACATGGCCTTCAGCAAGGAGGACCAGGTGCAGCGCGGGCACTTCTACGCCATCGTCGACGAGGTGGACTCGATCCTGATCGACGAGGCCCGCACCCCCTTGATCATTTCCGGCCCCACCGAGGAGCGCACCGACCTCTATCTGAAGATGAACGAGCTGGTGCCCGCCCTGGAGCGGCAGGAGGGCGATGAGAAGGAGGGGGTGAAAAAGCCTGGCGATTACACCGTGGACGAGAAGACCCGCCAGGTGTTCCTGACCGAGCGGGGCCATGAGAAGGTGGAAAGGCTGCTGGCCGAGCACGGTCTGATCCAGGAAGGCGAGAGCTTGTACGACGCTGCCAACATCCGTCTGTTGCATTATCTCAACGCCGCCCTGAGGGCGCGGGCGCTGTATCACCGCGACGTGGATTACATCGTCAGGAACGGCGAGGTGGTGATCGTGGACGAGTTCACCGGCCGGGTGATGCCGGGACGCCGCTGGTCGGAAGGGTTGCACCAGGCGCTGGAGGCCAAGGAAGGGGTGCCGATCCAGCAGGAGAACCAGACCCTGGCGTCGATCACCTTCCAGAACTATTTCCGTCTCTACGAAAAGCTGGCGGGGATGACCGGCACCGCCGACACCGAGGCGTTCGAGTTCCATCAAATCTACGGCCTGGAGGTGGTGGTGATCCCCACCCACCGGCCGATGATCCGCCAGGATCACAGCGACCTGGTGTACCTGACCGCAAGGGAGAAGTTCAACGCCATCGTCGAGGACATCGAGGGTTGCGTCAAGCGCGGCCAGCCGGTGCTGGTGGGTACCACGTCGATCGAGAATTCGGAATACCTGTCCCAGTTGTTGCAGCGCAAAAGGATTCGCCACGAGGTGCTCAACGCCAAACAGCACGAGCGCGAGGCGCACATCATCGCCCAGGCGGGGCGTCCGGGGGCGGTGACCATCGCCACCAACATGGCGGGCCGCGGGACCGACATCGTGCTGGGCGGCAGCCTGGAGGCCGAACTGGCGCCGCTGGGCGAGGACGCCCCCGAGGAGGCGAGGGAAAAGATCCGCCGCGAATGGGAAAAACGCCACCAAGAGGTGGTGAAGGCCGGCGGCTTGCACGTCATCGGTTCCGAGCGCCACGAATCGCGCCGGGTGGACAACCAGCTCCGCGGCCGCAGCGGCCGCCAGGGGGATCCGGGTTCCAGCCGCTTCTACCTGTCGCTGGAGGACGATCTGCTGAGGATCTTCGCCTCCGAACGGGTGGCGGCCCTGATGCAGCGCCTGGGAATGGAGGAAGGCGAAGCCATCGAGCATCCGTGGGTGACCCGGGCCATCGAGAGCGCCCAGCGCAAGGTGGAAGCCCACAACTTCGACATCCGCAAGCAGCTGCTGGAATACGACAACGTCGCCAACGACCAGCGCAAGGTGGTTTATGAGCTGCGCAACGAATTGCTGGCGGCCGAGGACATCACCGACATTCTCGACGCCATCCGCAAGGATGTGATCGCCGAGGAGGTGGACAAGCACATCCCCCCCGACACCTTCGAGGAACAGTGGGATCTGGAAGGCCTGGAGCAGGCGCTGGAAAACGATTTCGGCCTGAGCTATCCGGTGCGCCAGGTGCTGGAGGCGCATCCGGAGATGCAGATCGAGGAACTCAAGGAGAAGATCGTCGAGGCCGCTGAACGGGCCTACCGGGAGAAGGAACAGCAGGTGGGACCGGAGATTCTCCGTCAGTTCGAGAAATCGGTGATGCTGCAGATCCTCGACAACGCCTGGAAGGAGCATCTGGCGGCGATGGATCACTTGCGCCAGGGAATCCACCTGCGGGGTTACGCCCAGCGCGACCCCAAGCAGGAATACAAGCGCGAGGCGTTCCAGATGTTCAGCTCGATGCTGGAAAGCATCAAGCACGAAACCATCAGCATGCTTTCCCGGGTCCAGGTGCAGAGCGAGGAAGACGTGGAGGCCGTGGACGAACAGCGGCGTGAGAGCGCTCCCCACGACGTTCATTATGAGCACGCCGAAGCCAGCGCCATGGCCGGGGAAGAGGCCCAGGCGCCGGGCGGGGAAGTCGGCGAGGTGGCGCAGCAGCCCTATACCCGCCCCACCCGCAAGATCGGCCGCAATGAGCCTTGCCCTTGCGGCAGCGGCAAGAAATACAAGCAGTGTCACGGCAAGCTGAGCTGATGGCGGTCGGTTCCGATACCTTTCCTTTGCTGCCGGCGATCGACGGCATTCGCCTGGGTTGCGCCAGGGCGGGGCTTCGCAAGGGCGAGGGGGAGGATCTGGCGGTGATCGAGCTGGCGCCGGGCACCCGGGTCGCTGCGGTGTTCACCCGCAACGCTTTCTGCGCCGCGCCGGTCGTCGTCGCCAGGGATCACCTGGAAAGGGAAAACGGCCGTTGCCGCTGGCTGGTCGTCAATGCCGGCAACGCCAACGCCGGCACCGGTTCCCGGGGGCTCGCCGACGCCAGGGGAACCTGCGCGGCGGTGGCGGAACAGACGGGGGGCCGGGCGGAGCAGGTGCTGCCTTTTTCCACCGGCGTGATCGGCGAGCCCCTACCGCTGGAGAAGATCGTCCGGGCGCTGCCCGAGGCGCTGGACGGCCTTTCCGCGCAGGGTTGGAGCCGCGCCGCGCGGGCCATCATGACCACCGACACCCGCCCCAAGGGGGCGGTCGCCCGCTGCACCCTCGACGGCAAACCCGTCACCGTGGCCGGGATCGCCAAGGGCGCGGGCATGATCGCGCCCGACATGGCGACGATGCTGGCATTCGTCGGCACCGATGCGGCGGTCGATGCCGGCGCGCTGCAAAGGCTGCTGTCGCAGGCGGTGGCCGAAAGCTTCAACGCCATCACCGTCGATGGCGACACCTCCACCAACGATGCCTGTGTCTTGATGGCCACCGGCCGGGCCGGCAACGCGGCCTGCGACGCATCCCATCCGGATTTCGCCGCTTTCCGGAAAGCGCTGTTCCAGGTCTGCGGGCAATTGGCGGAAGCCATCGTCCGCGACGGCGAGGGGGCCACCCGGTTGATCCGGGTCCAGGTGGAGGAGGCCGGAAGTGGGGAGGAAGCCCGCAAGGTGGGTTTCACCGTGGCCAATTCCCCCTTGGTCAAGACCGCTTTCTTCGCTGGCGATCCCAATTGGGGGCGGATTCTGGCGGCGGTGGGCCGGGCGGGTTGCGAGAACCTGGAAATCGGGCGGGTGCGCATCTGGCTGGACGAGGTGCAGATCGTTGCCGGCGGGGGGCGGGCGCCTGATTATACCGAGGAGGCCGGGCAGCGGGTGATGCAGCGCGAGGAGGTCACGGTGCGCATCGCTCTGGGGCGCGGGCGGGCCACTGCCCGGGTTCTGAGCTGCGATTTCTCCTACGATTATGTCCGTATCAACGCCGAATACCGGACCTGAGCGCCTTCACGTCGCCGTCGGCGTGGTGCGAAACCGCGGCGGCGACGTGCTCATCGCCCGCCGGCCGGATCGGGTCCATCAGGGCGGGCTGTGGGAGTTTCCCGGCGGCAAGCGCGAGGCCGGGGAGCCGGTCCGCGAGGCCTTGCGGCGCGAGCTTGAGGAGGAACTGGGCATCCAGGTGGAGTCGGCCGCCCCCTTCCTCCAGGTTCGCCACCGCTATCCGGGCCGCGAAGTGCTGCTGGATGTGTGGGAGGTGACGGGATACCGCGGCGAGCCGGCGGGGCGGGAAGGACAGCCCCTCGCCTGGGTGGCGCCGCGGCGGTTGTGCCGCTACCCCTTTCCGCCGGCGAACCGCCCCATTCTCAATTGTCTGGCGTTACCGCCCTGGTATGCGGTGATGGAGGGTGAAGGTTCGGTGGGCGGTTATCTCGACCGGCTGCATCGTCTGATCGAACAGGGGATCGGGTTGATCTATCTGCGCGCCCGGGATTTGTCCGACAGTGAATATCGGGTTCTGATCCGGGCGTGTTCGCCCGTCACCGATCCGGGGGGGGCGGTTTTGATGCGCCGGGATTCGCCCTCGCCCCAACCCCTCTCCCGGAAGGAGAGGGGTGCCGGGGGCCGGGTGGAGGCTTCCCATGGCGGCTGGGGGCTGCATCTTTCCGCCGGGCGGCTGGCTGCCTTGAGCGCACGGCCGGAGGGGTGGCGGTATGTGGCCGCCGCCTGTCACGACAGGGAGGATCTGCTTCGGGCCGAGGCGCTGGGCCTGGATTTCGCCGTGCTTTCCCCCGTCCGTCCCACCCTCACCCATCCGCGCGCCAAGCCGCTGGGTTGGCCGCTGGTCGGCCGCTGGCTGGCCGGGCGCGCCATGCCGGTCTATGTCATGGGCGGGCTGGATCGCCGCGATCTGACGCGGGCCCGTCGCCATGGCGCCCAGGGGGTGGCCGGCATCCGGTTGTTCGTCAATGGCTGAGATTTCGACTATCTTTCTAGTGGGAGAGGTGATTCCAGAACAGTCGGTCGCTTTGTTTTTATGCTAAACCGTTTTTTCCGCAAGACATCCGCCACGGGCGGCGGCAAGACCGTCGCATCGTCCAGGTTCGCGCCCAGGCCTGTGAGCGTCGCCGAGTTGCGCCAGCTGATTCCTTTGCGCAACCTGGACGAGGAGGCGCTGACCGCCTTCTCCCTGACCCAGCAGGTCGAAACCTATGGCCCGGGATCGGTCCTGTTCGAAGGAGAAGAAAAACAGGAGAGTGTCCTGTACCTGCTCGCCGGTTCCGTGACCATCAATATCAATGAAGAACAAAGTTATCAGGTGCAGGCCGGTTCCGCCAAGGCGCGCTTTCCTCTGGCCCATGGCGACGGGCACCGGTTGACCGCGATCGCCGACTCGGATGTGGAGGTGCTGCGGGTTCCGGTCGCCATCATGCATCGGAATTACCGCGATCATCTGGAAGAAGGCAACTGGTTGAGCCCCGATCAATGGAAGGTGCCGGAGGCGGTCAGGAGCCTGCCTCTCTATCAAACGTTCTGTCAGTACGTGGTCAGCGAGAAATTGCGCCTGCCGACCCTTCCGGACATCGCCTTTCGGCTGCGGCGGGCGATCGAGAAAGATGACATCGGGGTGGCCGAGGCCACCCGGATCGTCGAACTGGACGCGACGATCGCCGCCAAGCTGATTCGTATCGCCAACAGCCCCCTCTATAATCCGGCCTCGCCGATCCGCAACTGCCTCGAAGCCATCAACCGGCTGGGCCTGAAAGCCACCTGCAACCTGGTGGTGACGCTGTGCCTGAAGGATTTCTTCAAGGCCAGGCAGCCTTTCTTCAACAAGAAGATGCACGCGCTGTGGAGCGAGAGCCTGCAAGTGGCCGCGTTGTCCTTCGTTCTGGCCAAGGACAATCAGTGGCCCAACCCGGATGAGGCGTTGCTGATGGGCTTGGTCTGCGACATCGGGGCGATTCCGTTTCTGGTTTTTGCCAGCGAGTTTCCCAGCGAGCATTACCGGAACGAGGATGTCGATGCGGTGATGGCGGCGGTTCGTGGTCCCACCGGCTGCCTGGTGCTGAATCAGTGGGGGTTTCCCGAGGATGTGAGGAAGATCCCCCTGCTGGCGGAGATGTGGCATTACGACAGCGGCCCGGCACTGCAATTGAGCGACATCGTGATGTTGTCGAAACTGCATCGCTATCTCGAGAAGGGGATGTTGGGCGAGGTGCCGGCCATCGGTTCGATTCCGGCGTGCGGCAAGCTGCGGGACGGCAGCCTGTGCCCGGAGTACTCTCTGGCGGTGCTGCACGACGCCAGGAGTCAGATTCAGGAAATGCTGGCGCCGTTACGATAGCCCGAAACGGTTGCGGGGAGGAACCGGGTGCCGGTTGCGCCGGTATTGGCCCAGAATCTTGCGGACGTAGTGCCGCGTTTCCCGGTAAGGGGGGATTCCGTGGTGCCTTTCCACCGCGTGTTCCCCGGCATTGTAGGCGGCGAGCGCCAGGCCCACGTTGCCGTGAAAATGCCGCAGCAGCCAGCGCAGATAGAGCACGCCGCCGATCATGTTTTCCACCGGATGCAGGCGGTCGACCGAAAACCGTCTGGCGGTGGCGGGCATCAACTGCATCAGCCCGTAGGCCAGCTTGGGGGAGCGGGCCAGGGGATCGAAGTTCGACTCGGTTTCGATCACCGCCATGACCAGTTTCGGATCCACCCCTAGTTCGGTGCCGAGCAGGTGGGCCCAGGCGGCGATCTGGCCGCGGCGCATCTTCCCGGGATCGTGGACGATGGGGCAACGGGGATCCCGGCGGGGCGGGACGCGGTTGAATTTTTTCACCATCCTCATGGCGTAGCGGTCGCCTTTTTTGGCGGCGCGGTGGAACCAGCCCATGGCGATGGAGCGGTCGCGCTCGATCCCGCGGCCGTTGAAATAGAGCCAACCCAGTTGATACATGGCGCGGCGGTTCTTCATGGCCGCGGCGATGCAATAGAGCCGGAATGCCTTGTGATAATCCCGCTCCACACCCGCGCCCCGCTCGTAGCGCAGGGCGGCCTGCAGGAGCTTCCCGGCGGGCGGGGCCGGTTCGGCCACGGCGCAATGGATGCCGAAGAGTATCGCCAATCCCAGTCCCAGTTTTCGCCACATGAGATTTGATTCGCCCGATGTTGTCCGATGATCGTACCAATTGAAAAGCAAGTTTCGGACCATGCGGCCTGGCACCAGGGTTCGGTTTCTTCTATGTAAAAAAATCTGACGGTTCTTCCAGCAGGTTTTCGAGCACCGGCCCCAATCGCCGCCGTTGCCTCTCCAGCCGCAGCCGGTCGGCGATCAGAATGCTCTTGAGTTCGCCGAGGGCCGTTTCGAAGTCGTCGTTGACGACCAGATAGTCGTATTCGTCGTAGTGGGACATCTCGCTTCGGGCATCGCGCATCCTTCTGGCGATGGTTTCCTCACTGTCCTGGGCTCTTGTGCGCAGTCTTTTTTCCAGAACTTCCAGCGAGGGGGGAAGGATGAAAACGGAGCGGCTGCCGGGGATCTTCTCCCGTACCTGGCGGGCGCCCTGCCAGTCGATTTCGAGGATGACGTCGAGTCCCCGCTCGAGATTTTCCACCACCTGATGGCGGGAAGTGCCGTAATAATGGTCGAAGACCCTCGCGTGTTCCAGGAACGCGTCTTGGGTCAGCATGGCCTCGAACGTTTCGCGGGAGACGAAAAAATAGTCTTTTCCCTCGACTTCGCCCGGCCGTTTTGGGCGGGTGGTGTGGGAGACCGAGATCACCACGCCTTCCAGTTCTTCCCGCAGCCGTTTCAGGAGGCTCGTCTTGCCCGCGCCCGAAGGGGCGGAGACGATGAACAAGGTGCCTTGGGATCGATGTTTCATTCTATGTTCTGAACCTGTTCACGGATTTGTTCGATCAGCACCTTCATTTCGATGGCGCATTGGGTCAGGGCCGAAGAGGCGGCCTTGGAAGCCAGGGTGTTGGCTTCGCGGTTCATTTCCTGGCAGAGAAAGTCCAGCCGGCGGCCGATGGGGCCGGTGGATTCGAGCAGCCGGTCGATTTCGGCCAGGTGAGTCTGGAGGCGATCCAGCTCTTCGGTGACGTCCAGTTTTTGCGCCAGGTAAACGAGCTCCTGTTCCAGGCGGTCGGTATCGGGCTGGGCGCTGATTTCCTCCACCTTCTGTCTCAACCTGGCGCGCAGGGCCGCCAGCGCTTCGGGCATCGCGCGGCGCGCCAGTTCGACTTGTTCCGCCAGCAGCCGGCAATGCCGGCGGATGAATTCGCCCAGTTTTTCCCCTTCCCGGCGGCGGGATTCGAGCAATTTCCCGCAGGCGCTTTCCAGCCCTTCCAGAGCGGCCCGGGCCAGCTGCTCCCGGTCGATTTCGGGTTCTTGCACCACCCCCGGCCAGCGCGCCACGTCCAGGGGCGAAACGGGCGCCGCGGCGGGGAGCAGGGGGGAGATTTCCCCGAGTGCCGCGATCACCGCCTGGACCATGGGCCGATTGAGCCTGAATTCGAAACAGGCGTTTTCCGAAGGCCCCAGCTTCAGGTTGCACTCCACTTTGCCCCGTCTGAAAAAGCGCTCGAGCAGGTTGCGTATCCCGGGCTCGAGGAATCTCAGGTTTTCCGGCAGGCGCAATACGAGATCGAGATAACGTGAATTGACCGAACGGACCTCCCAGTGCAGGGTGTGGTACCCTGCCTGGATCTTTTGGTCGGCGTAAGCCGTCATGCTGCAAATCATGCGATTTTTCCAACTATCCTTTTGTTAACGAGGAATATTAAGCGCAATCGCCCGGCGATTAAACCCCGATGTTCGGACAAGACACCCAGGAGCGGCCTTTCGATCATCTGCCCACCGGCACGGTGATCGACCGCTACATCATCGAACGCCCGTTGGCGGATGGGGGATTCAGCGCCGTCTATCTGGCGCGTCAGTTGGCCGACCAGCATCAGGTGGCGATCAAGGAGTATCTGCCGCGCAAACTTTCCTACCGCAACTGGGAGGGGAAAGTGGTGCCCCATAACGATGAGGCCCGCGGCGCCTTCCTGCGGGGAAGAAGGTTTTTCGTCGAAGAGGCCAGAGTGCTGGCGACCTTGAAACACCCCAATATCGTGAACGTCACCGGTTTTTTCCACGCCAATGCCACCGTTTACATGGTGATGGCCTATGACTATGGAAAAAATCTCAGATGGTATCTCCAGAATCGGCCGAATCGCCTGGACGGAGCGTTCTTGCGGCAGCTGGCGGACCGGTTGCTGGACGCGCTCGAAGTCATTCACGGCCACGGGTTGCTGCATCTGGACTTGAAGCCGGAAAACATTCTGATCCGCCCCGGGCACGATCCTTTGTTGCTGGATTTCGGCGCCGCCCGGTTGTTGGATGGATCCGGGCGTTGGCAGGGCTATGGCAAGGTTCGAACGCCCGGCTTTTCGCCACCGGAACAGTACGATCAAACGATTCCGATCGGTCCCTGGAGTGATCTCTATGCGCTGGGGGCCACTCTCTGGACCTGCCTGGACAGGCGTCCGCCGCCTCCGGTGCCGAAACGTTTCGAGCACGACACGCTCAAACCGGCCTTGCGGCAGTATCGGGACCGCGCCGGCAGGCGTCTTCTCTCTGCGATCGACCGGGCTTTGAACCTGGATCCTGGCCAACGTCCCCGGACAGTGGCAGAATTTCGGGCATTGCTCGATCATTGAGGCAGAAGTATGAAAGCAGGGTTTTGGCTTTTTTCGGCCGTTCTTCTGGCGGCGTGTCTGGACGGGAGTTTGCGCTTCTACGTGGTTTTCCACCAGCGCCAGGGGCTGGATGCGGGCAGTCCCGTATGGTTGAAAGACAAGCGGGTGGGGGAAGTGGAAAACGTATCCCGGGAGAAAAACGGTGACTGGAAGGTGGCGGTGAAAATCGACAGGCCATTTCGCCGCCAGGTGACTAATGGGTCGCGTTTCTACATCGAGCCGGATCCGGATGAAAACGGTCGTTATCGATTGCGCATCGTTCCCGACCCGCGCGGTGATCCCATCGTCGAGGGGCAGGTGGTCGAGGGCAGCGAGCCGCTGCCCGATTTTCTGCGCCCTTTGCTCCAGGGCCTTGGCAAGGGATTGGGGGAACTCGAGCGGCAATTGGAATTGTTCCACCGGGAGCTGGATCGACTCCCCCAGTCATCGGAATATCTGGAGCTCCAGCGGCAGATGGAAGAATTGGCCCGGCAGATGCGTGAGGCCGAGAAGACGCTGCAATATCAGACCTTGCCCAAGTTGCAGCGGGAAATGGAACGGTTGCAGCGGGAGTTGGAAAAAGCCCTGCCGCGACCGCGTCCCGGGGAGCGTTCTCCCCGGGAGCGCTCCGGTTCCGGGGCTATTTCTTTGTGACCCTCATGGTTGCACGATGAAAAGGATCTCGATGGTGAGCCAGCCGAGAAAAATGGTGGCGAAGATCAGATGCATCATCAGGCGAACCGGAACCCCCGCAGGTGTTTCCTCGGTCTGGGGAACGAAATAATCCGCGACGCCCAGGAGTTTTTCACAGGCATGGATTCGTTTGCATTTGAGGTCGTAGAACAGCTGGGTGCGGTGATCCAGGATCCAGAACAGGATTGTCATGACGATGCCGAACACCGCGATGAAGGTATGGTAGGGGTGCAATTCGGTGATGGCGAAGGTGGCGGCGCCGATGATCGCGTTGATGGCGATGAAGATGGCGAAGCGTAAATAGCGCAAGGAAAGGTAGGTTCGCGCGTTGATGCAGGCCTGGCGATAGAGTTCGAGCAGAACCTCGACGTCTATCTGATCCAGATGGTGTTGGTGAATGGTCATGAATTCCCCTGTGAGTGATGTTTGTCAGCAGTCCCATGTCAAACAGATTATTCTATTCCTTTTTTTGAGTTTTTCGAAATTTGCCCCGGCCGCGGCGGTTGATGACGTAACCTGAAACCGGGGCGGAGAAAGGCATCCAGAGCATGGCGGGCAGCCACATGGCATGGCGGGGGTGTCGCGTGCCATGGATGCCGATCGTCATCCTGCTCTGCCCCCTCCGGGGGCTGTCGCGATAGGTGCCCAGAAGCCGGTCCCACCACGGCAGGTTGAAGCCGAAATTGCTGTTGGCCTCGTCGTCTTCCACCGAATGATGCACCCGGTGCATGTCCGGGGTCACGACGAACCATCGCAGCAGCCGGTCGAGGCCGGGAGGCAGGCTGACGTTGCCATGATTGAACATAGCCGTGGCGTTGAGCAGGATCTCGAACACGATCACGGCGACCACGGGCGGGCCGATGACGGCGATGGCGGCGAACTTGACCCCCAATGACAGCAGGATCTCCAATGGATGGAAACGCAAGCCGGTGGTGACGTCGAAATCAGGGTCCGCATGATGCACCCGGTGCAATCGCCACAGGGCGGGCACCGCGTGAAACATCACGTGTTGCAGATAGATGATCAGATCGAGCGCCACGACCGATGCCGCCAGTGCGAAGGGGAGGGAAGGGGTGTAAAGATTCAAAAGTCCCCAGTCCCGGGCCTGGGCGAATGCCGCCACGCCCACTGCGGCGGTGGGAAACAGGGCCCGCAGCAGCAGGTTGTTGAGCGCCACCAGGGCCAGGTTGTTGAGCCAGCGCAGCGGCTTGGGCAGCCTGGGTTTTCTTCTCGGGGCAAGGGATTCCCATCCCGCCATCACCCCCAGTATGCCGAAGGTGAAGGCCATTCTGAGGGGAACCTCATGGGTTAGAATCCACTGTTCCAGATCCTGCACGGGCTTTGCTCCTTCGCAGATGCCTGGCGGCGACAGAGTTTATCCGGTCCCTGGTGTGGCCGCGGATTGGGGCGGGGGTTCCAGCGCCACCACATGGGTGGAGGGGGTGGCCAGGGAAATGCCGTGTTCCACGGCGGTCTTGAGAAAGATTTCATTCAGCGCTTGGCGAATGGCGGGCAGGCGTTCGGGCTGTTTGGTGTAATAGAACACCGACCATTCGAGGGCATGGTCGCCGGTCTCGTTGAGGCGGATTTCCAGGGGAAACTGGCTTTCGACGCCCTCCGTCTGTGCCTCGATCGCTTTCTGCCAGGCGGCCTCCAGCATCGGCCGGACTTTCGCCGGCGGGGTGTCGTAGCCGATCTTGAAATCCAGCCGCTCCCTGAGGCCGCGTGCGGAAGCGAATTTCGACAGGTTGTGGATCGCCTGGTCGCGTAGGGCGGCGTTACGCACCAGCACCCGGTGGTTGCCGACGATGTCGAGCAGTTCGGTATGGAACATCTTGGTCTTGAAGACCATCGCGTACAAGGGTTCTCCGCCCTTCACCCGAATCACGTCGCCTTCTTCGAGAATGTCGCTCTGCAGCATGATCAGCCCGCTGAACAGATCCGGCGCCCAGGTGGCCTGGGTCAGGGCCAGGAATACACCGATGAAACCCAGAACCCCGGTCGTCTGCAATTGGGATTCGAACCCCAGCATCCGCACCACGCTGATGAGGGTGACCACGGCGACGAAGATCCTGGCCATCAGGGTCAGCAGGCGTGACTGGTAGGTTTCCACCCGGCGCCAGTCTCCCCGGATCTGCTTGCGCTTGCCGTACCGGCGCAGAATCCAGATGCCGAGCAGGTGCGCGACCAGGTAGGCCAGGTAGAGCAGCACCAGGATGCCCAGAAGGGTTCGCCCCCAGCGCCCCTCGGTGGAAGCGAAGAAATGCCAGTAGATGAATCCCAGCATGATGGCCAGGTTCAGCGCCTGCAGGACGTGGATCCGCAGTCGTTGCCGGGATACTTTGTCCTCCTCCCCCGAAGCGAGCCTGACCAGAGGCCTGGCGAACACGATGAGAATCAGGTTGAGCAGAATCACCACCCAGGTCAGAGTGTCCATGCCCGACAGCAGCGCCGTCAGTTTCTGCTGTAGGGGGGAAAGCGTCACGGGTCCTCCCCGGCCAGCGTGAGCTTTTGTCCGCATGCGCGGCAAAGGTAGCTCCTTTCGCCACTTTGGATCCGGCGGTGGCGGATGCTGGTCAGCTCGTGCTCCCGGCAGGCGCAGCGGTAGCGGAAGCGTTGCAAGCGCCTCACCTTGACCCGGGAAAGGTCGTAGTCGTGGCAGCGTTCCGGCTCCAGGCCGAACAAGACCATGATCGATTGCCATTCCCGTCCATGGGGCTTGATCTGGCGTCCGTACACCAGGGCGGCGACCGCATGGGCCAGCTCATGACCGACGGCCGTGTGAATGAAGTGGTCACGGTTTTGAGCCATCAGCGCCGGGTTGAACCGCAGCCGCATCTGCTTTCCCCGCAGCTGCATTTGTCCTGCCGCCTGACCCTTGAGATCGAAAGATACCTCCAGAGCCGGCAACACCTTCCAGCCGAAGTGGCGGGCGGCGACCGCCAGCAGTTCACCGATACGGCCATAGACCTCGCTGACCTGTTCGGGGTTGACGGCTAGCGCCATTGGGCCTTCACCTTCTTCCCAACAGGGATCCCATCAGCCCCCGGATCAACTCGCGGCCGATCTGGCGGCCGATACTGCGGGCAGCGCTTTTGAGAAACGCCTCGCCGACTCCCTGGCGTCCGGCCCGGGAACGGGAAGTTCTTTTCGCCGCAACGGGGGGCGTTGGGGAATCGGCCCGTTGCTTCAGGCGCTCATAGGCCGACTCCCGGTCTAGGGGCTGGTCGTATTTGCCCCGGATGGGGGAACGCGCCATCAATCTCTGTCTGTCCGCCTCGTCGATGGGGCCGATCCGGGAATGGGGCGGACGGACGAGGATTCTTTCCACTGGCGTTGGGGCGCCGTCCGGCCCGAGCACCGACACCAGGGCTTCTCCCGTCCCCAGTTCGGTGATGGCCCGTTCGCTGTCGATACCGGGGTTGGGGCGGAAGGTCCGCGCCGCCACCCGCACGGCTTTCTTCTCTTTCGGCGTGTAGGCGCGAAGGGCGTGCTGGATCCGGCAGCCCAGCTGGCCCAGAACCGGTTCCGGGAGATCGAGCGGGTTCTGGGTGATGAAAAAGACACCGACGCCTTTGGAACGGATCAGGCGGACGACCTGTTCGATGCTGTCGAGCAGTGCGCTTGGCGCGCGTTTGAACAGCAAGTGGGCCTCGTCGAAGAACAGCACCAGTCGGGGGCGGTCGGTGTCGCCGATCTCCGGCAGGTTCTCGAACAGTTCCGACAGCAGCCACAGCAGGAAAGCGGCATACAGTCTGGGCGAATTCCGGATCAGGTCGCGGGCGTCGAGCAGGCTGACCACTCCCTGGCCGGAGAAGTCGGTATGCATCAGGTCGTCCAGAAGCAGCGCCGGTTCGCCGAAGAAGCGCTCGGCGCCCTGCTGTTCCAGCACCAGCAGCCGCCGCTGGATGGCGCCGATGCTGGCGGACGAGAAGTGGCCGTATTCTCCCAGTTGGCGGCGGTTGTCGTTCATCCATCGCAGCAGCGCCTTGAGGTCTTTCAGGTCGAGCAGCAACAGGCCCTCGTCGTCGGCGATTCGAAAGGCGCCGTAGAGGATGCCGCTTTGGGTATCGTTCAACTCCAGCAACGTTCCCAGCAGCAGCGGCCCCATATCCGAAAGGGTGGCCCGCACCGGATGGCCGCTGCGGCCGAAGATGTCCCAGAACACCGTGGGACAGGCGCGGGGAGTGAAGCCTTCGATGCCGATGCGTCGCAGCCTCGATTGGATTTTTCCATTGCCGGCACCCGGGGCGGCGATGCCGGAAAGATCCCCTTTCACGTCCGCCATGAAAACCGGCACTCCCGCCCTGGAAAATCCTTCCGCCAGGATTTGCAGCGAGACGGTCTTTCCGGTTCCGGTCGCGCCGGCGATCAGCCCGTGACGGTTGGCCAGGGCGAGGTCGAGAAACACCCGGGTGTGGCCGTCGCCCCCGATGAGAAGTTGTTCGTTTTTCATGGGGATACATTCCATCACATTTTCCGCGAAAGGCAACTGTTGTGAGCAGGAAATCCGACCGGGTCCGGGGATGATGGGTCAAACAACCGGCCTCATGGCCCCGTCCGGCGGTGGGATCAGGGTAATCGCATAAACCGGTTTCCCCCTCTCCCTCGGGGAGAAGGGCTTCAGCACAAAATCAACTCCAACGGAAAAATGGCGGTCATGCGATCGCCTTGTGGCGGGAAGGTGGCGTATCCGCCTTCCTTGCCCCTGCGTTATAATGAAGCAATCCGAAGCCTTTCCTGGAGCCGGTTCCCATGTCCCTTGCCGAAGAAGACCTCGAACAGATCCGCCGCCTGATCCGGGAGGAAGTGCAGGCCCAGAGCGCCCCCGGTCAGGGGTGGGTGCGTTACGATCTGGAATTGCGCGAGGACATGAACCGGCACTTCGAACAGGTGGATAAACGCTTTGAGCAACTCACCACCCGTATCGACCGCTTTATGCGTTGGTCTTTCGCGCTTACCCTCACCGTCGGAGGGTTGGTGGTGGCCGCCATCAAGTATCTACCCTGAAAAGCTGAAGGTTCCTTCTTTCCGTGTCATGGCCGTTCCAGGCGGGGGCCTGCTTGAGGAGATGTGGGACGGCTGGGAGGATCTCTTGGAACTTACCCTTGTGGCTGAGGATTTCCTCCCAGGCGCCATTGGTCGGGCTGAAGGAATGGTTTGGAACCAGTCTGCATTGCTTCCCCCCGGGGGGGCGCCCAAAAAGAGGGCTGCTCCAACTTGGGCTGGCACGGCCCTCTTTCAGTTATGAAGCGAGGGGAAGAATAGGCGATCAGAGTTTTTTATTTCTACTTTGTCATATTTCATGAACGGCCCGGTTCAAGCGGGATTTCAAGGCATTTTTTCGCCTTCGGTGACGATGCTGGACGATTTCCGCGATATAGTCTGGCGTGGGTTCCGGCCGTGGGAGCAGTTCACGCAATGCCAGTACCAGATCCGCCAATGACAACAGGGGGGCTTTGTCCTTCAACCTCTGCCGCTCCCGGACCAGAAAGAGCATGGCGATCATCACCAGGGCCATGTGATGATGCCAGCCGTCCCATCGGCGCACCTGGTAGTCTGCCATGGCCAGTTCGCTCTTGGCTTCGCGAAAGGCATGCTCGATGAAGAAGCGGCTGGCATGCATTTGCGCCAAACGATACAGGGAGATCTCAGGATCGGCATTGGAAAGGAAATAGTGGGACGGCTGACTGGCGCCACACTCACGGCGCACCAGCAGATGCCATTGCCGGGCCTGGTTTTCCTTGTGGTCCCACAGCCACACGTGGGCATGGAGATATTCGGCCCGGATCCGCCCTTTCTCCCCCGCCCGGATCGTCACGGTTTTCCAGTTTCCGGGCGATCTCGAGGCTGCCCACTGCGACACGCAGAGGGGGGAACATTGGGCGATGAGTTTGCGGGTCGGCCGTCCCCGCCCGGTGGAAGGAGGACAATACGGCTTGGGATCGGCAAGATAGATCCTCTGGCTGCGGTGGACATCGGCCACGAAACACAGCCCCCGATCCTCAAGCCCACGAAGAAAAGCGGGATCCTTGCCATAGCCCGCATCGACCGCCACGTAACCGAACTCGATTCCCTGTTGGCAGGCTTCATCCACCAACTCCAACGCCAGGTCGCATTTGGAACGCGCCACCCGGGCCGATTCAGGGATCCTGGCCCGCTGGCAACGCGCCGGATCCTCGACCCAACGGTTTGGCAGATACAAACGGCTTCCCACCAAGGCCACCTGCCTGCCCCGGCTCAACGCCGAAAAGACCCCCACCTGGGAATTCTCGATCTTGCCCAGACGCCCGTTCCACAGCCGGGCCACCCCCGCCGAGGCCCTGCCTTTCTTGGCAAAGGCGCTCTCATCGATGATCAGGGCGGAGTCTTTCCCGCCCAGCATTCGATTGGCCTCCCGGGCCACCTCGGTGGACAATCCTTCCCAATCCACACGGGCACTGCACAGCATGTGCTGCATCGCCTGCGAATCGGACTCGACAATCTCGCTCATGCGAAGCATGGTACCCCGGCTGGACTGGAATAAACCATGGACATAGCAATAGAACGCCGCCACCACACTTCGGGTGCGGGAAGTGAAAAAAGGTGAAAATTGCTGTAGGTAGTCGGAGAGGCGATCTGGGAGGCTTTCAAAGGCCTTTGCAAGGGGGAAGGAATTTTACGAGGACATCGTAAATACTCCTTATAAAACAACAAGATAATGATACAATCAGCATCGACATAAAGCAACCGCTAATGTGACAAAGTAGAATTATAACGGATGGCGATATGCCAGGGGGCACGGCCAAACAGCGGATCGAAATCATCGGCTGCGGGACCGGGCTCTGCCACGGCATCGGATGGGCGGAAAATGATTTCCCGGGGAAGATTTTCCACCGGCTCCAGTGGCAATGTTTCGATTGGCGCGTCATATTGTTCGATGTCTTGCCAGTGGGCCTGTTTGACCTGGAAATTGGCCAGTATGAAGTGCAGCTTGTCTCCCTCCACGAAAACCCCGCCCGATGTCACCCTCTCCTGCCAGGAGGATGCCGGAGTCACCTGTACGAAGGTCACGACTTCCATTTGGCCGGCTTCACGCAATCCGCGGCTCAACAGTCTGGCCATCTGTTTGCGTTCATGTTCTGTGAATACCGGGGCATACGCTTTCTCTGGATCCGGATTTCCGGTTCCCACCAGGATTCCGGAGAGCACTTTATCCATCAGAGTCTCATCCAGTTGAGCCGGATGGGCGTAACCCCGTCCATCATTGGCGTTCGGTACGTACATCAATCGCACAACCCGGTCCTGATCCTGGTAGACCGTGGCGGTGAAATGGCTGGTATGGGCGCACCCTGTCAGCAATATCAGCCCAAGAAGAAAAAGAACTCTTTGCGTAGTGATTAACATGTGCAAATCTTGCCTCCTTACGAACTAAAAATGAAACGATTGAAAAAAGCCAAAAGCCGGCAGCTCCGTCCGATTTTTGGCATTCTTACGCATAAAGTGTCAAGCCAAAGGGTGCCTGATGACAGGCACCCTGATTTCCCCGATTGGAAAAATCAAACGTACGTCACCGGATATCAGAAGGAAACGTCCCACTGTACCCGAACCCGGTTGTCCTGCGTATCCCGGCCGCTGTCTTCTTCTTCGAGGGTCAGATAGGAATAATCGACGGTGACTTTGTTGCGGTGTCCGGCGAAGAAGTAATTGAGCGCCACGGTGTATTCCTGTCTCAACTGATCCTCGCTCAGATTGCCTTTGATCGGCTCTTCCACGAACGCATAGCGGAAAGCGGTTTCCAGATTCTCCGGGATCAAGGGAATCAGATTATGGAAGAAGTATCCCGCCTGGGCGTAGCTGCCCCACATGCTTGCCGTCTGGTTGCTGACCCGGTCGTGGACCCGTTTCCAGTGGTATTCGTGCTGGAGAGAAAACCCTTGCCACTTGAAGGCGGCCTCCTCCATCATTTGTTGCACTTGGAATTGACTGTCCTCGGCATCTCCGGGTTTGGTGAAGCCGTCCAGATTGCCGCATCCACTGGAGGACCAACGGGTGCAGCGCCCTTTGGTGGTGGCCGCCGCAAAGGCGAGACTGCCGGCGGGTTTTTCATGGAACTCCACGTCGGTCTGGCGCCATTTCAGATCACGCCCCAGGAAATTCCACTGCAGTCTGGCCATATACATCATGTTGTCGTCGTCGTTCTTGACCCCTTTGCCTTCGCCGGTGAATACGCCGCCATAGTAGCGCATGTCCGCCAGCGTACCCGGGAACAAGTGTCCATACAACATTGCACCCATCTGCCGGTCCACGGTGAAGATGCGATTCACAATGGAGCGCTCGACAAATTGCTGGCGCCCGGAAGAATCCACCCGTTCGCGGTTATAGTTGATTTTCCATTGACCCAGGCGCAGAGAAGCCCATTTGTATTTTTCCAGGGACGCTCTCCAGTCGATCACGCGGGTACTGGATTTTTCGGAATCGTCACCGTGGCTCCGGGTGGGTTGCAGATCCACTTCGAAATAATATTTCAGCCATGGCCTGAAACCATGTCCACCGATTTTCATCCGGACACGGCGTAACTCGAAGGTGCTTTCGTTGTCGTCGGCAAAGTGACTGAAGGTGCGGGGATCGGAACGCATTGGATAGGTGTAACGCATCTGTGCCCGCCATTGCATATGGGTGGCCCAATTGCCATCCCGCGTTTCCATCTGGAAGCCTTTCTTGCCCCAGCTGACCTTGACCGGGAATTGCTTGTCCACCTGACGGTGTATTTCTGCCTCCACCATTTTCTGGACTTCGGGAGCCGCCTGTTCCTCTGCGTCAGAAGTCACCGCCTGTTTCGGAGGGGCTTCGGCCAGATCTTCCTTACTGAGGATTCCCTTTTGAATCAGTATTCGTTCCAGGGTGCCGGTGGAACGGGTGCCCGACTGCTTGATCTGATTCCATTCCTGTTTGGAAATGACGCCTTTGTCCAGTAGAAGGTCTTCAATGCTTCTATCGGCCATGGCGTGGAAGGAAAACATGGTCAGCCCCCCCAGCAGGGATAGCTTCAAAGATCGTAGGGAGTGATGGTAAATGCGCATTGGCTCATCATCCTGTTGTCATCAACAAAAAAAACCGAATCATTATCGGGTGGGAATGTGACAATAAAATGACAAAAGGATGAAAATTGGATGACAAAAATCCGTGCCTGGAAGAATGGTGGACATATGAAAAAAGCACTGCGGTTTCAGTCGCAGTGCCTTTGTAAACTATGGCGGAGAGGGAGGGATTGTTCGCCCCGTCCCTGGGGCTCACCCCTCGCTGCGCTCGGGGCCGCGCTCCGCACGTCCAAAATCGCTCCCGGCGATTTTGTCGAACCCAGTCGAGGATTCTCACCCTCCCTCTCGCGGGAGCACAAAAAAACCCCGTCGGTCACTCGAACCAACGAGGTTCCTCAAACCTTTGGCGGAGAGGGAGGGATTCGAACCCTCGATGGGCTTTTGACCCATACTCCCTTAGCAGGGGAGCGCCTTCAGCCGCTCGGCCACCTCTCCGGGAACAGGAAACGGGAATTCAGTCTTCGCCGGGATCCGGCTCGGGTTCCCTGGCGCTTTGGCTTTCTTCGGTTGTCTCGGATGGATTCTGGGCTTCTTCCCTTTCGCGTTTGATGCGTTCGTAGATTTCCTCGCGATGAACGGCCACGTCCTTGGGGGCGTTGACACCGATACGAACCTGGTTTCCCTTGACGCCCAACACGGTAACTGTGACGTTGTCGCCGATGACCAGTGTCTCCCCAACTCTCCGAGTCAAAATAAGCATAAGATCGTCCTTTCTGTTTGCTGAAATCAGCCGTCACAGGCACTGGATCGATGCCAGTGCGTGGTTGGGGCGATTATAGCACTTCGTTTTTTTACGGCAAAGAACATTCAATCGTGCGCCTGGCAAGGGGCCATGGAAACCCATTGCGCCAAATCATGCCCCCGGAGGAGTATCCAACCCGAATGTTTCGTGAAGGGTGCGGACCGCCAGTTCCAGGTATTTTTCGTCCAGAACCACCGACACCTTGATTTCCGAGGTGGAGATCATGCGGATGTTGATGCCTTCCTCCGCCAGGGCGCGGAACATTTTGCTGGCGATGCCGGCGTGGGAGCGCATTCCCACTCCCACCATGGAAACCTTGACGATATGGTCGTCTCCGGTGACTTGGTTCGCCCCCAGGTCACGGCATACCCCCTGGAGAATCTCCAAGGCCCGGGCATAGTCATTGCGGTGGACGGTGAAGGTGAAGTCGGTGGTGTCGTTTTCGGCCACGTTCTGGACGATCATGTCGACTTCGATGTTGGCATCGGCGATGGGGCCGAGAATCGAGGCGGCGATGCCAGGGTGGTCGGGAACGCCTTCCACGGTCAGTTTGGCTTCGTCGCGGTTGAATGCGATGCCTGAGATCAGCGCCTGTTCCATTTCCTCTTCCTCATAGGTGATCAGGGTTCCGGGGCCGTCGTCGAAAGTCGACAGCACCCTGAGGGGGACGTTGTATTTGCCGGCGAATTCGACTGCCCGGATCTGCAGAACCTTGGAGCCGAGGCTGGCCATTTCCAGCATTTCCTCGAAAGTGATGCGGTCGAGCCGTCTGGCTTTGGGTTCGACCCGTGGATCGGTGGTGTAGACGCCATCGACGTCGGTGTAGATTCGGCATTCGTCGGCTTTCAGTGCCGCGGCCAGGGCGACCGCGGTGGTATCGGAGCCGCCACGGCCGAGGGTGGTGATGTCGCCTTCCTCGTTGACGCCCTGGAAGCCCGCCACCACCACGACTTTTCCCTGTTCCAGGTCCCTGCGCACGCGCGAGGTGTCGATATCGAGAATTCGGGCCTTGGTGTGGGCCGCGTCGGTCAGGATTCTGGCCTGGGCCCCGGTGTAGGAGCTGGCGGGGCAACCTTCGGCTTCCAGGGCCATGCACAACAGGGCGATGGTGACCTGTTCGCCGGTCGAAAGCAGGACGTCCAGTTCGCGGGGGTTGGGTTGCCGTTGCATTTCCCGTGCCAGTCCCAGCAGCCGGTCGGTCTCGCCGCTCATGGCGGAGACCACGACGACGATGTCGTCGCCCTGCTTTCTGGCCTGGTTGATTTTGTCGGCCACGTATTTGATCCGCTCCACGGTGCCGACCGACGTGCCGCCATATTTGTGTACGTATAAAGCCATATCGTTCAATCCGCCAACTGTCGTTTCACCCAATCCGCCACGCCGGACAGCGCCTGGTCCAGCTTGTCCGGATCGTTGCCGCCCGCCTGGGCGAAATCGGGCCGTCCGCCTCCGCGCCCGCCCACTTGGCGGGCGACGAAATTGACCAATTCACCCGCCTTGATCTTGCCGGTCAGATCTTTGGTGACGCCGGCGACCAGGGTCACCTTGCCGTCCCTGCCGGTGGCCAGCACGATGGCGGCCCGTCCCAGTTTGTTCTTGAGTTGATCCAGGGTGGTGCGTAACGCCTTGGGGTCGCCATCCTCGATTTTTTGGGCCAGGATCCTGACACCATCGTGCTCGATGGCTTGGGAAGCCAGATCGCCGCCGGCCCGGGTGGCCAGCCTTGCCTTGAGGCGTTCCAGTTCTTTTTCCATCTGCCGGGCCTTCTCCAGCGCCTGGCGGGCCTTGTTGTCCAGATCGTCCTGGGGGCACTTGAACAATCCGGCCAGCGCCTGAAGCTGCCGCTCGGCGGCCTGGGCCCAGCGCACTGCCTGATCGCCGGTGATCGCTTCGATCCTGCGCACCCCGGCGGCAACGCCCGCTTCCGAGACGATTTTGAAGAAACCGATGTCGCCGGAGTGCTGGACGTGGGTACCGCCGCACAATTCGACCGAAAAATCGCCGATTCTGAGCACCCGTACCTCGTCCCCGTATTTTTCCCCGAACAGGGCCATGGCGCCGGCGGCAAGGGCCTGGTCTCTGGCCATGATTTCGGCGGTGACGGGCAGGTTTCTTCGGATTTCGGCATTGACCATACGTTCGAGCTCCTCGATCTGCGCCCGGGTCAAGGGTTCGAAATGGGAGAAATCGAAGCGTAGCCGCAGCGGTTCCACCAGCGAGCCTTTCTGTTGCACGTGTTCGCCGAGAAGCTTGCGCAGGGCCGCGTGCAGCAGATGGGTGGCCGAGTGGTTGAGCGCGGTGGCGTGGCGAAAATCCTCGTCCACGCCGGCGGTCACGCGATCGCCCCGGGCGATTCGCCCCTGGATCATCTTGCCGATATGAAGCCAGGTGTCGCCTTGCTTGCGGGTGTCCTCGACCCGGAACAGGCCGTTTTCGCCCCGGATTTCTCCTCTGTCGCCGATTTGCCCGCCACTTTCGGCATAGAAGGGCGTCCGGTCCAGGACGATGGTGCCTTCCTCGCCGGCCGCGAGGAAGTCGGCGGCCTTTCCCCCGCTCACCAGGGCCAGCACCCTGGCTTCGGTGGCGAGGGTGTCGTAGCCGACGAAACGGGTGTGGGCGTGAATGGGAATCACCTTGTGATGCGCGGCATCGAAGCCGCTGGCCGCCCTGGCCCGCTCCCGCTGTTTCTCCATCGCCGCCTCGAAGCCTTCCAGGTCCAGTTCCAGGCCGTGTTCGAGGGCGAAGTCGCGGGTCAGGTCCACCGGGAAACCATAGGTGTCATAGAGCTGGAATACCAGTTCTCCCGGAATGCGGTCGCCCTGGATTTTCTTCAGGCTTTCCTCCAGGATCTTCATGCCTTGTTCCAGGGTCTCGGCGAAACGCTCTTCCTCCCGTTTCAACACTTGTTCGATCTGTTCCCGCCGCTCGACCAGTTCCGGGTAGGCGTCGCCCATGACCTCGCCCAATGGTGCCACCAACCGGTGAAAGAAGATCTCGCGGGTGCCCAGCCGGTAGCCATGCCGAACCGCCCGGCGGACGATCCGGCGCAGCACATAACCCCGGCCTTCGTTGGAGGGAAGAATGCCGTCGGCGACCAGGAAGGCCGCGGCGCGGATGTGGTCGGCGATCACCTTGAGGGCGTTGCTTCCGGGCGCTTCGGCGGCGGTGACGGCGGCCGCCGCTTCGATCAGGCGGCGGAACAGGTCGATGTCGTAGTTGCTGTGGACCCCCTGCATGACTGCGGCGATCCGCTCCAGGCCCATACCGGTGTCCACCGAGGGTTTCGGGAGGGGCGTCAGGGTGCCGTCGGCGGCACGGTCGTACTGCATGAACACCAGGTTCCAGATCTCCACGTAACGGTCGCCCTCCGCGTCGGGGCTGCCTGGCGGTCCGCCGGCCACTTCCGGGCCGTGATCGTAGAAGATTTCCGTGCAAGGGCCGCAGGGGCCGATATCGCCCATGGACCAGAAATTGTCGTGGGCGCCGATCCGGGCGAAACGTTGGGGCGACACCTTGAGTTCGTCGAGCCAGATGGCCGCCGCCTCGTCGTCCTCTTCGTAGACGGTGACCCAAAGTTTGTCCTCCGGGATTTCCAGCGTCCGGGTCAGGAATTCCCAGGCGTAACGGATCGCTTCGCGCTTGAAGTAATCGCCGAAGCTGAAATTGCCCAGCATCTCGAAGAAGGTGTGGTGGCGGGCGGTGTAGCCGACATTTTCCAGATCGTTGTGCTTGCCGCCGGCGCGCAGGCATTTCTGGCACGAAGCGGCGCGGCTGTAGGGGCGCTGTTCTCGTCCCAGGAACACGTCCTTGAACTGGACCATCCCGGCGTTGGTGAACAGCAGGGTCGGGTCGTTCTGGGGGACCAGCGGACTGGAAGGGACGATGGTGTGTTCCTTGCCTTGGAAGAAGTCAAGGAATAAGGTGCGGATTTGTGATGTCGTCAAGGTTTTCATGAATCATCCAACAGCGTGCGAATCTGCTCCTTCTCGAAGCCACGTTGCGCCAAAAAGCGGTAGCGGCGGCCATATTCGTTACGATCCGGGACCGGGCGCCCACCATACTTGCGCCGATAGACCTCCCTTGCCAGGGCGGTCCAGTCGAGATCGAGCGATTGCATCACCTGCTCGATCAATCCGTCGTCGATCCCCTTCTGCCTGAGTTCGAAACGGATTTTCACCGGCCCTCGGCCGCGGGCATGGTGGCTGCGGATGAAACTTTCCGCGAAGCGGCGTTCATCCTGCCAGCCGGCGGCCTGGAGTTCGCCGATGACCTGGGCGGCGACCGCCTCGTCCAGTCCCCGCGCCTTCAGTTTCCACAACAGCTCGGCGGCGCTGTGCTCGCGGCGGGCCAGCAGCTTCAGGCAAAGGTTTTTTATTCTACCGCGTTCTTCGGCCTGGCTCAGCCTTCTTTCTCCCCGGCGGGTTGTTTTTCGCGCTCGTCGGATTCGGGCACGATCCCGAATGCCTTCTCGCGCACCTGCCGCTCCAGCGTTTGCGCCAGTTCCGGGTGTTCCTTCAGATATTGGCGGGCGTTGTCCTTGCCCTGGCCGATTCTTTCCTTGCCGATGCTGTACCAGGCGCCGGATTTCTGCACCAACCCGAATTCGACGCCCAGGTCGATCAGTTCCCCCAGCCTGGAGATGCCTTCGTTGTAGAGGATCTCGAACATCGCGGTCTTGAAGGGAGGCGCCACCTTGTTCTTGACCACCTTGACCTTGGTGTCGTTGCCGAGGATCTCGTCGCCCTTTTTGATCGCGCCCACCCGGCGGATGTCGAGCCGTACCGAAGCGTAGAACTTGAGGGCGTTGCCGCCGGTGGTGGTTTCGGGATTGCCGAACATCACCCCGATCTTCATCCGGATCTGGTTGATGAAGATGACCATGGCGTTGGAGCGTTTGATGTTGGCGGTCAGTTTCCTCAGCGCCTGGGACATCAGCCGCGCTTGCAGCCCCACATGGGCGTCGCCCATCTCGCCTTCGATCTCCGCCTTGGGGGTCAGTGCCGCCACCGAGTCCACCACGATGACGTCCACGGCGCCCGAGCGCACCAGCATGTCGACAATTTCCAGGGCCTGTTCGCCGGTATCCGGTTGAGAGATCAGAAGGTCGTCGAGATTGACGCCGAGCCGTTCGGCGTAGGAAGGGTCGAGGGCGTGTTCGGCATCGACGAAGGCCGCGACGCCACCCCGTTTCTGGGCCTCGGCGATGGTGGAAAGAGCCAGGGTGGTTTTGCCCGAGGACTCGGGGCCGTATATTTCGATCACCCGCCCCTTTGGCAGTCCGCCGATTCCCAGGGCGATATCCAGGGTCAGGGAGCCTGTGGGAATCGCCTCGATGTCACGGGCGGGGCCGGCGTCGCCCATCCGCATCACCGCGCCTTTGCCGTATTGTTTTTCGATTTGCAGCAGGGCCGCACTCAAAGCCTTGCGTTTGTTGTCGTCCAACATAGAGCGTTACCTGTGGTTTGCAAGATTGCAGGAAATTATGGCACAGCTTCGTTCCTTGAACGTGCCGTCTGTCGTGTGAATCCGGTGTTCGCCGCGCGCGATGACACCGAATCAGGATTGACCGGCGCTAGGCCGCGACCTGTGGCCGGATTCTTCCATGGCGTCGCCCGGCCATCTGCCGATGATCTCATAATGCGAACCCTCGTCTCCAAGGCGGGATGTCACCAGGGTGAACGCTTTCACCGGCCAGCGGAGGGGGTCGATCGGGCGCGAGATCACCCGCTTTCTGACTTTTCTCGCCAAGGTGAGGTGAGGACGGAAAGGCCGCCTTTCCGGTCTGAAGCCGAGCCTGCGCACCCCCTTTTTCAGCGCTTCGACCAGTTCCGCCAGGGGGGGCGGCACCGTCTCCGCGGTCAGGCATAAGACGGCGGGGCGTACCCAATGTTCCAGCCGATCGAAAACCAGCTCGCAAGGTTGCAGGGAAAGTTCCCCGGCCATGTCGATGAGATCACCTATCCGGGCAGCGGGAACATCGCCCAGAAACAGCAATGTGACATGGAATTTCTCCGGCTTGACCGCTTTGCCCTCATCGATTCCCATCGCCTGCCAGGTCTCCCGCACCGCCTGCAGAACTTTTTCGTCTGGCCACAGGGCAAAGAACAGGCGCTGCTTTCCTTCCACTTTCTTATTGTCGGCTACAGACATCCAGCAGTCCCTCCATCGCCTTGAGCACCGCCTGTCTTCGAATGGCGTCCCGGTCGCCTTCGAACGCCCAGCGCCGGGCAAGGGCGGGATTGTCATCCAGTTGCCACCCCAGCCATACGGTTCCGACCGGCTTTTCGGGTGTGCCCCCCGAGGGTCCGGCGATACCACTTACCGCGACGGCCACCCGGGCCCGGCTGTTGGCGAGGGCGCCGGCCGCCATCTCGCGGACGGTCTGTTCGCTGACCGCGCCATGGCGGGCCAATGTGGCGGCTCGCACCCCCAGCATTTCCATCTTGGCCTGATTGCTGTATGTGACGAAGCCCCGGTCGAACCATTCCGAACTTCCGGCCACGTCGGTCATGCACTTGGCGATCCAGCCACCGGTGCATGATTCCGCGGTGGCCAGGCGCAAGCGCGCCGATTTGAGGCGGTGGCCGGTTTCCAGTGCCAGAGCCTGGAGCCGGGTATCTGAAATGGTCAAGAGATGAGGATGCTTCGCTGTTTGGACGATCGAACGGTATTGTCGCAAAAGTCGGCGGGCTTGTGGTAGCCGAGAGATTATTTTATGGTGGAGAACCGGTCGAAAACCACAGCCAATAGGGATGCAGATGAAACCCAATCGAATAGCGGAGCGTTTTTTTGTCATGGCCATGGCGTGCGGGCTTTTTCTCGTGACCTTGCCTTCGGGCGCCCAGGATCCGGTTTACGGGGGGGCGCATGCTTATCCTCAGCCGGGTGCGGCTGAAGCGGCCGTTCCGGTTTCCGCGAACCGGCCCGCGGCGGGAAATTCCACTCTGGCCACCGAATTCATGACCGGGTTTGCCAGCTTTCTCGTGACGCCTGTCTACGGTGTGTTCAAGGTGGTGTTCGCCGGTCTGGGCGCCTTGACCGGAGGCATGGCATGGGCGTTCAGCGGCGGGGATACGGCACTGGCCGACAAAATCTGGCGCCCGGCGATCAGGGGGACGTATATCATCACCCCGGATCATCTAGCGGGCCGCAAGCCCGTCCGGTTCATAGGACGCTGACGGGCCAGCCCGTGGGTAAGGTGGAAAGCGCCCTCCTGTGGCAGGACTGGATGGCATGACGCCGAAAGCGCCCCTCGACCGTCATACGCCCATGATGCAGCAGTATCTGCGGATCAAGGCCGAGCATCCGGAGGTATTGCTTTTCTACCGCATGGGGGATTTCTATGAATTGTTTTTCGAGGATGCCGTCAAGGCTTCCCGGCTGCTCGACCTGACGCTCACCTCCCGCGGTGAATCCGCCGGCCAGCCCGTTCCGATGGCGGGCATTCCCTATCATGCGGCGGAAAATTATCTGGCCAGGCTGCTCAAGGCCGGAGAGTCGGTGGCGATCTGCGAACAGATCGGCGATCCGGCCAGGTCCAAGGGGCCGGTGGAGCGCAAGGTGGTGCGGATCGTGACCCCCGGCACCGCCACCGACGAAGCCTTGCTCGACGACCGCAGAGACAACCTGCTCCTGTCCCTGACGCCTTTGGGGGAAAAGTTTGGACTGGCGCATCTGGAGCTGAGTTGTGGCCGCCTGACGGTGTCGGAAGTCGGTGGCGAGAATGATCTGGCAGCGGAGATCGAGCGGCTGCAGCCGGCTGAAATCCTGGTGCCGGAGGATTGGCCGCTGCCCGATTGCCTTGGCCACCACCCCGGCATCACCACCCGTCCGCCCTGGCACTTCGATCCTGAAAGCTGCCGCCGTTCCCTGCTGGAGCATTTCAAGGTACAGAGCCTGGAGGGTTTTGGTTGCCAGGGGCTTCCGGCGGCCATTGCCGCGGCCGGCTGTTTGCTGGCCTATGTGAAGGAGACCCAGCAATCGGCCCTGCCCCATCTGAGTGGTCTGCGGGTGGAAAGCGATGCCGATACTATCGGCCTGGACGCCGCCAGCAGACGAAATCTGGAACTCGATCACCATCCTTCCGGGCGGCGGGAATTCACCCTGCTGGGGGTTCTGGATGCCACCGTCACCGCCATGGGGGGGCGCCTGCTCAAACGCTGGCTCAACCGTCCCCTGCGCCGCCGTGAAGATATCGAAGCGCGCCTGGATGCGGTGGAGGCGTTGTTGCAGAGCGGGAGCTGGGAAACATTGCGCGACGCGCTTCGGCGCACGGGGGACATCGAGCGGGCTTCGGCGCGGATCGCCTTGGGCAGCGCCAGGCCCAGGGACTTGGTGTTGATACGGCAGAGCCTGGAATCCCTGCCCGGCGTTCGGGAAGCCATTTCGGAATGCGGGGCCGAGAGGCTGAAGGCACTCGGGGACGGCTTGAAACCCTTGCCCGAAGTCTCGCGGCTGTTGTCCTGCGCCATCGTGGACGAGCCACCCGTCCTGGTTCGCGATGGCGGCGTCATCGCCGAGGGCTACAACGCCGAGCTGGACGAGTTGCGCGCCCTCAGCCGGCACGGGGATGAATATCTGCTGGAATTGGAACGGCGGGAGCGGGAGCGTACCGGCATCGGCAATCTCAAGGTGCGATACAACCGCGTGCATGGGTACTACCTCGAGATTCCCCGCAGCCAGAGCGACGGGGTGCCGGCCGATTACGTCCGCCGCCAGACGTTGAAGAATGTCGAGCGGTTCATCACCCCGGAACTCAAAAGTTTCGAAGACAAGGTCTTGAGCGCCCGGGAAAAGGCCCTGGCCCTGGAAAAGGCTTTGTACGAGGCGTTGCTGCGGACCCTGGCGCCCCAGGTGACGGAAATCCAGTCGCGGGGCCGGGCGCTGGCGGAGCTGGACGTTCTGGCCGCCCTGGCCCGGCAGGCGCGCGAACTGGGCTGGTGCCGTCCGTTGTTGAAGAACGATCCCGGTATCGTCATCCGTAGCGGCCGTCATCCGGTGGTCGAGCGTCAGGTCGATGCTTTCGTTCCCAACGATCTCGAATTGTCGCCGCAGCGGCGGATGCTGATTATCACCGGTCCCAACATGGGCGGCAAATCCACCTATATGCGGCAGTCGGCGATCATCGTTCTGCTGGCGCACATGGGCAGCTTCGTTCCGGCGGAAAGCGCCGAGATCGGTCCGGTGGACCGGATTTTCACCCGCATCGGCGCCTCGGACGATTTGGCTTCCGGGCGTTCCACCTTCATGGTGGAGATGACCGAAACCGCCAACATCCTCCATAACGCCACTGACCGGAGCCTGGTGTTGATGGACGAGATCGGCCGTGGAACCAGCACCTTCGATGGATTGTCCCTGGCCTGGGCGGTGGCCGAACACCTGGCGCGGGAGAGACATGCCTATACCCTCTTCGCCACCCACTATTTCGAGCTCACCGCCTTGCCCGATCTGCTTCCGGAAGTCGTCAACGTTCACCTGGAGGCGGTGGAGTACGGAGACGACATCGTGTTCCTCCATTCACTTCGGGAGGGGCCCGCCAGCCAGAGCTACGGTTTGCAGGTGGCGGCTCTGGCCGGCGTGCCGGCTGGAGTGATCGAGAAGGCGCGGGACAAACTGGAGGAGTTGGAGAACCATTCCCACCATCATGATCGGCCGCCCTCCCAGCTGGATCTTTTCCTGGAGCCGGCCCCTTCCCCCCTGGAAGAACGCCTGCGGGAACTCGACCCCGATGACCTCACTCCCCGCCAGGCGCTCGACCTGCTTTATCAGTTGAAGGCGCTCGTTCGCTGACCAGGGGGGCGGGATCGCGGGCATTGCACATCAACGCTTTGCGGCTTATCCTTGAGCTTGCCGTTTCTGTTGAAACGTAAACATCCCACAGAATAATGATCAAGGGAGTATCGTCTTATGCGTCATCGAGTATTGTTGCAGGCCGCGGTGGCGGCCATGGTGTTGGGTTCGACCCAGCCGCGGGCGGAGGAGAACTATCCGGCGGCCAATTTCGAGCCGGAGGTGATTTTTCAGGATTCCGAATTGATCGAATCCGTCGGGCCCCTGCCCGTGGAAAGCCCGAAAGCGGCGCAGGCAGCGGTGAAACAAACGCCCGTCACCAGGGAACTCACCGGGCATGCCAAGCCTTCGGGCACCGTGACCGATTCCTCCCCGCCTTACGGCATGCTGCTGCTGGCGCTCATTATCATCGGCCTCCCTTTCCTGCTCTCGATGAGGGAGGAAAAGTCGAAGCCGGTGGAAGAAGCCGCCCCCGAACCCGCCGACGAGCCGGAGGCTGCTTCCGAATCCTCTGAAAGCGGGGCATCGGAAGAGGCCGAGGAAGCCCTGGAGGCTTTGGCGGAAGAGGTGGAAGAGACCATGGCCACCAGCAACAGGCAGCGGGCCAACAAGACCAAAAGAGCCAGGCGGCGCTGAATTCAAGCAGGGCGGCCTTCGGGTCGCCCGTTCCCTGCCGAATCGAAACGTCATTGGCGATTCGGTTTGCTTTCCCGCCGGCGTCATCGGCGCTTCTTTCCTTTATGGGCCCCCGGACAACCTGACCCGGAACATGGGAGGTTTTCTCCATGCATCAAATGCTCAAGGCATTGATCGTAGTGTTGAGTGTCAGTCTGGTGTGTTCTTTCGTGGTCACGTCCACGGCCGTTCTTCTCGAGTCTCGCCAACTGCGCAATCTGAATCTTGAGCGTTTCAGGCATATCGTCGCGGTGGCGGGGATCGGGGAGCGGGAAAAAGATCCCATCGCTTTGTATCGGGAAAATCTGGACGCCGCTTTGATCGATCTGCGCAGCGGCGCTGAGGTGGATTCCGCCCCCCTGCCGGGATTTCTGCATCCTGAAAGTTTCGATTTCATCGCCGCTTCCAGGCACCCCGATTATTCAGAAGAAATCGATCCACGGCTCATCGGGCTGAAACGCCGGCCGCGTTATATGCCGGTATATCGGCTCCGGGGGGGGCAGGGTTATGACAAAGTGATCCTGTTGATCGTGGGGAAGGGGCTTTGGTCGACCTTGCAGGGTTACCTGGCCCTGGAAAAGGACTTGACCACCATTGCCGGCATTCGTTTTTTTCAACAGGGTGAAACGCCCGGACTGGGAGGGGAAATCACCAATCCCCGCTGGCAAAGGTCGTGGAAGGGAAAGCAGGCTTTGAACGACCGGGGTGAGGTGGTGATCGAGCTGGTGAAGGGGCCTGTCGATCCGGCATCCCCCACCCGGGTCGAGGGAATCAGCGGCGCCACCCTGACCACCCGCGGGGTGAACAGGATGGTTCGATACTGGTTGGGCCGCCGGGGATACGGTCCCTATCTGGCCAAACTGCGGAAAAGCGGGGGCTGAGGTCGTATGAACGTGATGGATCAGTTGAGTCAAATCGTTGCGCGCTTTCTGGCCGGTCTCACCCTGGTTCTGGAGGATCATGGGAACCTCATTCTGGTGGGAGTCGCGGTTTTCGTGGGGCTGGTCCTGGTATTGAGCCTGATGATCATGGTCGCACACGCTTTGCTGGTTCCGCAGGGGAAGATACCGGTGGAGATCAACGGGGAACGGACTTTGACGGTCCGGGCGGGAAGCAAATTGATGTTCGCCTTGCTGGAGCAGGGATTTCATGTGCCCTCGGCCTGTGGCGGCCAGGGCGTCTGCGGTCAATGCCGTTTGATCGTGGACGGGGCAGGGCCTCCACTTCCCACCGAAAGGGCCAAACTTTCCCCGCGCTTGTTGCGTCAGGGGTATCGTCTCAGTTGCCAGATTCCGGTCAAAAGGCCTCTCAGGGTGAAGATTCCCCCCGAGATTTTGGGTTCCAACCAATGGGTGGGCAGGGTGATTTCAAACCGGAATCTGACCCCGCTGATCAAGGAGCCGGTGATCGAACTGCCGCCACGGCCCGAGCTGCGTTTCCGCGCCGGTCAGTTCATTCTGCTGGAAGCCCCGCCGGCCAGGATCGCCTATGCCGATTTCGACATCGATCCCCGTTTTCGAAGCCTCTGGGATCGTCTCGACTGGTGGCGTTACCGGGTGACGATCGGCAAAACCACCTCACGCGCCTATTCCATGGCCAATGCGCCGGCGGAAGGCAACCGTATCCGGCTCAACGTGCGCCTGGCGCTGCCGCCGCGGGATCGGCCCGAGGCGCCGCCGGGAAAAGTCTCGTCCTATGTGTTTTCGCTGAAACCGGGGCAGACGGTCAGGGTTTCCGGTCCCTTTGGTGACTTCTATGTGCGTGAGCGCGACAGCGAGATGATTTTCGTCGGAGGCGGCGCGGGGATGGCGCCTTTGCGCTCGATGATCGTCGATCAGTTGGAAAGGGTCGGCAGCGGCCGCAAGATTTCCTTCTGGTATGGTGCGCGCAGTTTGCAGGAATTGTTCTACGCCGATCTTTTCGAGCGGTTGGCGCGGAAGCACGACAACTTTCACTGGCAGGTGGCGCTGTCCGAACCTTCTCCGGAAGATGCGTGGCAGGGACCGACCGGCTTCATCCATCAAGCGCTTTACGAACTGTATCTGAAGGACCACCCGGCTCCGGAAACTTGCGACTATTATCTGTGCGGCCCGCCCCCCATGTTGAATGCGATGTTGGCGCTGCTCGAAGAACTGGGGGTGGAACGGGAAAACATTTTTTTCGACGATTTCGGCGGTTGATCACCGGTTTATTCCCTCCTCAGGGCGATGATGGGATCCATCTTCGCGGCACGCCAGGCCGGGACCGCTCCCGCGGAAAGGCCGATCACCACGGCGACACCTATTGCCGCCATGACATAGTTCCATTGTAAATGGGCGGGCAGTTCCGGGAACAGATATGCGATCAGCCAGGTTCCGGCGCTTCCCAGTACCAATCCCCCCAGTCCCCCCAGTGACGCCAGTAAGATGGCTTCCCCCAGAAACAGGGTGATGATTTGCCTCCGGCTCGCTCCCAGGGCTCTGAGCAGGCCGATTTCCGAGCGCCGCTCGCTGATGGCGACGGTCTGGATTGTCAGGATTCCGATTTCGCCCACCACCAGGGATATGGCCCCCAAGGCAGCGACCGCCAGCGTCAGCACGTCCAGGACCGAACCCAGGGTTTCGAGCATCTGATCCTGGGTGATGAGGGTGAAATCCTCGCGCCCATGACGCAGGCGCAATAATTTGCGTATTCGGTCGGCCAGGCGTCCAGAGTCCGCGGCAGAGGAATAAAGGATGTCGATCTCCATCAACCCTTCCCGATCGAAAAGATCCAGCGCCCGCGCTACCGGAACATACACCGCGTCATCCATGTCGAATCCCAGCATTTTCCCCTTGTGGCTCAGCACGCCCACGATCCGGTAGCCTTCCCCGGCGATACGCAGGCGTTTTCCCAACACGGATTGATTGCCGAACAGTTCTTTGCGGACAGTGGCCCCCAGCGCCACCAATGGACGGTTTCCCGGAGGGAGAAATCTGCCACTGGCAATGGGGATTTTCCACACCCTGGGGAGATCGGGACCGACGCCAAACAGGGTGGTGCGGCGAGTGTGTCCACCGCCTTTGATTTCGACGTTCCCCATGACCATCGGCACGATGCCCTCGACCTGGGGCAGGTGGCGCAAAGCCCTTGCATCTTCCGTGGTCAGCGGTCGGACCGTGCTGATCAGGGCGCCAGAGAGTCCGAAGGTCTGAGTTTTGCCGGGGGTGATGGCGATCAGATGGGTTCCAAATTGGGTAAATTGTTGCACTATGAAGCGATGCACTCCTCCACCCATGGAGGTCAACAGAATCACAGTGGCGATCCCGATGGTGATTCCCAGTCCTGTCAGGAAACTGCGGCCTTTATAGGCGCCGATGCTTCCCAGGATCCATTCCAGGGTATCGAAGAATCGCATGGTCAACGGGAATGAAGCGTAGTCACGGGGTCCACCTTCGCTGCCTTGAGTGCCGGCAACAAGCCGAACACCACTCCGGTCGTGATGGAAACGCCCAAGGCTGCGGGGATGGACCAGGGAACGATGCGGAGCGAAACCTGGGGCCACGAATGATCGAGCGCCGCCATGATCAGAAACGCTGGCAGCACGCCCAAGGCCGCACCTGTCAAAGACAGTAACAAGGCCTCGGTGAGAAAAATTTTCAGCACTTCGGTGGTGGAAGCGCCCAATGCCATGAGCAGGCCGATTTCCGGTTGGCGCTGAGTAACGGCGATCAGCATCACATTCATGATCAGGATGCCGGCGACGACCAGGCTGATCGCCGCAATCCCGGCAACCGCCAAGGTCAGGGAATGGAGGATCTTGTCGAAGGCCGAAAGGATAGCGTCCGATGTGAGGATCGTCACATCCTTTTCCCCTTCATGACGGCTTTGCAGGATGGTTTCGATGTCATCTCTGACTTTGGAAAGGTCGGCCCTGGATCTGGCCTGGGCGACGATACGGAACAGTGCCGGGGTGTCGAACAGCGACTGGGCCGATGCCACGGGGATGATGGCGATTTCATCCAATTTTTCACCAAATGCTTGGCCGCTGGTTTTGAGCAGGCCGATGACCCGGAATCTGCGGTTGCCAATGCGAAGCCATTTCCCCAGGGCTCTGTGGGTGGCGAACAACTCCCTTTTCAAGGTCAAACCCAGAACCACGACCGATTGGCCGCGATGAGGGTCTCCCTTGGGCAGGAATCTTCCCTGAGCCATATCCAGGTGGCGCAGGGTCAGAAAACTGGAAGTAGTGCCGATGATATCGGTGTCGCGAATTCGGTTCCGATACTGGACCGGCGCCTGTCCCACTATGATAGGCGCGACTTGGTCGATCACAGGGCTGCGCAGCAATGCCAGTGCGTCGTCCAGGGTCAGGTCACGCGGGGTTTCACCCAGCAGAGGGGGTGGCCCCCCGCGGGTTTCGTTGCGCCCGGGAAGAACGATGAGTAATTGCGTACCCAGCTCGGTGAATTGATCGACCACATAGCGGCGTGCGCTGTCACCCAATCCATTCAGCAGTATCACCGAGCAGGTGGCGACCGCCATGGCCAGCAGGGTCAGGCCGCATCGCAGAGGGTAGGCTGTGATCGCCTTCCAGGCAAAATCGAGCCGATCCGCTGCTCTCATGGCCGGGGCTTCGAATCAAGTACTAGTGTCTCCCCAATTTTCCCAAGCGGTCAGCGCAAGGCATTGATATACGGATAAAAAGGGGTTCAAAACGAGAGGATCGGGGTTCCTGATCGGGTAAAATGTGTATAGCAATAACCCATTGAAC
>Ga0256839_1000098_pt1 | contig 115470 bp, 97 predicted proteins | sample 354166metaG_FD_185968 | JGI IMG/M metagenome (GOLD analysis project Ga0256839, IMG submission 185968) | Hydrothermal vent microbial communities from Mid Atlantic Ridge, Atlantic Ocean - 354-166 | ecosystem: Environmental > Aquatic > Marine > Hydrothermal vents | place: Atlantic Ocean: Mid...
TCGAAGGCGGCGGCGACGCCGTAGCCGATGCCGGAGGCGATGGCGAGCTGGAGCGCCCCCAGCAGGCCGGAGGCGAGGCCGGCCCGTTCGGGAAAGGGCGCGAGGGATGCGGCCATGGCGGCCGGCAGCACGAAGCCGGCGGCGAGCATGGTGGCGAAGGCGAAGGGCAGGATCCCGGCCGCGGTGGCCGGAAGGCGGGCGAGGACCAGGGCCGCGGCGAGGCCGGCGAGGGCGGCCAAGGGCCCGCCCAGCCGGAAGGGAAGGGTCGGGCCGAAGCGACGGGAGAGACGGGCTCCGAGGAAGCTGCCGCTCATGTAACCCACGACCGACAGGGCGAAGGCGAGGCCGTAGGCGCCGGGGCTCATGCCCAGCACCCCCACCAGCAGATGGGGCGATCCGGAGATCCAGACGAAGATGCCGCCGTAGGAGAGGGCGGCGGCCAGCACGCTCGCCCGGAAGAGGGGATGGGCCAGCACCGTGCGCCAGGCGGCGAGCAGACGGCGCGGGGCGAGGGCGCCGGCATCCCGCGCGGGCACGGTCTCGGGCAGGACCCGCAGGGTGGCCGCCAGCACCAGCGTACCGAAGGCGGCGAGGGCCCAGAAGGCGGCGCGCCAGCCGAGGCGTTCGGTGAGCCACCCGCCCAGGATCGGCCCCAGCATCGGCCCCAGTGCCATGGCGGCGGCGAGATAGCCCAGCACGCGTCCGGCCTCCGCCGGGGCCCACAGGTCGCGCACCACCGCCCGCCCCACCGAGGGGCCGACGGCGGCGGCGATCCCCTGGAGCAGCCGCAGCGCCACCAGCACCGCGATCCCCGGCGCCAGCGCACAGCCCGCGGCCGCCGCCACATAGGCGGCGAGGCCGGCGAGCAGGGCCGGGCGGCGACCGAAGCGGTCCGACAGTGGCCCCCAGAGGAGCTGACCGGCACCGAAACCCATCAGGAACAGAGAGAGGGTGAGCTGGATCTCCTCGACGCCGGTGGCGAGATCGACGACGATGGCCGGCAGGGCCGGCAGATAGAGGTCGGTGGAGACCGACTGGAAGGCGACGAGGGCGGCGAGCAGCACCGCCACGCTCGCCCGCGGGACGGGGCGTGTCACGGCTGTGGGGATCCGGTGGCGGACCGGGGCGCGCTTAGCACCCGCCGCCGCCGACGACAAGGTCCCGGTACGGGACGATCATGCCGTCCTCCCGCTCCGTCGGAACCATTCCCGGACGTCGCCCGGGCGCACCGCACCGAGGGCGAAGGCGGCGACGGCATAGGTGGCGAGCCCCGCCGTCACCAGCAGGATCACGCGGAGGACGGCGTCCGTGGGGAAGGCGAGCCCGTCGAGGCCGGCGAGGACCGCGGTCATCGCCGCCGTGGCGAGGAGGACGCGGAGGGTGCGACGGGCGAGGCGCCGGTCCGGGCGCAGATGGCCCCGGCGCCGCAGCAGGAGGGCGAGGAGGAAGGCGTTGACCCAGTTGGAGAGCGCGGTGGCGAGGGCGATTCCCACATGGCCGAGGGGCCCCACCAGCAGCGCCACCAGGACCAGGTTGGCGAGCAGGCACAGGCTCGCGACCGCCACCGGCGTGCGCGTGTCCTCGCGGGCGAAATGGCCGGGGGCCAGCACCTTGATGGCCATGTAGGCGGGCAGGCCGAGGGCGAAGGCGGCGAGGGCGGCGGCGGTGGCGGCGGTGTCGGCGGAATCGAAGGCCCCGCGCTCGAACAGGCCGGCGACGATGGGGCGGCCCGCGACCGCGAGGGCGGCAGCGGCGGGCAGCGCCAGCAGCAGGCAGGCCTCGAGGGCACGGTTGAGGGTCGCGCGGGCGGCCTCCTCCCGTCCCTGCCGGAGCTGACGGGACAGTTCCGGGAGGAGGGCGGTGCCGAGGGCCACGCCCACCGCGCCCAGGGGCAGTTGGACCAGCCGATCGGCGTAGAACAGCCAGGAGATGGCCCCCGGCTCCAGATGGGAGGCGAACCAGGTGTCCACCACCAGATTGAGCTGATAGACGCCGGCACCCACCGCGCCCGGCAGCACCAGGGCGAAGAGCCGGCGGAGGCGCGGGCCGAGGCGGGGCGGACGCGGGCGCAGGGGAAAGCCCGCGCGATGGAGCGCCACCGCCAGCAGGGCGAGCTGGAGGAGTCCCGCGGTGAACACGCCCCACGCCAGCGGGTAGACCGGCACGAGATCCAGCCCCACGGCGGCGGCAAGCGCGCCGATCAGCACCAGATTGAGCACCACCGGCGTCGCCGCGGCGGCGGCGAAGCGGCCGAGACCGTTGAGGACGGCGGCGGCGAGGGCGCCCAGCGAGACGAAGGCGAGATAGGGGAAGGTGATGCGGGAGAGCTCGACGGCGAGGGCGTGACGGGGCCCCTCGGGATCGAAGCCGGTGGCCAGGAGCCGCACCAGCCAGGGCATGGCCAGTTCGGCCGCCAGCACCACCGCGAACAGCACACAGGCCAGCACCGCCGCCGCCTCCTCGGCGAAGCGGCGGGCCGCCGCCCGCCCCTCGCCGGCGAGGGTGCGGGCGAAGAGGGGGACGAAACCGGCGGCGAAGGCGCCCTCGGCGAACAGCCGGCGCAGGAGGTTGGCCAGCTTGAAGGCGACGAAGAAGGCGTCGGCCGCCACTCCCGCCCCCACCACCGCCGCCATCGTGGCGTCGCGCACGAAGCCCAGCACCCGCGAGAGCAGGGTGAGGGTGCCGACGGTGAAGGCGTTGCGGAGGACGTTCACGCCGGCACCGTGGTCTCCGTGCGGCCCCCGATGGCCTCGAGGAGTGCCTCCTCGAGGCGGGCGATGCGGCGGGGATTGGTGAGCTTCATGCCGTAGAGGTCCTTGACGTAGAACACGTCCACCGCCCGCTCGCCGTAGGTGGTGATGTGGGCGCTCTTGATGTTGACGTTCTCGCGCACGAAGGCGCGGGCGAGATCGTGGAGCAGCCCGACCCGGTCGCGTGCGCGCACCTCCACCACCGTGCAGGTGCGGCTCGCCCGGTTGTCCACCACCACCCGCGGCTCCACCCGGAACACGTCGGCGGGCGTGGGGGCGGCGGCGCGGGCGGCGAGGCGGCGGCCCGGGTCGATCTCGCCGGTGATGGCCTTCTCCAGATTGGCGCGCAGGCGTTCGAGACGGCCGGGATCGCTCACCGCGGCGTGGGTGCGCGGCTCCTGGACGTCGAGCACGTCGAGGGCCATGCCGTCACGGGTGGTGAAGATGCGGGCGTCGAGAATGCTGAGCCCGGACGCGGCGAGGGCGCCGGCGAGGCTCATGAACAGACCGGGATGGTCGGGAGCGAAGACCAGCACCCGCGTGCGGGCGGGGAACTCGTCGGCCCGGAAGGCGATCACCGGAAGCGCGCCGTCCCGTTCCGCCGGCCGCAGGGTGGTGGCGTGGAAGACCAGCTCCTCGCCGGGGAAGGCGAGGAAATAGCCGTCCTCGTGACGTTCCAGCCAGGCGTCCACCTCCGCCCGCGGCCAGCCGAGCGCGGCCAGTCGTTCGCCCAGCTCCCGCCGCCTCGCGGCGATGCGGGCCTGGACCCGCCCCGTCGTCCCGCCGGCCGTCATGGCGCCCAGCGCCTCGTGGTAGAGCTCGCGCAGGAGCTGGCCGCGCCAGGCGTTCCAGGCGTTGGGGGCCACCGCCCGCAGATCGGCGACGGTGAGCAGCAGCAGCAGCTTCAGCCGTTCCGGCGACTGGACGATGGAGACGAAGTCCTCGATGGTCTGGGGATCCTCGATGTCGCGCCGGAAGGCGAAGCGGGTCATCAGCAGGTGGTGGCGCACCAGCCAGGCCACCGTGTCGGTGGCGGCGGCATCGAGACCGAAGCGCGGACAGAGCCGCGCCGCGATCTCCGCCCCCAGCTCGCTGTGGTCGCGCCGGCGGCCCTTGCCGATGTCGTGGAGGAAGACGGCGAGGTAGAGCTCGGTGCGCGCCCGCTGCACCTGCGGCAGCAGGGCGGCCGAGAGGGGGTGGGCCTCGGCCAGCTCGCCGGTCTCGATGCGGTGGAGCACGTCGATGGCGCGGATGGTGTGCTCGTCGGTGGTGTAGACGTGGTAGAGGGTGTGCTGGAACTGGGCGACGATGCGCCGGAAGGGCGGGACGAACTGGCCGAGCACGCCCGCCTCGTTCATGCGCGAGAGGGCGGTGGCGGGATCGCGCCGGGAGGTGAGGATCTCCAGGAAGACGCGGTTGGCCGCCGGATCGGCCCGCACCTCCGCGTCGATGCGCTTGAGATGGCGGCGCATGGCCGTGAAGGCGTCGGGGTGGATGTCGAGGCCGCGCTGCTGGGCGAGATGGAAGATCTCCAGCATGGCGGCGGGGCGGTGGGCGAACAGTTCCGGATCCTGCGGCCGCAGCCGCCCGTCCACCACCGCGAAGTCGCCGAACCGCCGGCGGCCGAAGGGCAGGCGCAGCCGCGCCCGGGGACGGCGCCGGCGCTGGGCGTCGAGGGCGGTGCACACCACCCGGGTGAGGTGTCCCACGTCGCGCGCCACCATGTAGTAGTGGCGCATGAGCCGCTCGACCCGCTCGCGCGCGTCGCCGCGATAGCCCATGACGCGGGCGACTTCCGGCTGGAGGTCGAAGGTGAGCCGTTCCTCGGCACGGCCGGCGATCCAGTGGAGATGACACCGCAGCCGCCAGAGATGGCGGCGCGAGCGCTCGTGGACGGCGAGCGCATCCTCGCCCATGAGGCCGTGGGCCACGAGATCGCGGGCGCTGCGGGCGCCGTGGAGGATGCGCCCGAGCCACAGCAGGTTCTGCAGATCGCGCAGCCCGCCCTTGCCCTCCTTGACGTTGGGCTCCAGCAGATAGCGGCTCTCACCGGCGCGGGCGTGGCGACGCTCGCGGTCGGCGAGGATCGCCTCCACCGCCCCCCGTTCGTGACCGCGGAGGGTCTCGGCCTCGAAACGGCGGCGGAAGAGCGCGTGCAGATCCGCCGATCCCCACACCAGCCGCGTCTCCAGCAGCGCCGTGAGCACCGTCGGCTCCTCGCCGGCGAAGCGCAGGCACTCGTCCACCGAGCGCACGGCGTGCCCCACCTTGAGGCCGAGGTCGTAGAGCTTGAGGAGGACGAACTCGGCCAGTTGCTCCACCAGCGGCGTACGCTTGTAGGGATGGAGGAACAGCAGGTCCACGTCGGAGAAGGGCGCCATCTCGCGGCGGCCGTAGCCGCCCACCGCCAGCACCGCCACCGCCTCCCCGGCGGTGGGATTGGGCGTCGGATAGGCGAAGCGCTGGGCGTGATCGAGGAGTCCCGCCACCAGGGCGTCGGTGAGATCGGCGAGGCCGCCCAGCAACCGGTCGGGATCGCGGTCGGCGAGGAAGGCGCGATGCAGACGTTCCCGCTCCTCCCCGAGCCGCCGGCGCAGGAAGGTCAGATAGTCCTCGTCGCCGCCGTCCGGCACGTGGAGACGGGCGAGGTCCCGGCGCAATGCGGACGGGGGGGGCGTCGGAACGACGGGTGCCTGCGCCCGTCGGTCGCTTCCGCATCCCTTGTTCGGCTGGGGCACGGCCACCATTGTCTGCTGTGATCCTCCGCGGGGTTTAGGCAGCCGCGGCGGCCGGGGCAAGCGCGGGAGCGCGGATGCGGTGGACGGGTTCCTGGCGATGGGCGGCTACGGCGCCTTCGTTTGGAGCGCCTATGCCGTCACCTTCCTGGTGCTGGGGGGCGTGATGGCGTGGACGGTGGCGACGCTGCGCCGCCGGCGTCGGGAACTGGAGGCGCTGGAGCGGACGGCGCGATCCGCGGCGACGCCGCGCCGGCGACTGCGGCCGGTGCGCGCGGGCGATCCGGCGCGGGAGGAGGGCGATGCGCTTCCGTAAGCGACAGCGGCTCCTGATCGTGGGCCTGGCACTGCTGCTGCTGGCGGGGGCCAGCGCCCTGGTGCTGGCGGCGTTGGGCGACAGCGTCGCCTTTTTCGTGACCCCCAGCGAGATCGCCGCCGGCGAGGCGGAGCCGGGCCGCCGCCTGCGCATCGGCGGTCTGGTGGCCGAGGGGTCGCTTTCGCGTCTGCCGGACGGCACGGTGCGCTTCCGCGTCACCGACACCCGGGAGGAGGTGACGGTGACCTACCGTGGTCTGCTGCCGGATCTCTTCCGCGAGGGGCAGGGGGTGGTGGTGACGGGCACGCTGCGGCCCGACGGCACCTTCGCCGCCGACGAGGTCCTGGCCAAACACGACGAACGCTACATGCCCAAGGAGGTGGCCGACGCGCTCGAGGAGGCCGGCTACTGGGAGGGTGCGCCGAGGGGAGAGAAACGATGATCGAGTACGGGCACTATGCGCTGATCCTGGCCTTCGCCGTCTCGGGACTGCAGTTCCTGCTCCCCACCCTCGGCGCGATGCGGCGCGACGCGCTCCTGATCCGGATGGGCGGCCAGGCGGCGTTCATCCAGTTCGCCCTCGTCACCTTCGCCTTCGCGACCCTCGTCAACGCCCACATCGGCGACGATTTCTCGGTCCGCAACGTCTATCTCAATTCCCACTCCAGCAAACCGTTCCTCTACAAGTTCGCCGGCACCTGGGGCAATCACGAGGGCTCGCTGGTGCTGTGGGTGTGGATCCTCGCCCTCTTCGGCGCCGGCATCGCCCTCTTCGGCCGCAACCTTCCCGCCACCTTCGCCGGCCGGGTCCTCTCCATCCAGGGCCTCGTCGCCTTCGGCTTCTACGCCTTCATGATCTTCACCTCCAACGCCTTCGAGCGGCTCGATCCGCCGCCCCTCGACGGTCAGGGGCTCAATCCCATCCTCCAGGATCCCGGCCTCGCCATGCATCCGCCCATGCTCTACCTGGGCTATGTGGGCTTCTCCACCGCCTACGCCTTCGCCATGGCGGCGCTGATCGAGGGGCGGGTGGACCCGAGCTGGGCCCGCTGGCTGCGGCCGTGGGTGCTGATGGCCTGGATCTTTCTCACCCTCGGCATCGCGCTGGGGAGCTGGTGGGCGTACTACGAACTGGGCTGGGGCGGCTACTGGTTCTGGGATCCGGTGGAGAACGCCTCCTTCATGCCGTGGCTCGCCGGCACCGCCCTGCTCCACTCCGCCATCGTCCTGGAGAAGCGCAACACCCTCAAGAACTGGACCATCCTGCTGGCGATCCTCACCTTCTCCCTCTCGCTGCTGGGCACCTTCCTGGTGCGCTCGGGCGTCCTCACCTCCGTCCACGCCTTCGCCAACGATCCCGAGCGCGGTGTCTTCATCCTGCTGCTGCTGGCGCTGGCGGTGGGCGGCTCGCTGGTCCTCTACGCCTGGCGGGCCCCGGCCATGCAGTCCAGCGCCCTCTTCGCCCCCATCTCCCGCGAGGGGGCCCTGGTCTTCAACAATCTCCTGCTGGCCACCGCCTGCGCCACCGTCTTCCTCGGCACCCTCTATCCCCTGGGCCTCGAGGCGGTGACCGGCGACAAGATCTCGGTGGGGCCGCCCTACTACAACGCCACCTTCCTTCCCATCATGGTGCCCATGCTGCTGGCGCTGCCGGTGGGCGCCATGCTGGCGTGGAAACGGGGCGATCTCCTCGCCGTGCTGCAGCGCCTGTGGCTCGCCGGCGTCGCCGCGCTGGTCGCGGGAATCCTCTATCTCGGCCTCATGGACTGGCGGGTGCCGCTGGGCGCCATCGGCATCGCCATGGCGATGTGGGTGATCGTCGGCTCGCTGGTGGAACTCGCCGAACGCATCCAGCTCTTCCGCATTCCCCTCGCCCGCAGTTGGCGCCGCCTCACGGGCCTGCCGCGTTCGGCGGTGGCGCTGGTGCTGGCGCATCTGGGCGTGGGGCTCACCGTCCTCGGCATCTCCGTCTCCGCCACCGGCCAGATCGAGCGCATCCTCGTCATGCGCCCCGGCGAGACAGTGGAGCTCGCCGGCTACACCGTACGCTTCGAGGGGGTGGAGAAGGTGCAGGGCCCCAACTGGGTCGCGGATCGCGGCCGCTTCACCGTGCTGGTGGACGGGGAGCCGGTGCTGCGCCTGCACTCGGACCGTCGCTTCTATCCGGTGGAGCGACAGCGCACCACCGAGGCCGGCATCGCCACCAATCCCTGGCGGGATCTCTACTTCGTGCTGGGCGACCGGTCGGGCGACGGCTGGGCGGTGCGGCTCTACTACAATCCCCTGGTGTTCTGGATCTGGGGCGGTGCCGTGTTCATGGCCCTCGGCGGCTTCGTCTCGCTGAGCGACCGGCGCCTCAGGGTCGGTGCGCCGACCCCGGCCCGGGCCACGGCGCCGGCCCGTGCCTGAGGGAGGGCGGATCATGGCGACGGTGACCGGCGAACCGGCGGCTCCGCGGCGCTCGCGCCTGGTCTATCTGGTGCCGACCCTGGTGTTCCTGGCGGTGGCGGCGGCCCTGGGCTGGGGGCTCACCCGGGACGCCTCGGTGCTGCCCTCGGCCCTCATCGGCAAGCCCGCCCCCGACTTCCGCCTGCCGCCCATCCCGGGGCGGGACGAGCGCGGGTTCTCGCGCGCGGATCTGGGAGGACGACCCGTGCTCGTGAACGTGTGGGCCTCCTGGTGCGTCCCGTGCCGGGCGGAACATCCCGTCATCACCCGACTGGCCGAGAAGGAGGGGGTGATCGTGCACGGCATCAACTACAAGGACGCCACCGAGGATGCCCTGGCCTTCCTCGGGGGACTGGGGGATCCCTTCACCCGCATCGGCCAGGACCGCGACGGCCGGGTGGCCATCGACTGGGGCGTCTACGGCATTCCCGAGACCTTCGTGGTGGATGCCGAGGGCGTGATCCGGTACAAGCACGTGGGTCCCATGACGCCCCGGGACGTGGAGGAGAAGATCCTGCCCTTGATCCGGGAACTGGAGCGGGAGGCCCGCGGCGAATGAGCCGGCTCGCCCTTCTCGCCCTGCTCCTCGCCCTCGTGCTGCCGGCGGCGCCGGCGCCGGCGGCGGTCTCGCCGGACGAGATCCTCGACGATCCGGTGCTGGAGGCGCGGGCCCGCGCCCTCGGCCGCCAGCTCCGCTGTCTCGTGTGCCAGAACCAATCCATCGACGACTCTGACGCCGATCTCGCCAAGGACATCCGCCGCATCGTGCGCGAGCGGCTGGTGGCGGGCGACAGCGACGAGGAGATCCTCGCCTATCTCACCGCCCGCTACGGCGACTTCATCCTCCTGCGACCGCCGGTGAAGCCGGCGACATGGGCGTTGTGGGCGGGGCCCTTCGTGGTGCTGGCCCTGGGGGCCGTGGGCGTCGCCCTCTTCCTCCGGCGGCGTCGGGGCCGCGAGGAGACGGAGACGGCGCTGGCGCCGGAGGAGGAGGCCCGGCTCGCCCGCCTGCTCGGTTCCGACTCCCCGTCATCCTGAGAGGGCCGGCCGCTCGCCCACCCGGAGCGCGTGGGAGCGGGGCTTGGCCTTCTCCCGCAGCTCCTCCCATTCCTGGCGCTGGCGCTCGGCGAGACGGTAGAGCTGCTCGAAACCGGGATCGTACTGGGGCGGCCAGGCCAGCCCGCGCCGCCAGCCGTACCAGGCGGCGGCCCGCAGGGTGAAGACGGGATCCGTCAGATGGGGCCGCGCCAGCGCCACCAGATCGGCACGGCCGGCGGCGACGATGGTGTTGACCTGGTCCCAACCGGTGATGGCACCCACCGCCATGGTGGCGCAGCCCACCTCGTGGCGGATGCGGTCGGCGAAGGGAACCTGGAACATGCGCCCGAACCTGGGGCGCTGCCAGGGCACCGTCTGGCCGGTGGAGACGTCCACGAGGTCGCAGCCGGCGGCCACGAAGGCGCGCGCCACCTCCACCGCCTCCTCCTCGGTGAGCCCGCCGGGCGCCCAGTCCACCGCGGAGATGCGCACCGACATGGGCCGCTCCTCGGGCCAGACGGCGCGCATGGCCTCGAACACCTCGAGGGGAAAGCGCAGCCGGCGGGTCAGCGGACCGCCGTAGGCGTCGCGGCGGCGGTTGGTGAGGGGTGAGATGAAGGAGGCCAGCAGATAGCCGTGGGCGCAGTGCAGTTCCACCATGTCGAAGCCGAGACGCGCCGCCCGCACCGTCGCCTGCACGAAGTCCGCCACCACCCGGTCCATGTCCTCGCGGGTCATCTCCCGCGGCATCGGACCGTGGGGCAGATAGGGGAGGGGCGAGGGGGCGAGGATCGGCCAGCCGCCCTCCGCCAGCGGTTCGTCCATCCCCTCCCACATGCGCCGGGTGGCGCCCTTGCGACCGGCATGGCCGAGCTGCAGGCACAGCCGGGCGGTGCCGTGGGCCCGGCAGAAATCCAGGACCCGTCGCCAGGCCGCCTCCTGGGCGTCGTTCCAGAGGCCGGCACAGCCGGGGCTGATGCGGGCGTCGGGCGAGACCGCCGTCATCTCGGTGAACAGCAGGGCGGCGCCACCCATGGCGCGGGCCCCGTAGTGGACCAGATGCCAGTCGCCCACCACCCCGTCGGTGGCGGAATACATGCACATGGGCGAGACCACCACGCGATTGGACAGCTCCAGATCGCGCAGGCGGAAGGGCAGGAACATGGGCGGTGGCGGCGGATCGAGGGGGACGTCGTGGCCCCGTTCCCGTGCCTCGCGGGCGAGGAACCGGTCGACGCGGGCGACGAAGGCGGGATCGCGCAGACGCAGATTGTCGTAGGTGATGGCCTTGGCCCGGCTCATGAGGCCGAAGGCGAAGCGCAGCGGCGGCAGATGCCAGTAACGCCGCACCTGTTCGAACCACACCAGCGAGACGTCGGCGGCGTGCTGGAGCTTTTCCACCTCGTCCCGCCGGGTCTCCTCGAAGCGGCGCAGCGTGCCCGTCACCGTCCCCTCGGCCCGCAGCGCCTCGTGGAGGGCGATGGCATCCTCCATGGCGAGACGGGTGCCGGAGCCGATGGAGAAATGGGCGCTGGCCTTGGCATCCCCCAGCAGCACCAGATTGTCCTTCACCCAGCGGCGGCAGCGGATCATGGGAAAGCGCCGCCAGATGGAGCGGTTGACCAGCAGCGGATGGCCCTGCAGCTCCTCGGCGAAGACCTCTTCGAGGAAGCGCGCGCTCGCCGTCTCGTCCATCTCCTCGAGACCGGCGCGGCGGAAGGTCTCGGGATCCGTCTCGATCACCCAGGTGGACCGCCCCCGCTCGTACTGGTAGCAGTGGGCGATGAAGATGCCGTGGCCGGTCTCGCGGAAGAAGAAGGTGAAGGCGTCCAGCGGCCGGGTCGATCCCATCCAGGAGAAGCGGTTGGGCCGGAGATCCACCTCTGGCCGGAAATGATCGGCGAAGGCCCGCCGGATGCGGCTGTTGATGCCGTCGGCGGCGATGACGAGATCGTGGTCCGCGAGTTCCGCCACGTCGCGGATCTCGTGCTCGAAGTGGAGACGGACTCCCAGGGTGCGGCATCGTTCCCGGAGGATGCTCAGGAGGGTGGTGCGGGCACAACCGCAGAAGCCGTTGCCGGCGATGCGCTCGACGGTGCCCTTGAAGTGGATCTCGATGTCGTCCCAGTAGGCGAAGCTGTCGCGAATGGCGGCGTAGCTCGGCGGGTCGGCCGCCTCCAGGGTGTCCAGGGTCTGATCGGAGAAGACCACGCCGAAGCCGAAGGTGTCGTCGGGACGGTTGCGCTCGAAGACGTCGATGGCGAGTTCGGGAAGATCGCGCTTGGCCAGCAGCGCGAAGTAGAGGCCCGCCGGTCCGCCGCCGATGATGCCGATGCGCATGGCCGCCCTCCGTGGCGCGGTGGTGTTTCATAAATCAAATATCTCCCCGAGGGCGATGGCGCAACCCCGCCCCGCTGTGGTGGGCACGCCGTTCGCGCGATGCGCGAGCACCGCCGGGTGTGCCCCGGTCCGTCCCGCGCCGGCGGCGGACTGGACCTTTCGCCCCGCTCGTGTAGGCAGAAGGGGCGGCACGCGCCGTGCGCGGACTCTCCGGTAGATGGCGGCGGCCGGAACGGGCTCTGGATGCCGCGCTTGTGGAGACGGGCGAGACGATGGCACTGGAGGATGCGACCGTTGCGGCCGTACTCGACACCAGCCCGGACCCGGTCGTCCTCCTCGCCGCCCACGAGGACCGCACCGTCGAGATCCTCCACGTCAATGCCGCCGCCCGTGAACTCCTCGGCTACGAGAACGGGGACCTCGCGGGGCGCAGCTGGCGGCTGCTGCGGGCCCGCGGCGACGAGGCCGCCTGGCGGGAACTGCGTGACGCCTGTGTGGAGCGCCGCGTCTTCGACGGCCGCCTGACCCTTCGCGGCCGTGCCGGATCGGTGGCGGTGCGTGCCCATGGCGAACCCGTCGCCAGTCGGCCGGGGCTTTTCGCGCTCTGGTTGAACGTGGCCGGGGACGAGCCGGCGTCGGGCCGTCCCGGCCGCGACCTCGAACTCGCCGCCCGCGTCGCCCACGGCATCCTCTATCTCCTCGCCGTCGACGAGGAGGGGCGGCTGGAGCCGGTGTGGTGGACCCCGGACTGGGTGGAGCGTCTCGGCGGCCGCGGCCGCCTCGACGATCCCCCTTTCGTCAGGGTGGTGCCCGAGGACCGCGAGGTCCTCCAGCAGCGGACCCAGGCGCTGCTGCGCGGCGAGACGGTGGAGGTACGCTATCGTCTGGAACTCGGCGAGGGCCGCCGGGTGACGGTGGTGGACCGCGTCCGGCCGCGGGTGCGCGAGGACGGACTGGTGGAGGGGGCCTTCGGCGCCATCGCCCGTGCCGTCCCGCCCCTGGCCCGCGAGGGCGAGCCGGCGGTCGCCTGTGCCGCCCTCGTCGCCCGCATCCTCCACGTCCTGGTGCTGCTGGTGAGCGAGGACGGCATCCTGCGCTGGGCGGCGCCCGAACCCTCCACGCCGCTGGCCGACCGGCTGCGGGCACGGGTCGGCGAAGATCTCGCCCGGGTGCTGCCCGCCGCGCTCGCCGACCGCTGGCTCGATCTCGTGGAACGGGCGCTGGCCGGACGCGAGCGGCTGGTGGAGGAGACGGAACTCCCCTGGCCGGAGGCCACCGGCCGCTACGAGACGATGGCGGCGCCGGTGGACGAGAGCCACGTGCTGCTGGTCCTGCGGCCGCTGGAGGCGGCGGCCGAGGCAGGCGCCGGCGCGGGGGAGGCGGCCGCACCCGGTCTCGCGGAGGCACCGGCCCGCTTCGCCGCGGCACCGGTGCCGCTGCCGGCGCCGGCGCGCCCGCGCCCCGGCGAGCGCTGGCTGCTGGCGGTGCTGGGCGCGGTGGCGGACGGGGTGGTGGCCGTCGACGAGGAGGGCCGCATCCGCTGGTTCAACGAGGCGGCGGAGATGATCTTCGGCTGGAGCGCCGAGGAGGTGCTGGGCGAGCCCTTCGCCCGGCTGCTGGGACCGGCCGGGGACCGGCCCTTCGACTTCGAGGAGCTGCGCCGCCAGCTCGAGCGCGCCGCCGTCGGCTATGCCGAGGTCACCGGCCGCCGCCGCGACGGAGAGCTGGTGGCGCTCGAACTGTGCGCCGCCCCCGTGGGGGTGCCGCCCGGCGGCTACGCCGTCACCGTGCGGGACGTGACGGTCCGTCGCCAGACCGAGGAGGCCATCCGCACCCTCGCCTACTACGACCCCCTCACCGCCCTGCCCAACCGGCTGCTGTTCCTCGACCGCCTCGGCGACGCCATCGAGCGCGCCCGCCGCCACCGTCAGATGCTGGCCGTGATGCTCGTGGATCTGGACCGCTTCAAGCTGGTCAACGACTCCCTCGGCCTGCCGCTGGGGGACGCCATGCTGCGGGCGGTGGGCGAGCGGCTCCGGCGCACCCTGCGCAAGAGCGACACCGTCGCCCGTCTCGGCGGCGACGAGTTCATGGTCCTCCTCCACGGCGTCACCGGCGCCGAGGCGGCGGCGCGGGTGGCCCAGAAGCTGCTCGACGCCCTGCGCGCGCCCTTCCGCGTCGACGGCCACGAGCTCACCACCACCGCCTGCATCGGCATCGCCATGTTCCCCCACGACGGCGGCGATGCGGAAACGCTGGTCAAGAACGCCGACACCGCCCTGTTCCGGGCGAAGGAGCTGGGCCGCGGCCAGTACCGCTTCTACACCACCGACATGAACGCCGCCGCCTTCGAACGACTGATGCTGGAGAGCCGGATGCGCCGCGCCCTCGAACAGCGCGAACTGGTGATCTACTACCAGCCGCAGGTGGATCTGCAGAGCGGCGAGGTGGTGGGGGTGGAGGCGCTGCTGCGCTGGTTCCATCCCGACCACGGCATGGTGCCGCCGGCCGAGTTCATCCCCCTCGCCGAGGAGACCGGCCTCATCGTGCCCATCGGCCGCTGGGTGCTGGAGACGGCGACGGAACAGGTACGCCGCTGGCAGCGCTGTCTCCGCCCCGATCTGCGCCTCGCCGTCAATCTCTCCGCCCGCCAGTTCCAGGAGCGCGACCTGGTGGCCCGGGTGGTGGAGGCCACCGAGCGCAGCGGCTTCCCGCGCCGGCTGCTGGAGCTGGAGATCACCGAATCGGCGGTGATGCGCGACGCCGAGGAGGCCCTGCGCCGCTTCCGCGAGCTCACCGAGCTGGGTTTCCACCTGGCGCTGGACGATTTCGGGACCGGCTACTCCTCGTTGGGCTATCTCCAGCGCTTTCCCATCAACGCCCTCAAGATCGACCGCAGCTTCATCCAGGACATCGTGCAGAATCCGCGCAGCACCGCCCTGCTGCGCGCCATCGTCAGCCTCGCCCGCAGCCTCGACCTGCGGGTGGTGGCCGAGGGCGTGGAGACCCGGGAACAGGCGCTGCTCCTGCGCAGCTACGGCTGCCACGAGATGCAGGGCTTCCTCTTCGCCCGTCCGCTGCCGGCGGCGGAACTGGGCGCGCTCCTGGAGAGCGGTCGGCGCCTGCGTCTCGAGTGAGGGAGCCCGGAACGACCGACGGGGACCGGAACGTCTCCGGTCCCCGTCGCCACCGCACCGCGATCCCGAGCGGGGAGGGGCGGAACGCCGGGAGGGTGCGGCGTCTCCCCTCGGTCAGTCGCCGCCGGCGACGGCCGCCCCCGCCAGCATCTCCAGCGCCCGCACCAGCGCCGAATGGTCCCAGCCGGCCCCGCCGTGGGCCCGGCAGGCGTTGAAGAGCTGCTGGCAGAGGGCGGTGGCGGGCAGCGCGAGGCCGAGGGCACGCGCCCCGGCGAGGGCCAGGTTCAGGTCCTTCTGGTGCAACTCGATGCGGAAGCCGGGCTCGAACTTGCGCTCGATCATGCGCTGGCCGTGGACCTCGAGGATGCGCGAGCCGGCGAACCCGCCCATGAGCGCCTCCCGTACGCGGGCGGGATCGGCGCCGGCGCGGGCGGCGAACAGCAGCCCCTCGGCCACCGCCTCGATGGTGAGGGCGACGATGATCTGATTGGCCACCTTGGCGGTCTGCCCGTCACCGTTGGGTCCGATGCGGGTGACGTTCTTGCCCATGAGGCGGAAGAGGGGCAGGGCCCGTTCGAAGGCCTCCTCGGGTCCTCCCACCATGATGGTGAGGGTGCCGGCCTCCGCGCCCACCTGACCGCCGGAGACGGGAGCGTCCAGATAGAGACAGCCCCGTTCCTCGATGCGCCGGGCGAAGTCGCGGGTGGCCAGCGGATCGATGGAACTCATGTCGATCACCAGCTTGCCCGGCGACAGGCCCTCGGCGACGCCGTCCGGGCCGAACAGCACCTTCTCCACGTCCGGCGTGTCCGGCACCATGGTGATCACCGCCTCGGCCGCCGCCGCCACCTCCCGCGGGGTGCGGTGGGGAATGCCACCGAGATCCACCAGCTCCCGGGGCACGCCGCTGCGGCTCATCAGGTGCACCTCGTGGCCGCCGCGGATCAGATGGCCGGCCATGGGCCGGCCCATGATGCCGAGACCGATGAAACCCACCTTCATCACCGTTCCTCCCCTCGACGATGGGCCCGAAGCCAGCCGAGCCCGGCACGGGTGCCGGCCCGGGGCCGGTATTCGAGGCCCACCCATCCCTCGTAGCCCTCGCGGTCCAGGAGGTCGAACAGAAAGTCGAAACGGATCTCGCCGGTGCCGGGCTCGTGACGGCCGGGATGGTCGGCGATCTGGACGTGGGCGATACGGTCGCGGTGGCGACGGAAGGTCTCGGCGAGGTCGCCCCGCATCACCTGCTGGTGGTAGATGTCGTACTGCAGATGGACGTTGGGCCGGTCCACCGCCGCCAGCACCTCCATCACCCGGGCGGCGGTGTCGAGGTAGAAGCCGGGTACGTCGCGGCTGTTGACCGCCTCCACCAGCAGATCGAGGCCGGCCTCGGCCAGCCGGTCGGCGGCGAAGCGGAGATTGTCCACGAGGGTGGTCTCCACCACCAGTCGCGGCACGCCCTCCGGGGCGCGGCCCACGAGACAGTTGAGGCGACGGCAGCCGAGAATGCGGGCGTATTCGAGCGCCCGCCCCACCCCGTCGGCGAACTCGCCGCGTCGGCCGGGATCGCAGGCGATGCCACGATCCCCGGCCTGCCAGTCGCCGGCCGGCAGGTTGAAGAGCACCTGTTCGAGACCGTGGACGTGCAGGCGTTCGGCCAGCACCTCCGCCGGCCAGTCGTAGGGGAACATGTATTCCACCCCCCGGAAGCCGTCCTCGGCGGCGGCCCCGAAGCGGTCGAGGAAGTCGAACTCCCCGTAGAGCATGGTGAGATTGGCCGAGAAACGGGGCATGGTCCCTCCTCAGGATGCGGGCTCGAGGTCGAGCACCGGCTCGAACTCGCGGATGGCGTCGATCTCCGGCCCCATGGCGATGTCCGTCACCTTCTCGGTGATGACCTCCACCACCACCGGCAGCCGGCGGCGTTCGGCCTCGGCCCGCGCCCAGGCGAAGGCCGGTGCCAGCTCCTCGGGGCGGGTGACGCGACGGGCGAGGGCACCGAAGGCCTCCGCCGCCCGCACGTGATCGACCCCATAGTCGCCGATCTCGGGCGCATGGGGGTTCTCGAAGCCCAGCTGGACCTCGTAGTCCATGTCGTAGGCCTTCTCCCCCTGGCGGATGAGACCGAGATAGGCGTTGTTGAGGAGCACGGTGACGAAGGGCACGCGGTACTGGACCGCCATGGCCAGCTCCTCGATCAGGAACTGGAAGGAATAGTCGCCCACCACCGCCACCACCTCGCGCTCGGGGTCGGCGAGGCGGGCGCCCACCGCCGCCGGGATCTCCCAGCCCAGCGGGCCGGCCTGACCACAGACGAGGAACTGGCGCGGCCAGCTCATCTCCAGGAACTGGCAGGCGGCGATCTGGTAGAGGCCGATGGCGGTGACGTAGCGGGTCTCGCGCGGGAAGCTGCGGCGCATCTCGCGGAACACCCGCTGGGGCTTGATGGGGACGTCGTCGAAGTCGTCGCGCCGGAGCATGCGCCGCTTGCGCTCGCGACAGGCCGCCACCCAGGCGCCGCGGTCGGGGAGGCGCCCCTCCCGCGCCCGGGCTTCGGCGGCGCGGATCAGCATCTCGAGGGCGATGCGGGCGTCGGCCACGATGCCGAGATCCGGGTCGAAGATGCGGCCGATCTGGGTGGGCTCGATGTCGATGTGGACGAAGCGGCGGCCGCGCCGGTAGACCTCGAGGGAGCCGGTGTGGCGGTTGGCCCAGCGGTTGCCGATGCCGAGGACGAAGTCGGACTGGAGGAAGGTGGCGTTGCCGTAGCGGTGCTGGGTCTGCAGCCCCACCTGCCCGGCCTGGAGGGGATGGTCGTCGGGGATGACGCCCCAGCCCATGAGCGTGGGGACCACCGGCGTCTGCGTGAGTTCCGCGAAGCGGACCAGCAGATCGGCGGCCTCGGCCAGAATGACGCCGCCGCCGGCCACGATCAGCGGGCGTTCGGCCGCGCACAGCATGTCCAGGGCGCGCTCGATGGCGGCCGGGTCCGGCACCGGCCGGCTCACCGGCAGGGGCGCGTCCAGATCCGGATCGTAGTGGATCTCCGCCTTCTGCACGTCCACCGGCAGGTCGACGTGGACCGGACCAGGGCGGCCCTGGCGCATGATGCGGTAGGCCTCACGGAACACCCGCGGCACCTGGGCCGGCTCCTTCACGCAGACCGACCATTTGGTGACGGGGCGGGTGATGGCGGCCACGTCCACCGCCTGGAAGTATTCCCGCTCCAGCTCCGCCACCGGCGCCTGGCCGGTGATGCAGAGGATGGGGATGCTGTCGGCCATGGCCGAATAGAGACCCGTCACCATGTTGGTGCCGGCCGGCCCGGAGGTGCCGACGGCGATGCCGATGCGGCCGGCGCGGGCGCGGGTGTAGCCTTCGGCGGCGTGGGTGGCGCCCTCCTCGTGGCGCGCCAGCACGTGACGCAGGCGCGAACGGCGCAGGGCCGCGTAGAAGGGAAGGATGGAGGCGCCGGGGATGCCGAAGAGGACGTCGGCCCCCTCGCTCTCCAGCACCCGGACGGCGGCCTCGGCGGCGGTCATGCGCGGCATGGGCGGTCTCCCTCGCTCGTGACCGCCCAGTTAGCGCGCCCCTCGAGGAAAACGGAGCGCGGTTTCACCATGCGGCAGGAGATGGGGCGGATCCGGCGTGACGACGGGTTCCGTTCCCTTTCACGATGCGGAATCCGGATCCACGCCACCGTAGGCGGCGGTGATGGCCCGGGCCGTCCTCCGCACCAGCCCGCCCAGCTCCTCGAGCCGGCCGTCGTCCATACGGGCCTTGGGTCCGCTCACCGAGATGGCGGCCACCGCCCGGCCGCCCTCGTCGAAGATGGCCGCGGCCACACAGCGCACGCCGGGGGCGTTCTCCTCGTCGTCCACGGCGAAGCCGCGCCGGCGCACCAGCGTCAGATGCTCGCGCAGCACCGCCGGCCGGTCGATGGTGCGCTCGGTGAAACGCTCGAGCCCGTGGCGGCGCAGGATGCGGGAGAGTTCGGCCTCCTCCCGCCAGGCCAGCAGCGCCTTGCCGGCGGCGGAGGCGTGCATGCGGACCCGGCCGCCGGGGCGGGCGATGGCGCGGACGAAGTGGCGGCTCTCCACCTGACCGATGCAGACCGCCTCGCCGTCGTCCTCGATGTAGAGGTTGGTGGTCTCGCCCGAACCCTCCATGAGGTGGCGCATGTAGGGACGGGCGATGCGGAAGAGGTCGCGGTTGCGGGCGAAGGCACAGCCCACCACGAAGGCCTGCACGCCGATCTGCCACAGGCCCTCGCCGGCCTCGTAGCGGACGAAGCGGGCGCTCTCGAGGGTGGTGAGCAGCCGGTGGACGGTCGATGGCGGCAGTCCCACCATCTCCGCCACCTCCTTGAGCCCCAGCCCCTCGTGGCTGTCGGCGAGGGTGCCGAGGATGCGCAGCGCCCGCTGCAGCGCCTGGACCTGCCCCCGCCGATCGGCGCGTGCGCGTTGGGCCATCCCCACGTCCTTCCGTATCGTGGATCCGGATCCCGTCATCTAGCGCGGGGAGGGACACCGTCATCCCCGGGCGTCGCCAGCCCGGCAGCGGCGCGGAAGGGCAGCAGCACGCAGTCGTGGCGGCTCGCCACCGTCCGCACCGGCGCGAAGAGGGCGAGGGACGGCGCCGGCGGCGCCCCGCCTCCCGCCAGCCAGCGGGCGAGATCGTCGGCGAGGCGTCCGAGCTCCGCCGGCGTGCGTCCCGGTGCCTCCCGCGCCAGCAGCGAGGCGGCGGCGCGGGTGAGGAGACAGCCGCGGGTGGTGTGGCGGAGCACGCGGACGCGCCCCTCCTCGATCCGCGCCTCGATGCGGATGCGGTCGCCGCAGAGGGGATTGTCCCGCTCCACCACCGCATCGGGCCGATCGAGGCGGCCGGCCCCCTCGGACCGCCGCGCCTCGGCGAGGATGGCCTCGTGATAGAGATCCGCGCTCATCCGAGTTGGCTCCGCACGAAGGCCAGCCCCTCCAGGAGGGCGTCCACGTCGGTCTCGTCGTTGTAGAGGGCGAGGGAGGCCCGCACGCTCGCCTCGACGCCGAAATGCGCCATCAGCGGCTGGGCGCAGTGATGGCCGCCGCGGGTACAGACGCCGCGCACGTCCAGGAGCTGGCAGACGTCGTGGGGATGGTGGGGTTCCAGGGTGAAGGCCACCACGCCGATCCGCGCCTCCGGATCGGCGGGACCGAGGACGCGCACCTCCGGCAGGGCGGCGAGACCGTCCAGGAGACGCCGGGTGAGGGCGCGCTCGTGGGCCTGGACGGCCTCCCAGTCGAGAGCCGTCATCCACGCGGCCGCCGCCCCCAGCGCCAGCACCGGGCCGATGGGCGGCGTGCCGGCCTCGAAGCGGTGGGGCGGATCGGCGAAGCGGCTGGCGGCGAAAGTGACCCGCGCGATCATCTCGCCGCCGCCCAGGAAGGGCGGGAGCTCCGCCAAAAGCTCCCCGCGCCCCCACAGCACGCCGGCGCCGGTGGCGCCGAACATCTTGTGGCCGGAGAAGGCGTAGAGGTCGCAGCCGAGCGCCCGCACGTCCACGGGTCCGTGGGGAATCCGCTGGGCCCCGTCCACCACCAGCACCGCCCCCACCGCCCGCGTCGCCGCCGCCACCCGCGCCACGTCGGTGACGGCGCCGGTGACGTTGGAGGCGTGGGTGACGGCGACCACGGCGGTGCGCCGGTCCAGCCGCGCCTCCAGGGCGGCCTGGTCCAGCCGCCCGTCTCCGGTGGCGGGGATCGGCACCAGCTCGGCGCCGGTGCGGGCGCACACCAGTTGCCAGGGGACCAGATTGCTGTGATGCTCCAGCACGCTCACCAGCACCCGCCGGCCCGGGCCGAGGCGGGGGGCGAGGGTGTGGGCGGCGAGGTTGAGGCCGAGGGTGGTGCCGGAGGTGAACACCACCTCGCGCGGATCGACCCCGCCCAGCAGGCGGGCCACCCGGGCGCGGGCCTCTTCGAAGGCGCGGGTGGCGGCATCGGCCAGCCGGTAGACACCGCGCTTGACGTTGGCGCGCGCCTCCGTCTCGAAGCGCAGGAGCGCCTCGGCGGCGGGCCGGCAGATCTGGGCGGTGGCGGCGCTGTCGAGATAGTGGAAGGGCGGCGGCTGGGCCGCGAAGATGGGGAAGTCCCGGCGGATCGCCGCCACGTCGAGGCTCACGGCCCCTCTCCCCGGGCGGCGGCGAGGGCCTCCGGCGTGTCGATGTCCAGCAGCACCGCCGGATCCTCCACCGCCACCTCCACCACCGCCTCCGGATGGGCCGCCAGCACCGAGCGCGCCCCCACGTCTCCCTCGAGGGCCATGATCTCCGGGAAGAAGGTGCGGGCGAAGAGCACCGGATGGCCCCGGCGACCGCGGTGGACGGGCACGACGATGGCGCGTCCCTCCTCGGGATGGAAGGCCTCGATCAGGGCATCGAGGACGGGAGCGGTGAGCCGCGGCATGTCGGCGAGGCAGACGAGGGCGCCGTCGCGGTCGGCCGGCACGGCGGCGATGCCGGCCCGCAGCGAACTGGCCATGCCGGTGGCATGGTCCGGATTGGCCACGAAGGTGACGGGCAGGTGCCGGAGCGCCGCCTCCACCCGCGCCCGCTCGTGGCCCGTCACCACGATCACCGGCCGTGCCCGCGAGGCGAGGATCGCCTCCACGACCCGCCGCACCATGGGCGCACCGTCCACCTCCGCCAGCAGCTTGTTGCGGTCGCCCATGCGGGTGGAGCGCCCGGCCGCCAGCACCACCGCCGCCACCCGGTGGGGGCCGCGGCCCGGCGGGACCTCGCGCGGCTGCGGCCGGCTCGGGATCTCGGCGAGGAGTCCGCCGTGGCCGAGCTCCGCGAAGGCTTCTTCGTCCGGCTCGATCCCCGCCGCCAGCCATTCCATCATGGTGTCCACGCCCGAACGGCGGGCGGAGCGGGCCGAGCCCGGCAGCACCAGCACCGGCCGGCCGTCCAGTTCCGCCCACAGCAGAAGATTGCCGGGATCCACCGGCAGACCGAAGCGGCGGATGCGGGCGCCGAGATCGGCGAGGGCTGCCGGCACCACGTCGCGGCGGTCGACGGTGGCGGAGGCCCCCACCACCAGCAGCATGTCGAAGCCCTGGCGGTCGGCCTCGGCCACGGCGGCGCGTACCGCCTCGCGGATGTGGGGACAGCGGTGGTCGGAGAGCAGCCGCCCGCCCAGCCGCGTCACCCGGGCGCGCAGGGTGCCCACCGTCTTGTCGAGGACGCGTGACGCGAGACCGGGCGCCACCGTCTGCACCAGCCGCACCTCCAGGGGCCGGAAGGGGCGCAGCCGCAGCACCGGCCCGCCGGCAGCAGCCATCGCCTCGGCCAGCGCCACCACCGCCTCGGGCAGGGCGAAGGGCACCACCTTCACCGTCGCCACCATCTCCCCCGGCGCCACCGCCCGCCGCCGGCGCAGGGTGGCGACGGTGAGCCCCTCGTCGATGCGGCCGATGCCGAGCAGACGCGGGAGGTCGATCTCCACCACCCCGGCCGTGGCGGCGCGGACATTGGCGCGACCGGTGAAGGGGGGATCGACGAGGAGATCGGGGCCGGCGAGGGCGCGGGCGATGCGGTGGGCCGCCTCGTCCTCGAGGACGTCGCCCGGCTCCGGCAGCGCGGCCACGATGCGGGTGACGCCACAGGCACGCAGCCGCTCCAGATCCGCCGCCGCGAGACGCGTTCCCTTGCGCAGCACGCCGTCGGCCAGCACCAGCCGGTGGGCGAGGATGGCGCCCTCGGCCTCCGCCACGGGGATCTCGCCGAAGCGCACGCCGTCCTCCCGGCCTAGTCCTCGAAGGGCTTGCGCTCGCCGTAGGCGACCTCCTCGATGTCGCGCTGGGCGGAGAGGATCAGCATGGCCAGGGCCGAGCGCACCTCGGGATGGGCCTCGTAGAAGGCGCGGGAGACCCCCAGCACCGCCCAGATGGCGAGGGTCTCGGGATCGCCGATGGTGGAGAGATTGCGGTAGAGCTCGTCGTCGAAAGTGACGATGTCGTAGACCTTCTTGCCGGCGACGGTCACCTCCTCGAGATCGGAATTGTCGATCTCGGCGAAATAGAGCTGGCTTCCGGTGCGGTCGTTGTCGTTCAGCACCTGGAGGAGATCGCTCTTCGGCGCGATCACCTCGAACAGACAGTCGGCCTTGCCGTCGAGGACGGCGAGCGCCCCCTCGAAGCCGTTGGCGGGGTGGATGCGGATGCGTCCGTAGAGATCCGGGAAGAGCTGCCGGAGCACCACCATGGTGGCGAAGGAACCGGAACCGAAGTCGCCGGCGGCGACCACGCCGTCGCCCACCTCGTCGAGGTCGTCGATGCCGGTGCGGCGGTGGCACAGCAGCATGCCCAGCTCCTTGTAGAGGGTCCCCACCACCTGCACCTTGTCGAGGATCTCCGGGTCCACCTTCGCCTCGAAGAAGGCGAGGGCGTCGCCCTGGGCGATGAAGCCGTCGCATTCGCCGGCGAGGGTGCGGTTGAGATTGTCGATGGAGCCGCCGCTCGGCACCGGCTCGATGACGAGCTGGCCCATGGTCATGGTGCGGGCCAGTTCGGCCAGCGTCTCGCCGACCCGGATGTAGGTCTTGCCGGGGCTGCCGGTGCACAGGCGCAGGGTGGTGCCGGCGGCCCGGGCCGTGGCGGCGGACAGCGTCAGGACCAGCAGGACCAGGAGTGCGAGGCTGCGTCGGATCATGGGACCGTCTCCGTCACCGGTTGGCGTCGCGCGAGCGGCGCCCCGCGCAGTTCGGCGATGATCTCCGCCATGATGGCGAGGGCGATCTCGGTGGGACCGACCGCCCCGATGTCGAGGCCCACCGGGGCGTGGATGCGGCCGATCTCCGCCTCGGACAGGCCGGCGGCGCCGAGCCGCGCCACCCGCCGGGCGTGGGTGCGGCGGCTGCCCAGCGCGCCCACGTAGAAGGCGGGTGAGCGCAACGCCACCTCGAGGGCGGGATCGTCCAGCTTGGGATCGTGGGTGAGGGTGACGACGGCGGTGCGGCGGTCGAGATCGAGGGCCTCCAGCGCCTCGTCGGGCCAGGCGTCCACCAGCTCCACCCCGGGAAAGCGCTCGGCGGTGGCGAAGGCCCGGCGCGGGTCCACCACCACCGGCCGAAAGCCGAGGCGGTGGGCGAGGGGAACGAGCTCCTGGGCGATGTGGACGGCGCCCACCAGCACCAGCCGCAGCGGCGGGTTGAGCACCTCGAGGAAGACCCGGCCCGAGGGCGTCTCCACGAGACGGGCGCGGTCCTCGCGCACCGCCGCCTCGACCGCCGCCGCGAGCGGGGGCTCCAAGGGCGGCCCCGCCGTCACCTCTCCGTCCACCCACAGCGACTCCCCGCCGCCGTCGAGACGCCGCACCAGACAGACCCGCCGCTTTTCCGCCCGGGCCCGCAGCAGCGCCTCCAGCAGCTCCACCCTCATGTCACCGCCTCGACCCAGACCGTCACCCGACCGCCGCAGGCGAGACCCACCTCCCACGCCCGCTCGTCGGAGACGCCGAACTCCAGCAGGCGGGGCGTGCCGTCCCGCATCACCTCGAGCGCCGCCTGCACCACCGCGCCCTCGATGCAGCCGCCGGAGACGGAGCCGGCCATCCGCCCCTTCTCGTCCACCACCAGATGGGCTCCGGGCGGACGGGGCGCGGAACCCCAGGTGGAGACCACCGTCGCCAGCGCCACCCGCCGGCCCTCGCGCCGCCAGCGCACCGCCGTCTCCAGGATGTCCGCCTCCTCCGCCGTACTCATGCCACCTCCCGTTCCGCGCCGAAGAGCCGCCGGCGCCAGTGGCGTGCCGCCTCCAGGCGCGGCCCGGCCGGCCTCTCCAGCGCCCGGGCCAGCGCCTCCAGGCTCTCCAGATTGTGGACGCTGCGCACCTCGTCCACATGGCGCACGATCACCCGCGCGCCGCTGGAGATGGGGGCGTAGGCGTCGTAGCGCAGCAGGGGATTGAGCCAGATCAGCCGCCGGCAGCTCTTGTGGAGACGCTCCATGGCCCTCTCCAGGCCCGCGCCGCCCTCGCGGTCGAGGCCGTCGGTGATCAGCAGCACCACCGCCCCCTGGGCCAGCACCCGCCGCGACCACTCGAGGTTGAAGCGTTCGAGACAGTGGCCGATGCGGGTGCCGCCGCCCCAGTCCCGCACCACCTCGCCGATCCGCTCCAGGGCGCGGTCGATGTCGCGATGGCGGAGATGGCGGGTCACGTTGGTCAGCCGCGTGCCGAAGAGGAAGCTGTGGACCCGGTCGCGGTCGTTGGTGACGGTGTGCATGAAGAGCAGCAGCATGCGGGCGTAGCGGCTCATGCTGCCCGAGATGTCGCAGAGGATCACCAGCGGCGGCGGTCGGCGACGCCGCCGGCGACGGGCGAGATCCACGAGCTCGCCGCCCTCGCGCAGGCTCCGCCGCAGCGTCCGGCGGAGGTCGAGCCGGCGGCCGCGCAGGGCCGGCTCGAAGCGACGGGTGGGGACGGTGCCCAGCAGGAGACGCATGTCGCGGATGCGCCGGCGGGCCGCCGCCAGCTCCGCCGCGCTCATCTCCTCGAAGTCCTTCTTGTGCAGCCGTTCGCGGTCGGAATAGGTGAGGCGGGCATCCAGCTCCACCTGCGGCCGTTCCGGTTCGTCCCGCCTGCCGGTCCGCGCGTCGCGGCCGGTGCCCGCGGGGGGCGCCACGGCCTCCGCCACCCGTCGCCGCGCCGGCTCGCGCTCCCGCCGATCCACCAGCGACTCCGGCAGCAGCAGGCGCATGATCCGCTCCAGCAGTTTCGGATCACGCCAGAAGATGTGGAAGCACTGGTCGAAGATCTCGCGCTGCTCCTGCCGGTTCACGAACACGGCGAAGAGCGTCCAGTAGAAGTCCTCCCGCCGGCCGAGTCCCACCCGCTCCACCGCCTCCAGCGCCCGGATCACGTGACCGGTGCCCACGGGCAGGCCGGCGGCGCGCAGCGCGCGGGCGAAATGGATCATGTTGCGGGCGAGACGCCCGCCCTCGGGATCCACCGGCGGCATCCGGACCGCCCCGTCCCTCACGGCGCCGTCACCTCCCGCCGCACCGCCTCCGCCGCCTCGCGCCGCAGCCGCGCCCGCACCTCCTCGAGGATGCGGGCGGCCTCCGAACCGCGGATCTTGAGGATGTCGTCCTGATACTTGAGCAGGGTGCCGAGGGTGTCGTGGATCACCTCCGGGGTGAGATCCACCACGTCGAGGGCGGCCAGCGCCCGCGCCCAGTCCAGCGTCTCCGCCACCCCCGGCAGTTTGAAGAGATCGCGCCGACGCAGCTCCTGCACGAAGGCCACCACCTGGCGCGAGAGGCGTTCCTCGACGCCGGGCACCCGCACCCGTACGATCTCCAGCTCGCGCGCGAAGTCCGGATAGTCCACCCAGTGGTAGAAGCAGCGCCGCTTGAGGGCGTCGTGGATCTCGCGGGTGCGGTTGCTGGTGATCACCACCACCGGCGGTTCCTCGGCGCGGACGGTGCCGATCTCGGGAATGGTGATCTGGAAGTCCGAGAGCACCTCGAGGAGATAGGCCTCGAAGGGCTCGTCGGTGCGGTCCAGCTCGTCGATGAGCAGCACCGGCGCCCCCTCGGGGTGGGCCTCCAGCGCCTGCAGGAGCGGCCGGCGGATCAGGAAGCGCTCGTCGAAGATGTCCTGCGCCAGGGCCTCGCGGCTGGTCTCGCCGGCCGCCTCGGCGAGGCGGATCTCCAGCATCTGGCGGGGGTAGTTCCATTCGTAGACGGCGGAGGCGATGTCGAGGCCCTCGTAACACTGGAGGCGGATCAGCCGGCGGCCGAGGGTGGCGGCCAGCACCTTGGCGATCTCCGTCTTGCCCGTCCCCGGCTCGCCCTCGACGAACAGCGGCCGCTCCAGCGCCAGCGCCAGATAGACCGCGGTGGCGAACGGGCGGTCCGCCACGTAGTCGCCGCGGCGCAGTAGCTCCAGGGTCTCGTCCACGTCGCGCGGAAGCCCCGCCATCCCCGTTCCCCGTCCGTGCGTCCGTCCGCAACATAGGCGCGCGGCGGCACGGTTTCGAGCGCGCTTGCGGCGACGGTGCCGCGGCGCCATGCTGGTGGCGGATCGGGAGGCGGACCATGGCGGGCGTGCTCGCGAGCGTGGCCGATCCGGACGAGGCGCTGCGGGTCGTGGCCCTCGGCGTGGAGGTGGTGGACCTCAAGGATCCGGCGCGGGGATCCCTGGGCGCCTGGGCGCTTCCGGCCCTGAGGGCGGTGCGGACGCGCCTCGGAGGCGTGCTCACCAGCGCCACCATCGGCGATCTGCCGCTGGAGCCGGCGGTGGTGCGGCGGCGGGTCGAGGCGGTGGCGGCCACCGGCGTCGACGTGGTCAAGATCGGATTCTTCCCGGGCGATCTCGACGGCACGCTCGCGGCGCTCCGTCCCCTCGCGCGCCGCGGCATCCGCCTCGCCGCCGTCGTCTTCGCCGACCGCGGGCTCGACCCCGCCCTGGCGGGGCGGCTCGGGGCGTCGGGATTCCGGGCGGTGGTGGTGGACACCGCCGACAAGGACCGCGGCCGTCTCGGCGACCATGCGGATGCGGCCCTGCTGGACGCCTTCCTGAAGGCGGCGCGGGCCGCGGGCCTGATCACGGCACTGGCCGGCTCGCTGCGGGAGGCGGACGTGGCCGCGCTCGCGCCCCTCGATCCGGATCTCTTCGGCTTCCGCGGCGCTCTCTGTGCCGGGGGAAGGAACGGTCGGCTCGATCCGGCGCGGGTGCGGACGGTGGTGGCGGCGGTGCGCCGCCACGCGCCGCGGCGGCCGGATCTCGCCGGGCTACGGATCCGCGAGGGCGAGGCGGGCGACGGCGAGGGCCGGCGCCACCACGTCGACGGCGTGGGCGAGAGGGGCCGGCGCACCCACCAGCGCGGAGAAGCGCAGACACGGCCGTTCCAGGCGGGCGGCGAGACGGGCGGCGAGGGCGTGGCCGCAGCCGGCCGCCACCACCGGCGCCTCGGCCGCTAGCGGCGCGGCCGACAGCACCCCGAGCGCCGCCTCCTCCAGGCGGTGGAGGAGACGGGCGGCGAAGGCGCGGGCGAGCCCCTCCCAGAGGGCGGCGGGCGCATCGGCGAGATCCGCGCCCACCATCCGCGCGAGGCGACGGACGCTGCCCTCGCGGGTCTTGGGCCCGCCGTCGGCGGCGGGATGGCGGTCGTCTGTCTCCTCCAGCAGGCCCAGCAGGCGGAAGACGTCGGCGGTGGTGGCGAACACCTCGTTCATGAGCGGCCGCATCCCGCCGGCGAAGGGGATGGCGGGGCCCAGCGCACAGAGCGGCGTGCGCACGAAGCCGAGATAGATCAGCTCGCCGGCGGCGAGACGGCTGGCGTCGTCCTCGCCTCGCGCCGTCACCCGCCCCTCCCGGAAGGGGACGAGGTCGGTGGTGGTGCTGCCGATGTCCACCAGAAGGCCCGATCCGCACAGGCGCGCGCACAGTTCGGCGGTGGCCCGCCAGTTGGCGGAGGCGACGGCACGGGGGGCGCACCGTGCCGCGGCCGCCGTCACGAACCCCCGACGGCCCGCGTAGAGCCCAAGGTGCGCCTCGCCGAAGCGGGCCACGAGCCGTCCCACGAGTTCCACCACCCCGCGGGCGCGGTCGGGGAAGCGGTCCACCAGCTCACCGGTCATGGTGGCCACGACCCGCGGCGCCCGCGGGAGACGGGCGAGCGCCCGATCGAGGCTCGCGGGATCGTGCCAGAGCGGAGTCGCCTTCTCGCCCACCAGGAGGAGACGGCCGTCGGGGGCGAGTCCCGCGTATTTGAGATGGGCGCCCCCCACGTCCAGCCCCAGGACCGCCACCGTCACGGTCCCGCCTCCGCCGTGCCCGTCGTCCCGCCCCCTCGACCCGCCTCCGTGGGCGGGACACATCCGCGGGGGTGGACGGAGACGGTCTCACGGGAGAGCGGAAGGTGGCCTTCGCGGTGATCCCGGTGCTCGATCTGATGGAGGGACGGGTGGTGCGGGCGGTGGCGGGCGAGCGGGCGCGCTACCGTCCGCTGCGTCCCGGCGATTCCGTGCTCACCGAACACGGCGAGCCGCACGAGGTGGTGCGGGCCTTCCTGCGGCTGCATCCCTTCCGGATCCTCTATCTCGCCGATCTCGACGCCATCCTCGGCCGCGGCGACCAGACGGCGCTGGTCTCGGACCTGGAGCGGACCTTCCCCGACGTCGAGTTCTGGTGCGATGCCGGCGTCCGTGACGAGGCGGACCTGCGGCGGCGGCTCGCGCGGCGGCGCGGCCCGGTGGTGGTGGGCAGCGAGACGCTCGCGGACGCCGCCTGGCTCGGGCGATGGCGGGAGGACCCGCGGCTGGTGCTCTCCCTCGACCACCGCGGCGGGACGCGCTTGGGGCCGGCGGCGCTGTTCGCCGAGCCCGACCTCTGGCCGGCGCGCGTCGTCGTCATGACGCTGGCGGCGGTGGGCACCGGCGGCGGGCCGGAGGTGGCCCGCATCCGCGAGATCCGGGCGCGAGCCGGGGGACGGGCGGTGTACGCCGCCGGGGGCGTTCGGGATCGCGCCGATCTCCTGACGCTGCGGGCGCTGGGCTGTGCCGGGGTGCTGGTGGCCTCCTGCCTGCACCGCGGCACCGTCACGGCGGCCGATCTCGCCGCCGTTGCGTGAGAAGGCCCCGCCGGAGCGGGGCCTTCGACCCTCAGTCCCTCGCGAGACCGAGCCATCGGAGGAGGGTCCTCCACCAGCCCGTACGCCGTGGCGCCGTTGGTCTCGCCGGTGGCGGTGGAGCCTCCGCGCGGGCCGGCCGTACCTCGGGAGGTTCGGGTACCGGCGGGGGCCCCATCCGCCGTTCCGCCGCCGGCCGTCCCACCCGGTCGAGGTCGGGCGGCCGGTGCGTGTCCGGCGCAGGTGGGGCCGCTCGCTCCCTTCAACCGGCCTGGAACGGATGGTGGGTCTTGTCCTTGAGCGCCACCACCTTGGCCGCCGGCGGATAGCCGTTGACGGCGCGCTCGATGGCGAGCTTGGTGGCCTCGTAGTTGTACTGCTGGATCTTGGCGTCGTCGTCGGCCTCCCAGTGGATGAACACGCCGACGCAGATGAAGATGTCGTCGGCCTCCTCCACCGGGATCACGCCCTCGGCCACGCAGTCGGCCACCGCCATGGCCACCGCCCGCTGGGCCGGGCCGAACATCTGCGTCGCCTGCTTGGCGTTCTTGATGGTCACCTTGTTGAACATGACGGTGGCCGGCTTGACCATCAGATTGGGCTCCAGCACCGCCAGCAGCGCGTTCACGCCCTCCTTCTGGTCGCAGAGGGTACGGGCGAAGACGTCTTCGGCCGGCGTACCGCGCGGACCCATGACGAGGTCGATGTGGGCGACCTCGTTGCCTTCGCCGACGAGGGCCTCACCGACGAGCATGCGATCGATCTTGGGCATCTCGGTCCTCCCTGATCACGGAGTGTCTGCGGGTTGGCCCCTTCCTTGCACGGGACGGGACGTTTGGCAACGGGGCGCACCGTCGTCCACCAGCGCCCGGGCGAAGAGCGTCGCCACCACGAGATCGGCGGTGGTCCCCGGGTTCCATCGCCGCCGCGCCAGTGCCCGGTCGAGGGCCACCAGCGCCGGCCGCGTGCCCTCGGGATCGCGGAGGAAACGCGGCCACAGCCGTTCCGCGCACCGCCGCACCGCCGCCGCCGCCCGCGTCCCGTGACGGCGGCGGATCAGCGTGTCCGGGATGCGGGCCAACAGGGCCAGGTGGAGGCCGGTGAGCAGCAGGTCCCCGGCGGGGCCGCGACAGGCGAGCGCGTGGAGCGTCGGCAGGCCGAGGTCGAAGACGTCGCCGAGCCCGCGGGTCCAGTTGCGGGCGATGCGGTCGAAGTCCTCCGCCTCCGCCATCACCGTCCGCGGCGGGACCGGCGGCGTCTCCGTCACGTCGTAGCGGAGACGGCGGCCGAGCCCGCCCGGTGCGGCGATGCGGATGGCCTCGTAGAGGTGGGCGGTGTCGACCGGGGTCGCGGTGGCCAGCACCCGGACCACCGCCTCGCGCAGTGGCTCGCCCGGTCGGCGTCCCAGCGCCGCCTCGGCCAGGGGCGCGCACAGCAGGACGATGCCGAGGTTGGTGTTGGTCTCGACGACGGCACGGGTGGCGCGGATCGCCGCGAGGATACGGGCGCCGAGGCCGGGCGCGGGGCGGGCGAGGGCGGGCGCGGCGGCGGCGGCGCTGCGGGCGAAGTCCTCGACGGTGAGGCCGTGGCGGGGCGAGCCGCCATGGCGGTGGACGTTGCCGGGCTTGAGGGCGTCCAGCTCGGCGAGGCAGGCGGCGTGGAAGAGGCGGGCGATGCGGTCGGGATCGCGGATCACGCGAGCCTCTCCGCCACCGCCCGGGCGATGCGGTCGGCCACGTCCACCCCGCTCGCCCGCACCAGCTCCCGCCAGGCCGGCATGCTGTTGACCTCCAGCACCCAGGTCCGTCCCTCGCGGTCGCGCACCAGATCGACGCCGCAGAAGACCGTACCCAGCACCGCCGCCGCCCGCACCGCCAGTTCCGCCGCCTCGGCATCGGGACGCCAGCGCTCGCCGCGGGCGCCCCGCCGCACGTTGGTGATCCAGTCGCGTCCGCGCCGGCACATGGCCGCCACCGGCTCGCCGTCCACCACGAAGACGCGGTAGTCGCAGGGCTCCGGGCGGTCCACCAGCCGCTGGAGGTACCACACGCCCGCCACCGCTTCGGCGGATGGGAGTTCGTGCGGCCCCGTCACCCGCACGATGCCGCGGCCCTGGGCGCCGAAGAGGGGCTTGGCCACCAGCGGCCGCGCGGGGCTCGCCTCGGCGAGGACGATCTCGCGGGCCCGTGCGGGATCCTCCGTCACCCACACCGCGGGCGTGGGGATGCCGGCGAGGCGCAGGCGGAAGCTGGCCTCGGACTTGTCCACGCAGGCCTCGATGGCGCGGGCCGGATTGATCACCGGGATCCCGGACAGGGCGAAGGCGCGCAGCAGGCCGAGGCGCAGGGTCACCTGCTCGAAGCTGCCGGCGGCGATGGCGCGCACCACCACCGCCCGCGGCGGGCGGGCGAGGGGACCGCAGCGGAGGCCGCCCGGCGCGGCGGGATCGAAGGCGAGATGGACGAAGGCGAGGCGGCGGGAGGAGAGCCCGCGACGGGCCAGGGCCGCGGCGAGGCTCACCGCGTGCCAGCGGCCTTCCCCGAGGATCACCACGTCGGCGTCCACGCCCGCACCCCCGCGCTGCCGCCCCCAGTGTGGCGGGACGAGCGGAGCGCTCAAGCGCCGGCTTCCCCCGGCGCGGCGCCGGGCGCCCGACGAGGACCCGGCCGCGCGCGAGCCGGCTTGCCCCCTCCGCCCGGACCGCTAGATAGAGGCGCGCCGCGATCGCGGCCCGATCGGCAGGGAGTCCCGAAGGGCAGGGAGGCGGTGGCCGTGGACGGGATGGTCGAACTCGATCGCCTGACCCGCGATTTCGGCCCGATCCGGGCGGTGGACGGCATCTCCTTCACCGTCCACCGCGGCGAGGTGGTGGGATTCCTGGGGCCCAACGGCGCCGGCAAGACCACCACCATGCGCATGATCACCGGCTATCTGCTGCCCACCGCCGGCACCGCCCGGGTGATGGGCCACGACGTGGTGGAGGAGCCCATCGCGGTGAAGCGCCGCCTGGGCTATCTGCCGGAGGGCGCGCCGCTCTACGGCGACATGACGGTGGAGGCGCTGCTGCGGTTCGTCGCGGCGGTGCGCGGCTTCGCCGGTGCCGAGAAGCGGCGGCGGGTGGGCGCGGCGGTGGAGCGGGCGCAGCTCGCCGAGGTGCTCCACCAGCCCGTCGACACCCTCTCCAAGGGATACAAGCGGCGGGTGGGGCTGGCCCAGGCCATTCTCCACGACCCGCCGGTGCTGATCCTGGACGAGCCCACCGACGGCCTCGACCCCAACCAGAAGCACGAGGTGCGCCGTCTCGTGCGGGAGATGGCGGCGGACAAGGCCATCATCGTCTCCACCCACATCCTGGAGGAGGTGGACGCGGTCTGCACCCGCGCCATCGTCATCGCCCGCGGCCGCATCGTCGCCGACGCCCATCCCGACGAGCTGCGCGCCCGCTCGCCGCGCCACATGGCGCTGCGGGTGCGGCTCAGGGGGGCGCCCGACGGTCTCGCCGACGAGCTGCGCACCCTCGCCGTGGTGCGCGAGGTGGAGACGGTGGCGAGCCGGGACGGAACGGCGGAGCTCCTGGTCCTGCCGGCGAATGGCCGCGACGTGGCCGCCGACGTCCTGGGCTGGCTCAGGGCGCGCGGGGTGGAGGTGACGGAGGCCTTCGTGGAGCGCGGCCGGCTGGACGAGGTGTTCCGCATGCTCACGCAGCAGGAGACGGGCCATGCGGCCGCGTAACGTCGCCATCGTGACGGCGCGCGAGCTCGCCGCCTATTTCACCACGCCGCTGGCCTACGTGTTCATCGTGGTGTTCCTGGCCCTCTCCGGGGCGCTGACCTTCTACGTGGGCGGCTTCTTCGAGCGCGGCGAGGCCGATCTCCAGGCCTTCTTCGTCTTCCATCCGTGGCTGCACCTGTTCTTCGCCCCCGCCATCGCCATGCGGCTGTGGGCCGAGGAACGGCGGACGGGCACCATCGAGCTGCTCATGACCCTGCCGCTCACCAGCTTCGAGGCGGTGCTGGGCAAGTTCCTGGCCGCGTGGCTGTTCGTGGGGCTGGCGCTGGCGCTCACCTTCCCCATGTGGCTCACGGTGGCCTGGCTGGGCACGCCCGACCACGGCGTCATCCTCGCCTCCTATCTGGGCAGTTGGATCCTCGCCGGCGCCTTCCTCGCCGTCGGCGCCACCGTCTCGGCCCTCACCCGCAACCAGGTGATCGCCTTCGTGCTGGGCGCGGCGGTGGGCTTCCTGTTCATGATGAGCGGCGTGGATCTGGTGCTGGCGCCGCTGCGCGGTCTGGTCTCGCCGGATGTCCTCGATCTCGTGGCGAGCTTCAGCTTCCTGCGGCACTTCACCGACATCACCCGCGGGGTGGTGACGCTCTCCGATCTCGTGTTCTTCGGCGCGGTGATCGGCGTGGGGCTGCTGCTCAACACGCTGGTGATCGAGCTCGAGAAGGCGTGAGGGGAGGAGGGGGACCATGTGGAAGCGGCGGCGGACGCTCACCGTCCTCGGCATCGTGCTGGGGCTGGTGCTGCTGGTCTCGCTCAACACCTTCGCCGCCCTCGAGCTCGGCCGCTACCGGCTCGATCTCACGGAAGAGAAGGCCTACACCCTCTCGGAGGGGACGCTCGCGCTGCTGGAGCGGATCGACGAGCCCATCGTCCTCAGGCTCTACGTCTCGCGGGCGGTGCGCGAGAAGAGCCCCTTCCTCGCCGCCTACGCCGATCGGGTGCTGGACTTCCTCGAGGGCTACGCCGAGGCCTCGGGCGGACGCATCCGCGTGGAGTACGTGGATCCCGAGCCCTATTCCGAGGAGGAGGACCGGGCCGTCGGCTTCGGCCTGCAGGCGGTGCAGCTGGATGCCGAGACCACCGGCTATTTCGGCCTCGCCGGCACCAACAGCACCGACGACGTGGCGGTGATCCCGGTGCTGTCGCCGGAGCGCGAGCGTTTCCTCGAATATGACGTCACGCGGCTCGTCTACCGCCTCGCCGATCCGCAACGGCCGGTGGTGGCGGTGCTCTCGGGGCTCCCCATCAACGCCGATCCCACCCGCCAGTTCCGTCCCTGGCGGATCTACGAGCTGCTCAAGGACCAGTTCGACCTGCGCTGGCTCGCGGGCGAGATCCGGACCATCGACGACGACGTGCGGGTGCTGCTGCTGATCCACCCGCAGGGGCTCTCCGACGTCACCCTCCATGCCGTCGACCGCTTCGTGCAGCGGGGAGGGCGCCTGATGGTGCTGGTGGATCCCCACGCCGAGGCCCAGGCCATGCGCCAGCGGCAGCCGGGGATGGCGGAGACCGCCTCGACCCTGGAGCGGCTCTTCGAGGCGTGGGGCCTCCGCTACGACAAGGACCGGATCGTGGCCGACCCGGCGGTGGCGCGGCAGGTGCAGGTCCCGCTCTCGGGGGGGCGGGCACAGGTGGTGGACTATCTCGCCTGGCTGGCGCTCACCGGGGAGCGGTTGAACCGCACGCATCCCGTCACCGCCGAACTGGAACGGCTGCACTTCTCCACCGCCGGAGCCCTCGCCCTCGCCGAGGACAGCGGCCTCGCGTGGACGCCGCTGGTGACCAGCTCGCCACGTGCCCAGATGGTGGCCGCCGACGATCTGCGACTGTTCCCCGATCCCTTCGGTCTCCTGCGGAAATACCGTCCCGAGGGGGAGGAGCGGGTGCTGGCGGCGGTGATCCGCGGGCGCTTTCCCACCGCCTTCCCCGACGGTCCGCCGGAGGGAGCGGCGGAGGAGGCGGAGGACGGCGATGCGGGGGCACGGGCGGAGACGGCCGCCGCCGACGAGGCCGACGGCACCACCGGCGGCGCGGCCGAGGCGACGGTGATCGTGGTGGCGGACACCGATCTGCTGGAGGACCGGAGCTGGCTCGTCACCCAGCAGGTGCTGGGCCGGCAGGTGGAGCTGCCCATCGCCGACAACGCCGATTTCCTCGCCAACGCCCTCGACTATCTCGCCGGCAGCGACGTGCTGGTGAAGCTGCGCGGCCGCCGCGTCGCCTTCCGTCCCTTCGAACGGCTGGTGGCGCTCAGGCGGGAGGCGGAGCAGCGCTACCGGGCCAAGGAACAGGAGCTGGTGCAGAGGCTCGAGGAGCTGCAGGGCAAGCTGCGCTCGCTGGAGCTGCCCGCGGGCGAGGGCGAGGGGGCGCTGCTGGATCCGAAGCTCCGCGAGGAGATCGCGAAGATCCGCGACGAGATCCTGGAGACCCGCCGCGAGCTGCGCGAGGTGCGGCGCCGGCTGCGCGAGGACATCGAGCGGCTCCAGGCGACGGTGCGTTTCGCCAACATCGGCGCGGTGCCGCTGCTGGTGGCCCTGATCGCCGTGGGCGTCGGGCTGGTGCGACGGAGCCGCATGCGGCGACGGGCGGCGTGAGGGAGAGGACGGCATGACGCGACGCGGCTTCCTCGCCCTGCTGGTGCTGACACTGATCTCGGCGGCCCTCGCCGGCTGGGCCCTGGCGACGCGCGAGCGGCCGGTCGCCAGCCTCCAGCTGGACGAGCCCTTCCTGCCGCAGCTGGCGGAACGGCTGGGCGAGGTGGCGGAGCTGGTGGTGCGGAAGGGCGGGACCACCATCACCGCCCGCCGCACGGAGGACGGCTGGGTGGTGGTGGAGGCCGGCGACTTCCCGGCCGATCCTGAACGCATCCGCGAGATCGTCCTGGGGCTCGCCGCCATGCGTCTGGTGGAGGCCAAGACCGCCGATCCCGAAAGGTTCGCCCGCCTCGGCCTCGATCCCGAGGCCTCGCCGGAGGACGCGCGGATCGTGGAGCTGCGGGACGCGGGCGGGAGCGTGATCGCCCGCGCCATCCTCGGCAAGCGCAAGTGGAGCCTCTACGGTCCGGGCAAATCCGGCATGTACGTGCGCCGGCCCGACGAGAACCGCACCTGGCTCGCCGACCGCGCCGTGGACCTGCCCGACGAGCCCCTCAATCTGGTGGACCGCAATCTCGCCTTCGTGCCCCGCGACGACATCCGCGAGGTGCGCCTCCACGTGGGTACGCCGGAAGAACTGGTGATCACCCGCACGGCTCCGAAGGAGCCCTTCACCCTCGCGGGCCTCGGCCCGGACGAGGCGGCGGACGAGGCGAAGCTCAACCGGGTGGTGGCGGCCTTCGGCGCCATGGCGGCCGAGGAGATCGCCCGGCGCGAGGAGAAGCCGGTCCCGGAGGATGCCGATCGGGCCCGCTATCTCCTGTTCGACGGGACGGTGATCGACGTGCGGGTGTGGAAGGAGGGGGACGGCGAGGATGCCGCCTATTGGGTGGCGCCCGAGGCCCGCTTCGATCCGACTCTTGCCGCGAAGCCGGCCTCCAGCGGAGCGGAGAAGGCCCCGGCGCCGGCGAAGGAGGAGGGTGACGCCGGCCGCGGGGCCGATGCCGGAGCGGAAGAGGAGAAGACGGATCCGGCGACACGCGCCGCCGAGTGGCAGAGGCGCTATGCCCACTGGGTGTTCCGGGTCTCGAGGTTCCTGGGCGAGCGGCTCCTCTGGACCCGCGACGATCTCCTGGAGAAGCCGGCCGGCTGAGGTGGCCGGACCGTCCCTCCGGCGAACCCTTCCTGGGCAGGCGACGTCCCGCTGATCGCCGGCGATGAACGGCGGTGACGGGGACCGCGCGCCGTCGACATCGCCCCCCGCTCACGGCGTGGCCCGACCGGCGGCGATCCGCACCGCACCGATCCACGCCCAGCTGGTGCGACGCGTTCCATCCCGGGGCCCGGCGGACCGATCGTGCCGAGGGCGCCCGGCGTCCCCTGTGATCGGCGCCGGTCTCTCGCGGCCGACCCTCGCCACCAGCCGCCGCTCTCCGCAGGAACGTCGGTTCCGACAAATCCCGTGCGGGACCCGTTCAGGATTTGTCATAACGTACCTTCTCGATAGATCGGGTTCCGCAGGCCGGGCATGTCGGCAACGGTCGCGACCTCCCCCGATCCGGCGATCGGGCCGCGGCCGGTGACGGACCGATCCGGCGCCCATCACCCCCTTTCCCTGCCGTACACGGCGGGGCACAACCGGGCGCCGCCCGGGACCGTCACGGTGGCGGTCCGGACCGCGATCACGGGGAGGACGCGCATGAAGGTGGTGGTGATCGGTGCCGGCATCGTCGGCACCTGCTGCGGCTGGCATCTCGCCCGCGAGGGGCACGCGGTGGAGCTGGTGGACCCGCTGCCGCCCGGCTGCGGGACCTCCTTCGGCAATGCCGGCATCCTCAGCTATTCCCACGTGCTTCCCGTGGGCCATCCGGGGGTGCTGCGGGCCCTGCCGCGGCTGCTGCTGCGCCGGGATTCGCCGCTGCGCCTGCGCTGGGGCTATCTGCCGGTGCTCGCGCCCTGGCTGCTGCGGCTGCTGCGCGCCGCCCGGCCCGGCCGCTTCGAGGCCCACGCCCGCGCCCTCCATGCCCTGGTGAGCCGGGCCGAGGCCGCCCACGAGGCCGTGATCGAGGCCTGCGGGCTGCGACACCTGGTGCGCGCCAGCGGCTGGCTGAAAGTGGCGCGGGACGGGGACGCCTTCGACCGCGAGACGGCCTGGGAGCGACGCTTCCTCGAGCGCTTCGGCGTACCCCACGAGGTGGTGGCGGGCGCACGGCTGCGCGAGCTGGAGCCGGCGCTGGTGCCGGAAGTTCGCCGCGGCCTCTTCCTCCCGCGCGAGCGGCGGGTGGTCTATCCCCTCGACTACACCCGCGGCATCTTCGCCGATCTCGAACGGCGCGGCGGGCGCTGGCGACAGGCGCGGGTCGCCTCGCTGCGGGTCGAGAGCGGTCGGGTGCGGGCGGTGGTCACCGACCGCGGCACGCTCGCACCGGAGCTGGTGGTGCTGGCCGCCGGCGTCTTCTCCCGCGAACTGCTGCGGCCGCTGGGACTGGCGATACCGTTGGAGGCCGAACGTGGCTACCATGCCACCCTGCCGGCCCCCGCCGCCGGTCCGGGCCCGGAACGGCCGGTGCTCGCCCTCGAGGACGGCTTCCTCCTCGCCCCCATGAAGGACGGCATCCGTCTCACCACCGGCATCGAGCTGGCGAGTCCCTATGCTCCGCCGGACTTCCGCCCGCTGCGGCGGCTGGTGGCGAGGGTCGGCCGCTGGCTCGCCGGGATCGAGCCCCGCATTCTCGGCGAGTGGATCGGCTACCGCCCCTGCCTGCCGGACAGCCTGCCGGTGATCGGTTTCGCCCCGCGCTGCGAGAACCTGCTCCTCGCCTTCGGCCATCACCATCTGGGCCTGACCCTCGCGGCGGTGACGGGGCGAATCGTGGCCGATCTCGTGGCCGGTCGCGATCCCGGCCTCGATCTCGCGCCCTATCGCGCCGACCGGCCCTTCGTCTGAGCGGGCGTCACCGTCACCTCCGTCGCCGCCGGCAGCGGCCCCTCCACCAGCCGGGCGAGGCGCATCGCCGTCCGGCCGGGCCGGGGCCGGTGCGCCGGCAGGATCACCACGCAGTCGTCGTGGGGCGTGCGGACGGGGCGCGGGCCGTCGCGCGCCACCAGCGTGCCGGCCGCCGGCAGCAGGGCGAAGTGACGGATGCCCCGAGCGAAGACGAAGGGCCCCCGGTCCACCGTCACCGTCCGCGTCACCTCCAGCACGCTCACCGGCCGCGGCCGCGGCGGCGGCAGCCAGCTCGCCGTCTCGGCATCCAGCATCGCCAGGTGGCGCAGCAGCGCGAGGATGCAGGACAGCGCCGCGTCCACGCTCGCGGGATCGTCGTGGCGGCCCGCTTCCAGCAGCAGCGCCGTCTCCGGACGGGCGGGATCGGCGAAGGGACCCCAGTCGATCAGGCGCCGGCCGGCGGCGTGGCCGTGGTCGCGCACCACGATCGGCGGCGTCGCCAGCACCCGGGCCAGGGCCGCCGCCTTGTCGGTGGGACCGGTAAGGAGGAAGGGCGGCGTCGCCACACGGCTGGTGTGGAGATCGAGCACCACGTCCAGCTCCGCGAGGAGCGGCCGGAGCCGCCGCGCCCTCCGCAGTTCCGGCCCGTCGGCGGGCTCGTCCAGCCGGTCCCACACGCGGTTCAGGTCCCGCTCGAGGAATCGCACACCGCGGGCTGCCGCCTCGGGGTGGGCGAGGATCAGCACCAGTGCCCCCCTCACCGGCCGCACCCCCAGCTCCAGCAGCCGGCCCAGCGCCCGCGCACCCGCCGGCTCGTTGCCGTGGACCAGCGCCACCAGCCCCACCCGCGGTCCCGGCCGCCCCGAGTCCAGCCGCAGCACGTGGGGCACGTCGGTACGGGCGGTGACGAAGAAGGTGAGATCCGGCGGACGGAACACGATCCTCGCGCCCTCGCCGTGGACGGCCCGGCCCATTCTCGGGTCATCCCTCCGTCTTGCAAGACCTCGGGCGGCTTCCCACCTCGCGGAGGGGATCGGGAGGCTGCGGCCGTGAGCGGGACGGAGCGGCGGGGGCCCGTGGTCGAGAGCGTCGCCACCCTGGCCGAGCTGCGCGAGCGCATCCCCGCAGCCGAGGGCGTGCCCACCGGCGTTCCCGGTCTCGACGAACTGTTCTTCGTGCCGGAGTGGCGGGACGGCCGCCTCCACCGGCGCCCGCTCGGCGGGATTCCGCGCCACGCCGTCCTCCAGGTGACGGGCGTGGCCGACACCGGCAAGAGCCTGCTGGTGGAGCAGTACGCGGTGACACGGGCGGCGGCGGGCGAGACGGTGGCCTTCGTCACCATGGAGAGCCCCGCCCCCTTCACCGCCATGGGCCTGCGCACCCGGGCCACGGCGCTGGGGCTCGACCGGGCGGCGGTGGAGCGGCGGGTGGTGCTGCTGGACGGCGCCACCCACACGGTGCTGGCGCGCGATCTCGCGGCGCTGCTGGATACCCTCGCCTTCGCCATCCGCACCCATCGAGTGTGCCACGTGGTGCTGGACTCGCTGACGGGCCTGTTCGAGGCGCGGGAGATGCTGGCCCGCGACGTGGTGCGGCCTCTCTTCGGCTTCCTCAAGACGTGGCACCAGACGGCGCTCCTGGTCTCCCAGAAGCGGAGCGGCCACGAGGCCCTCACCGCCGAGGCGGCCGGCGGCTACGCCGTCGCCCACATCCTCGACGGCTCGCTGGTGCTGGCCAAGCATCCGGTGCTCTCGCCGCAGGCCGCCCGCCTCCACCGCGTCCCGCTCGGCGAGACGGTGCGGCTCTTCCGCATCGACGGCTGCCGCCTCGCCGGCCACGACACCCGCACCCACCACTGCGAGATCGGCCCGGACGGCATCCTCAGGATCGGCCCGCCCCTGACCCGCACGGTGGCGGGCGGAGAGGAGGAGGCATCGTGATCGAGATTCCGCCGCGGCCCCGGGACGTGGACCGCGAGGCCCTCCAGGTGTTCCTCGCCGCCATCGACCTCCTGGGCGGGCCGCGCGGTCTCGTGGAGCACCGTCGGCTCACCTGGCTGCCGAGCCTGATGGAGGCGGCCTATGCGGTGGTGCTGGCGGAGCGTCATCACTGGTCGGCCGACGACATCGCCGCCTTCCTCGGCCTCTCGCGGCAGGCGGTGCGCGCCATGCTGCAGGCCTCGCCGGAGCGGGTGCGCGAGCGGCTGCGGGCCGGCCCGTCCGCCGAGGACGAGCGCCGCCGCCCCCACATCGCGGGCGGCCTCGCCCGCCTCGCCTTCGCGCGAGGCCGTGAGGAGACCGGAAGTGGCGGCGACGGCGGCGGCACACCGGAGGCGCGTTAGCGATTCCTTCATGTTTGCGTGATGGGATGACGGAGGCCCGGTGGGAGACGCCACCCGTGTCGTCGCGTCCCGCTCGCCCTCCGTTTCGGATCCTCCGCCTGCTGGCGGGAGTCCTGCTGCTGCCGCTGCTGCTCGCCGCCTGCAGCGACGCGGGCCCCGCCGCCCGGCCGGGGGCGGCGCCGGCGAGGCCGCGGGAGGATGCGGCCGTCCGCTTCCTGCGCATGGCCGACAGCGCCCTGCGCCTCGGCCGGCCGGAGGCCGCCGTCACCCTCGCCGCCCGCGGCCTGGAGTTCCGACCCGCGGATCCGGCCCTGCTCCGGCTCTACGCCCGCGCCCTCGCCGCCGCCGGCCGTCCCGGCACCGCCGCCGACGTCTGGCGGAAGCTGTTGGGTGCTGGGACCGCGCCCCTCGCCGATCATCTGGCCTATGCCCGGGCCCTCGTGGAGAGCGGCCAGCCGGAGCTGGCGGCGCGTCACCTCGCCGGCCTCGAGGCGCGCTTCGGCAGCCATGGCGCCTACTGGAACGGCCGTGGCATCGCCCTCGCCCACGCCCGCCGTTTCGCCGAGGCGGTGGCGGCCTTCGAGCGCGCCGTCGCCCGCGATCCACGACGTGCCTCGTGGCGCGCCAATCTGGCGCTGGCGGTGGCCCTCGCGGGCGATCCGGTGAAGGCGCGGGTGATGCTGGCCCCGCTGGCCGACGGACTGCAGTCGAATCCCCGCATCCGTCACAATCTGGCGCTGGTGGAGGTGATGGCGGGACGACCGCAGGCGGCGCGCCGGCTGCTGCGCATCGACCTGGACGATCGGGCGGTGGCGGAGGATCTGACGACGCTCCTCGAGCTCACCGATCCGGCTGGTCGCGGGCCGATCCTGGACCGGCTGGCGGCCCCGGCGGTGGATCCCGCGCCCCTGCCCTCGCCCACGCGCCCTCCGCCGGCCTCCGCCCTCGCCCTGGCCCCGGAGGACCTGGAGCGGGCCGGTCTGCCGGTGGGGGACTGGTTCCTGCGGCTGGGCCTCGCGGCGGATGCCACCACCGCGAGGCGGCGCTGGGCCGAACTGCGGCAGGCCCATCCGCAACTGCTGGGTGATCTGCGCCGCCTCGCCGGATCCGATCCCGGGCCCCAGCCCCTGCTGGCCGGTCCCCTGTCCTCGCGCCGGGCGGCGGAGGCGCGTTGCGCCCGTCTGCGGCAGGCGGGCGTCGACTGCCTCGCCCTGCGGCTCTGAGGGCGGCGGCCCGGTGGCGGCGACGGGCCGCGCCGGTGCCGGCGGCGGCCTTCCCGCCGCGCCGATGCCCTCCTAGAAGGGGCGCGGAGACGGATGGCGGATCATGGAGACCCTCTGGATCGCCCTCGGCAGCGCCCTGGGCGGCGTGGCCCGCTTCGCCCTCTCGGGCCTGGTGGCGCGCGGCATCGGCGAGACCTTCCCCTTCGGCACCCTCGCCGTCAACGTGCTGGGATCCTTCGCCATCGGCCTCTTCGTCGCCGTCACCGGCCCGGACGGGCCGCTGCTGGTGGACCCCCGCCTGCGCCGGGCCTTCACCCTCGGCGTCTGCGGCGGCTTCACCACCTTCTCCTCCTTCAGCCTGCAGACGCTGGCGCTGCTGCGCGACGGCGAGTGGGGGCCGGCCCTGGCCAACGTGCTGCTGTCGGTGGTGGGCTGTCTGCTGGCGGTGTGGGCCGGCTGGGCACTGGGCGTGCGGCTCGGCCGAGCGGGGTGAGGCATGACATGAAGATTCCACACGAAGCCCTTCTGCTCCGCATCTTCGTCGGTGAGAACGACCGCGTGGACGGGCGTCCCCTCTACGAAGCCATCGTGCTGGAGGCGCGCCGCCGTCATCTCGCCGGCGCCACCGTGCTCCGCGGCCCCATGGGCTTCGGCCGCTCCAGCCGGCTCCACACCGCCAAGATCCTGCGCCTTTCCGAGGACCTGCCCATGGTGATCGAGATCGTCGACGCCGAGGAGCGGATCCGCGCCTTTCTCGCCGCCATCGAACCGATGATGACGGGCGGCCTCGTCACCCTCGAACGGGTGGAGGTGGTCCGTTACGGCGGCGACGAGCCGGACGGGTGATCCGCCGCCGGTGCGAGGATCGGCACCTGGGGGGCGGCATCGCGCGGCAGGAGGCCCACCAGCCTCGGATCGGGCGCGATCTCGACGGTGCGCATCCACGGGCGGAAGCCGAAGCGGCGGTAGAAGGCCAGGGCGTCCGGGTGATCCAGGGTGCAGGTGCGCACCACCAGTCTTCGGATCGGCCTGGCGAAGGCGCGCGCCAGCGCCCAGCGCATGGCCGCCCCGCCGAGACCGCGGCCGATCCAGGAACGAACGAAACCGAAATAGGCGAGTTCCGCTTCGCTCCCGGGGCGGAAGTCCAGCTCCACCAGGCCGATGTCCCGCCCCTCGTGGCGCACGATGCCGATCTCGAGTCGCGGATCGGCGAGGAGGCGGGCGAGCGCCTCGGGGGCGAGCCGCAGCCGACCGAACCACAGCCAATCGCGGCCGATTTCGACGAACAGCCGACGATAGCGTGCGGGATCGGGCGCGGTCGCACGTTCGAGGCCGACACCCCGCGGCCAGCGCGGACGCTCCGGAGGTGGCGGGCGGTCGAGCTCCAGCCAGGTGACCACCGCGGCGATGCAGCCCGTGGGTACCGGCCGATGTCCCTCGGGCAGATCCGGGCCGTTCATCTCTTCTTCATTTCCGCTTCCATCAGTTCATTTCCGCTTCCATCAGGTATCATCCGCGGCCGGTGTCCCGCGGGCGGATCCGCGCCGTTCACGGTTCCGGCAGCTCGATGCAGAGGCCGTCGAAGGCGGGCTCGATGCCGCGCGGCAGCCGGTCGTACCAGTCGCGATAGTCCACCTCGTGGTTCATGTGGGTGAGATAGGCCCGCTCGGGCGCGACCCGGTGGATCCAGGCCAGCGCCCGGCCGAGGTGGGCGTGGGAGGGATGCGGCTTCTCGCGGAGGGCGTCGACGATCCACACCCGCACGCCGCGCAGCATGTCGAAGGCGGCCTCGTCGAGGCGGTCCACGTCGGTGGAATAGGCGAAGTCGCCGATGCGGAAACCGAAGCTCCAGCCGCGCCCGTGGTGCTGGCGGAACATGCCGATCTCCAGCCCGCCGATGCGGAACCAGCCCTCCGCCACCGGATGGGGCTCCAGCTCCGGTCGCCAGAAGCCGGAAGCGACCCGGCCGCCCTCGAAGACGTAGGGAAAGCGCTGGCGGATCTTCTCGAACACCTCGGGATGGGCGTAGGCCGGCACCGCCCGCCCCACGAGATTGTTGATCTGTCGCACCTCGTCGATGCCGTGGAGATGATCGGCGTGGGCGTGGGTGTAGAGGATCGCCTCGAGGCCGGTGATCCCCGCCTCCAGACACTGCTGGCGCATGTCGGGACCGGTGTCCACGAGGATGCGCAGTCCCGCGGCCTCGATCAAAAGCGAGCAGCGCAGCCGCCGGTTGCGGGGATCCTCCGAGCGGCAGACCGGACAGCGGCAGCCGATCTGCGGGACGCCCGCCGAGGTGCCGCAGCCCAGCACCGTCACCCGCATGGCTCGTCCAGGAGCGGGGCCGCCCGGCCGAACAGGTGGGCGAAGGCGGCGGTGGTGGTCCGGGCCACCGTCTCCGGATCGAGGCCCTTGACGGCGGCCAGTACCCGCGCCGTCTCCACCAGGAAGGCCGGTTCGTTGGTCTTCCCCCGATGCGGCACCGGCGCCAGATAGGGAGCATCCGTCTCCAGCAGCATGCGCTCCAGCGGCAGGGCCGCCACCGCCCGCCGCAGCGACTCCGAACGGCGGAAGGTGAGGATGCCGCCGATGCCGAGGAAGAGGCCCAGCTCCACCGCCCGCCGGCCGAAGGCGAGCTCGTGGCTGTAGCAGTGGATCTCACCGGTGAAGGGGCCGATTCTCATCTCCTCCTCGAGGATGGCGAGGGTGTCGGCATCGGCGTCGCGGGTGTGCACCACCACCGGCAGGCCGGTCTCGCGGGCGGCCTCGATGTGGACGCGGAAGTTGCGCGCCTGATCGGTCCGCGCGGCGTGGTCGTAGTGGTAGTCCAGCCCGGCCTCGCCGATGGCCACCACCCGCGGATGCCGCGCCGCCTCCACCAGCGGCGCCGCGTCGCGCAGTCCCTCGCGGGAGGCGTTGTGGGGATGGATCCCCAGCGCACACACCACTTCCGGATGGCGTTCGGCCAGCTCCCGCGCCACGTCCCAGCCGGCTCGGGTGGTGGCGATGGTGACCACGAGTCGCACCCCCGCCGCCCGTGCCCGGGCCAGCACCTCCTCCACCCGCCCGGCGAGGCCGGGGAAGTCGAGATGGCAGTGGCTGTCCACCAGGATCACGCCGGCTCCTCCCGATGGCGGGGAAAGACGGGTGTGGGCTCGGGCAGGGCGGTGCCGGGCCGCAGCGTCCGTCCCCCGGGTCCGAGGGCACGGAAGTCGCGCTCGGCGGCGGGTACGGCCAGGAGATCGAGGATGCGGGCGGAGCTCGCCGGCATGAAGGGGCGGGTCAGGATGGCCAGGTGGCGGATGGTCTCCGCCAGCGTCCACAGCACCGTCGCCGCCCGCTTCGGATCGCGCCGCCGAAGCGTCCAGGGCGCCTGCGCGTCCACATAGCGGTTGGCCTCGCCGATCACCTCGAACACCTCGTCCAGGGCGCGATGCAGCGCCTGCTCCCGCATGTGGCGGCGCATGGCGTCGAGACAGCCGTGGGCGCGCGCCAGCAGCGCCTCGTCGTCGGCGGCGAGCTCGCCCGGAGCCGGCACCCGCCCGTCGCAGTAGCGGCGGATCATGGTCAGCACCCGCTGCACCAGATTGCCGTAGTCGTTGGCCAGCTCGTGGTTGATCCGCCGCACCATGCTCTCGTGGCGGAAGTCGCCGTCCTGTCCGAAGGGCACCTCCCGCAGGAGATAGTAGCGGGTCTGATCGAGACCGTAGCGGCGCACCAGGGCGTGGGGATCGATGACGTTGCCCAGGGACTTGGAGATCTTCTGTCCCTCGTTGGTCCACCAGCCGTGGGCGAAGACCCGCCGCGGCGGCTCCAGGTCCGCCGCCAGCAGGAAGGCCGGCCAGTAGACGGCGTGGAAGCGGAGGATGTCCTTGCCGATGACGTGCACGTCGGCCGGCCAGAAGGTGCGGAAGAGCTCGCCGTCCACGTCCGGATAGCCGAGGGCGGAGATGTAGTTGGTGAGGGCGTCCACCCACACGTAGATGACGTGATCCGGATCGCCCGGCACCGGCACGCCCCAGCGGAAGGTGGTGCGGGAGATGGAAAGGTCCTGAAGCCCCTGGCGGACGAAGCTCACCACCTCGTTGAAGCGGGTGGCCGGACCGACGAAGTCCGGCCGCTCGGCATAGAGGCGCAGCAGCCGGTCCCGGAAGGCGGAGAGGCGGAAGAAGTAGCTGGGCTCCTCCACCCACTCCACCGGCGCCCCGGTGGGCGCACGGCCGTCCACCAGCTCGCTCTCGGCATAGTAGGCCTCGTCCCGCACCGAGTACCAGCCGGCGTACTTGCCCAGATAGATCCAGCCGTTCTCGGCCATCCGCGTCCACAGCGCCTGCACCGCCCGCACGTGGCGGTCCTCGGTGGTGCGGATGAAGTCGTCGGGACTGTAGTCCATCACCCGCACCAGTTCGCGGAAGCGCTCGGAGACCCGGTCGGTGAAGGCCTTGGGGTCCATCCCCGCCTCGCGGGCCGCCTTCTCCACCTTCTGCCCGTGCTCGTCGGTACCGGTGAGGAAATGGACCCGGCGGCCGTCGAGGCGCATGAAGCGGGCGATGGCGTCGCACGCCAGCGTGGTGTAGGCGTGGCCGATGTGGGGCACGTCGTTGACGTAGTAGATGGGCGTGGTGATGTAGAAGGCGTCCGGTGCGGACATCGACGCGTTCTCCGCTGACGTCACGGGATCGGATCCGCGGCGGCGAGGCCGCGCCCCGCCAGCGTCTCCAGCAGGACCAGCGCCGTCGCGGACGGATCGAGATGGAACCGTTCGGCCCGGCGGGCGAAGCCGGCGAGCTTTTCCCACAAGCCCACCCACTCTTCAAGCGGACGGCGGGCGGCGAGGCGGGCGAGGGCCTCCCTCTCGCCCGCGAACAGCGCACGCGTCGGCGCGGCTCCCGCCCGCGTCCGCACCAGCCGGCGCAGCAGCAGCACCGCCGGCCGCAGCGCCTCCTCCGCTCCCGCCTCGGCGAGCCGGCCGGCGAGCGCCTCCACCGCCGCCGGGGCCGGGGGGCCGCCTCCCTCGAGGGCCTCCAGCAGCGCGCGGTAGCGATCGGCCAGGTCCGAGGCGAGCAGGCGGAGCGCCAGTCCCGGCCGCCCCTCCGCCAGCTCCATCGCCGTCTCCCGGGCCGCCGCATCGGCCTCCGGCGCGAGGGCGGCGAGGCAGGCGCGCATCGCCTCCTCGTCCAGGGGTGCGAGGGGCACCCGCGCCGCCCGCGAGAGGACGGTGGGCGGGACGGCACCGGTGCGGTGGGCCACCAGCAGGAACAGCACGCCCGCCGGCGGCTCCTCCAACAGCTTGAGCAGGGCGTTGGCGGCGTTGCGGTTGAGGTGTTCCAGCGGGTCCAGCAGCACCGCCCGGCGCGTCCCGGCGGCGGTGGCGTGGAGGCGGGCCGCCAGCGTGCGCACCGCCTCCACCGGGATCTCGCGGCTGCGCGCCCCCTCGGGGGGTGCCGGCACCAGGAGATCCGGATGGGCGCCCGCGGCGGTGGTGCGGAAGACGGGATGGTCGGGATCAGCCGCCGCCCTCACCTCGCCGCCGGCGAGCCAGAGCCGCAGCAGATGCCAGGCGAGGGTGCTCTTGCCCACGCCCTCCGGCCCCACCAGCAGCCAGGCATGGTGGAGACGACCGGCGGCCGCGGCACGGCGGAAGCGGGCGACCACCCCGGCGTGGCCGAAGAGGTGTGGATTGCGGCGGGGCTCGGGCGGGGCGGTGGCGCTCACGGCTCGCGTCCGAATCGGTCGCGGACGGTGCGGTAGATCTCGTCCGCCAGCACCGCCTCGGGAAGGGTGGCGTCGAAGACGCGGATGCGCTCCGGCTCCCGGCGGGCGAGTTCCAGAAAACCCTCCCTGACGCGGCGATGGAAGTCCGGATCCCGGCGCTCGAAGCGGCCGCCGCCGCCGGCCCGGGCCCGCCGCGCCAGTCCCACCTCGGGCGCCAGGTCCAGCAGCACGGTGAGATCCGGGCGCGCCCGGGCCAGCACCGGCGCCTGCAGCCGGTCCACCAGCGCGAGACCGAGGCCCCCCGCGAGGCCCTGATAGACGCGGGTGGAGTCGTGGAAACGGTCGCAGAGGACGAAGGCGCCACGGGCGCGGGCCGGTGCCACGAGCCGCTCCACGTGATCGGTGCGGGCGGCCAGGAACAGATAGAGTTCGGCCAGCGCCGACCAGCGGTCTCCGTCCCCCTCCAGCAGCAGCCTGCGGACGGCCTCCGCCCCGGGCGTGCCGCCGGGCTCGCGGGTGGTCACCACCGTGTGGCCGTCGGCGCTCAGGCGGGCGGCGAGGAGGCGGAGCTGGGTCGACTTGCCGCTCCCCTCCCCGCCCTCGAAGGTGACGAAGGGCCCGGGGATCCTCACGTGCCGCCCCACAGCAGCCAGGCGAGGGCGTCCACCACCCGCCCGGCCACGCCGGCCCGCTCCACGTCGCGGGCCGCCACCAGCGGCAGCTCCAGGGGCTCGATGCCGGGGGCGGTGATCACCAGCGTGCCGAGCCGCTCGCCGCGGCGGACGGGCGCCGGTACGGGGCTGCGGAAGCGGGCGCGGATCTCGAGACCCTCGCGAGCGCTGCGCGAGAGGGTGACGGCCACCACCTCCTCGCTGGCCAGCGGCACCGTGTCGGCCGCGCCCATCCACACCTCCGCCTCCACCACCGTCTCGCCCGGCTGGAACAGGCGGTATTCCTTGAACTCGCGGAAGCCGAACTCGAGCAGCCGTTCGGCCTCGATGGCGCGCTGCCGCGCCGTCTCCAGCCCCGCCACCACCAGGATGAGACGGCGACCGTCGCGCTCGGCCGAGGCGACGAGGCCGTAGCCGGCCTCCTGGGTATGGCCGGTCTTCATGCCGTCGACGCCGGGCACCCCCTTGCGCAGCAGCGGATTGCGGTTGAATTGACGGATGCCGTTGTAGGTGTATTCCTTCTCCGAGTAGTAACGATAATAGTCGGGAAAGCGGCGGATGATGGCCCGCGCCAGGGTGGCGAGGTCGCGGACGGTCATGTAGTGTTCGGGGTCGTGGAGACCGGTGGCATTGACGAAATGACTGCCGGTGAGGCCCAGTTCCTTGGCCTTGCGGTTCATGAGCTCGGCGAAGGCGCGCTCGCTGCCGGCGAGGGCCTCGGCCAGCACCACCGCGGCGTCGTTGCCGGACTGCACGATCATGCCCCGCAGCAGGTCCTCCACCTTCACCCGCTCGCCCACCTCCAGGAACATCTGCGAGCCGCCCATGCGCCAGGCCTTCTCGCTCACCGGCAGCTCGTCCTCGAGGCGGAGGCTCCCCTCGGCCAGCCGCTCGAAGACGATGTAGGCGGTCATGAGCTTGCTCATGGAGGCGGGATAGATGCGGGCGTCCGGGTTCTTGGCGAAGAGCACCTGACCGGTGCGGAAGTCGACGAGAATGGCCGCCCGCGCGGCGGTGTCGAAGGTGACGGCCCGCGCGAAGGAGACGGAGGCCAGCAGCGCGAGCAGACCTCCCAGCAGCCACGCCCAGGGGCGATGTGCCTTCACGTCCGGTCCCCCCGTTTCGCCGGCGCCGCCGCCCGGCGGCAGGCGGCGCCCGCCGACCGGCGCACATGTGGGGTCGGATAGCCCATGGCGGCAAGGCGCGCCAGCAGCGGCTCCAGTCGTGCGGGTTCGTGCACCACCAGCTGCACCCGGCCGAGGGGACCGCGCGGCGTGCCGATCCAGACGATCCGCACCGGCGCGAGGGCCCGCAGGCGGCGGGCATGGGCACGGGCACGGGCGGCCTCGGCGAAGGCCCCCACCTGCACCAGCAGCACCGGCCGGCAGGCCGGGGCGCGGCCGGCGGTCCGGGACGCGGCCCGCACCATGGTCGGTCGCGGGGGCACGCCCCGGGCCTCGGCGAGACGCAGGAAGCGCACCCGCACGCGGGCGAGGCCCTTCGCGCGGAAGCCGAGCGCGCGCGCCGCCGCCTCCGAGAGGTCGATGATGCGGCCCGGACGGAAGGGGCCGCGGTCGTTGACCCGCACCACCAGCCGCCGTCCGTTCTCCAGATTGGTCACCTCCACCAGACTCGGCAGCGGCAGGGTGGGGTGGGCGGCGGTGTGGCGGCGGGCGTCGAAGATCTCGCCGTTGGCGGTCCGCCGGCCGTGGAAGCCGGGGCCATACCAGGAGGCGAGCCCCACCTCCTCGTAGTGGGGATCGAAACGGGGAACGTAGCGGCGGCCGTCCACCACGTAGGGACGTCCCAGCTTGTAGACGCCGACGCGCTGGGGCACGGGCCCGTACCCATCGCCGCCGGCGGCACAGGCGGCGAGCAGCGGGGCCAGCAGGAGGAGGGCGAGCAGCGCCCGCACGGCCTCACACCTCGCGGTCGCGGGCGATGGCGTCGGCCAGCAGCCCCACCGTCGCCGCGAAGTGGACCGACCGGTTCCAGCGCAGCAGCACCCGGAAGTTGTCGTAGACCAGGAAGGCGGGCGCCGGCGGTCCGTCAGGCAGCAGCAGGGAGGCGCGGATGGACGCGGCGGGCAGCGGGCCGCCGTCGATGCGGCGCAGCCCCAGCCGCTGCCAGCGGCGGAGCGGCAGCCGGTTGCCGAGACCGGCGTGGGCGACGGCCGCCGCCGGGACCGGCGCCACTTCCCGTCCCCAGCGCCAGCCCGGCCGCCAGCCCGCCACCCGCAGATAGTGGGCCATGGAGGCGAAGACGTCGGGCAGGCTGTGCCAGATGTCGCGACGACCGTCGCCGTCGAAGTCGACGGCATAGCGGCGGTAGGTGGTGGGCATGAACTGGGGCTGGCCCATGGCCCCCGCCCAGGAGCCCCGCAACCGCTCCGGCGCCAGCCTCTCGCGGTCGAGGATGGCGAGGGCCGCCAGCAGCTCCCGCTCGAACAGCGCCCGCCGCCGGCCCTCGAAGGCGAGGGTGGCGAGGGCGGCGATCACCGGATGATCGCCGGTGACCCGCCCGTAGGCGCTCTCGATCCCCCAGAGCGCCACCAGCACCGCCGCCGGCACGCCCCAGCGCGCCTCCACCCGTGCCAGCAGCCGGCGATGGCGTCGCAGCAGCAGGCGGCCCGTGGCGATGCGTTCGGCCGACAGCACTCGCCGCCGGTAGTCCCCGAAGGTGAGGCGTCGCTCGGGCTGGCGACGGTCCAGCGCCACCACCCGCGGCAGCGGCCGCAGACCCTCCAGCGCCCGTGCGAGGGTCGTCTCGCGGATCCCCAGTGCCCGTGCCCGCGCCCGGATGCGCGCCAGAAAGGCGGTGAAGTCCCCGCCGTGGGCCAGGAGCGGCCACGGTACGAGAAGGCTGCCGCCGACCGTGAGGACGAAGGCGCGTCGTCCGAAGCCCACCGTCTCGCTCCCGCAGGCCGCGCTCCATCCTAGCACGGGGACGGGGCACCGAGAACCTGCGCGCGACGGGTGCCCTCGACACGGCCTTCCGACCGACGCATAAGCGCGCACGGCCCCGGAGAGGAGATCGGCGGTGCGACTGGTGGAGGCCCTCGTCGATGCCCTCGCCGCCCGCGGTGCGGGCCGGATCTTCGGCATCCCGGGCGACTTCGCCCTGCCGTTGTTCGACGCCCTGGTGGCGGACGGCCGCCTGCCCGTCCACACCCTGTCCCACGAGCCGTCGGTGGGCTTCGCCGCCGACGCCGCCGCCCGCTACACCAGCGCCCTCGGCGTGGCGGCGGTGACTTACGGCGCCGGCGGCTTCAACATCGTCAACCCGACCGCCGGCGCCCATGCGGAGAAATCGCCCCTCGTGGTGATCTCGGGGGCGCCGGGCGAGGCGGAGTCCGCGAGCGGCCTGCTGGTCCATCACCAGGGACCGCGTCTCGACACCCAGCGCCGGGTCTTCGCCGAGGTGACGGCGGCCACCGCCCGCCTCGACGATCCCCGCACGGCGGCGGCGGAGATCGCCCGGGTGCTGGATGCCGCCGTCCACGACGCCCGCCCCGTCTATCTCGAGATCCCGCGGGATCGGGTGGACATGCGCATCGGCCGCGTGCCGCCGCCGGCACCGGTGCCGTGCGACCCGGAGGCGGTGGCGGACTGCGCCGAGGAGATCCTGGGCCGGCTGATGCGGGCGCGTCGTCCCGTGCTGATGGTGGGCGTGGAGGTGCGCCGCTATCGGCTGGAGGCACGGGTGGCGGAACTGGCGCGGCGGCTGCGCGTGCCCGTCGTCACCTCCTTCATGGGCCGCGGCCTCATGGCCGGCACCGAGGTGGTGCCGGTGGGCACCTATCTGGGCCTCGCCGGCGATCCCCGCATCTCGAAGCTGGTGGAGGACTCCGACGGTCTGCTGCTGTTCGGCGTGATCCTCTCCGACACCAACTTCGCCGTCAGCGCGGGGCGGCTGGATCTGCGGCGGGTGGTGCACGCCTTCGACCGGCGGGTGCGCGTCGCCCACCACGTCTATCCCGAGGTCCCGCTTCCGGCCCTGGTGGAGGCGCTGTTGGAGCGGGCGCGGCCGCTGACCGACGCCCGGGTGCCGCCGGTGCCGGTGAGCTGGCCCAGGGACCTGCCGGCGGACGACGAGCCGGTGGGGCCGGTGGACGTGGCGCGGGCGATCAACGACGCCTTCGCCCGCCACGGCCCCATGCCCATGACTGCCGACGTGGGCGACTGTCTGTTCACGGCCATGGACATCGCCCACACCGAACTGGCCGCCCCCGGCTACTACGCCGGCATGGGCTTCGGCGTGCCCGCCGGCATCGGCGCCCAGCTCGCCACCGGCCGGAGGACGCTGGTGCTGGTGGGCGACGGGGCCTTCCAGATGACGGGGATGGAGCTGGTCCACTGCCCGCGCCTCGGCATCGATCCGGTGGTGCTGCTGTTCGACAACAGTGGCTGGGAGATGCTGCGGGTGTTCGACCCGGATGCGCCCTTCCACGATCTCGCGAGCTGCGACTGGACCACCTTCGCCCGCATGGCCGGCGGCGACGGTCACACGGTGCGCACCCGGCGGGAGCTGCGGGATGCGCTGGAGACGGCGCTCGGCACCCGCGGGCGTTTCCAGCTCCTCCACATCCGTCTGCCGCGCGGTGCCATCTCCCCCACCCTCGCCCGCTTCGTGGAGGCCCAGAAGCGGGCACGGGGCGGCCGACCGAAGCGCCGGGCGGCATGAGCGCCGGAACGGCCCCTTCCCCGCCCGCGCCCCTCGCCGACCGGCGCTTCCTCGGCCTGTTCACGGCCCAGTTCCTCGGCGCCGCCCACGACAATCTGCTCAAGGCGGCGGTGGTGGTGCTGGTGAGCTTCGACGACGATCCGGCGGCCGGGGCCGCCCTCGCCACGCTGGCGGCGGGACTGCTCATGCTTCCCTTCCTGCTGTTCTCGCCGCTGGCGGGCGAACTGGCCGACCGCTACGGCAAGCCGCGGCTGGTGCGCCTCACCAAGGCCGGCGAGATGGTGCTGGCGCTGTTCGCGCTGGCGCTGCTGCCGGCGCGGGAGGCGGGAGCGCTGCTGGCGCTGGTGTTCCTCATGGGCATGCAGTCCACCTTCTTCGGGCCCCTCAAATACGGACTGCCGCCCGCCTGGTACGACGGCGACCGGCTGGTGTTGGCCAACGGACTGCTGCAGGGATCCACCTTCATCGCCATCCTGCTCGGCACCTTCGCCGGCGGGGTGCTGGTGGCGACGGCGGGGCCGCGGGTGGTGGCGGGAGCGGGCCTCGTGGTGGCCATCCTCGGCTTCCTCGCGAGCCTGCTCCTGCCCGAGGAACCGCCGGCGGCCCCCGATGCCCCCCTCCACGCCAATCCGCTGCCGGCCCACCGCGCCCTCTTCGCCTGGCTCGCCGGCGAGCCGGTGCTGGCGCGGACGGTACTGGCCCTCTCGGGTTTCTGGGCGCTGGGGGCCATCTACCTCGGCCAGGTGCCGGCCCATGCCCGCACGGCGATGGGCGCCACCGCCGAGGAAGCGGGCTGGCTGCTCGGGGCCTTCGTGGTGGGGATCGTACTGGGGGGCCTCGCCGCCGCGCCGCTGCGCCGCGGTCGCCTCGGGCCACGGCTGCCGGTCCTGGCCATGCTGCTGGTGGGTCTGGCCGGGCTCGATCTGGCCCTGCTGCCGGGGGCGGTGCGCGGTCCGGGGCAGGCGCTGTTCGCGGATCCGGCGGGCTGGCGCCTCGCCCTCGACGTGACGGCGGTCGCCTTCGGCGGGGGGCTCTTCGCCGTCCCGCTGCTCACCACCCTCCAGCGGACGGCGCCCGCCACCCATCGCGGCCGCGCCATCGCCGCCAACAATGTGGTCAACGCCCTCGCCGTGGTGGTGGCGAGCGGCCTCGCCGCGGCGGCGCCGCCGGCGGGCGTGCCGGTGGCGGGAGTGCTGCTGGTCTGCGCCCTCTCGGCTCTGCTGCTGGCGCTCTGGGTGGGGCGCAGCCGGCTGCCGGTGACCGCCCCCTGAGCGGGCCGCCCCCGATGGCGCCGCCGGCTCAGCCCTCGCCGTCGGCCGGCCGTTCGCCCAACCGCAGCCGCAGTTTGCGGCGCCCGCCCGGCCCCACCGGCTCCTCCGCCGTGGCCTCGGCCGATTCGACGGCGGCCTGCGCCCTCTCGGCGGTCTCGCCGCCGTTGGGCGCGGGCGATACGGGTTCCGCCGTCCGCTGGGTACTGGCGGCCAGCGACAGCGCCAGCGCCCGCAGCTTCTCCGGCGGGATCGCCGGCCGGCGCTCCGCCGCCTCCTCCGCCGCCGCCTCCTCCGCGGCCGTCTCCGTCGACGCCTCGGCACCGAAGCTGTTCTCGTAGTCGGCCACCGTCAGCTTGAGGCGCGCGAACTGCTCCAGGAATTCCTCGCGCTTGGCCGGGGGCAGCCGTTCCACGCTGCGGTCCGCCACCAGCCGCTCCGCCTGGGCCAGGACGTTGCGGGCGTGCACGATCTGGCCCGAGGGCTTGGCGTGACCGGCCAGCACCTGCGCCAGTGCCTTGGTGGCCGGCTGGAAGAGCTTCAGCAGCTCCGCCGGATGGGTCGGCAGCCGGCGACCGTCGCGGGCACGGCCGCGGGCGCGTTTCTTGGTCGCATGGCGCCGAAACGGGAACATCGGCTTGGTTTTCATGCCCCTCTCTCGACTGCGGGGTCGCGGTCGGGATCCCCTCCCTTCACGGACCCGCACACGGTCCGTCCCGGTGATGGCGGGGGTCGGTCACGGAACGACCGCGACTTTCGGGATCCCTGCACCCGTTCCGGACCGACGGCGACGACACCGAACGGCCGGGGCCGGTGGTCGTGTCGACGGACGGGCTTCGGTCCGGGGGATTTCCGCACGTCCATGACCTAACAGCATCGACGCCGTATTCAAGCGCCGACGTCGCGAAGACTCCTCGAATCCGTCCGATCCGCCACGTCACGACCCGCCCGCGGCGACCGCGTCCGCCACCAGGACCGCCCGGAAATCGTTGACGTTGGTGCGGGTGGGACCGGTGACGAGGACGTCGCCCAGGGCCTCGAACAGTCCGAGGGCGTCGTTGTCGGCGAGGTGGGCGCGCGGATCGAGACCGCGGGCCCGCGCCCGCTTCAGCGTGTCGGGAGCCACGAAGGCGCCGGCGGCCCCGCCCCGGCCGTCGATGCCGTCGGTATCGGCGGCGAGCGCCCAGATCCCCTCCGCCGCGCCGGCCAGCGCCAGGGCGAAGCCCAGCATGCACTCGGAATTGCGGCCGCCCCGTCCCCTGCCCCGCACGGTGACGGTGGCCTCGCCACCGGAGAGCAGCACGCAGGGCGGGGATGCGGGCAGCCCGTGGTCGCGGCAGCCGCGGGCGATGCCGGCCAGCACCCGGCCCAGCTCCCGGGCCTCACCCTCGAGGGCATCCCCCAGCACCAGCGTGCGCAGGCCCGCCGCCTCCGCCGCCCGCGCCGCCGCCCGCAGGGACCCGAGCGGCCGCGCCACCAGCCGATAGTCGCCGCGGGCGAGCCGCGGGTCTCCCGGCTTCGGCGTCTCGTCGCGGCACGCCTCGAGATGGGCGCGCACCCGCGCCGGGACCGGGATGGCATGGTGGTCGAGGATGGCGAGGGCGTCGGCGCAGCTGGTGGGATCGGCCACGGTGGGACCGGAGGCGATCACCGCCGGATCGTCGCCGGGCACGTCGGAGACGGCGAGGGTGAGGACGGGTGCGGGATGGGCGGCGGCGGCGAGCCGGCCGCCCTTGATGGCGGAGAGGTGTTTGCGCACGCAGTTCATCTCGTGGATGGTGGCGCCGGCCGCGAGCAACGCGCGGTTGACCGCCCGCTTGTCCTCGAGGGTGAGACCGGCGGCCGGCAGGGTGAGCAGCGCCGAGCCGCCGCCGGAGATCAGGGCGATCACCAGATCGTCCGCGCCGAGGGGACGGACGAGATCGAGCATGCGCCGGGCCGCCGCCACCCCGCGGGCGTCGGGGACGGGATGGGCCGCCTCCACGATCTCGATGCGCCGGCAGGGGACGGCGTGTCCGTCGGGCACCACCACCAGTCCCTCCAGCGGGTGGGGCCAGTGGCGCTCCAACGCCCGCGCCATGGACGCCGACGCCTTGCCCGCGCCCACCACCACCGTGCGGCCGGCGGGCGGGGTGGTGGGCAGCGCCGGCGGCACCACCCGTTCGGGATCCGCCGCCGCCACCGCCGTGTGGAACAGCGACTCCAGGAGCGCGCGGGGATCGGTGGACGTCATCCCACCCCTCCCCCACCGGCCACAGGCCGCACCGCCGCCAGCATGTAGTTGACCGAGGGATCGCGCACGAGCAGGAAGCGCTCGTGGGCGGCGTCCCAGGCGAGGCCGGTGACGGCCACCGGCACCAGCCCGTGGGCCCGCAGCAGCCGGCCGAGTTCGGACGGGTGCAGGAAGCGGCGCCAGTCGTGGGTTCCCGGCGGCAGCCAGCCCAGCAGATATTCGGCGGCGATCACGCCCAGCAGCAGCGCCCGGAGGGTGCGGGCGAGGGTGGAGAGCACGACGAGGCCCCCCGGGCGCACCACGGCGGCGAGCTCGCGCACGAAGACGGCCGCATCCGGGACGTGCTCCACCACCTCCAGCGCCAGCACCAGATCGAAACGCTCGCCCCGCACCAGCAGGTCCTCCAGCGTGGCGACCCGGTAGTCGATCACGAGGCCCGTGGCGGCGGCGTGGGCGCGGGCCACCTCCACGTTGCGCCGGAGGGGATCGATGCCGGTGACGGCGGCACCGAGACGGGCCAGCGGCTCGCTCACGAGCCCGCCGCCGCAGCCCACGTCGAGCGCCGTGAGACCGGCGAGGGGTCGGCGGGCCGCGGGATCGCGGCCGAAATGGCGCACCGCCCGCTCACGGATCCAGGCGAGGCGCGCGGGATTGAGGCGGTGGAGCGGGCGCATGGGCCCCTCCGGATCCCACCAGTCCTCGCCCAGCTCCGCGAACTTGGCCACCTCCGCCCGATCCAGCGTCATTCCCGGCTCCCGCCCCGTCGCACGTAGATCTCCACCGCATGGGCACGGTTGCGTGCGCCGATCTTGTCGAAGAGATTGCGCAGGTGGAACTTGATGGTGTTGACGGAGACGCCGAACTGGCGGGCCAGCTCGGCGTTGGTCTTGCCACTGCCGAGGGCGTGCAGCAGCTCGCGCTCGCGGCGGGTGAGCTCGGCCAACGGATCGCGACGCGCCCGCCGCAGGTCGAGACGGGGGAAGGTCATGCGCCCTTCGGCGGCGGCGCGGATCGCCTCCAGCAGCCGTTCCGGCGGCTCCTGCTTGCCCACGAAACCGGCGGCGCCCAGCTCCATGGCGAGGAGCGGCGCATCGGGATCGCGGGTGCCGGAGTAGATCACCACCGGCGGATGGCGTGGCCGCCGCGCCAGCTCCTCCAGCACCTCGCGTCCGCCCATGTAGGGCATCTCCCAGCCGATCACCCCCACCTCCACCGGAAAGCGGTCGAGGGCGGCGAGGAAGCGCTCGCCGTCGCTGGCGGTGAAGACGATGGCGATGCCGCCGAGCTCGCCGAAGGCGGCGCGCAGCCCGGCCAGCACCACGGGACTCTTGTCGGCGATACCGATCTCGATGATGCGTCGTCGTTGCACCGGATGCCGTTCCGTCCCGGCCGAGGCGGGGTCGGTGTTCCCGAATCCGCACTTAACCCGCTCCCATCGGCTCGGGAAGACGCCGTGGGGTCGCGTCCCCGCGGCCGCGGCCGGCGTCGGCCAGCGCCGGCGGCCGTGGCCCGCCGCTCACCCAGTCCAGCAGCTCCACCCAGTGCACCACCGGCAGGGGGGAGGCGGCGCGGATGTGGAGCAGACAGCCGATGTTGGCGGTGGCCACGAGGTCGGCGCCGGTGGCCGCGAGCCGCTCGGCCTTGCGCCGCTGGAGACGCTCGGAGATCTGCGGCTGGAAGATGCTGTAGGTCCCGGCGCTGCCGCAGCAGAGATGGGCCTCGGCGGGCTCCCGCACGAGAAAGCCGGCATCCGCCAGCAGGCGGCGCGGCAGATGGGCGAGCCGCTGACCGTGCTGGAGGGAACAGGGCGCGTGCCAGGCGACGGCGAGATCCACGTCGCGCACCGCCGGCGGCGACCCCAGAGCGGCCACGAACTCGCCGAGATCGCGGGCGAGACGGGAGACGGTGGCGGCGTCCTCCGCCAGCTCCGGATCCTCGCGGAAGACGAAGCCATAGTCCTTGACGGGCGTCCCGCAGCCGGTGGCGTTGACGACGATGGCGTCCAGCGGCTCGCGGCGGTGGGCGGCCATCCAGGCGCGGATGGCGCGGGCGGCGGTGCGGTGGGCGGCGCGGCTGCGGCCCATGTGGTGGGTGAGGGCCCCGCAGCAGCGGATCGGCGGCACCACCACCTCCACCCCCATGCGGTGGAGCAGCCTCACCGTCGCCTCGTTGATCTCCGGGGCCAGCACCTGCTGGGCGCAGCCGGGCAGTACCGCCACCCGCGCCACCCGCCGGCCGCGGGCGGGGATGGTCTGCGGACGGTCCACCCAGGAGGGGGGCGGCAGTCGCGCCGGCTGCTGGCGCAGCATGGCGCCGAGGCGCCCGGGCCACAGACGCGCCAGCGGCCTGAGCGGGAGTCCGGCCAGCAGGGCGAGGCGGAACAGGCGCGGGTCCGGCAGCACCGTCGCCACGAACGCCCGCAGCAGCCGCTCCGGCCAGGGCCGCCGCCAGTCGCGCTCGATGACGGCGCGGGCATGGTCCACGAGGTGCATGTAGTGCACGCCGGAGGGACAGGTGGTCATGCAGGAGAGACAGGAAAGGCAGCGGTCCACGTGGCGGACCACCGCCTCGGTCACCCGCCCTTCCTCCAGCATGCGCTTGATCAGGTAGATGCGGCCGCGTGGACCGTCGAGCTCGTTGCCCAGCAGCACATAGGTGGGGCAGGTGGCGGTGCAGAAGCCGCAGTGCACGCAGGTCCGGAGGATGCGTTCGGACTCGCGCACGTCCGGGTCCTGCAGCCGCTCGGGCGGGATCCGGGTCTCCATGGGGGCCTCCTAGAGCTCGGCGTACATGCGGCCGCGGTTGAGGATCCGCTCGGGGTCGAAGGCCTCCTTCACCCGCCGGGTGAGGCGGAAGAGGGGGTCCGGCAGCGGCGGGAACACCTGTTCCGCCGCCCGCACCTCCTCCGGGGCCCGCACCAGGACGGCATGGCCGCCCCGCCCCTCCAGCGCCCGCCGCAGCCGCGCGCCGTCGCCGGCCCAGCACTGCCGCGGCGCCAGCCACACCAACCCGCCGGCCTGGTCGTAGAGACGCTCTTCCGCCACCTCGGCGAACCAGGGGGCCAGTTCGGCGGCCCGGGACGGCGCGAGGGTGAAGCGCCAGAGGGGTCGGCCCGCCGGCAGCAGGGCCACGTCGCGGATCTCCTGCCAGAGCCGGCGGGAGGGTTCCGCGGCCACCGTCTCGAAGGCGAGATCGGGGGCCGCCAGCAGCCGCTGCAGGCGCCCGAGGCGGGCGTCCACCGACGGCGGTGCCCCCTCGAGGCGCAGCAGCGCCACCGGCACGCCCGGCGCCCGCACCGCCGCCACCTCGCTGCGCCCGGCCGCCAGGGCCGGCAGCACCGCCGCCCCCGACACCTCGCAGGGCGTCCCCAGCGCCCGCGCCGCGAGGCGCAGCAGTCCCGCCTCGTCACGCCCGCGCACCACCAGCGTCGCCGCCGTCTCCGGCGCCGGCAGCACCTTGAAGGTGAGCTCCGTCGCCACCACCAGCGTGCCGAAGGCGTGGCAGTAGAGCTTGGTGATGTCGTAGCCGGTCACGTTCTTCATCACCCGTCCGCCGGCGCGGATGACGGTGGCGAAGCCGGTCACCGCCCGCATGCCGAGGAGATGGTCGCGGGCGGACCCCATCCGCACCCGTCGCGGTCCCGCGGCATCCACGGCGAAGAGGCCGCCCATGGTCTCGCCGCCGCCGGACCCGCCCAGGATCCGGCCGTAGTCGGCCGGCTCGAAGGCGAGCTGCTGACGCCGTTCCGCCAGCACCCGCTCCACCTCCGCCCGCGGCGTGCCGGCCCGCACCGTCATCACCAGCTCCGCCGGCTCGTAGAGGAGGATGCCGGAGAGCCGCCGCAGCGACAGCCGGGCCACCGCCGCCACCGGCCGGCCGAAGGCGCGCTTGCTCCCCGTCCCCTCGATCTCGAGGGGACGACTCTCGGCCACGGCGGCGGCGACCATGTCCAGGAGATCCTGCTCGTCGCGCGGCTCCAGCACTTCGGCCATGACGGTGCCATCCCCGACGGCGCGGCGTGCCGGCGGCAAGGTGGCGCCCGGGTCCGACCGCGTCAACGAGAGGCCCTTCCGCCATGCGGGACGGAGGCGCATGATGGCGGCGGCCCGCAGGCGGAGGGGAGGATGGACGCGGTCGTCGATCTGCGCAGCGATACCGTCACTCGTCCCACGGCGGCCATGCGCCGGGCCATGGCCGAGGCGGAGGTGGGCGACGACGTCTACGGCGAGGATCCCACGGTCCGCGCGCTGGAGGAACGGGTCGCCGCGCTGCTCGGCAAGGAGGCGGCCCTGTTCGTCCCCTCCGGCACCATGGCCAATCAGCTCGCCATCCGCACCCACACCGAGCCGGGCGACGCCATCGTCGCCGATGCCCGCGCCCACGTCCTGCTCTACGAGCGGGCGGCGCCCACCGCCATCGCCGGCGTCCTGCCGCGGACCATCGAGAGTCCGCGCGGCATCTTCGGGCCGGAGGCGGTGCGGGCGTGCATCCCGCGCCCGCCCGCCTCGCTGCCGCCGGGGCTGTTCCCGCCGGTGCGGCTGCTGTGTCTCGAGAACACCCACAATGCCGGCGGCGGCAGCGTGTGGCCGCCCGCGCGCTTCGCCGAGGTCTGCCGCGAGGCCCGCCGCCACGGCCTCGCCGTCCATCTCGACGGCGCCCGGCTGTGGAACGCGGCGGTGGCCCGCGGTCTGCCGGAGCGGACCTGGGCGGAGCACTGCGACAGCGTGGCGGTGTGCTTCTCCAAGGGGCTGGGCGCCCCGGTGGGCTCGGCCCTGGTCGGCGACCGCGCCTTCGTGGACCGGGCGCGACGCTTCCGGGGAATGCTGGGCGGGGCCATGCGCCAGGCCGGCATCCTCGCCGCCGCCGCCCTCTGGGCCCTCGACCACCACCGCGCGCGTCTCGCCGAGGACCACGCCCACGCCCGCCGTCTCGCCGAGGGACTGGCGGAACTGCCGGGGGTGACCATTCGGCCCGAGGCGGTGGAGACCAACATCCTGTGGTTCGAGGTGCGGCCGCTGACCGCCGGCCGCTTCGCCGAGCTGGCCGAGGCGCGGGGCGTGCGGGTGCTGGCGACGGGTGCCCACACCGTCCGCTGCGTCACCCACCTCGACGTCTCGCGATCGGACGTCGAGCGGGCGCTCCGGGTGTTCGCGGCGATCCTGCGGGGCACATGAACTACCTTCGAGCCGGCGCAGGTCCGGATGCCGGACCACCGCCCGCAGGACGAGGGCGCGGGCCGGACCCGCGGCCCGGCCCGTCCCGTGGAGATCCCGGCTCAGCGCCCGGTGAAGGCCGGCAGCGGGCCGAGATAGCCCACCTCGGCGATGCGCGGATCGAGCGCCTCCTGCAGTGCGCTCAGCAGCTCCGGCGGCAGCTTGCGCTTGCCGAGCGCCTCGCCGGCGTGCTGGTAGTTGAGGGTGATGTAGGCGTAGCCGTTCCAGTCCTCGACCACGAAACTGCCCGAGGTCTCCGCACCCGCTGGCACCGAGGCGATGCGGGCGAGTTTGCCGGTCTCGAGATTGTAGGCCCAGAGGAAGTTGTTGGTGTGCCGCCCGCTGTCCTCGTAGACGAACAGGGTGCGGATGGAGGGTGCCATGGCGAGATTGTCCGGCTCCGCCACCCGCTCGGGATCGGCCCGGTTGCCGAGCGCATCGGGCGCCGGCAGGTCACGGCCGGTGAGCGCCGGGATCGCGCGCATGCGCACCGCCACCCAGTCGCTCGCGATGGGCCGACCCTCGGTGTCGCGCACCCCGCCCGCGGTCTCGAGCTCGTAGACCGCACCGGCGCCGTTCCTCGGCAGGCGGATGTCGTCGCGCGGACCGCCGTCACCCTCGAGCATGCCGCCCTCGATCCGCGACATGGCGATGAACACCCGCCGCCTCACCGGATCGAAGTCCACGTCCTCCATCTTGTTGAACTCGGTGGTGGCGCCGAGGAGCGCGGCATAGCGCCGGGTCTCGAGGAAGGCCGCCGCCCGTTCCTTGCCGGGCCTGAGGCGCACGTATTCGGGTTTCTTCGTGCCCGCCTGGATCGCCGTGAAGCCCTCGGCGGGTCCGTCGGCGAACTCGAAGATGGTGCTCTCGCGCCCCGAGAAGCGCTCGCGGCGAGCGAGCCCGGCCACCTCCGCATCGGTACCGTGACCGAGGCGGATCCAGCGCAGTTCCGCTTCACCCCCACCCTCGGCACGGGTCTGCACCCATTTCGCCGCATAGAGCGTGCCGGCCGAGAGATCGCCCGGTCGGTCGGCGACGAACATGAAGAGGCCGGTGTAGCGCCCGTCGTCGCCATAGTAGACGGTGCGCCCGTCCGGCGCGACCGCCGCCACTTCCCAGGAGGCCCGGCCCATGACCCGATGCTTGACCACCCGCGTGCGGCCGTCGGGTCCCGCCGCGATCTCCACCGGAAAGCCGTAGTCGTACGGATGGGCCGCACGCTGGCCGCGGAAGTAGAGCTCGGTGAGACCGCGCAGGCTCGCGTCCACCTTTTTCCGGTCGAACAGATCGTAGTCTTCCTCGCCGAGGAGATGGGTGTTCCACGGCGTGCGGGTGGCCGCGCAGGCGATCCAGAGGCCACCCACCGGGGCGAAGTCGACGAACTGCTGGCGCGCGACCCTGAGCCGCCCGGTGGACGGGTCCTGCGCCAGCCAGTTGAGATTGGCGCTCATGGGCATGCGCCGGTACCAGCCCTCGCGCCGGCGCGCGTTGCTGCCGTCCTCGAGGATCCAGTCGTACTCCCACTGCACCACCTGGAAGCGCACCGGCTCGCCGGCCGGCGTGGTGAGATCGCCGGCCTCGAGGATGGTGGTGCCGTCGGGCGTCTCGGCGATCACCGGATCGCCGTCGGGATCCACGAGGCCGACGCCCCAAGCGTCGAACAGCCGGCCGGCCTCGTAGACGTTCGTGCCGAGCCGATCGCGGTTGGCATAGAGCGGATGCCAGTCGAGGGCCACGATCTCTTCGCGGCCGTCGGCATAGGTGTACTTCACGCGGGCGGCGCTGTAAGCGCGCGCCATGTCCTCGACGGTACGCGGCGCCTCCATGCCGAGGAATTCCACCTTGACCGGCCCGCCCGCGCGGGCCTCGGCGGCGGCCAGGGCCCAGAGTGCCACGCCCGAGGCCAGAAGCGAACGCAGGGATGTCATCGATCGGTCCTCCGCTCGTGCCGGGTGTGCGGGTCGGCCGGCGCGAACCGACCGACCCCGCGGGACACCCGTTTCCTGCGGGAGTACCGTGACGATCGCGTGACCACGAGATGACCGGTGTGTGGCCGCGGGCCGGCGGCTCTGCCCGCGCTCACGGCGTGAAGAAGTACCGGGCCGAAAACCGCGCCCGGGGTGATCTCGTCCGGTCGCCGTCGTCGAGGCCCGACGGCTCAGCGGCCGGCCATCACCCGCAGACGGCGGAAAAGGCGGCGGAAGGAGACTTCGAAGCGATAGATGAGGACATCGAGACGCCGGGCCACGGCGTCGGCCGTCCGCCCCGCCCGCGGATAGCGGGCGCGCAGCCGCGCGAGCACCCGCTCGGCCCAGGGCGTGCTGCGGGAGAGCAGCAGCAGGCCCACCACCAGGAAGAGGATGCCCTGCAGGAACGGCAGCACCAGCCCCAGAAGGCCCAGCACCAGGAAGGCGTAACCCAACACCGTGGCGATCCAGCGCCCGGCGCGGGTCACGCGCGGCCGATCATCCCGTACCATTCCTCCTCGTCCACGATGCGCACGCCGAGGCGGCGGGCGCGGTCCAGCTTGCTCCCGGGATTGCGGCCCACCACCACGAAATCGGTGCGCCGCGAGACGGAGTCGGTGACCCTCGCGCCGAGACGTTCGGCGACGGCCCTCGCCTCCTCACGGCTCATGCGGGAGAGTTCACCGGTGAAGACCACGGTGCGGCCGGCGAGCGGCGGCGCCTCGGCCGCCTCCGCCGGCGGTCCCTCCACCGGCAGGATGCGCAGTTTCTCGGCCAGCCGATCGAGCAGTTGCACGTTGCGCGGCTCGCTGAAGAACTCGCGCAGGGATTCGGCGATCACCGGGCCGATCCCCTCGATGGACTCGAGCTCCTGGCGCACCTCGGGATTGTCGCGCGCGAGCTCGAGCATGGCCGCCCGCCAGGCCTCGAAGGTCCGGTAGCGCCGGGCGATCACCCGCGCGTTCACTTCGCCGATGTGGCGGACGCCGAGGGCATGGATGAAGCGGTCGAGGGGGATCTCGCGCCGCGCCTGGATCGCCCGCACCAGATTGCGCAGCTTCTGGGCGCCCCAGCCGCGCAGGCGGAGGATCTGGCGGCGCTTCTCCTCCTTGTCGGCGATCTCGAAGATGTCCACCGGATCGTGGATGATGCCGGCCTCGTAGAGCTGGCGGATCTGCTTGCTGCCGAGGCCGGTGATGTCGAAGGCGCGGCGGCTCACGAAGTGTTCGAGCCGCGCCACCACCTGGGCGGGACAGAAGAGACCCCCGGTGCAGCGACGGACGGCCTCGCCGGGCGGCCGCACGGCGAGGCTGCCGCACACCGGGCAGCGCTCCGGCGGCGTCCACGGCCGCGCGTCCGGCGGCCGCCGCTCCGCCACCACCTCCAGCACCTGAGGGATGACGTCGCCGGCGCGGTAGACGACGACGGTGTCGCCGATGCGGATGTCCTTGGCGGCGATGTAGTCCTCGTTGTGGAGGGTGGCCCGCTGCACCACCACGCCGCCCACCGTCACCGGCGCCAGCACCGCCACCGGCGTCAGCGCGCCCGTACGCCCCACCTGCACCACGATGTCCAGGAGCCGCGTGTAGGCGCGCTGGGGGCTGAACTTGTGGGCCACCGCCCAGCGCGGGACCCGGTGGAGGAAGCCCAGCCGCTCCTGCAGGGCCACCTCGTCCACCTTGTCCACCACCCCGTCGATGTCGTAGCGCAGCTCGAAGCGACGCCGTTCCAGATCGTCGTGATAGCGGATCAGTTCCTCCACCGTCCGGCAGCGGCGCACCTCGGGATTGACCGGGAAACCGAGACGGTGGATCCACCGGAGAAACGCCGAGTAGGTTCCGGTGACGGGCGGATCCGCCTCCCCCCAGCCCCAGGGAAAGAAGCGCAGGCGCCGTTCGGCGGTGATCCGCGGGTCGAGCTGGCGGAGACTGCCGGCGGCGGCGTTGCGGGGATTGGCGAAGGGCGGTTCGCCGCGGCGGCGGCGCGCCTCGTTGAGGGCGGCGAAGTCCTGCTTGTCCATGTAGACCTCGCCCCGCACCTCCAGCACCCGCGGCGGCGAATCCGTCATCAGCCGCTGGGGGATCTCGCGGATGGTCCGGACGTTGGCGGTGACGTCCTCCCCCTCGAAGCCGTCGCCGCGGGTGGCCGCCTGCACCAGGATGCCGTCCTCGTAGCGGAGGGAGCAGGAAAGGCCGTCGATCTTGGGCTCGGCCACGAACACCAGTTCCGCGTCCGGCGACAGCTCCAGCTGGCGACGCACCCGCTCCACCCACGCCAGCAGCTCGGCGTCGGTCATGGCGTTGTCGAGGGTGAACATGGGCACGCGATGGCGGACCTTGGCGAATTCCTCCGCCGGTGGTGCGCCCACCCTGAGACTGGGGCTGTCGGGGCGGACGAGATGGGGAAAGCGCGCCTCGATGGCGCGGTTGCGCAGCTTGAGGGCGTCGTATTCGGCGTCGGAGATCTCCGGTGCGGCGTGGACGTAGTAGAGGCGGTCGTGACGCTCGATCTCGCGGGCGAGCCAGGCGAGTTCGCGGGCCGCCGCCGCTTCGTCCAGCTCCTCCACCGGCCTCGCGAAACTCTCGGGCGCCCCCAGACGGCGGCCGAGACGGCGGTAGAACTCGGGCGGATAGGGGATCTCCATGCGGGGGGTCATGGCCGGGCTCCGCTCGCGGCGCGCAGGAGACTGCCGGCGGCGGCGCGCGCCGCGTCGGTGATATGGGCCCCGGCCAACATGCGCGCAATCTCGTCGAGGCGGGCGGCACCCTCCAGGGGCTCCACCCGCACCCGCGCCGTCTCCCCCGCCGTCTCCTTCACCACCCGGAAGTGGTGGTCGGCGCGGGCGGCGATCTGGGGCGCGTGGGTCACCACCAGCACCTGGCGTTCGCGGGCGAGGCGGGCGAGCCGCTCGCCCACGGCGTCGGCCACCGCCCCGCCGATGCCCTGGTCCACCTCGTCGAAGATCATGGTGGGCACGGGATCGGCGCGGGCCAGCACCACCTCCAGCGCCAGCATGAGGCGCGCCAGCTCGCCGCCGGAGGCGATGCGCTCCAGCAGGCCCAGGGGTGCTCCGGGATTGGTGGCGACGAGGAAGCGCACCCGCTCCGCGCCCTCGGGGCCGATGCGGCCGTCTTCCCGCGGCTCCAGCGCCACCCTGAACCGCGCCCGCTCCAGCCGCAGCGGCGCCAGCTCCGCCGCCACCGCCTCGGCGAGGCGCAGCCCCGCCTCGCGGCGCCGTCGCGTGAGCTCGCGGGCCAGCTCCTCCACCTGCAGACGCGCCTCCCGCACCCGCCGTTCGAGGCCGTCCAGCCGCGCCACGCCCGCCTCCAGTTCGGCGAGGCGGGCACGGCTCTCCTCCAGCAGCGCCGGCAGCGCGTCCACCGCCACCCGGTACTTGCGGGCGGCGTCGCGCAGGGCGAACAGGCGTTCCTCCAGCCGCGCCAGCGTCTCCGGCTCCAGTTCGAGATCCCGGGCGAGGGCCGCCAGCTGGGCGTCGGCCTCCTCCGTCTCGATGCGGGCCCGCTCGAGGGCCGCGAGGGCGGCGTCGAGATCGCCGCCGGCCAGCTCCCGTCCGCGCTCCAGCCGCCGTTCCGCCGCCACGAGCCGCTCGCCGGCCGCGGCCAGCAGGGCGCCCGCCTCCCGCAGCAGCGCCGCCAGGCGCTCGCGGGCGGCGAGGCGACGCCGCCGCTCGGCGAGCCGCACTTCCTCCTCGGGCTCGGGCGCGAGGGCCGTGAGCTCGTCGATGCGTCGCCGCAGCTCCTCCCGTTCCACCTCGAGCCGCTCCAGCCGCGTCCGCGCCGCCGCCAGCTCCTCCTCAAGCTCCCGCCACCGCCGCCAGGCGCCGGCGAGCCCGGCCAGGAGCGTCTCGTTGCCGGCGAAGGCATCCAGCAGTCGGCGGTGGGCGGCGGGATCCAGCAGCCCGCGGGCGGCGTGCTGGCCGTGCACCTCCACCAGCCGCTCGCCCACCTCCCGCAGGAAGCCGCCGGTCACCGGCATCTCCTGGATCCAGGCGCGCGAGCGCCCCTCGGCGCCGAGCTGGCGCCGCAGCACGATCTCACCCTCGTGGGCGAGGCCCCGCTCCGCCAGCAGCACGCGCACCGGATGGTCGGGCGGCGGCTCGAACACCGCCACCACCTCGCCGCGCGCCGCACCCGGCCGCACCAGCATCCGCTCCGCGCGGGTGCCCAGCGCCAGCCCCAGGGCATCCAGCACGATGGACTTGCCGGCGCCCGTCTCGCCGGTGAGGACGGTGAAGCCCGGCTCGAAGACCAGCTCCAGCCGCTCGATCAGGACGATGTCGCGGATGGTGAGCGCGGTCAGCATCCGCTCTCAGAAGGGCCAGAGATCGGCGAGCCGCGACCACACGCTCCGCGGCCGGTCCTCCGGCGGCAGCTCGCCCCCGGTCACCAGCGCGTAGGCGCGACGGTACCACCTGGAGTCGGGATAGTTGTGTCCGAGCACCGCGGCGGCCTTCCTCGCCTCCTCGGGAAGCCCCAGAGCGAGATAGGATTCCACCAGCCGATAGAGGGCCTCGGGGACGTGGCTGGTGGTCTGGTAGTCCTCGATCACCCGCCGGAAGCGGTTGACGGCGGCGAGATATTCCTTGCGCTGCTGGTAGAAGCGCCCGACGTCCATCTCCTTGCCGGCGAGATGGTCGAGGACGAGGTCGATCTTGAGGCGGGCGTCCTTGGCGTATTCGCTGTCGGGAAAGCGGCGGATGAGCTCGCGGAACGCCCGCAGCGCCTCGCGCGAGGCGGTCTGGTCCCGCTCGACGATCTCGATCCGCTCGTACCAGGACTGACCGATCAGATAGAGGGCGTAGGGGACGTCCTCGTGGCCCGGGTGCAGTTCCACGAAGCGGCGGGCGGCGGCGATGGCCGCGTCGTAGTCGGCGTTCTGATAGTAGGCGTAGGCCGCCATGAGCTGGGCCTCGACCGCCTCGGGGGCGAAGGGGTGCTGACGCTCCACCTCCTCGAAGGCCTTGGCCGCCCGCTCGTAGCGCTTGTCCCCGAGCAGCCGTTCCGCCCGGGCATAGAGTTCCCGCGGCGAGGCCTCGGCGAAGCGCTCCGGCTCCGTACCGCCACCGCAGCCGGCCAGCAGCGCCACCGTCACCACCACCGCCGCGAGACGCGCGCTCCGCCGCCCGTCGTTCCGAGAGGTTCCGGCCATCGTCCCGTCCGTGCCGCTCGCGCTCCGGGCGTCATTGTAGGGCGGTGCCGCGGCGGATAAACTCCGCGCGGCACCCACCGCCCCATCGGGATCGCGGACGTGGCACGCAGGCGTCGCGGCACCCTCGACGAGCACATCGGCGACCGCATCCGCCGGCGCCGGGTGGAGTTGGGCGTCACCCAGGAGCAGCTCGCCCGCGCCCTCGGCGTCACCTATCAGCAGATCCAGAAATACGAGGCCGGCGCCAACCGCATCAGCGCCGTCTATCTGCACCGGGTGGCCGAGATGCTGGGCGTCCCCATCGCCTGGTTCTTCGAGGACTTCGCCGGCACCCCGCCGCCCGGCGGCGCGCGCAGCGCCCGGCTGGTGCGCGAGCTTCTGGAGGGGTTCGACCGCATCGACAGCGAGGCGGTGCGTCAGGCCCTGGCCGCCCTCGCCCGCGCCGTCGCCGAGCGCCAGGCGGGACCGGCGGCGGGTGGCCGCGGCACGCGTCGCGCCCCTCTCGACGGCGGCCGCGGCGGGACGACATGGTGAGATGGAACGGGCCGCGGAAGGGATCGCCGGCCATGCCGGAACTGGACGTCCTCGTCGTCGGAGGCGGACACACCGGCCTCTTCCTGGCCGCCGTGCTGACCCGGCACGGCTTCGCCGTGGCGGTGGTGGAGCCGACACCACCGGAACCGCTCCCCCAGCCCCACGACGGCCGCAATCTGGCGCTGCTGCGCAGCACCCACGACATCGCCCGCCGCTACGACCTGTGGTCCCACATCGGCCGGGTGGCCTGCCCGGTGGACACGGTGGTGGTCCGGGAGCGGCCCGGCGGAGCGCGGGTGGTCTATCGCGCCGCCGAACTGGACGGCCATCCCTTCGCCTTCGGCGTGGAGCACGCGGCGCTGCGCAACGCCCTCCTCGACGCCTTCCGGGTCCGGCTCGGCCGCGGCCGTTGGCACACCGCCCGGCTCGAGGCCTTCCGGCGGGAGGACGGCGCGGTGGTGGCCGAGCTCTCCGACGGCACCCGCCTGCGGGCGCGGCTGCTGGTGGGCTGCGACGGACGCGGCTCCAGGGTGCGGACCCTCGCCGGCATCCCCGTGGATGTCCGTCCCTACCACCAGGCCGCGGTGGCCTTCGTGGTGGAGCACGAGCGGCCGCACCGTCACACCATCCACGAGTGGCTGCGGCCGGGGGGACCCCTCGCCCTGCTGCCGCTGCCCGGCCGCCGCACCGGCGTCACATGGGTGGAACCGCAGGCGCGGGCACGGGAGATCGCGGGACTCCCGGCGGCGCGGCTGCTGCGCCGGCTGTCGTTGGAGAGCGAGGGGGTGCTGGGGGAGCTCCGGCTCGCGAGCGGTGTCGGCGTGTGGCCTCTCTCCGCCCAGCATGCACGCCGCTACGTGGCGCCGCGGGTGGCGCTGGTGGGGGACGCCGCCCACGGCGTCCATCCCATCCACGCCCAGGGCTTCAACATGGCGGTGGCCGACATCGACGCCCTCGCCCGCACCCTGGCGGAGGCGCGGCGGCTGGGCCGCGACATCGGGCTTCCCGACGTGCTGATCCGCTACGAGCGAGTGCGCCGGCCCGCCAATACCCAGCGCATCTGGATGACGGACGCCCTCAACCGTATCTTCTCCGCCGAAGTGCCGCTGCTACAGCCGCTTCGCAGCGGCATCCTCCATCTGCTGGCGACGGTGGCGCCGCTGCGGCGGCTGGCGGCGGCGCGGGGCATGGCGGTGAGCTGAGGTGACCACGGCCGCGGACACGGCCGCCGTTCCCGGATCCGCCGCCGCGACGCGACGGCGCGGCGCCGAGCTGGTGCGGACGCTGCTGCCCACCCTGCCGGATCTCCCCGGCGTCTACCGCATGATCGGGGCCCGCGGCGAGGTCCTCTACGTGGGCAAGGCCAAATCGCTGCGCCGGCGGGTGGCGACCTACGCGCGGCCCGACGGCCTGCCGGCCCGGCTGCGGCGGATGGTGGCGCTGACCCGCGACATGGAGTTCGTCACCACCGGCAGCGAGGCGGAGGCGCTGCTGCTGGAGGCCAATCTCATCAAGCGCTACCGGCCGCCCTTCAACATCGTCCTCCGCGACGACAAGAGCTTCCCCTACATCGTCCTCGACCTCAACCATGAGTTCCCGCGCATCGGCAAGCACCGCGGCGCGCGCCGCAAGGGGTGCGAGTATTTCGGGCCCTTCGCCTCGGCCGGGGCCGTCCACGAGGCGCTGAACGCCCTGCTGCGCGCCTTTCCCCTCCGCAACTGTTCCGATTCCGTCTTCGCCCACCGCTCGCGCCCGTGCCTGCAGTACCAGATCAAGCGCTGCTCGGCGCCCTGCGTGGGGCGCATCTCGCGGGAGGACTACGCGCGGCTGGTGCGGGACGTGCGCGCCTTCCTGAGCGGGCGCTCCGATTCGGTGAAGGCGCGGCTGCAGCGGGAGATGCACGCGGCGGCCGAGGCCCTGGAGTTCGAGCGGGCGGCGGCGCTGCGCGACCGCATCCGGGCGCTGGCCCACGTCCAGGCCCGCCAGGGCATCCACACCCGGCACCTCCGCGATGCCGACGTGGTGGCGGTGGCCCGGCGGGCGGGACGCGCCTGCGTGCAGGTGTTCTTCTACCGGGACGGGCGCAACTGGGGCAATCGCGCCCACTATCCGGCCCACGCCGGCGAGGCGGACGCCGGCGAGGTGCTGGGCGCCTTCCTCGCCCAGTTCTACGAGGCCCATCCGCCGCCCCCGCTGGTGCTGGTCTCCCACGAGCCGCCGGAGCGGGAGCTGCTGGCGGCGGCCCTCTCCGAACGCGCGGGCCGGCGGGTGGAGATCGTGCGGCCGCGCCGGGGCGAGCGGCGCCAGCTCCTCGCCCTCGCCCTCGACAATGCCGAACGGGCCCTCGCCCGCCACCTCGGCGAGCGCGAGCGCCACGGCCGTCTGCTGGAGGAGCTGGCCCGCCGCTTCCACCTGCCGCGCCCGCCCCGCCGCATCGAGGTCTACGACAACAGTCACATCCAGGGCCGTCACGCGGTGGGGGCGATGATCGTGGCCACGCCCGAGGGGTTCGACCGGCGCGCCTATCGCACCTTCCGCCTCGACACCGCGAGCCTCGCCCCCGGCGACGACTACGCCATGCTGCGGCAGGTGCTGCGGCGACGCTTCGCCAAGCTCCTGCGCGAGGATCCGGAGCGCCGCGGCGAAGGCTGGCCGGATCTGGTGGTGATCGACGGCGGGGCCGGCCAGCTCGCCGCCGCCCGGACGGTGCTGGCGGAGCTGGGGGTGGCGGAGGTGGCCCTGCTCGCCATCGCCAAGGGGCCGGAGCGGGATCGGGGCGAGGAACGCTTCTTCCTGCCGGACCGGCCGCCCCTCGCGCTGGACCCGCACGACCCCGTGCTGTATCTCTGTCAGCGTCTGCGCGACGAGGCACACCGCTTCGCCGTCGAGAGCCATCGCCGGCAGCGCCGTCGCGGGCTCGTCCGTTCCAGGCTCGACGAGATCCCGGGCATCGGGCCGCGGCGCAAGCGCGCGCTTCTGGATCACTTCGGCTCGGCGCGGGCGGTGGAGGAGGCGAGCGTGAAGGATCTGGAAGCGGTGCCCGGCATCAGCCACAGGGTCGCGCGGGCGATCTACGACTTCCTGCACGAAGGCGGCTGACCATGGCCCCGCGGGAACTCGCCACCGCCCCCAATCTGCTCACCGTCAGCCGCGTGCTGCTGGTGCCGGTGATCGTGGCGCTGCTCTACGTGGACGACGCCTGGGCCCACTATGCCGCCTGCGGCCTGTTCGTGCTCGCCGCCTGCACCGACTACGCCGACGGCTATCTCGCCCGTGCCCGCAAGCTGCACTCCGCCTTCGGCCGCTGGCTCGATCCGGTGGCGGACAAGCTGCTGGTGGCGGCCGTCGTGGTGACGCTGGTGGGCTTCGACCGGGCACCGCTGCTGCCGTCGCTGGTGATCGTGCTGCGCGAGATCATGGTCTCGGGCCTGCGCGAGTACATGGCCGAGGTGGCGGTGGGGATGCCGGTGAGCCGCCTCGCCAAGTGGAAGACGGCGGTGCAGATGACCGCCATCGGCTTTTTGATGGTGGGCGACGCCGCCCCCGCCGCGGTGCCGGCCCAGACCATCGGCGAGCTGGGGTTGTGGCTCGCCGCCCTCCTTACCCTCGTGACCGGTTTCGACTATCTGAGGACGGGACTGGGCCACATGCTGCGCCCGCGGCCGGCCGGCAAGGCGGGCGGCCGCGGCGTGGTGCGGGAAGAGCGCGTGGGGACGGGATGAGGGTCCGCTATTTCGCCTGGCTGCGACAGAGGACCGGGGTGGCGGAGGAGGAGATCGAGCTGCCGCCGCACGTGCGCACCGTGGGCGAGCTCGCCCGCCATCTGGCGGCCCGCCATCCCCGGTTCGGCGAGGTGCTGGACTCGCGCGGGGTGGTCCGCTTCGCCGTCAACCGCGAGTACGCGGGGCCCGACACGCCGGTGGGGCCGGACGACGAGGTGGCCTTCTTCCCGCCGGTGACCGGCGGCTGAGGGCGTCATGATCCGGGTACAGGAGCAGCCCTTCGATCCGGCGGCGGAACTGGCCGCCTTCACGGCGGGGCGCACCGACGTGGGCGGGACCGCCGTCTTTCTCGGCCGGGTGCGCGACCGCGACGGGGACCTGGTCATCCGGGCCATGACCCTCGAACACTATCCCGGCATGACCGAGCGCATGCTGGAACGGCTGGAGGGGGAGGCGCGTCGGCGCTGGCCGCTCCTGGACGTGCTGGTGATCCACCGGGTGGGTCGCATGACGCCCGGGGAGCCCATCGTGCTGGTGGCCACCGCCGCCGCCCACCGCCGGGCCGCCTTCGAGGCCTGCGAGTTCCTCGTCGACTGGCTCAAGACCCGCGCGCCCTTCTGGAAGTTCGAGGAGACCCCGGCGGGCGGGCGCTGGGTGGAGGCGCGGGCCAGCGACGACGAGGCGGCCGCCCGCTGGGAGCGCCCCGCCGCCGAATGAGCGTTCGTCGTCGGAGAAGCGGACCATGCGACGGAACCCGGCCCTCGTCGCCGGCCTGCTGATGGCCGTGATGGCCGCGGCGCCACGGGCGCAGGAAGTGGACGTGGCGGCGCTGCTGGCGGAAGCGCGCGAGCGCTATCTGGCCGGCGAACGGACGGCGGTGCTGGATCGCCTGCGGGAGGCGACGGCGGCCCTGCGCCGTGAACTGGCGGACCTCCTCGTCACCCGTCTGCCCGCGGAGATCGCGGGCCTGCGCGGCGGTCCGGCGGAGACGGATCTGCCGGAGATCCCGACGGCCGGCCTCGGGATCGTGGTGCGTCGGACCTACACCGGGGACGGGATGTCCGTCACGGTGGAGCTCTATCGCGATGCCCCCTTCGTGGGCGCCGTCGCCGGCGCCTTCGCCGGACCCGTGCTGGCGATGGCTCCCGGCACCCGCCGCACCCGCATCGGCCCCCATGAGATGGTCTGGTTCTGGAAACCGGAGGAACGGCGCGCCGAGGGACTGCTGACGGTGGGGACCACGGTGCTGATGGTCCGGGGCACCGGGGTCGATGGGCCGGACCGGTTCGAGACCGTGCTGGGCGCCCTCGCGGACCTGCTGGCGCCCCTGCCCTGACCGCCCCGCCCCCCTCGGATCCGCCCCCTGCACGCCACATCTTCCGTCCGGACCGTGGGGAGACGGGGCGTGACGACGACGGATGCGAGCGGACACTGGCGGCGGGTGTGGCGGACGCGCGACGAGAGGGAGGTGAGCTGGTTCGAGACCGACCTCGCCGTCTCCCTGGCCCTGATCGAGGCTGCCGGTCCGCGGCCGGAGGACCCGGTGATCGACGTGGGCGGCGGGGCCTCGCGGCTGGTGGACCGGCTGCTGGATCGCGGCTTCCGCGACGTGACGGTGCTGGACGTGGCGGCGGAGGCGCTGGCGCGGGCCCGCGCCCGCCTCGGCCCGCGGGCGGCGGCGGTGGACTGGATCGTCGCCGACATCCGTCGCTTCCGTCCGGCGCGCCGCTGGCGGCTGTGGCACGATCGCGCCGTCTTCCATTTCCTCGTCGAACCGGAGGACCGGGAGGCCTATCTCGCGGCGCTGCGGGCCGGCACCGGAGCGGGGGCCTGGCTGGTGATCGCCACCTTCGCTCCGGATGCGCCGCCCCGCTGCAGCGGCCTGCCGGTGGCCCGCTACGACGCCGACGCCCTCGCCGCCGTCTTCGCCCCGGACTTCCGCCCGGTCCAGCGAATGCGACAGCTCCACCGCACGCCGGCGGGGGAGGTGCGGCCCTTCACCTGGCTGCGTCTCCAGCGGGTGACGCCGGCGCCCTAGGTGCGGTGCGCTTGCCCCCCCGGTCCCGCCACCCAGATAAGCCGGCGGGGTGCGAGGGGACGTCGCGTCATGGACTGGAGCGGGATCGCCGGGTTCGCGGGACTGGCCGTCGCCACCGTGCTGGTGCTGCTGTGGCCGCTGTTGCGCCGGCGCGCCGACGATCCCGACCGTTTCGAGGCGGAACTCGCCCTCTGCCGTGAACAGCTCGCCGAGATCCGTCGCGACCTCGAGGTGGGGCTGATCACCGCCGAGGCGGCACGGGCCGCCGAGCTCGAGATCAAACGCCGCATGGTCGCGCTCGATCGCGCCCGTGAGCGGGAGGCGGCGCGGTGGCATCCGGCGTCGGGGCGCGGGACGCGCGCGCTGGCGGCTGCCGCCGCCGTGCTGGCACCGGTGGTGGGGAGTCTGCTCTACCTCGCCCTCGGTCGACCGGATCTGCCCGACATGCCGTTGGCCGCCCGCGAGGACTCGGCCGGCCGCCGCGCCCTCGCACGGGCGAGCGGGGACGGCGGGCCCTCGGTGCGGGAGATGGTGGCACGGCTGGAGCGGCAGGTGGCCGAGAACCCGGAGGACGTGGACGGTCTCCTGCTGCTGGCCCGTTCCTACATGGTCCTGGAGCGCTACCGGGAAGCGGCGGAGCTCTATGCCCGGGTGCGCCGTCTCGCGCCGGATCTGGCGGGTCTCGACTCGGCCCGGGGCGAGGCGCTGGTGCTGGCGGAACAGGGGGTGGTGGGCGAGATGGCCCGCCGCGCCTTCGAGGCCGAACTCGCCCGCAATCCCCGCGATCCCCGCGCCCGCTTCTATCTGGGCCTGGCCGCCGAACAGGCCGGCGAGTACGAGACCGCCCTCGATCACTATCTGGGTCTCGGCCGCGAATCGCGACCGGACGCGCCCTGGCTCGGGGATCTGCGGGTGCGGATCCGCACGGTGGCCGAGGCGCTGGGGCGCGATCCGGAGCCGCTGCTGGCCCAGGTGGGCTCGTCCGATCCCGCCGCCGCCATCGCCGCCCTCGAGCGCGAGCTCGAGACGGATCCGAAGCGGTGGCGGGACTGGATCCGCCTCGCCGAGCTGCGCCTCGAGGCCGGTGACGAGGCCGGCGCGCGGCGGGCACTGGCCCGCGCGCGGGAGATCTACGCCGACGCCCCCTTCGTCCGGCAGCAGCTGGCGCGGGCCGAAGCGCGTCTCTTCGGCGGCGAGGGAGGGACGACGGCGGCCGGGACCGGACCGACGCCGGAGGAGATGGCGGCGGCCGCGGACATGGATCCCGAGGCGCAGCAGGCGATGATCCGGGAGATGGTGGCCGGCCTCGCCGAGCGCCTGCGCGGGCAGCCGGACGACATCGAGGGCTGGCGCATGCTGGCGCGCTCCTATCGGGTGCTGGGCCGCCGCGAGGAGATGGTGGCCGCCTACCGCCACATCGCCGAACGCCTGCCGGAGGACGCCCGCGCCCAGCTCGACTATGCCCGCGCCCTTCTCGAGGGGGTCCCGCGGGGCGTACCCCTGCCCGCCGACGTGGTCACGGCCTTCGAGCGGGTGCTGGCCCTGGATCCGGATCAGCCGGAGGCCCTCTTCTTCGTGGGCCTCGGTGCCGCCCAGCGGGACGATCCCGCCCGGGCGCGGGAACTCTGGACGCGGCTCCTGCCGCGGCTGCCGGAGGGGAGTGCGGTCCGACGCGAGCTGGAACGCCGCCTCAAGGCCCTGCCCCGCGAGGCCTCCTGATCCCCGGTCAGGACGCGAGGGTCAGACTCGCCACCACCAGCTCCGGCGGCGGCAGACGGATCACCTTCTGGGCCAGCGCCATCACGAAGAGGAAGGCGATCCAGGCCAGCACCATGCTCCAGGTGGCGAAGGCCCGGCGTCCGCGTGGATGGCGTCCCGTCGCCGCCGTCCGCTGCGTGCGGCCGCCCTTGGCCCAGCGCTGGTCGTCAAGGTGGTACCAGGCACGGATCTTCACCACCGCCCCCACCCACTGGCTGTAGAGCATCAGCGGCAGGGTGAGGAAGGTGACGGGATGGCCGCCGAGAGCGATGGCGCTCATCTGGACGCTGCGCACCAGCAGGACGTAGCCGACGTAGAAGGGCAGATAGACGAAGGACTTGAAGAGGGTGAGCAGGGTGGCGCCCACCAGTCCCACCAGCGCCGTCCACATGGACAGGCGCTGTTCCAGGATGGCGTACCAGATGAACCACCCCACCCGCCGCGGGCCCAGCGCCAGCGCCCGCCGGTGGTTGCGCAGGGTGTTGCCGTACCAGCGATACATGAGCTGGAGGGAGACCTCGAGGAAGGAGGCCCGCCGGCTCTCCAGCGAATGGACGGTCACGTCCGGCAGATAGAGCATGTCCCAGCCCCGGGCCAGCAGGTGGAACCAGGTGCTCTTGTCGTCGCCCATGAGGAAGCGGATGCGGCCGTGACGCCAGTGGGCGACGGTGTCCACTTCCACCCGGCGGACGAAGTCCTCTTCCACCACGGCGGCGGTGCGGAAGACGGAGAAGCGGCCGGTGAGGGTGAGGACCTTCCAGGAGAGGGCCTGCGACTGGAAGTGGACGTGACGCTGGCCGAACTTGAGGTTGAACCAGTCGCGATACCAGGGCGAACCGGTGCGGACGTGGGCCACCTCGTTGGTGGTGAGGGCGCCGAGACGCGGGAAGCGGCGGAAGAAGGGTAGCACGCGGGCGAGGGTGCCGGGTGCGAGCCAGCTGTCGCCGTCCATGAAGACGGTCACGCTGTCGGGATCACCGTCGTAGCGGCGGGCGATGGCACGCAGGGCGTGGCCCATGGCGACACGCTTGCCGTGGGCCTGGTGCTGGATCACCAGCTCCACCTTGTCCCGCACCGGATGGGTGTCGTAGACGGTGGCGATGACGGCGTCGTCCTCGGGACCGCCGGTGGCCACCACCACCGTGGCCCGCGAGGGGATGGCCGCCAGCTCCCGGAACAGCGCCTGGAAGGTCTCGACGGTGACCCAGGGCTCCTCCCGGTAGCTCATGACCATGACGAAGAGATGGTCGGGATGGCGCCGCTCCGGCGGCAGCTCCCGGATCGCCCGCCACAGGCGGGGGTAGCGGAAACGCCGGTAGATCCAGGCGCGGACGTAGTTGAGGAGGGCCCAGGCGTAGCGCCACAGGGTGAAGATCCCGAGCAGCAGCACGTGCTCCGACTTCACATAGTAGAAGTACGGCCACATGACCCAGAAGATCACCAGCCCGGTGCCGCTCCACAGCACCACGGGCGGGATCAGGGAGACGACCGCCTCACGGAAGCCGAAGCGCCGGATCATGGACCGAACGGGGCGAAGGTCCGGATCCAGACGTCCACCCGGGTGAAGGGCGGCAGGCGCACCGTGGAGTCGAGGGGCTCCAGCGTCACCAGCACCTCGTCGAGGCTCGCCTCCTCGGTGGCGGAGAAATCGGGATCCACCGCGGCGTAGCCCACCCGTACGATGCGGGCGCGGAAGGCGGGGGCCACCGCCGAGCTCACCAGCGCTTCCATGCCCGGGCGCAGCTTGCGTGCCTCATAGCCGCGCACCCGCGCCACGATCACCGGGGGACGGTCCACTTCCAGCAGCACCACCGTCTGCCCCGCCCGCACCCGATCCCCCGGCTCGGCGGCGACGCGAAACACCCGGCCCGCCACCGGCGCCCGTCCCACGTGGCGCTCGAGACGGGCGAGCAGCCGGCGGCGTTCCGCCTCCAGCCGGGTGCGCCGGATCAGGAGGCCGGCGAGCTCGTCCCCGGCCCGTGCGGGTGCCGCGCCGGAGTCCCGTCCGGCGGAACCGGGGCCCGGCAGCACCGGTACGGGGAACAGGCCGGTCTTGCCGCCCCCGGTCCGCGCCGCCACCGGCCGCACGGCGGCCGCGGCACCCTCCCCGGCGTCGACCGCCCCCACCGTGGCGGCGCCGCCGGCGACGAAACGCGCGCGCACCAGCGCCAGTTCGCGCTCCACCCGGGCGAGCTCGATCTCCACCTCCCGCCGGTCGAGGGTGAAGAGCGTGGCACCGGCCGTCACCCGCTGGCCCGGCGCCACCGTCACCGTGCGCAGAACCGAGGTGGCGAGGGCCTCCACCCGCCGGACCTGACCGAGGGCGACGCCGGCCCCTTCCACGCGATAGACGGTGTTGTAGAAGAGGACGGCGGCCACGAAGAGCAGGAAACCGACACCGACGGTGACGGAGACCACCGCCCGGCGGCGGAAGCTGCGGGCCAGCGTCTCCTCCTCCAGATCGCTCAGCACCATGGCATCGCGGACGGGCGAGGGCAGGTCCGGCTGGGCCAGCAGCGAGACCATGTCCTCGAGATCGCCGAGCCGCCCCTCCACGCCCAGCTCGATGTAGTGGCGGAGGATGCGCCGGTTGCGGGCCGACAGGTCCACGAAGGTGAAGGCCACGCGATCGGCGCTCCGGCGGGCCACCACCCGCAGACGCACGTCGAGGGCGATGCGGGCGCCGGGCATGGGGATGTGGAGACGGGCGTCATGGGCCTCGCCCGGCCGCAGCGACACTTCCGGCGGGATGCGGGCGGCGAGACCCGTCACCGACCAGTCCAGCACCTCGTAGGTGCGGCCCCCGAGTTCGAGGGCCATGGGCAGGCTGACGCGATGGGCGCTGCGGCGCTGATTGGCTTCCCGCTGAATGGGCATGGGCTTGGGGCACGCCTCGGGACGGTCCGGGCGGACTCAAGCAACCCCCGTGCCATGCCCGGGATCGAGGCGGCGTCCGGCCACGAGGGCCCGCGCACCCGGTCGATCCTGCCGCCCGGCAGATCCTGCCGGGTGCTCAGCCGCCCATGGGATAGTTGGGCGCCTCGCGGGTTATGGTGACGTCGTGGACGTGACTCTCGCGCACCCCTGCCTGGGTGACGCGGACGAAGCGGCGGTTGCGCTGGAGGCCGCGGATGTCGCGGTTGCCGGTGTAGCCCATGGCCGCCTTGAGGCCGCCCACCAGCTGGTGGATGACGGCGGCGACGGGGCCGCGGTAGGGGACCCGCCCCTCGATGCCCTCGGGCACGAACTTGAGGGTGTCACGGATCTCCTGCTGGAAGTAGCGGTCGGCGGAGCCCCGTGCCATCGCGCCCAGCGAGCCCATGCCGCGATAGGCCTTGTAGGAGCGTCCCTGATAGAAGAACACCTCGCCCGGGGCCTCGTCGGTGCCGGCGAACATGGATCCCAGCATGGCGCAGTCGGCGCCGGCGGCGATGGCCTTGGCGAGATCCCCCGAGCTGCGGATGCCGCCGTCGGCGATGACCGGCACGTCGTGGGGCCGGCAGGCCGCCACCGCGTCGAGGATGGCGGTGAACTGGGGGACACCGACGCCGGCCACCACCCGGGTGGTGCAGATGGAGCCGGGTCCGATGCCCACCTTGACGGCGTCGGCCCCGGCCTCCACCAGCGCCCGCGCCCCCTCGGCCGTGGCCACGTTGCCGGCGACGATCTGGGCGTCGTTGCGCAGGCGGCGGATGGCCGCCACCGTCTCCAGCACGCCGCGGGAGTGGCCGTGGGCGGTGTCCACCACCACCACGTCGGCACCCGCGTCCAGCAGCGCCATGGCCCGGCGGATGCCGGCCTCGCCCACCCCGGTGGCCGCCCCGCAGCGCAGCCGGCCCCGCTCGTCCTTGACGGCGTGGGGATGCCGGCGGGCCTTCTCGATGTCCTTGACGGTGATGAGACCGATGAGGCGGTAGTCCTCGTCCACCACCAGCAGCTTCTCGATGCGGTGACGATGGAGCAGGCGCATGGCCTCCTCGCGGGAGACGTTCTCCCGCACCGTCACCAGCTTCTCCGCCGTCATCACCTCCCGCACCGGCAGCGTGGTGTCCTCGAGGAAGCGCACGTCGCGGTTGGTGAGGATTCCCACCAGCCGGCCGCTGGCGGGATCGGTCACCGGCAGCCCGGAGATGCCGCGCTCGGCCATGATGCGCAGCGCCTCGGACACCGGGATGTCGGGGGCGACGGTGAGGGGATTGACGACGATGCCGGCCTCGAACTTCTTGACCTGCTCCACCTGCGCCGCCTGCTCCTCGACGCTCATGTTCTTGTGGATGACGCCGAGGCCGCCGTGCTGGGCCATGGCGATGGCCATGCGCGCCTCCGTCACCGTGTCCATGGCCGCCGAGAGCAGCGGAATCGCCAGCTCGATGCGGCGGGTGAGACGGGTGCGCACGTCGGCCTCGGCCGGCAGCACCTCGGAGTGGGCGGGAACCAGCAGGATGTCGTCGAAGGTGAGCGCTTCGCGCGGGATCGGCGCCTCGGGATCCATCGCCACCTCGTGTCGGGGAAGGGTCCGGCGGTCCGTGTTCTAGGGCGCACCGCCGCGCTCGGCCAGAGGCGGGGCGGGCCGGTCCACGACCCGCACCGCATAGCGGGCGAGCAGGCGATCGGCGAGACCGGCGGCGAAGAGGGGGTGGGCGGTCCGGGCCCACGCCCGCCACAGGGTGTTGAAGCTCGCGTGGGCGAATCCCACCTCGACCCCGGACAGCGCGGTCTCGAGCCGTCCGAGCTCGCGCCGGTGGTCGTGACAGGGCTCGAGCCCCTCGGCGTCGGCCGGCTCCAGATGGAGATAGAGCACCCGGCAGTCGCGGTCGGGAAAGGTGAAGCGCAGCGCCAGGGCCACCCGGTAGAGCATGCCGCAGTCCACGTGGCGGAAACGTCCCGTGGTGACCACCTCGGCCCAGCCGCGGGGCCGGCCGGTCTCGGCCATGTGCCGATAGCTCGGCGCCAGTGCCCGCGGCCGGCGCGCATAGGCCTCGATGCCACTGGCCACCACCCCCACCACGCCGGCAGGCCCGCTCGCCAGCAGGCCCACCATGGGCGGGGTCCCCCGGACCCCCGTGGGGCAGCGGACATCGAAGGCGAGCCGCCGGAAGCCCGTGATCCCGGCGAGACGCAGGGCTTCCGGATCCCGGCGCCAGGCGGCGAAGCTGTTGAGCAGCAACGCCCGCGGCGACCAGGGCACGCGCAGACCGTCGCCGCCGCTCCGCTCCCCCGGCGCGAGCCAGGCGGCCGCCTCCGGCAGCAGGGCCCGGGCGGCGTCACGCAGCCGTCCGTCGAGGCCGAAGTGTTCCTCGCCGATGCGGCGCCGCAGCGCGGCGGCCATGCGGTTGGCGAGATGACTCGACGTGATGCGCGACGGCGACCGTGCGCGCACAGACGGTGCGCCGGTTTCCCTTCCCCCTTCCCTCACTCACAGCCACCGCTTGCGACGCTTGTAGCTCTTCACGTCCCGGAAACTCTTGCGGCCGGTCCGGCTGATCCCGAGATAGAATTCCTTCACGTCCTCGTTGTTGCGGAGGGATTCGGCATCGCCGTCCAGCACGATGCGCCCGTTTTCGAGGATGTAGCCGTAGTGGGCGTAGCGGAGCGCCACGTTGGTGTTCTGTTCTGCCACGAGGAAGGTGACCTTCTGCTCGCGGTTGAGCTGGGCGACGATCTCGAAGATCTCCTCCACCAGCTGCGGGGCCAGGCCCATGGACGGTTCGTCCAGCAGCATCACGCGGGGCCGCGCCATGAGCGCGCGTCCGATGGCGCACATCTGCTGTTCGCCGCCGGAGGTGTACCCCGCCAGCGCCCGTCGCCGTTCCCGGAGACGGGGGAAGTATTCGTAGACCATCTCGAGATCGCGGCGGATCGCCTCGCGGCCGTCGGTGCGGGTGTAGGCGCCGGTGAGCAGGTTCTCCTCCACGGTGAGGTGCTCGAAGACGTGACGCCCCTCCATCACCTGCACCACCCCGCGGCGGACCAGCGCCGGCGGATCCATGGCGTGGACGTCCTCGCCGTCGAAGGTGATGGAACCCTTGGTGACCTCGCCCCGCTCGGTCCGCAGCAGGTTGGAGATGGCCTTGAGAGTGGTGGTCTTGCCGGCGCCGTTGGCCCCCAGCAGGGCCACCACCTCACCGCGGTGGACGGTGAGCGAGACGCCCTTGAGCACGAGGACCACGTGGTCGTAGACCACCTCGATGTTGTTGACCGACAGCAGCACCTCGCCGCGGCGCCCGGCGATGGCGCTCTCCGGCCGTTCGAGGACCTCGGTGCTCATGGGACGTCCCGCTCCCCTTCCGATGACGATTCAGCCCTGTGGGCACTCACGTGGCGTGATGCCCTTCTCCTTCGCATATTTGAGGGCCGATTCCTCGATCATGGGCCAGACCACGTCCCGCATGGGATGGTACCAGTCGGAGATCTTGTTCCACTTCTGGCCGTCCCACTGCTGGATGTAGACCGGCCCGCCGCCCTCGTGATCGGCGCAGGAGAGCTTGAGGGGCAGCATGAAGCCCTCCATGCCCAGCTCCTTGAGACGAGCCTCGGTGAGGTCGAGGTTCTCGAAGCCGTCCCGGATCTGCTCGCCGGTGAGGGGCTTCACGCCATGGATCTCCTGGGCCTTCCGGATGGCCTCCACCACGATCATGGCGTTGGTGACGCCGCGGTTGTAGAGGACCTCGCCGACCCGCTCGCGCTTGCCGGCCCCGAGCCCCTTGTCATAGACATACTCGAGGATGTCTTTGTGGACCGGCCAGTCGGCGCCGGCACCGTGGAAGTTGGCGCTCTTGTAGCCGATGGCCGCATCACCCGCGGGCTTGACGTCGTTCTCCGAGCCCGACCACCAGTTGCCGATGAAGCGCTCCATGGGGAAGCCCACGGCGGCGGCTTCCTTGATGGCGGTGGAGTTCATCACGCCCCAGCCCCACATGAGCACCCAGTCGGGACGGACGCGGCGGCCGATCTTGAGCCAGGTGGCCTTCTGCTCGAGCCCGGGATGGGCCACCGGATGGAGGCTCAGCTTGAAGCCGTACATGCCCTCGAGCTTCTGGAGCGTGGGGATGGGCTCCTTGCCGTAGGCCGAATCGTGGTAGACGAGGGCGATCTTCTTGCCCTTCAGCTTGTCGAGACCGCCTTCCTGTTCGGCGACGTACTTGATGATCGAGGTGGCCTGGGACCAGTAGTTGGCCGGTGGGTTGAAGATGTACGGGAACACCCGCCCGTAGGCCGCGTCCGACCGGCCGTAGCCCATGGAGAAGATGGGGATCCTGTCGGCGGTGGCCCGTTCGATCAGGGCGTAGGTGATGCCCGTGGACAGCGGGCTGAACACCGCCGCGCCCGTGGGTCCCTTGTTCTTCAGGCGCTCGTAGCATTCGACACCCTTGTCGTTGTTGTACTGGGTGTCGCACTCCTCGAAGACGATCCGGATGCCGTTGATGCCGCCGTCGCGTTCGTTGATGAGGTTGTAGTAATCGGCCACGCCGTTGGCGAAGGGTTCGCCGTTGGGCCCGTAGGGGCCGGTCCGGTAGACCAGCGAGGGGATGAACTGGACGTTCTCCTGCGCCGGAGCCGCCCGGGCGACGAGCCCGGCGGCCACGACGCCCGCCATCAGCGCCAGGCCGGTCCTTCGATCCATCATGTGCCCTACCTCCCTTCGATGGTGCAGCTGGTCCGTTAGCACAGGGCCGTCAGTATGGGAACGGCCACTTGCGGAGCTTTTCCTTGCCGATCTGCCACAGCCGCGCGAGACCGTGGGGTTCGACGATGAGGAAGAACACGATCAGCGCTCCCATGATCATGGCCTCGAGATGCGACGCCATCGCCACCGCTTCCTGCATGCCCAGACCCAGGAGGGCGTTGTTGAGGAAGATGGGCAGCAGGACGATGAAGGCCGCCCCGAGGTAGTTGCCGAGAATGGTGCCGAGGCCGCCGATGATGATCATGAACAGCACCCGGAAGCTCACGCCGATGTCGAAGGCCAGGGCCTCCACCGCCCCGGTGTGGGAGAAGGCCCACAGCGCACCGGCGATCCCGCAGTAGAAGGAACTCACGGCGAAGGCGGTGAGTTTGGCGGTGAGCGGCCGGATGCCGATGATCTCGGCGGCGATGTCCATGTCGCGGATGGCCATCCAGCTGCGCCCCACCTCGAGCCGGGTCATGTTCTTGGCCGCGAGGGAGAGGAGCGTCACCACGATCAGCACGAACAGATACTTGGCGGTGACGCTGGCCTCGAAGCCGGTGACGGGGATGCCGAGGGCGGTCCGGGTGGGAGCGCTGATGACGCCCGAGGCGCTGTAGTTGGTGAACCAGGGGATCTTGTTGTACAGCCACAGGAGGAAGAACTGGGCCGCCAGCGTCGCCACCGCCAGATAGAAGCCCTTGATGCGCAGACTGGGCAGACCGAAGAGGACGCCCACCGCGGCGGTGATGGCGCCGGAGAGGATCAGCACCACCACGAAGTCGAGGCCCGGGAAGGCGGTGGCGAGCTTGTAGGCGGCGAAGGCGCCGGTGGCCATGAATCCGCCGGTGCCGAGGGAGAGCTGGCCGGCGTAGCCGGTGAGGATGTTGAGGCCGAGGGCGGCGAGCGCGTAGATCAGGAACGGCAGCATGATGGTGGACAGCCAGTACTCGCTCGCCAGCAGCGGGATCGCCACATAGGCCAGCAGCAGGATCACCGCGAGACCGATGCGGTCCTCCCGCAGCCTGAGAACGGCCTGATCGGCGGCGTAGCTGGTCTTGAACTGTCCCGTCTCGCGGTAAATCATCCTTCGCTCACACCCGCTCGATGATCTTCTCGCCGAACAGGCCCTCGGGCCGGATCAGCAGGAACACCATGGCCAGCACGTAGGCGAACCAGTCCTCGATAGCGCCGCCCAGCACCTCGCCCCAGAACACCTCCGCCACCTTCTCGCCGGCGCCGATGACGAGGCCGCCGACGATGGCGCCCGGCACTGAGGTGAGCCCGCCCAGGATCAACGCCGGCAGCGCCTTGAGGGCGATGAGGGAGAGGTTGAACTGGACGCCCAGCTTGGCCCCCCACATGATGCCGGCGACGAGGCCGACGATGCCCGCCACCACCCAGACGATGGTCCAGACGGTGGAGAGGGGGATGCCGACGCTCATGGCCGCCTGATGGTCATCGGCCACCGCCCGCAGCGCCCGCCCGGTGGGGGTGTACTGGAAGAAGAGCGCCAGCACCGCCACCAGCGTGCCGCAGATGACGGCGGCGAAGAGGTCGAACTGGTTGATGAAGATGTCGGCGACGATGATGGGGTCCTCGGGAATGCCCACGTCGAGGCGCCGCACGTCGCTGCCCCAGATGGCCTGACCGAGGCCGTCGAGGAAGAAGGTGATGCCGATGGTGGCCATGAAGAGGGTGATGGCCGGCTGGTTGACCAGCGGTCGCAGCACCATCCGTTCCACGGCGAAGGCCAGCACCACCATCACCGCGAGGGTGAGGAGGAAGGCGAGCCACATGGGCACGCCGGCGTCCATGAAGCCGACGAAGAACAGGGCCGCGAACAGCACCATCGACCCCTGGGCGAAGTTGAACACGCCCGAGGCCTTGAAGATCAGCACGAAGCCCAGGGCCACCAGCGCGTACATCACGCCGGACATGAGCCCGCCGATCAGCACCTCCACGAAGAACAGCGGCGCGTCGAGGATGCCGCGGACGGGCTCGAACAGGACCAGATCGAGGACCTCCATCCCTCCCCTTCCCGCTCAGTCGTGGACCACGCCGAGATAGGCCTCGATCACCCGCGGATCGCGGCTCACCTCGTCGGGGGTGCCGTCGGCCAGGAGGCGGCCGTGGTCCAGCACCACCACCCGGTCGGAGATGTCCATCACCACGCCCATGTCGTGTTCGATGAGGATCACGGTGGTCCCGAACTCCTCGTTCACGTCGAGGATGAAGCGGACCATGTCCTCCTTCTCCTCGAGATTCATGCCGGCCATGGGCTCGTCCAGCAGCAGCAGCTCCGGCTCCATGGCCAGCGCCCGCGCCAGCTCCACCCGCTTCTGGAGACCGTAGGGGAGCTTCCCCACCGGCGTGGTGCGGATGTGCTGGATCTCGAGGAAGTCGATGATCTTCTCCACGAAGGCGCGGTGTTCCAGCTCCTCGCGGCGGGCGCGGCCGAAGTAGACCGCCTGTTCCAGGAGACTGGCGCGCATCTTGAGGATGCGGCCGGTCATGATGTTGTCGAGGGTGGTCATGCCCCTGAAGAGGGCGATGTTCTGGAACGTGCGGGCGATGCCGCTCTTGGCGGCGAAATGGGGACGCATCCTGCGCAGCCGCCGCCCCTTCCAGACGATGGTGCCCTGCTGGGGCTGATAGAAGCCGTTGATGACGTTGAGCATCGACGATTTGCCGGCGCCGTTGGGGCCGATGATGGCCCGGATCTCGCCCCTGCGGACGTCGAAGCTCACGTCGGCGAGGGCGGTGACGCCGCCGAAGCGGAGTTCCACGTTCTCCACCGCCAGCACCACCTCACCGATCTCGCGGCGACGGGCGACGGCGGCACTGCGCTGTTCGACGGTGCTCATGGGATCAGGCGGCCCTCCGTTCGGCCTCGCGATGGGCCCGGGTGTCGCGGATCACGAGGTCGGCCTCGACGGTGCCCCTGCGGCCGTCCTCGAAGGTCACCTCGCCCACGTAGTGGACGCGCGGCAGGCCGGCGTAGATGGCGTCGATGACCGGCCGGTAGCGCTCGTCGACGACGCCGCGGCGCACCTTGCGGGTGCGGGTCACCTCGCCGTCGTCGGGATCCAGTTCCTTGTGCAGCAGCACGAAGCGGCGGATGCGCTGGGCCTCCGGCAGACCGGCGTTGACCTTCTCGACCTCGCCGGCGACGAGCTCGTAGACCTCCGGGTTCGCGGCGAGGTTCTGATAGTTGGTGAAGGCGATGCCGCGGCCCTCCGCCCATTTGGAGACCATGGACCAGCGGATGCAGAGGATGGCCGCGAGCCACGGCCGGTCGCGTCCCAGCACCACCGCCTCGCCGATGTAGGGAGAGAACTTGAGCTTGTTCTCGATGTACTGGGGCGAGAACTTGATGCCCGTGGAGGTGACGGCCAGGTCCTTGAGCCGGTCCACCACCACCAGCCGCCCCTTCTCGTCGAAATAGCCGGCATCGCCGGTCCGCATGAAGCCGTCCTCGGTGAGGCTCTCGCGGGTGGCCTCCTCGTTGCCCCAGTATCCGAGGAACATCCCCGGCGTGCGCGACTGGATCTCGCCCAGCCCCTGCTCGTCCGGGTCGGCGATGCGCACCTCGCAGTCCGGGAAGGGATAGCCGGAGCTCTCGAAGTCGATCTCGCCCAGCTTCTGGATGGTGTAGGCGCCGCACAGTTCCGTCTGGCCGTAGAGCTGGCGCAGCGGCACGCCCATGGCGAGGAAGAAGCGGAAGGTGTCGGGGCCGAGGGCGGCGCCGCCGGTGCTCGCCGACTTGAGCCGGCGGAAGCCGAGGCGGTCGCGCAGCGCGCCGAACATGACAGCATCGGCGAGCCACGAGCGGCCGCCCCGGGCCGTCGCCTCGGTGCCGAGCCGGAGCGCCAGGTCGAACAGCCGGCGGTTCAGGGGATTGGCGTCGAGGATGCGGGCGCGGACGTCGGCCGCGATCTGTTCCCACACCCTCGGCGCGAACAGCAGGTGGGTGGGGCCGATCTCGCGCAGGTCCTGCATGGCGGTGTCCGCGGACTCGGGGAAGTTCACGCGGATGCGCGAGAGGAGGGGCATCACCACCACGTAGACCTGCTCCACGATCCAGGGCAGGGCCAGCACGCTCACGTATTCGTCGCCGGGCCCGCGCATCTCCGCCTCGAGCCAGCGGCGGGCGTGCTCCAGGGTGCGGCGGTGGCCGAGCATGGCCAGCTTGGGGCGGGCGGTGGTGCCGGAGGTGGTGCACAGCACCGCCACCTCCTCGCCGCGTCCCGCCGCCACCTCCCGCTCGAACAGGTCCGGGTCGCGGGCCGCCGTCTCCCGGGCGAGCTCGTGCAGCCGTTCCCACGACACCAGGCGGGGATCGTCGTATTTCCGCATCCCCCGCGGGTCGTGGTAGACGATGTGACGGAGGCTCGGAACGCCCTCCCCCAGCTCCAGGATCTTGTCGACCTGCTCCTCGTCCTCGCAGACGATCACCGACGCCCCGGCGGCCTCGACGAGATAGCCCGCCTCCGGCGGCAGCACGTCCTCGTAGATCCCCACCGGGATGGCGCCCAGCGCCTGGGCGGCCAGCTCCGACCAGACCCAGTTGGGTCGGTTGCGGCCGAGGACGGCCACCCGATCACCGCGTCCCACGCCGAGGGCGGCGAGTCCGAGGGCGATGTCGCGCACACGGTCGCGGTAGTCGCGCCAGGTGTACTCGTTCCAGATGCCGAACTCCTTCTCCCGCATCGCCACCTCGTCCGGCCAGTTGGCCGCGTTGTGGAGCAGGAGCTTCGGCAGGGTGTCGAGGCTGTCGAGATCCGGGAATTCCATCGCCGGCGATGCTCCCCTTCCCTCCGGACGGTCGCGTGACGCCGCCCTTCGCTGGGCGCCGGTTATAGCGGTGGTGATGCGCCACGCAACCGGCCCGCGACCGGATGTGACCGGCCGATACCCCCGTGCGCCGCGGCCGCGGCCCTGCTAGACCGGAGGCGGACCCGGGGGAGGAGCGGGATGCGCATCGCCGTCGTCCAGATGAACACGCGCGACGACAAGGCCGCCAATCTGCGCCGGGCGGCGGAGCTGGCCGAGCGGGCGGTGGTCCGCGAACGGCCGGACCTGATCGCCTTTCCCGAGACCTTCGCCTTCACCGGCGGCAGCGTCGAGGCCCGCCGTGCGGCGGCGGAGCGGTTCCCCGACGGCGAGGCCTACGGCTTTCTCCGCGGACTCGCCCGCCGCCATCGCATCTGGGTCCACGGTGGCAGCCTCTTCGAGCGCGACGGCGGGACCATCTACAACACCACCGTGGTGTTCGACCGCGAGGGCCGCGAGGTGGCCCGCTACCGCAAGATCCACCGCTTCGACGTGACCACGCCCGACGGGCGCAGCTATCGGGAATCCGAGCTGATCGCCGCCGGCCGCGAGGTGGTCACCTACGAGGCCGAGGGCTTGGTGGTGGGCTGCACCATCTGCTACGATCTCCGCTTCGCCGAGCTCTATCTCGCACTGGCCCGCCGCGGCGTCCATCTGGTGCTGGTGCCGGCCGCCTTCACCCGCGAGACCGGCCGCGACCACTGGGAGCTGCTGCTGCGGGCGCGGGCGGTGGAGATCCAGTGCTACGTGGCGGCTCCCGCTCAGTGGGGGGCCTTCCCCACCCCGACCGGCACCGCCTGGACCCACGGCCGGTCCATGATCGTGGGCCCCTGGGGACAGGTGCTGGCGCAGGTGCAGGACGGCGAGGGCGTGGCGGCCTGCGAGCTCGACCTCGCCTATCTGGAGCGGGTGCGCACGCTGCTGCCGGTGGCCCGCCACCGGCTGCCGCCCGGCGCGTTGTCCTGAGGCGGTGACCGCGCCAGTTCTCCCCCGGAACGCGTCCGTCGGGGAGCGCCATGACCACCGCCCTCGCCCGCCGCCGGGTCGTGGATCCCGCCCGCCTGCGCCTCCTCGAGGCGGTCCAGCGGAAGCTGCTGTGGCTCGCCTGCTGGACCGTCCATCACGCCAACCATCTGCGGCCCGACCGGGACGGCCTCAAGGTGGGCGGCCACCAGGCCTCCTGCGCCTCGGTGGCGAGCCTCGTCACCGCCCTCTTCTTCGACGTGCTCCGACCCGGTGACCGCATCGCCGTCAAACCCCACGCCGCCCCCATCTATCATGCCGCCATGTACCTGCTGGGCCTCGAGCCGCTGGAGCGACTGGTGCGCTTCCGCGCCCTCGGCGGCGCCCAGGCCTATCCCTCCCGTACCAAGGACATGGGCGGCGTCGACTTCTCCACGGGCTCGGTGGGCCTGGGCGCCGCCGAGACCCTCTTCGCCTCGCTGGTGCAGGACTACGTGACCCTGCACGGCCTGCGGCCGGAGGGCGTACCGCACGGGCGCATGGTGGCGATCGTGGGCGATGCCGAGCTGGACGAGGGCAACGTCTACGAGGCGCTGCTGGAGGGCTGGAAGTACGACGTCCGCAATCTCTGGTGGGTGATCGACTACAACCGCCAGAGCCTCGACCGGGTGGTGCCGGAGCGGCTCTACGAGAAGATCTACCGCTTCTTCTCGGCCGTCGGCTGGGAGGTGGTGGTGATCAAGTACGGCAAGCGGCTGCAGCGGGTCTTCGCCCGGCCGGGCGGCGAGGCGCTCCGGGAGTGGATCGACGCCTGTCCCAACGACCTCTACGCCGCCCTCACCTTCAAGGGCGGTCCGGCGTGGCGGGCCCATCTCGAGGCCGATCTGGGCCGCAACCCGGTGGTGCGCCGCATCCTCGACACCCACGACGACGACGCCCTCGCGGCGCTCATGACCAATCTGGGCGGCCACGATCTGGAGGCGCTGCTGGAGGCCTTCCACGGCGTCGCCGACGACCGTCCCCGTGCCTTCATCGCCTACACCGTCAAGGGCTGGGGGCTTCCCTTCGCCGGCCACAAGGACAATCACGCCGGCCTCATGACGCCGGAGCAGATGGAACGCTTCCGGCGCGAGCACGGCGTCCCGCCCGGTAAGGAGTGGTCGCGCCACGCCGGTCTCGACGTGGATCCGGCCGAATTCGACGCCTTCCTGCGGCAGGTGCCGTGGCGGCGGCGGACGGTGCGCTTCACGGCGCCGCCGGTACCGGTGCCGGCGCGGCTCCCCGAAGGCCGGCGTCCGGCGCGCACCTCCACCCAGGAGGCCTTCGGGCGCATCATGGGCGAGCTCGCGAAGAGCGATCTTCCCCTCGCCGCCCGGCTGGTGACCACCTCGCCCGATGTCACCGTCTCCACCGGTCTCGCCCCCTGGGTGTCGCGGCGCGACGTGTTCAACCGCAAGGAGCACGAGGACGTCTTCCGGACCGAGAACGTCACCTCGCCCACCCGCTGGCGCGAGAGTCCGCGGGGCCAGCACGTGGAGCTGGGGATCGCCGAGCACAATCTCTTCCTGACCCTCGCCGCCTTCGGCCTCGCCCACGAGCTGTTCGGCGTGCGCCTGCTGCCGGTGGGGACCGTCTACGATCCCTTCGTGGCCCGGGGGCTCGACGCCCTCACCTATGCCCTCTATCAGGACGCCCGCTTCCTGCTGGTGGCCACCCCCTCGGGCATCACCCTCGCCCCCGAGGGCGGCGCGCACCAGTCGGTGACCACGCCGCTCCTGGGGCTCGGCCAGCCCCGGCTGCTGTTCTTCGAACCCGCCTTCGCCGACGAGCTGGAGCCGATCCTGCGCTTCGCCTTCCGCCATCTGCAGGCCCCGGACGGCGAATCGGTGTGGCTGCGGCTGTCCACTCGGCCCGTCGATCAGCCCCGCCGCACCCTCGACGCGGCGCTGGAGGCCCACATCCTCGCCGGCGGCTACTGGCTGGTGCCGCCGGAGCCGGGAGCGGAGCTGGCGGTGGTGTTCGCGGGGGCGGTGGCGCCGGAGGCGCGGGCGGCGGTCGCCGAACTGCGCCGGGAGGTGCCGGGTGCGGGTCTCCTCTGCGTCACCTCCCCCGACCGCCTCTTCCGCGACTTCCGCGCCCGCGGCGAGGCCAGCCACATCGCCAGGCTGCTGGCCCCTCTCGCGGCGGATGCCGGTCTCGTGACCGTGCTGGACGGCCATCCCGCCACCCTCGCCTGGATCGCCGGCGTGCGCCGTCACCGGCTGCGGGCGCTGGGCGTGGACCGCTACGGCCAGTCCGGCGACATTCCCGACCTCTACCGCCACTACGGCCTCGATGCCGAGGCCGTGCTGGATGCGGCGGCGGCGCTGCTGGTGGCGCGGGCGTCCGGCGGCGATCCGCCGGGCCCGGGCCGCCGCGGCGAGTCCGCGGGTGGAGATCCGGCATGAGCCGCGGGCGAAAAGGCGCGCTCCGACGGGCGGTTCCGGACAGGGGGCGCGAGGCGGGTGCCGGTGGCGGGGCACGGTCCCGACCGTCGGCCGCGGCCGGATCCGGGCGATGCCGCTTTTCGGCGGCGGCGGGCCGTGGCATGTTCGCGGCGCACGGGCGACGGGATGCCCGTGAACCACAACGAGGGAGGTCCGGCATGAAGGGAAGCCCGCTCGCCCTCGGCGCCGCGGCACTGGCGCTGGTGGTCGCGGCGGCGCCGGTGGAGGCGCGCGATCTCACCGTGGTCTCCTGGGGCGGTGCCTATCAGGACGCCCAGCGCGAGGCCATCTTCGAGCCCTACATGAAGGAGACCGGCCGCAAGCTGGTGGAGGACAGTTGGAACGGCGGCATCGGCGCGCTGCGCGCGAAGGCCGAGGGTCCGCCCACCTGGGACGTGATCCAGGTGGAGGCCGACGAGCTGGTGCTGGGCTGCGAGGAGGGCATCCTCGCGCCGCTCGACTGGCAGAAGCTCGGCGGCAGGGAGAAGTACCTGCCCGAGGCGGTGCACGAGTGCGGAGTCGGCACCATCGTGTGGGCGACGGTGCTGGCCTACGACGGTGACCGTTTCGGCGACGATCCGCCGAAGAGCTGGGCCGACTTCTTCGACACGGAGAAGTATCCCGGCAAGCGTGCCCTGCGCAAGGGACCGCGCCAGGCCCTCGAGTTCGCGCTGATGGCCGACGGCGTGCCCCTGGACCGGATCTACCAGGTCCTCGCCACGCCCGAAGGGATCGAGCGTGCCTTCGCCAAGCTCGAGTCCATCAAGGACGACCTCGTCTGGTGGGAGGCCGGGGCCCAGCCGCCGCAACTGCTGGCCGCCGGCGAGGTGGTGATGACCAGCGCCTACAACGGCCGCATCACCGCCGCCAACAAGAGCGAGGGACGGAACTTCCGGATCGCCTGGGAGGCGGGCTACGTCTACCAGATCGACAGCTGGGTGATCCTCGCCAACTCCGACAAGAAGGAGGAGGCGATGGACTTCATCGCCTTCGCCTCCCGGCCCGACCGGCAGGCCGCCCTCGCCGCCCTCATCCCCTACGGTCCCACCCGGGTGGACGCGGCCGAACTGATCCCGACCGAGATCGTCGCCGACATTCCCGGCACGCCGCCCAACAAGGCCTACGGTCTCTTCTTCGACCGCGACTTCTGGGTGGAGCACGTGGAGGAGCTCACCGAGCGCTTCAACGCCTGGGCGGCCCAGTAAGGTCCCGGGAAGGCCGGAAATGGCGGCGGGTGCGGCCGCGCGCGATCTCGCCCGCGAGGTGCGGATCACCGGGCGAAGGCGGCGCCTCGCCGCCTTCGCTCTCACCCTGCCGCTCCTGGCCTTCCTGCTGGTCTTCTTCGTTCTCCCCATCCTCGGCATGCTGCGCCTCGCCGTCTCCAACACGGAGATGGCCGAGGCGCTCCCCGCCAGCACCCGGGCCTTCCGCGCCTGGACGGGCGGCGGACCGCCACCGCCGGAGCTGGTGGACCGCTTCGCCCGCGAGCTGGTGGAGGCGCGCGCCGCCCGCCGTCTCGCCCGCTTCGCCAAGCGCCTCAACTACGAACGCACCGGCTACCGGACGCTGATCCTCAAGACCGCCCGGCGTCTCGCCCGCATGGAGCCGCCCTTCGATCTCGCCACCCTCGCCGCCATCGACCGCCGCTGGGCGGAGCCCGCGGTGTGGGCGGCCATCCGTCGCGCCGCGCAACCGTGGACCGATCTCTACGTGCTGGCGGTGCTCGATCTCGCCCGCGACGCCGAGGGCCGGATCGTGCCGGTCCCGCCGGAGCGGGCCGTCTATCTCGACATCCTCGCCCGGACCTTCCGGATCGCGCTGGTGGTCACCCTCGCCTGTCTGGCGCTGGGCTATCCGCTGGCCTACGCGCTCGCCCACCTGCCGGAGCGCCACGCCAATCTGCTCATGATCGGCGTGCTGCTGCCCTTCTGGACCTCGCTGCTGGTGCGCACCGCCGCCTGGATCGTCATCCTCCAGCGCGAGGGGCCGCTCAACGAGCTCCTGCGGTGGCTCGGGCTGATCGACGCGCCGCTGGAGCTGGTCTTCCGCCGTCCCGCCGTCTACGTCGCCATGACCCACGTGCTGCTGCCCTTCATGGTGCTGCCCGTCTACTCCGTCATGCGTACCATCCATCCCTCCTACGTGCGCGCCGCCCTCTCCCTCGGCGCCACCCCTTGGACCGCCTTCCGCCGCGTCTATCTGCCGCTGTCGCTGCCGGGCGTGACGGCGGGGGCGCTGCTGGTCTTCATCCTGGCGCTGGGCTACTACATCACCCCGGCGCTGGTGGGAGGCGCCTCGGACCAGATGATCAGCTATTTCGTCGCCTTCTACACGCTCCAGACCATCAACTGGGGCATGGCGGCGGCCCTGGGGTCGCTGCTGCTGATCGCCACCCTCGCCCTCTATCTGCTCTTCGCCCGCCTCGTGGGCGTGGAGCGTCTGCGCTTCGGCTGAGCCGTGCCGGTGGGGCTCCTGGGACGCGTGCTGCTGTGGGGCTGGGCGCTGGCGGTGCTGGCGTTCCTGGTGCTGCCGCTGTTCGTGATCGTTCCCCTCTCCTTCAACGCCGGCGGCTTCCTCACCTTCCCCATGCCCGGCTGGTCGCTGCGCTGGTACGTGGAGCTGTGGCACGCGGAGATCTGGTGGCGGGCCTTCGCCAACAGCCTCTACGTGGGCGTCCTCGCCACCCTCATCGCCACCCTGCTGGGCACCCTCGCCGCCATCGGCCTCGCCTTCGGCGACTTCCCCGGCCGGGCGGCCCTCACGGGGCTGCTGCTGTCGCCCATGGTGGTGCCGCTGGTGATCGTCGCCGCCGGCGTCTATTTCTTCTACCTCCGCCTCGGGCTCGTGAATTCGCTGGAGGGTCTCGCCCTCGCCCACGCCGCCCTCGGCGCCCCCTTTCCCCTGGTGACCGTCTCCGCCACCCTCGCCGGCTTCGACCGCAATCTGATCCGTGCCGCCCAGTCGCTGGGCGCGCCGCCCTGGACGGTGCTGCGGCGGGTGCTGCTGCCGCTGGTGGCGCCGGGCGTGGTCTCGGGCGCGCTCTTCGCCTTCGTCACCAGTTTCGACGAGCTGGTGGTGGCCCTCTTCCTCACCGGCCCCGGTCAGCGCACCCTGCCCCGCCAGATGTTCGACGGCATCCGCGAGAATCTGAGTCCCACCATCCTCGCCGTCGCCACCATCCTGGTGGTGCTGGCGGTGCTGCTGCTGGGGGCGGCGGAGCTGCTGCGCCGCCGCGGCCAGCGGCTCCGCGGCCTCGAACCCTGAGCCGCCGCCCTCACTCCGTGCGCTCGGCGAGACCGAAGGCGTCGAGCACGAAGGCCTGGATGCGGGCGATCTCGCGCAGATGCTCGTAACGCCCGGAGGGGCCGAAGTGGCCCGCGCCCATTTCCGTGCGCAGCAGGAGCGGGCGCGAGTCCGTGCGAAACGCCCTCAGCTTCGCGACATATTTCGCGGGTTCCCAGTAGGTTACGCGTGGATCGTGCAGTCCCGCCGTCACCAGCATCGGCGGATAGGCCTGCCGGCGGATGTTGTCGTAGGGACTGTAGGAGAGGATGTAGCGGAAGGCGCGCTCGTCGCGGAGCGGATTGCCCCATTCCGGCCATTCGATGGGGGTGAGGGGGAGGCTCGGGTCCATCATGGTGTTGAGGACGTCCACGAAGGGGACCTGCAGCACCGCCGCCCGCCAGAGCTCCGGCCGCTCGTTCACCACCACCCCGATCAGCATGCCGCCGGCACTGCCGCCCTGGCAGGCGATCCGTCCCGGCGCCGTCCAGCCCGCCGCGCACAGGGCCTCGGCACAGGCGAGGAAATCGTGGAAGGTGTTCCACTTGCGCAGGAGTTTTCCGTCCTCGTACCAGCCGTAGCCCAGCTCGTCGCCGCCGCGCACGTGGGCGATGGCGAAGGCCACGCCCCGCTCCAGCAGCCCCAGCCGGTGGGGCGAGAAGGTGGGCGCGATGCCGTGGCCGTAGGCGCCGTAGCCGTAGAGCAGGAGCGGACGGGTGCGGTCGCGGGGGAACGCCCGCGGGCGCAGCAGGCTCACCGGCACCCGTACGCCGTCGCGGGAAGTGGCCCACAGACGCTCGGCGACCCACGCCTCGGGGTCGTAGCCGCTGGGGATGCGCTGGACCTTGCGCACCTCGAGCCGGCGCGCGGGCACCAGATAGTCGTAGACGGTGGCCGGCGTGCGCAGCGAGGAGAAGTGGAGGCGCAGCCGGTCGGTGGCGAACTCGCGGTTGTCGCCGAGGGAGGCGGCGTAGAGCGGCTCGCCGAAGTCCACCCGGTGCTCGCGGCCGGCGTAGTCGCGGATGCGGATGCGGTCGACGCCCGCCACCCGCTCCTCCACCACCAGGAAGTCGCGGAAGCAGGCGTGGTCCAGCAGATAGACGCCGTCCTCCGGCCCGATCACCTCGTCCCAGTTCGCCTCGCGGGGATCATTCTCGGGTGCGCTCACCAGCCGGAAGTCGCGGTGGCGGTCGTTGGTGAGGATCCACAGCCGGCCGTGGGCGTGGTCCACCCGATAGTCGTGACCCTCGCGACGCGGTACCACCGGATCGCCGCCCTCGAGACTGCGGGCGCAGAACAGGCGGGTCTCGCGGGTGACGTGGGTGCCGGTGGTGAGCACCAGGAAGCGCCGGCTGCGGGTCTTGGCGAGACCGACGAAGAAGGCCGGATCCGTCTCCTCGTGGAGCACGCGCCGGCGGGTCGGATCGGCCAGCGGAGCCGCCGCGACCCGATGCGGGCGCAGCCGTTCGTCCAGCTCCACCCAGGCGAGGACATGACCCGCCTCCGCCCACACCGGCACGCCGCTGGTGTGGGGTATGCGGAGCGGCAGATCCTCGTCCCGCTCCAGATCGCGCACCCGGATCTCGTAGCGTTCCGAGCCGTCCACGTCGACGCCGTAGGCGAGGAAACGGGAATCCGGCGAGACGGCGAGGGCCCGGAGATCGAAATAGGGGAGTCCCTCGGCCAGCCGGTTCTCGTCCAGGATCGGCCGGAACCCGCCACCCGCCGCCGGCCGCCGTTCCCAGATCCGGTACTGGGCGCCGCGACCATAGCGCCAGCGGTACTCGAAGGGACCCTCGCGCACCGGCACCGAGACGTCCTCCTCCTCGATGCGGCCCCTGAGCTCCTCGAAGAGGCGGTCCTCGAACCGTCGCAGCGGCGCCGTCATCGCCTCGAAATGGGCGTTCTCCGCCCGCAGCCAGGCCAGGATCTCGGGATCCCGCACCTCCGGATAGGCGGGATCGCGCAACCAGGCGTACGGGTCCTCCAGCCGGACGCCGAAGTGCTCGCGCACCACGGGCCGGCACGGAGCCGGGGGCGGCAGGGGGATCTGGGACATGGGCGGACATCCTCCGCGGGCCGCCGGGAACTTGCGGCGGCGGCGCGCTTGCGGCAAGCGGAAGCGGCGTCCCGTGGGCGGAGCGGGTCATGGCGGACACGGGAGAGCGGAAGGCGCGGCGGCGTTCGATCCTGCCCCAGGCGGCGACGGTGTTCCTGGTGGCGGGTTGTGCGCTGGTGCTGGAGATCGTCGCGGTGCGCCTGATCGCGCCCTATGTGGGCATGTCCCTCTACAGCTGGACCGCCGTCATCGCCACCGTGCTGGCCGGCCTTTCCCTGGGCCACGGACTGGGCGGCCTGCTCGCCGGCGATCCCACCCGTCTGGCCCCGCGCACGGCGGCGGTGCTGGCGGTGGGCGCGCTCGCCACCCTCGCCGTGCCGCCCCTCCTGCGGCTGCTGGCGCCGCGCCTGCTCGGCACCGATGCCGAGGTGATGGTGCAGGTGGGGCTGCTGTCGCTGATCCTCTTCGCCCTGCCAGCGGTCTGCGCCGGGGCCGTCTCGCCGCTCGCCACCCGCGCCGCCCTCGCCCGCCGTCCCGACCGGCCGGGGCCGGTGCTGGGCGCCATGTACGCCGCCGGGGCCCTGGGCAGCATCCTCGGCACGCTGGCCGGCGGCTTCCTGTTCGTCCCCCTGCTGGGCAGCATCACCAGCGTGCTGGTGGTGGCGGCGGTGCTGGCGCTGCTGGCCGCCCTCCATCTCCTCGCCCGCCCCGCCGGACTCGCCGCCCTGCTGGCCCTGCTGGTGGCGATGGGAGGTACGCTCCTCTTCCTCGCCCACCGCAGGGGCGCCCTCGCCGATCCCTGCCTGGAGGAGAGCCGTCACTTCTGCATCCGGGTGGACGACGCCACCGCCTTCACCGGCCGGCCCAGCCGCCTCCTGGTGCTGGACCATCTGGTCCACGGCATCAACGACCGGGACGATCCCACCCTCCTCCACAGCCCCTATCTCGCCGCCATCGACGCCCGCGTGCGGGCGGCCCTCGGCCCCCGGCCCTTCACCGCCTTCCATCTCGGCGGCGGCGCCTACACCCTGCCGCGCGCCTGGCAGGGCCGGGCCCGCCTGCAGGTGGTGGCGGAGCTGGATCCCGCCGTCACCCGCATCGCCCGTGATCGTCTCTGGTTCCGTCCCGATTCCCGCCTCCGCATCCTCCACGACGACGGCCGGCGGGCGCTGCGGCGGCTTTCGCCGGGAACGCGCTTCGACGTGGTGGTGGTGGACGCCTTCCGCGACATCGCCGTGCCCTTCCACCTCCTCACCCGCGAGTTCTTCGCCGAGGTGGCGGCGCGGCTCGCGGAGGACGGTCTGCTGCTCCTCAACGTGGTGGACCGGCGCCGGGAACCGCGGCTGGCGGCGTCGGTGGCGCGCACCCTCCGGGAGGTGTTCCCGATGGTGGAGAGCTGGCTGGAGGCGGGCGAGGCGGAGCTTCTCGACGGCCGCGTCACCTGGCTGCTGGTGGCCGGCCGCCGGCCCGTCGATCCGCCATCCCTCCTCGACGACCGCCACCGCAGCGGCTACGCCTTCCGGCGGGTGACCCCGCGCATCACCGGTGAGCCGATACGGCTCACCGACGATCGGGCGCCGGTGGAGTTGCTGCTCGCCGACGTGCTGCGCCGTCCGGAGCTGGCGGAATGACGGGCCGTGGCTGGCTGCCCCTCCTGCTGTGGCTCCTCTTCGCCCCCCTCGCCGCCGCGGCGGCGGAACCGGACGCGGCGGCGGCCGCGCCCGCCACGGAGCCGGGAGGCCCACCGGTGCTCACCGAGGCCCAGCGGGCGCGTCTTGAGGCGCTCTTGGCCACCCTTCGCGACGATACCCGCCGCGAGGCCTTCCTCGCCCGTCTGGAGGCGCTGCTGGCCGCCGACCGGGCGCTGGCCGGCGAGCGGGGCGAGGTGGAACGGGCCGCCCTGACCCTGAGGGAGGCGCTGGAGCGGCGGCTGGACGCCCTCGGGCGGGTGGTGGACGACCTCGCCCGTCTCGACGAGCAGATCGCCTTCCTCGCGAGCTGGCTGGCGCTGGAATGGCGGACGCCGGAGCGGCGGGCGCTGTGGCTCGCGGTGGCACGGGAGCTGGGGCTGGCGCTGGCCGCGGGCCTGCTCCTCGCCCTCGCCTGGCAGCGGGCGAGCCGCCCGTGGAGCGGTCCGGATCGTGCACGATCCCCCTGGCGCGGGGCCGCCCTCGCCGTCGGCCGCGAGGGGGTGGCCCTCCTCCTCTTCGGCGTCACCGTGCGGCTGGTGCTGGCGCTGCTGGACGCCCCGCTGTTGGCGCGGGTGGTGGCGCGCGATCTGGTGACCGGCGTCGTCGTCGGCCGCGCGGTGACGGTCCTCGCCCGCGCCCTCCTCGTCCCGGACGGCGCGGCGCCCCGGCCGCTGCCGCTAGGCGACGACACCGCCCGCGATCTCGTCCGTCGCATCGCCCGGGCCAACGCCGTCTTCGTCTACGGGACCACGGCGCTCAGGGTGGCCTACGATCTCGGCCTGCCCTGGACCCTCCACGGCCTCCTCCAGCGGCTGCTCTATCTGGCGGGGCTGCTGGTGCTGCTCGCCGCCGTCCTCCACTACCGGCGACCGGTGGCGGCACGCCTGTCCGCCTGGAGCGACCGCCTGCCGCCGCGGCTCGCCGGACTGCTGCCCTGGCCGGTCCTCGCCGAACGCTGGCACCTCCTGGCCGGCGGCCTGCTGGTGGCGGACTATCTGGTCTTCGTGCTGGAGATCCCGGGGGGCTTCGCCTTCCTTTCCACCGCCGTGGCGGTGACGGTGGCGGCGGCGGTGGCGGCACGGCTCCTGGTGCGGGTCCTCGACCGGCCCCTCGCCCGCGCCGAGGTGGAGGCGGCGCGGGCCGGCGCGACGCTGCGGCGGCGCTATCTCGCCCTCGCCCGGCGCACCCTCCGGGCGGCGGTGGCGGTGGCGGCGGCACTGGTGGTGCTGCAGGCCTGGGGCATCGGCATCCTCGCCTGGTTCACCACGCCCACGGGCACGGCGCTCCTGGCGCGACTCGGCCGCATCCTGCTGGTGGTGGCGGTGAGCGTGGCGCTGGTGGAGACGAGCAACCTCCTCTTCCGCCGCTGGCTCAGCGCCGAGACGGCGGAGGGGGTGCCGCGGTACGGCGCCCGCGCCCGCACCCTCATGAGCATCGCCCGCAATCTGGTGATCGTGGTGGTGGCCTTCGTCGCCGGACTGGTGCTGCTGTCGGAGCTCGGCGTCGAGACGGGGCCGCTCCTCGCCGGCGCCGGCATCGTCGGCCTCGCCATCGGCTTCGGCGCCCAGAAGCTGGTGCAGGACATCATCACCGGCCTCTTCATCCTCATGGGCGACGTGGTGCGGGTGGGCGACGTGGTGGCCCTCGGCGGCAAGGCCGGGGTGGTGGAGGCCATGTCCATGCGGACGGTGACGCTCAGGGGCTACGACGGTCAGGTCCACGTGGTGCCCTACAGCGCCATCGACACCATCAGCAACATGACCAAGGACTTCTCCTACTGGGTGCTGGACATGGGCGTCGCCTACCGGGAAGACGTGGACGCGGTGATGCGGGTGATGCGCGAGGTGGACGCCGAGATGCGACGGGAGTGGCCATGGCGGCGCGACATGCTGGAGCCCATCGACATCGCCGGCCTCGACCGTTTCGACGACTCGGCGGTGGTGATCAAGGCGCGCCTCAAGACGGTGCCCGGCCGGCAGTGGGCGGTGGGGCGCGAGTTCCAGCGCCGTCTCAAGAAGCGCTTCGACGAGCTGGGCATCGAGATCCCCTTCCCCCATCGGACCCTCTACTTCGGCACCGACCGCGAGGGCCGCGCCCCGCCCGTGTTCGTGCGCCTGCAGCGGGACGGCGATGTGCCCGCGGACCCCTCCGCCTCGCCCTCCTCCTGATCCTGCTCCCGCTGCTCGCCGCCTGCGCCACGGCGCCGCCGGCCGCGGTCCCGGAGCCCCGCGGCGCCGCCCGGTCCGGTGTGCCCTATACCGTGGCCTTCACCGTCCGCGGCGGTCACCCCGGTCTCGCGGCCCGGCTGCGGGAGGTCGCGGAGAGCGCGGCCGGCATCGACCGCCCGCCCGCCAACCGTCTGCGGCTTCGCCGCCGCGCCGAGGCCGACCTGCCACGACTGCAACGGCTCCTGCGCGCCGAGGGCTACTATGCGGCCCGGGTGACGGTGGCGCTGGAGCCGCCGGAGGAACGGGGCGGACCCTGGCGGGTGCACTTCCGGGTCGAGGCCGGCCCCCGCTACCGTCTGGGTCCCGTCCGGATCCGGATGGAGGGGGAGACCGGCGGCTTCACCGCGCCCGATCCGGCCGTCCTCGGTCTCCTTCCGGGCGCACCGGCGCGGGCGGAGACGGTGCTCGCCGCCGAGCGGCGCCTGCTGGAGCGGGCCCGCCGCCGCGGCCACGCCTTCGCCCGTCTCGGCCCGCGGCGGGTGGTGGTGGACCACCGCACCCGCACCATGGAGGTGACGCTGCGGCTCGCGCCGGGCCCGCGGGCCCGCCTCGCGCGTCCGCGCGTCACCGGTCTCGACGGAGCGGTGGACGAGGACTGGGTGCGCCGCCGCCTCGGCCTCGACGAGGGCGATCCCTACGCCCCCGAACGCATCGCCCGGGCCCGCCGGCGGCTGGTGGAGACCGGTCTCTTCGCGCTGGTGCGCATCCACACCGGTGACGCGCCTGACCGGGCCGGGCGGGTGCCGGTGCTGGTGGAGCTGGTGCCGCGCCGTTTCCGCACCCTCGGCGGGGCGGTGGGCTGGCACAGCGACGAGAGCCCGCGTCTCCGGGCCTTCTGGGAACACCGCAATCTCCTCGGCGCCGGCGAACGGCTGCGGCTGGAGACCCGCCTCGCGCGTCCGCGGCGTGAGCTCACCGCGGCCTTCACCAAGCCCGACGTCGGTCGCCTCGGCCGCGATCTGGTGGCCGAGGGCGCCTGGACGGTGGAGGATGCCGACACCTACACCAGCCGCGGTCTCACCCTCTCCCTCGGCCTCCGCCAGCCCCTCTCGCGTCGCTGGACCGCCACCCTCGGCCTGCGCGCCCGCATCGCCCGGGTGCGCGAGCGCGGCCGGCGGGATGCCACGGCTCCGCTGGCGCTGCCGCTGCTGGTGACGGGCGACGTCACCGACGATCCCCTCGACCCCGCACGCGGCTATCGCCTCGACCTCGCCCTCACCCCGACGCTGGATGCCGCCGATCCCGACCTCCGCTTCCTGCGCCTACGGCTGCGCCACACCCGCTATCTGCGCCTCGCCCGGAACCCGCGTACGGTGCTGGCGCTGCGCCTCGCCGCCGGCACTCTGCTCGGAGCCGAGCGCGACCGCATCCCCGCCGACGAGCGCTTCTACGCCGGCGGCGGCGGCTCGGTGCGCGGCATCCCCTTCCAGCGGGCCGGCCCGCTGGTCCGGGGCCACGAACCGCTGGGTGGCCGCGCCCTCCTGGAGGGATCGGCGGAACTGCGGCTGCGGGTGGCGGCGCGGCTGGAGCTCGCCGGCTTCGTGGACGCCGGCACCGTCTTCACGGCGTCCCTGCCGGATCCTTCCGAACGCCGTCCCCGCGTGGGCGCGGGGGTGGGCGTGCGCTATCTGAGCCCGGTGGGACCGATCCGGCTCGATCTGGCGGTGCCGGTGGATCGCGATCCGGCGGTGGACGATCCCTTCCAGCTCTACCTCGGACTCGGTCAGCCCTTCTGAACGGCGGAGAGGCGGCGGTGCGACGGATGCTCGGGGTGACGCTGTGGCTCGTGGCCCTGGTGACGGGCCTGGCCGCCGCCGTCTTCGCCTGGGCGCAGACGGAGGGCGGCCGCCATCGCCTCGCCCGCCTCGCCGAGGCCCGTCTCGCCGAGGCCGGCACCCCCGCCGAGATCGAGGGCCTCGCGGGGCTGCTGCCCTTCGACATGCGGGTGGGCCGGATCCGTCTCGCCGACGAGGGCGGCACCTGGCTGGAGGCGGAGGCGGTGCGTCTCGCCCTCGATCCGCTGGCACTGCTGGGCGGGACCCTCCGCATCACCGAGCTCTCGGCCGAGCGTCTGGCCCTCGCCCGTCCTCCCGCCGGCGGCTCCGGGACGGGCGCGGGGGCGGCGTTCGATCCCCGCGCCTGGACGCTGCCCGAGCGCCTGCCGACGGTGTCGGTGGAACGGCTGCGGGTGGCGCGGCTGGAGCTCCCCGATGCCCGCGCCGGCGGCGGGGCGGTGCTGCGGCTCGAGGGCCGCTGGAGCGTCGACGACGGCGGCCGGAAGGGAGAGGGGGCCCTGGATGCGGTGCGTCTCGATCGCGAGGGGACCTCGGCCCGGCTCGCCGCCATCCTGGACCTCGCCGGACGCCGCATCGATCTCGCCGCCGATCTGGACGACGCCACGGGGCTCGTGGGGGCCTGGCTGGGCCGCCCGGGAGTGGCGCGGGTGCGCTTCCACCTGGAGGTGCGGGGTCCGCCCGAGGACCTGCGTGGCCGGCTGGTGCTCGACGCCCCGGGCCTCGCCGAGGCGCGGGCGACGCTCACCCTCGCCCTCGGGACCACGCCCGCCCTCGCCCTCGAAGGGCGTCTGGAGCCGGCGCCGGAGGCCCTGCCGCCGGCCCTGCGGGGACCGCTGGGCGCACCGCTCGCCCTCGCCGTCGATCTGCGCGGCCTCGGCCCCGGCCGCTTCCGCCTGGCGCGGCTTTCCCTGGAGAGCGCCGTCGCCCGCGCCGAGGGCGCGGGCGAACTCGATGCCACGGCCGGCCGCATCGCCGGCCGCGTCACCGTCGCCGTACCGGATCTCGCGGCACTGAGTCCGCTCTCGGGTCGCGCCCTCGGGGGTGCCCTCGATCTCGTCCTGGAAGGCGGCGGGGAGAACCGGGCGGTCCTCACCGTCACGGGCCGTGATCTGCACTTCGATGCGCTGACGGCGGCACGCCTCGACGGGCGCTTCGATCTCGGCCTCGTGGCCGCGCAGGGGCGCTTCGCCGCCCTCGACGTGACGGGCGGACTCGCCGCCCGTGCCCTCGCCCTCGCCGGCCGCTCCCTCGCTCCGGATCCCGATCTCGATCTCGACGTGCGGATCAGGGTACCGGTGAGAGGGGACGTCGACGTCGAGAAGTTCGTCCTCACCGGGCGAGGGCTGCGGCTGGAGCTGGCCGGCGGGCTCGCCCGCGATCTCGCCGGTGGCCGCCTGCGGCTGCGCGCCGTCCTCTCCGATCTCGCCGCCCTCGGCGGGGTCCTGGACGTGCCGGAAGGCGCGGTCCTCTCCGCGGGGAGCGCCGAGCTCGCAGGCGAGCTGCGGGCGGCGGCGGGCTGGCGTCGCCTCGAGGTCCCCTTCCGGCTCACCCTCACCGATCCGGTCCCGGCCGATCCGCGGCTGGCCGCGGTGCTGGGCCCCGCGCCGCGGCTCGCCGCCGTCGTGCGGCGGGAGGGAACGCGCCTTGGGCTGGAGGATCTCGATCTCGCCCTGGCGGTGGGTCGCGTGCGCGGCACCCTCGCCCTGGACGGGGAGGACGATGCCCTCTCCGGCCGACTGCGAATCACCGTCCCCGACCCGGCGCCGCTCGCCCCGCTCCTGGGCGTTTCCCTCGCCGGGACCCTCGAGGGGGAGCTCAGGGTGGCCGGAAGCCTCGCCCGGCCCGAACTCCGCCTGACGGCCGGGGGCGAGACCCTCGCGATCGGCGGCTTCCCGCTGGCGCGGGCGCGGCTGGAGGCGACGTTGGGGCGGGAGGACGCGGGCATCACGGGACGGCTCGCGCTGGAGCTGGACCGCGGCGGGGCGCCGCTCCATCTCACCGCGGGCGGACGCCTCGCGGGCCCGCGTCTCTCGCTCCGGGACCTCGCCCTCGAGGGTCCCGGCGGGCTCCGGGGACGGGGCACCTTCGCCTGGGACCTCGCGGCCGGCACGGGCGCGGGGCGGCTCGCCCTCGCCGTCGCCGACCTTGCCGCCCTCCGTCCCTGGCACGCGCAGGACCTCGGCGGTGGTGGCGAGCTGGAGTTCGTCCTCACCGAAGCCGAAGGGCGCCCGCGGGTAGGGCTGGAGGCGGCGTTCGCGGAGCTGGTCCGCGGCGATCTGCGCGTCGGCCAGCTGACCCTGCAGGCGACGGTGGACGAACCCTTCCTCCGGCCCATGGCGGAGGTCCGGATCGGTCTCGTCGGGCTCGCCCGCCCCGGTCTCGCCGTCGCCACCGCCGCGCTCGACCTCACGGGGCCGCCCGACCGGCTCGCCTGGCGCATGGAGGCCGAGGGACACGCGCGGGAGCCCTTCGCCCTCACCGCCACCGGCACCCTCGCCCCACGACCGCCGGCCCTCGAGCTGACGGTGGCGGAGCTCGCCGGCCGGTGGGGGACGCGGCCGCTGCGCCTGCGTCGCCCCCTCGTGGCCCATCTCGAGAGGGGGATCCTGGAGATCCCGGAGATCGATGTGGAGCTGGGGGAGGCCGACGTGCGGGGCGGTCTCCTCGTCGCACCGGACCGCACCTTCGCCCGCCTCGAGGCCCGGGGACCGCTGGCCCTGTTCGCCGCGCTCGGCGGACCGCCGCTCGCCGGCACGCTGCGGCTGGAGGCCCGGCTCGACGGCCCCCGCGATGCGCCCCGCGGCACCCTGCGCCTGCGGGTGAGCGGCCTGCGCCCGACCGATCCCCTCCTCGCCGATCTGCCGTCGGCGGATCTCGCACTCGACGCCGGTCTCGAGGGCGACGTCCTCCGCCTCGACGGTCTCTTCACCGAGCGTGACGGCGGACGAGCGCGCCTCGTCGGTCGGCTGCCGCTCCGCTTCGATCCGGCGGGCCTCCCCCAGCTCGCCGCCGACGGCGCCCTCCGTCTGGAGGCGGAGGCGAATGCCCGCCTCGCCCTGCTCACGGCCCTGCTGGGCCGCGACGACGTGGTGGCGGAGGGGCGCGCCGTCCTGCGTCTGCGGGTGGACGGAAGCCCGGCGGCTCCCCGGCTCTCCGGGACGCTCCGGCTCGTGGAGGGGCGGCTCGAGGAGGCCCGGAGCGGCCTGCTGCTCACGGATCTGCGCCTGGATGCCACCGCCTCCGACGGGACCCTCACCGTCCGTGAACTGGCGGCCCGGGACGGCGGCGACGGCCGTCTGCGCCTCGCCGGCACCGCCGATGTGACCACCGGTGGCTATCGCTTCGACCTCGAGGCCCGCGACTTCCGCCTGTTCGACAACGCCCTCGGGCGGGCGGTGGTGGACGCGGATCTCCGCCTCGTCGGCGACGGCGGGACGCTCGCCGTCACCGGCGACGTCGAGGTGGGACGCGCGGTCTTCGACCTCTCGCGCTTGGAGGGCGGCGCGACGATCCCCGATCTGCCGGTGCTGGAGCGCACCCGCGACGGCCGTCTCCTGGGCCCCCGCAGCGAGGTGACGCCGGCGGCGGGGCGCCGCTCCTTCCGGCTGGTCCACGACATCCGGGTGCGGGCACCCGGCCGGGTGTTCGTGCGCGGGCGCGGTCTCGAGAGCGAGTGGCGGGGAGAGCTCGTGGTGACGGGATCCCCGCCGCGGGTCGCGCTGACCGGTGCCCTCACGCTGGTCCGTGGCCATCTCGACTTCCTCGGTCGCCGCCTGCGGCTGGAGGCGGGGGAGCTGCGCTTTTTGGGCGCGCTGCCGCCGGAGCCGGAGCTGCGGGTACGGGCGGTGGCGGAGGCCGAGGGGGTACGGGCGGTGGTCGCGGTCACGGGTCCGCTGCGGGCGCCCGAGGTGACGCTCGCCAGCGAACCGGTACTGCCGCCCGACGAGATCCTCGCCCGCCTGCTGTTCGGCCGCGCCCGCGGCGAGCTCACCCCCGTCCAGGGTCTCCGCCTCGCCGCCGCCCTGGAACGCCTGCGGGGCGGCGGTCTCGATCCGGTGGGCGGGGTGCGCGACATCCTCGGGCTCGACGTGCTGGAGGTGGGCGGCGAGGATCCCGGCACCGCCACCCTCACCGCCGGCAAATACGTGGCGGACGACGTCTATCTGGAGGTCCGCCAGAGCCTCGCCACCGGCGAGACCGGGGCGCGGGTGGAGGTGGAACTGGGGCCACGGCTCGATCTCGGGGCCGAGACCGGCCCCGCCGGCAGCGGCGTGGAGCTGGAATGGCGCTACGACTACTGATGCGGGATCGGCGCGGGCCGCGGGCGGAGGCGGAAGGGCCCACCTTCGGCACGCCCTTCGACCTCAATCTGGTGGGCGTCCTCACCCTCGCCGACAAGGAGATCCGCCGCTTCCTCAAGGTGCCGGCCCAGACCCTGCTGGCGCCCCTGGTCAACGCCTCCCTGTTCCTCGCCGTCTTCGCCTTCGCCCTGGGCCGCGCCGACCGCACGGTGGGCGATCTCCCCTATCTCGCCTTCCTCGCCCCCGGCCTCGTCATGATGTCGGTGATCCAGAACGCCTTCGCCAACACCTCCTCCTCGCTGGTGATCGCCAAGATCCAGGGCAACATCGTCGACTATCTCATGCCGCCCCTCTCGCCGGGCGAACTGCTGGTGGGCTTCGTCGCCGGCGGCGTGGCACGGGGCCTGCTGGTGGCCCTCTGCACCGGCGTGCTGCTGCCGTTCCTGCTGCCGCTCGGGGAGATCCACTGGCCGCTGGCGCTGCTCTACCTGCTGCTGGCGTCGGTGGGGCTCGCCACCGCCGGCGTGCTGGCCGGGCTGTGGGCCGACAAGTTCGACCAGCTCGCCGCCGTCACCAACTTCGCCGTGGTCCCCCTCTCCTTCCTCTCCGGGACCTTCTACAGCGTGGCGGTGCTGCCCGAACCCCTGGCCCTCCTCGCCCACCTGGATCCCTTCTTCTACATGATCGACGGCTTCCGCTACGCGTTGACGGGCCATGCCGACGGTGCCATCTGGATCGGCGTTCCCGCGCTGGTGCTCGTCGACGCGGGCCTCTGGCTCTGGGCACTCCACCTGCTGCGCTCCGGCTGGAAACTCAGGGCCTGAGCGCGCCGGCACACCCTTCCGGACCGTCCCGAACCCTCGATGAGGCGGACATGCCGAGGCATCCCGACTTCCCGGTCCTGCTGCCGGTCTACAACCGGCTGGAGGTGGCCTTCGCCCGCGGCGAGGGGGTGTGGCTGTGGGACACGGAGGGACGTCGCTATCTCGACTTCGCCGCCGGCATCGCCGTCGACGCCCTGGGGCACGCCCATCCGCGGCTGGTGGAGGTGCTGTGCGCCCAGGCGCGGCGCCTGTGGCACGTCTCCAATCTCTACCGGATCCCGGAGCTGGAGCGGCTCGCGGAGCGTCTCGTGGCCCACACCTTCGCCGAGACGGTCTTCGTCTGCAATTCCGGTGCCGAGGCGGTGGAGGCGGCCATCAAGACGGCCCGCCGCCACCACCATGCCCGCGGCCGTCCGCGCCCCCGCATCGTCACCTTCGAGGGCGCCTTCCACGGCCGCACCCTCGCCACCGTCTCGGCCGCCGGCGGCGAGCGCCTCACCGCCGGCTTCGAGCCGCTGCTGGAGGGCTTCGACCGCGTCCCCTTCGGCGATCTCGCCGCCGTGGAGGCGGCCGTCGGTCCCGACACCGGCGCCGTGCTGATCGAGCCGGTGCAGGGCGAGGGCGGCGTGCGCCCGGCCGATCCCGCTTTCCTGCGGGGGCTGCGCGCCCTCTGCGACCGCCACGGCCTGCTGCTGATCCTCGACGAGGTGCAGTGCGGCATGGGCCGCACCGGCCATCTCCTCGCCTACGAGGCGGCGGGGGTGCGGCCGGACATCGTGGCCCTCGCCAAGGGGCTGGGCGGCGGCTTCCCCATCGGCGCCATGCTCGCCACCGCCGAGGCGGCCGCCGGCATGACGCCCGGCACCCACGGCTCCACCTTCGGCGGCAATCCCCTCGCCTGCGCGGTGGCCGACGCGGTGGTGGAGACGCTCACCGCCCCGGGCTTCCTCAAGGGCGTGCGCGCCCGTGCCGCCGAGCTGCACGCCGGGCTCGCCCGGCTCCGCGCCCGCTATCCGGAGGAGCTGCTGGAGGTGCGGGGCGTCGGACTGATGGTGGGCCTGCGCACCCGGACCCCCAACACCGAGGTGGCGGCGCGGCTGCGGGCGTGGGGGATGCTGACGGTCCCCGCCGGCGACAATGTGGTGCGCCTGTTGCCGCCGCTGGTGGTGGAGCCGGAACACATCCGCCTCGCCCTCGACACGCTGGACAAGGTCTTCGCGGAGCTGACCCCGTGAGCGAGCCCCGCCACTTCCTCGACCTCGACCGTCTGTCCACCGGGGAGCTGCGCCGCATCCTCGACCATGCCCGCGCCCTCAAGGCCGGTGCACCCGGCCGTGCGCTGGCGGGACGGACGCTCGCCATGATCTTCGAGAAGCCGTCCACCCGCACCCGCGTCTCCTTCGAGGTGGCGGCCCAGCAGCTCGGCGGTCACGCCGTGGTGCTGAACGCCCGCGACATGCAGCTCGGCCGCGGCGAGACCATCGCCGATACCGCCCGCGTGCTCTCCCGTTACGTCCACGCCATCACCCTCCGCACCGACCACCACGCCAAGCTGCTGGAGCTCGCGGCCCACGCCACGGTGCCGGTGATCAACGCCCTCACCGACGCGAGCCATCCCTGCCAGATCCTCGCCGACGTGCTCACCTTCGAGGAGCACCGCGGGCCCGTCGCCGGCCGCATCGTGGCCTGGGTGGGGGACTTCAACAACGTGGCCCGGAGCTGGGTCCACGCCGCCATGCGCCTCGGCTGCATCCTCCACGTCGCCTGTCCGCCGGAGCTGACGCCCGAGCCGGAGCTGCTGGCGCGGGCGCGGGCCGAGGGGGCGCGGGTCGAGGTGTTCGCCGAGCCCGCGGCGGCGGTGCGCGGCGCCCATCTGGTGGTGACGGACACCTGGGTGTCCATGGGCGATGCCGACGGCGCGCGCAAGCGCCGGCTGCTGGAGCCCTACCGGGTCGACGCGCGGCTGATGGAGCTCGCGGCCGCGGACGCGCTCTTCATGCACTGTCTGCCGGCCCATCGCGGCGAGGAGGTGACGGCGGAGGTGATCGACGGTCCGCGGTCGGTGGTGTTCGACGAGGCCGAGAACCGCCTCCACGTCCAGAAGGCCATCCTCGCCTGGTGTCTCGGGGAGATCGGGGCGGACCCGATGCCATGACCGCCACCCTCGCGCGGGACGAGGACCTGGTCCTGCCCTTCCTGCTGGAGCGGGCGAACGTGCGCGGCCGGCTGGTGCGGCTGGCCGGGACCGCCGACTGGGTGCTCCGCGCCCACGACTATCCGGAGCCCGTCACCCGCCAGCTCGCCGAGCTGCTGGTGCTGGGGGCGAGCTTCGTGGGCGCCCTCAAGTTCGAGGGCGTCTTCAGCCTGCAGGTGCGCGGTCAGGGACCGGTGCACTTCCTCGTGGTGGACGTCACCAACGAGGGCACCCTCCGCGGCTACGCCGGTTTCGACCGTGAACGGGTGGCCCGCCTCGCCCGTACCGATGCCACCGGTCTCCTGGGCGGGGGCGGGCTCCTGGTGCTCACCGTCGACCAGCGCCAGGCCGGCGGCGAACTGCAGCAGGGCATCGTCCGCCTCGGCGGCGGCACCCTGGCCGAGGCCCTGGTGGAGTATTTCCGCCGTTCCGAGCAGATCCCGACGGCGGTGCGCACCGCCTGCGGACGCGATCCCCTGACCGGCCGCTGGCGGGCCGCCGGCATCCTGCTGCAGGCCATGCCCGGCGAGGCCCGCGGGACCCGCGAGGAGCGGGAGGAGGACTGGCGGCGGGTGGTGATGCTGCTGGAGACGGTGCGGGAGGCGGAGCTGCTGGACGAGACCCTGACGCCCGAGGCCCTGCTCTACCGCCTGTTCCACGAGGAGCGGGTGCAGGTGTTCGCACCGGTGTCCGTCCAGCCCGGCTGTTCCTGCACCCGCGAGCGGGTGGAGGCCATGCTCCTCGGGTTCCCGGCCGGAGAGATCGAGAGCATGCGTCTCGAGGACGGGGGCATCGAGGTGACCTGCCGCTTCTGCAACCGCCGCTACCGGCTCGCCCGCGAGGAGGTGGACGCGCTGGTGCGCCGGCGCCGCGCCCGCGAGGAGGCCCGCTCGTGAGGCGCCGCACGCGCACCGCGCTGGTGGCGGCCGCGGTCCTCCTCGCCGCCTGCGGCCGGCCGCTGCCGCCGCCGGAGCCCGCGGGGCCACTCCCCACCGTCCGTTTCGCCGTGGCGCGGCTGGAGGTGGTGGAGCGGGCACCGGCGGAAGGGGCCACCTTCCTGGACCGCCGCCGCGGTCGCGAACTCGCCGCCCTCGCCGCCCGTCTCCTGCGCCGCCATCTGGTCGCCGCGGGCGGTCCCGGGGCCGTGCGGGTGGCGGTGGAGCGCGCGCGGCTGGTGGAACGGAAACGGCCGCGGCCTCGCGGTCTCGGTGGGCCGTTCGGCCGCGCGCCGGTGGGCGAGCTGGAAGCGGCGCTCACCGTGCGGCTCTCCGTCCTCGGCGAGGACGGGCGCGAGCGCGCCTTCGCCCTCGTGGAACGGGCCCTGACACGCCCGCTCTTCGCCGGCACCGGCGTCGTCGGTCGGGAGGCGGAGGCGCGGGCCCTCGCCCGCCGTCTCGCCGCCGAGACGGTGCGGGCGCTGGCCGCGCGGGCCGAACACGATCTCGCCGCCTGGCTCGGGCTTTCCCCGTGACCGTTCGCACGCGCACGAGACCGGAAAGACTCGGACGGAGGCATCGATGACCCGCGTCTTCCACCGTCAGCTCCGCGAACACTATCCCGAGGTGGCCGGCGGCGAGGGCTGCTGGCTCGTGGACCGCGAGGGACGGCGCTATCTGGATGCCAGCGGTGGTGCCGCCGTCTCCTGCCTCGGGCACAATCATCCCGAGGTGCGGGAGGCGATCGTCCGCCAGGTGCGGGAGATCGCCTACGCCCACACCGCCTTCTTCACCAACCGCCCGATGGAGGAGCTGGCGGAACATCTGGTGGTACGGGCACCGGGCGACATGGCGCGGGTCTACTTCGTCTCCGGCGGCTCGGAGGCGGTGGAGGCGGCTCTCAAGATGGCCCGCCAGTACTTCCTCGAACGCGGCGAGCCCCGGCGCACCGTCTTCGTCGCCCGCCGCCAGTCCTACCACGGCAACACCGTGGGCGCCCTGTCGGTGGGCGGCAACTTCTGGCGGCGCCGGCCCTTCGAGCCCATGCTGCGGCTGGAGGTGGCCCACGTCTCGCCCTGTTACGCCTACCGCGACCGCAGGCCCGGCGAGAGCGAGACCGCATACGTGGACCGGCTGGTGACGGAGCTGGAGGAGACCCTCCATCGCATCGGCCCCGAGCGGGTGATCGCCTTCGTGGCCGAGCCGGTGGTGGGCGCCACCATGGGCGCGGTGCCGGCGCTGCCCGGCTACTTCCGGCGCATCCGCGAGCTGCTGGACCGCCACGGCATCCTCCTGATCCTCGACGAGGTGATGTGCGGCATGGGCCGCACCGGGACCCTCCATGCCTACGAGCAGGAAGGGGTGGTGCCGGACCTCGTGACCCTCGCCAAGGGACTGGGCGGCGGCTATCAGCCGGTGGGGGCGGTGCTGGTGCGGCGGCGGGTGGTGGAGGCCTTCCTCGCCGGCAGCGGCTTCTTCCAGCATGGCCACACCTACATGGGCCACGCCACCGCCTGTGCCGCCGCCCTCGCGGTGCAGAGGGTGATCGAGCGCGACGGACTGCTGGCGCGGGTGCGGACGCTGGGCGAAGCGCTGGCCGCGCGCCTGCACGCCCGCTTCGGCGAGCACCCCCACGTGGGGGACATCCGCGGTCGCGGCCTGTTCCGCGGGCTCGAGCTGGTGCGGGACCGCGCCCGCAGGGAGCCCTTCCCGCCGGAAAGCCGCCTCCATGCCCGCATCAAGGCCCACGCCATGGCCCGCGGACTGCTGTGCTATCCCATGGGTGGGACCATCGACGGCGAGCGCGGCCATCACGTGCTGCTGGCGCCGCCCTTCGTGGTGAGCGAGGCGGAACTGGATCTGATGGTAGAGCGCCTCGCCGCCGCCATCGACGCCGCCGTGGCGGAGGTGCGGTCGTGAGCGGGGCGACCCATCCCCTCGACCGGCCGCTGGTGGTGATGTGCGCGCCCAACGGGGCGCGGCGGGCGGCCGCCGACCATCCGCGTTTGCCGGTGACGCTGGAGGCGATGCTGCGGGAGGCGGAGGCGGCGGCGGAGGCCGGGGCCGTCGCCCTCCACGTCCATGTGCGGGACGATGGCGGTCGCCACAGCCTCGATCCCGACCTCAACCGGCGCTGGTACGAGACCCTCCAGGGCCGCCTCGGCCACCGGCTGGTGATCCAGCTCACCACCGAGGCGGCGGGGCGCTACGGGCCGGAGGCGCAGATGGCGGTGGTGGAAGCGGTGCGCCCCGAATCGGTGTCGCTGGCGCTGCGCGAGCTGGCGCCCGCGGGCGATCCCGCGCCGGCGGTGGTGGCGTTCCTCGCGCGGCTGGCGGAATGGCGGGTGGCACCGCAGTTCATCCTCTACACGCCGGGCGAGGTGGCGCGGCTGCACGCGCTGCGCCGGCGCAGTCTCGTGCCCGGCACGCCGCCGGTGCTGTTCGTGCTCGGCCGCCACGCGGGACCGGACGGTCGCACCGATCCCCGCGCCCTCGACGCCTTCCTCGCTCTCCACGACGAGTCCTGTCCCTGGATGGTGTGCGCCTTCGGCCGCGAGGAGACCTGCGCCCTCGCCCACGCCCTCGCCTGCGGCGGCCACGCGCGGGTGGGATTCGAGAACGCCCTGGTGCACGGCGACGGCCGGCCGGCGGCCAGCAACGCCGAACGCGTCGCCACCGTCCGCACCCTCGCCCGTCTGCTGGGCCGGCCCCTCGCCGACCTGGCGGAGGCCCGGCGGATGCTGGGCGTTGATGGTCGTGCCGCGACGACGACCCGGAGGAGTGGATGATGTTCGGGATCTACGGCGCCCGCCGCATTCTCGTCACGGGCGGGGCGGGTTTCCTGGGTTCGCATCTGTGCGAGCGGCTGCTGGCGCGGGGGTGCGAGGTCCTGTGCGTGGACAACTTCTACACGGGAAGGCGGGCGAACGTGGCGCATCTGCTGGACGATCCGCGTTTCGAGCTGATGC